>Ga0180437_10000244_pt1 | contig 109847 bp, 99 predicted proteins | sample SS_ome_4_FD_132410 | JGI IMG/M metagenome (GOLD analysis project Ga0180437, IMG submission 132410) | Hypersaline lake sediment archaeal communities from the Salton Sea, California, USA - SS_3_D_1 metaG | ecosystem: Environmental > Aquatic > Non-marine Saline and Alkaline > Hypersaline >...
AGAACCAGGGGAGATCGAAAAAGGTCTGTCCTATTTGAACAAGGCCATGATCGAGCTTTCCTCTTAGAGTTAAAGTCTGACTGTTCTCTTGTCTTTGAACGTGCGAGTTATTTTAACGACGATTCCCGCTTCTGTCGGGTCAGGACAGCGGATGTATTCCGTGGTTATGCCCTCGGGATCGATGACTTTTTCATAAGGGGTTCCTTCGTATTTCCAGGGAAAGATCGCTCCCCGGGACAATGAGGTTGCCACGGGATCCACGGCACTGGCCAGCCAATGGCACAGTCCGCCGACTTCCTTGGGCCACCTGTACTTTTCCCCCTTCTTGTGGCACCGGGTCTTCGGCCCGACCTCCACGACTTCGATCTCCATATCGTAGCGACGGAGGACGACTTCGTTTTCATCGCCTTCGGCTGACTGGGCTATTGGAAAAGCGGCGAATCCCGCCGCGCCGCAGCTGGTTTTTTTCAAAAACTCCCTTCGTTTCATGGGTTCTCCTTATAAAGTAGTTGTTAGGGCATTGGAAACTACTATATGAATCAGACGAAGAGATTGCAATAGAAAAAGCATTGTCTCAGCCTACCAAGATGCCGGAAATGATTATCGTGTTAGATGTTTACAAGAACGGTTCACGGGTTAATTTATGGAAAGCACACTTTTCGGTTCAATACTGAACCCACCTTATTGGATTAAGGGCTACTTCAGCACTTACTCATACCTAAGGCAGTATTTGACGTCAGCACGATTCGGACAGATGAGTGCATTTCTTAAGCTACAGGGCGCAGTTTCCGCTTTATACAGGCCCTTCGCCGCCTGGGAGATTTGCTCCTCATACTTAAACCCTCTTCTCTATACAGCCTGTAAACTCGCTTGTGATTAGTCCTCCGGCCATCACCCCAAAGCAGTATGTGAAGGCGGTTATATAACCATAGCCCAACCGGGCTGCGGTAAGCTCACGCTGACGCATCCTAAGGGCAATCTGAGGATCTGCTACGCTCTTGGTGCGGATGAGAGAGCGAGAATAAACTGGACAATGCGACTTCGTGAACGGGCTATGATATACTCGCATTGATGATCTTTTTCGAGGATCGTGTGACTTAGTATGAATGATGGTATAAACGAGTTTGCAGAGAAAACCTTTCACTTCCCCTCATGGTTTTGGAAAGGCATCAGAAAGGATCATTCAATTTATGCTAACTTAGATTTAGTTGGTACCGATCTACGATGACGCAAAGCTTAAGACAAAAATCGGTGTCCGCATTTATCTGGGCGTCTATAGGTCAATATGGCAGTCAAATAATCACTTTTTCCATCTCTATAATATTAGCCAGATTACTGCTTCCCTCTGATTTTGGACTTGTAGGGATGCTATCGATTTTTTCCCTTCTTTCAACGACGATACTAAATTTTGGTTTCAACTCCGCTCTTATTCAGAGGGATGATATAGAACAAAAAGATTATTCGACTATTTTTTATTTTAATCTTTGTGTCAGTTTTGTTCTTTATTGGCTGCTGTATTTCGCGGCACCTCTCATTGCCAATTTTTACGTGCAGCCTCTATTAAAAACTATAACAAGAGTTTATATGCTCGTCTTGATTATAAATGGATTCCGAATTATTCAGACAACTATTCTCACTAAGGAAATCAACTTTAAATTGCAGGTTCTTGCCCGGTTGGCCGCAGCCATTTCCTCTGGAATAATCGGAATATCGATGGCTTTTACGGGCTATGGCGTTTGGAGCTTAGTTGCCCAACTTATGAGTGCAAGCTTTTTCAATACAGTTTTGCTCTGGATATTTAACAAATGGAGGCCGACTGTAGAGTTCAGTTTTGGATCCATAAAAAAGCTTATCGGTTTCAGCTCTCGGATATTTTTGTCTGGTCTTCTCATACAATTTTTTCGAGCTTTGGACAACGCAGTGATAGGAAAAATATTTTCTGCATCTGATTTAGGATTTTATACCAGAGCAAAAAGTCTTAAGGAATTTCCTGTGAGAAATTCTTCCGCCATACTCACGAGAATTATTTTCCCAATTTTTTCAACAATAAAAAATAATGATGAAAGGCTTCTTCACGTTTACAAAAAGTTTATCGGGATCGTTGCTTTTGTAATATTTCCCATGATGTTTGGGATGATAACAATCGCAGACCCTTTGATCCGAGTTTTGCTTACTGAAAAGTGGTTAGCCTCCGTGCCTTACCTTCAGCTCTTTTGTGCATTTGGATTTATTTATCCTTTAAGTTCTATCAATCTCAATATAATTCTTGTAAAAGGGCGATCTGATATCGTCTTGAATTTGAATATAATACAAAACGCAATTTTGGTCATCGCCATGATAATTGGATTTCAATTCGGTATTAAAGGTTATTTGATAGCTTGCATCTTTGCTTCTTATTTCTCCTATATTTTAAATATTAAATATTCCGGGAAATTTCTCCGCTATTCAGTCATTCAACAGCTAAAGGATATTGTCCCTGAGGTTATCACTTCACTTATTATGGCCGTTTCTGTATTTTTCATAGGTAGACTATTTGGAGACGAATATGTTTTAAAATTAGTCGTTCAAATCCTTTCAGGCATTACAATATATCTATCAATTGCTTATGTCATTAAAATGAGATCTTTTTTTGACTTTTTGAGTATCCTGAGAACTGATATTTTGAAGGTAAATGCAGAAAGTTCAAAATATGAAGAACCACTTCTGTAATAATTCTTTCCCTCTTGAACAAACCAAACCGGCCAGGTCAGTCTTTCAACCAGGTCATTTTATCCCTAATTATTTGCTCTAAAACGCCATTATCTCGCATCTTTTTTAAATCAGCTGGAAAAGGACGTGTTTGGCATCGATCTTTGAGATGCAACGTTTGATTTGTTCCATGGGTGCCTTCAACCGTATCAGGATAATAAAAAATATCAAATTTATTTTTTAAAGGCACAATATTCCTGAGATCAAAATATACCTTATCCTTTCTCCGATAAGTTTTTGGTTTCCTATGCAATTGTGCGAAGTTGGTTTGAGGGGCAAACGCTATTACGTTCTGTACTCCCAGCAAACTAGCAAATAAAAGGGACGCATATCCTCCCGACGATGTCCCCAGAAATAAAATATTGTTCTTTGGGTACGGGGCAATTGTTCTGTTTAAGTATTGAACCGTAGCCTTAATTGACTTTGAAATACCGTAAATTCCGGAAAAATACCAATTCTTTTTTCTGTCGATATAAAAATAACTGTCAGTTACGATGTCTATACTGTTGAGGAAATTATGAAATTCAAAGGGCGGTATTTGTCCAAACTGTAACGCCAAACCTCCAAAACTAACAATAAGACTTTGGTTATTTTTACAATTGGATAAAAAATATTCGTCCTTTTTTTTCATTTAGCCTATCCTATCAAACCGCCCCAGCTCTCCTATTTCTGCCCAGACATGTCTGTCATGAAAAACTCCGCTTCCATAGCTCCGACAACAGCTTCCCTAAGAGAGACCTCCTCCCAGTACGGCCGACGATTCGATTAATCGTCTGAAACACCCTCAATTCTCGCCAGAACGATTCAGGCTGTTCCTTCAGCCGGTCCTCTAGACGGCGAGCCGCACGATCGTAGAGTTCCAGATCCAATATGTTCCTCTCTCGAATTAACTCTTCCGTATCTTCGTCGAGCCTCTCTGCACCAATCAGCCGTGTGCTGACGTTCATTTTGCGATAAAACGGAGGCCTCCAGCCGAACTGTCGCCTCATCAGAATGAGGGATTCATCAAACCGTTCGATCCGTCCCACAACGGAAAAATAGGCTTTCAGATTTTCATCCGCTTTCTCGAGCATTTCCCTCGTGCACTTCCCGAGGGGTACGGAATGATTTGGCACGCCACTTAAGAGGCGGACCTGTCCATTATCCGTATCAATGCGTGAAATACCCCGCTCGACAAATTCCATCAATCCCACTTTCCCCTCCGTGAGAACTCGATGACATGGATGTTCCGGTTTTCGCAGGATGAAGGTGTATGTGGAGCGGACTCTTTCCACTGGATCCCGAAGCATAGTGATGTATGTGCTCGGCTGAGGTAAAAATTGGTGAAGGCCGAACTCCATATGTCCTAAGAGCAACTTTATCGATCTTCGCTCGTCTTCCGCTAAGGATATGAATTTCTCAGGTGTATAAGGGGGGATACGGCAGACCGCATCCGAGGGAAACTGACGGAGAATAATATTGGCAAAAGTCGTCCCTGCGGCCTTGGGTATGTGAAAGAAAATGACTGCTGTGTCACTTCTGTTGAGCATGCCTGCCTTCTTTCTTTGCTGTCTTTATGCAGGGGCCGCCGAATAAGAGCAATGAATTCAATGAATTACGAATATATCACAGGTTATCTGGGAATCACAAGTCTAACGGACAGAGTTTTCACCGCGTCTGCAAAACCATATCCGTTTTGCTCGGAGTTATGCTCAATCTCTATGCGTAGAGGTTTCAAAACACAGCTGCTCTTCACAGTATGCAAGACGCTTCGCCTGTTTGTTTCATATCCGCATGATTCGGACCACTCATGATTTTTCTTTTGCGATGGTTTGTGGATACGAAAACCTTATAGAAGATGCGTAATGTTTTGGAAGGATTGAGGGGTGAGCAAAGCATCACGTGCTCCGCTGCTTTATGAGTGAACTTAAAATACCAAATAGGCGTATAACTTTCCATAGAACAGCAATCGACCACATTTTTGCGAACATTATTTTTGATACTCTAAGATTATGATTCTCAATTTTTCTTTTAAGTGTGCCCCATTTGGGAGGTATTGAATCTCTAAGTATGTAGAGCATAATTTTTTTTGCTGGCGTGTTAACGTTTTTAAGCCATGGGATGGTTCCTTTTCCTACCCGATAGAATTTATGTAGGAGTGGACGCAACTTTCGAGCTGGGTGTTTTACTATACTTTTATCTTGATAGGAGAGCACAAAGCCATTCGTCGTTGCATGTCTAGTCCATGCAATATCATCACCTTCTTCACAATCTGGAAATAGTCCGATGTTCTTAAATAGGTTTTTTTTTACAAAAAGATTGGCCGTTTGGCAAACTCCATTCTCTGTCGCTTTCTTGGTATTTAAGAATGTGATAGAGTCGTATAGCTCTGCTGCAGAGTTTTTATTCTGAAAGTAAAATTCAACTCTTCCTCCAACAAGGTCCGCAGAACCCTCTAAAATGGGTTTTATTCCCTCTTCAAGCCAGTGAAGAGCCGGTATGCAGTCAGAATCTGTAAAGGCAAGAACTTCTCCCTTTGCAAGGCTAATCCCCTTATTACGCGCGGCATAGGACCCTGTTGTTTTTTCAAATGCATAAATGGCCTGACTGAAGCTATTGACAAGTTCTTTTACATTATCGGTCGAGTTGTTGTCTATGACAATCACTTCGTAAGAGTATTTTGGATAGGACTGATTCTCAAGGGCTGCGAGACAGAGTTGCAGACGTTGTGCATCATTATATACAGGGATGATGACTGAGATATATGGCGATGTTTGTTTTATGTTATTGTTCATATTATTGATATTTTTTTATTTTATTATCAAGATTTATTTTTTGAAGATTCTTTCTCATCCGCCAGGCCTTAATCGCATATCGATTTTTGCGTAAAATATGCTGCAACAGGGCATCCGAACAATATCTTAATGTTGAGGGAGGCTGCTGCATAAAAACCTTCAACAGATGGAGCAACTTTAAAGGGATGGCTTTATGAGATTGAATAGAAAATTTGATTATTTCACTTTTGATTTGTTTGAGAAAGTCGTTTTTGACATTTATGCCGTATTTTTTTTCCGGAAACTTATCAAAGATTTTCCAGGCTTCATTTATCATTTCCAGTTTTATACTCACTCTTTTTGCATCTGGAAAATTGTCTTGTGTGGCCTGGTTTCCATGTATTCGCCAAGTTGCAAGATACTCCGGCAGGTGAATTATATTGCATACTAAACCTGCCCGCATGTGCCATTCAAAATCACTTCTTGAACCCCAATCTAATTTTAAAAAGCCGATTTTATCAAACAAGGATCTGCGGATCATGATTTGTGTAAAAGATAGAGTTGGCATCCACAGCCCGAAGTGCAGAAAGCCATCAAAAGGAGCTAGTCGAACATGTTTTTTTCGAATAAGATGGCTATGAAATTTTTGAGACGGCATGTTTTCCCAACGTCTAGTGGGGTGTGGTTCCCCATGTTCATTGATGATAGTTAGGCAGCAACGGCAAATATCACATTCAGGGTGTTCATCTAAAGCTGATACCATTTTTTCGATACAATCAGGGGTCATTGTATCATCGCATGTAGCAATATAGACATATTCACCGCGGGCTAATTGAATGCCTTTATTAAAAGCATCACAAAGGCCTAGAGGAGGTTTTTGAAAAATACGTATTCTTTTATCTTCATTGGCATATTCTTGGATAATGTTCCATGATCCATCAGAAGAGTAACCATCAACAATAACAAGTTCCCACTCTGTATAAGTTTGGGCAAGGATTGTATCGAACCGCTCTTTTATGTAGGTCGCCATATTGAGATTCGGCAGGACTATAGAAATTTTAGGAAAATTCATTAGAAAGTCTTCCCTGTTAAATCAAAGATGTTTGATTTTTTTTCTGTTAGATAAAGATTTCCTTTTCTGCTTAGCTCTAAATTCCTTGCAAATTTTATCAATATCAACCCGTTACTTACAGAAATGGGAGTGTCGGATTTTCTGTGTAAACTCCTTTTTTGCATTTAAACATATTTTCCCAAACGATCTTCAAAAAAGATCATCAGTTGTGAGTATATCATAGCCCAATCTCTGTGTCCCATTGTCCATTTTATTGCTGCCTCTGCCACGGCAAGGTAGACCAGCTTGGTCAGAGCCTGCTCATTAGGAAAGCTCGATTTGTTCTTGGCCACTTTCTTGATCTGCCGGTGCAGGCTATCAATAGGATTTGTCGTATAGATCAATGTGCGAATCTTCGGCGGATACTTAAAAAAGGTGGCAATCTCACCCCAGTTTTTCTTCCAGGAGACAGAAAATCGGAAAGGCAGCGAGAAAAACGATAGAAGAACATTATGATAGCAGAAAAACTGCAAAACAGGTCGAGAGGATTTATGAAGCCATTCTAAAAAATAATTCAAAAAAACCATACAAGGCTAAAGCCCTATAAGAAATCAAAAGCGATGAGGTGGTTTTGGAGATCCGAAGAAGCTACGGATACGACAAATGAATATTATTCTGGATTTTGAGGGTTGGTGTACTCAAGGATGAAAGCAAACAGAGTAAATACAATTATTCCCAGAACAAAGGCGATGAGGACATTCAACCTTCTCTTCGGAGAGACGGGAGAGAGGGATGACGTTGGTGTTTTAATGAGTTGAGTATAATCGATCCTAGATTTTCTTTCTTCTAGAAGAGTTATGGAATTTTGAATATTTCTGATGTCGTTTTTGATTTTTTCAATTTCATTTTTCTTGTCGCTGATATATGTATTCAGCGTGTCCATCTTGGTTTTCGTCTCGGCGGTTTGATCCTGAAAGTTTTTGATTTCTCCCTCTTTCATCTTTATACTCAACATCCAATTTTCTTGTTTAATTCTTTCATCAACGAGTTCTTTGTCCAGAGTGTTATAGTACCCCAAGTTTTGCTGTATCACATTCGAAAAAAGGAGTAAGCTTATTGCGTTATCCTCTTTTGTCTTTTCACTGAGAGCCTTCATGTGTTGTTCTTCTATGGTTTTGATTCTTTGTTTGACCTCGTTCAATTCTGACAGAATGCTTTCTTCTCTTTTCTTCGATATTTTGAGCAAATTTTCCACCGATATTATTTCCTGCTGTTTCTCTAACTCATGTCTGTCGTTTTTTTGAATTTCAATCTTGTTCACTTTATTTTCATTTTCGATAACTCTGATTTCATTCTGTTTATCCAAAATAGACAATTCTTTTTGCTGAATGAAATTCTTATTGTTAGCGATGAGATTTTCTAATCCCTTCACTTCCAGCTCAATTTTGCTGTCCAGATCTCTTCTTGCATGCTTGAAAAGGGAATGAAGGATGGATTTTCCTACCTCAACATCATGTATTCTTAGGGACACTCGTACCAAATTGGTATCCCTGAGTTCCTGTGCATGGAGTTTCGGGAATCTCTTGAGGACTAGGCCCAGTTCGTCAGCAATGCTAGTGTCGTACGTTCCATTATTTATGAGCGCCGAGATTTGTTTGGGATTGATGACCGCTATTTCCTTGAATTCACCGGACTCCGCTTGTACGAAAAATTTGCTCGGTTTGAGGATACAATCAACTTCCCATTTCCTTGGGAGCGCTACACTTAATACCGCCGTGGCAGCCACGCAAAAAAAAGTCGGGATTATTATCAGCCACTTTTTCTTCCAGATGACTCGGAAATAGTCTCTAAAATCATCCCGGTTTCCGCTCATGTTTACCTCTCACAATTATTTATACGGGATATCCTTATTCTAAAAACTTATGAGAATCATGTTAGGATACTACCATATTTGTGTTTAGAAATATAATCTTATAAAGTCTCGGTTCTATCAATATCCTGCTCTTCAAGTAGGTTGTGTTTAAAAACAAGGCCGACATAAAGAAAAAGAAAATAGAGCACGAAGTACACTTCCACAAAAAACATCGTGGCCAGGAGTCCTGAGAAACCCGCCAGAAAACTTAAATTGATAAAACTGCTAAAATCTGATTTGTTTGACATCAGTTTATTAAGGGAAAACTGAAAAATTTTATAATAGAAGAACAAATAAACAGCAAATCCCACAAGCCCTAATGTAACAAGATAATAAAGAAAATTGTTATGGACAGCAAAATAATTATACCATCCGACTCCAAAAAGGGGCGACTTAAGGAATTGTTGACTCCCAAGTCTCCAAAAATTCAAGCGTCCTTTGATCGACCAGTCTAATTCCTGGTTACTTATAAAAGATAATCGCCCGATAACGTTGACCAAAAATGTATCTCTGAAGAATAGTGACACCAAGATCAAAAGGAGGATTATGATCAGCACACCGATCAAGAGGTTTTTTTTTGTCATAAATTTCATCTTGTATGCAAGATAGAGCAGCATTCCCAAAGCGACCAAGAACCCAAAATAGCCTCCTCTTGATCCTGTAAGGGCCAAGATAAAAATTGAGAAGAAAAGACTCGCCAGCAGAAGGATTCTAACGGATAATTTTCTCGTTATATAGATCATATTGATTAAAAGGGGAAAAAACAGAATCATATAGCTGGCAAATATATTTGGATCATTAAAAATTCCCTTCAATCGATAAACAGAGTCGAATGTCCCTTTGAACTTTTCATAACCACCCAGGTCTTCGTAAGATATAAATTTGACGACACCGTAATAAGTGAGAATATTGATAAGGATCACAAAAATATAAAATCCAAGCAAAAAATATGTAAAGGCCTTGATGTCTTTCTTCGAATCAGGAAGATTAAACGCTATCAAGAAGATGATGAATGGGTTTACAACATGGTTCTTGAATAAAGCGAGCAACATTGGCAGGCTCTGTTCATAGTTTCCCGTTAAAAAATTTACGATTAAGGAAGCAAAGGAGTAGATGACTAGTATTATCAGGATCCGGTTCAGAGGGCAGTTGAGGAATACTTTTTTCCTTTTCTTTAAATTTTTTATAATGAACAGGAAGACCCCGATTCCAAAAAGAATATTCATAAAACTGAACCCTGTGATTGGGGAAAGTTTAAGCTCAAGGTTTCTTTCGAAGAAAAAAATGACACATATGGATGAGAGGATAAACAGGCTTGACTGCCCTGTGTATAAAGAAATAAGAGCAATAAGCAGTATAAGCAGGACTAAACTCACCTTCCAGGACATGAAAACAGAGGAGTAGATGATAAAAAAACATAGAGATAAAATTGAACCGAAATATAAAATTCTTGAAACCAAAGGAGCCTTTATCAAGCGTTCAATAAACATGGATCATTTTAAGACCAAATTATTCGAAATATCTCAAAGGTCGAATTCATTTTTTTATTTTAACATTTATAAGAAGTAAAGAAACACTGAATACATTGACCCTATTATTTCATGTGTGATAGATTCATTAGAAATGGCTCCGGATCTGTTCTAAAATACCATGGTCATAAGTCATAAGTATAAGTATTTATTCATCGAGCTCCCCCACACAGCTTCTACGGCAATCAGGAATGAGTTGTGTGAATTTTATGAAGGTCAAAAGATCCTAAAGAAACACAGCTTTTATCATACCTTCCCCAAATCATCAAGGGATAGAATTAAGACATATTTCACTTTTTCTTGCATAAGAAACCCGGCAGACGTAATTGTCACGGAGTATTTCAAACTTAAAAATAATCACGGACAATTTTATACAAATCCAGCCTGTTGGAAACGAAATGGGGGGTTTGTGTCTGACAGAGCACTAAAGAGATTCCGGTTCATTCAGCAGACCCGAGCAGATTTCCCGGCTTTTTTTAAGAAGTTCTATCGCCATCCTTATGTAAACTGGAGCAATCTTTCCCACAAGAGTTTCGACTTTATCATTCGATTTGAAAAGATACAGACTGACTTTGCTCGCGCTCTCTCTATCTTAAATATCAAACAACGACGTCCCCTCCCGATCATCAATCCGACGATCCAAAAATCAAAAGATTTTTGGTCCTATTACACGCCTGATCTTCGTTCTCTTGCCAGGCATGTTGTTGGCCCGCTCATGAAGCATTGGGATTACGATTTCCCGGCTGAATGGGGCCTTGACTCTGTATTGAGGCGGAGTCACATAGGATTTCGGTTCATCAACATGATAATGAGGCTAAAGTGGCGCTATTTGGGATGAATGGAAAATATGACTAATACAAAACTCGAAATATTAATATAACTTCTTTAAACTCCCTTTAAAATCTAATTGATCTATTCCCAAATTATCCAAAATCCTTATTATAATATCTTCCGAAAACTTTCCTTCTTTGTGTAATCTTTTGAGCCCCTCCTCTCGAGAAATTTGTTTATCTCTAATTAATGCGCTCAATCCATCATCAAAGTCATTAAATCCCAATGCTTTTTTATACAGAAAGGATTTGAGAATAAACACGTCACAATCTCCTCTCCAAGTTGATTCAAGCTCAGGATTCTTTTCCCAGTCCAATTTGTTCATATTAACAGCATCGACGATTTTTTCCTCCCATCTAACATATCTACAAAATGGTGATATACGACGAATATTTTTGTTCCTCAAGACTCTCCTGTAATGGATGAGGAATTCCTTCACTTGTGTTACAACAGTATAAGGATTATGAACCCATTTTGGATTATTTAGTGCCTGATCGATCATTCCTTTTATAAGTGAACCCTTCTTTTTAAAAATATTTATTTTATAATCCATTCCTTCAAACGGAGTCCCACCGAAGGCGATTACCGGAATCCTCTCTCTCACCGCAAATTTCTGAGCGCCTAAATCAATTCCAAGGCGGCATCCTACGCAAAACATACCTATTGAAGCGGCAGTAGGCTTTTGAAGCCACGTTTTTAAATGATGGTCTAAACACTTTTTTAAATATTTATGTTCCTCTACAACCAATCTTACCCCTAAATTCTGAGCAATCCTCTTCATATTATGCTTGGTCTGATCAGGAATAAAACCATTATCTGCAGAATAAGCAACTGCTCGTAATCCTAATTCTTTTACGAGATACCAAAGAAGAAAGGAACTGTCCCTGCCTCCGCTAAAACAAACAACACAGTCATATTTTTCACCTGCATATTTCAAAATGTCTTCTTTAAGTCTTTTGCGGCCACGGTATTTTCGCGGTTTATAAGATAAACAAAAATTACATACTCCTTTTTCATCGAAATGAATCCCCGGATAAGTATCTGGCAATATACACACTTTGCATCTATTCATACAAAAATTCCCATTTCAAATTCATAAAAACTGATCACGATCACTTCTCTTTGGCAAGTATTTTATCGATCTTATCTTTAGGCAAGCGTCTCATTCTGTAGAAAGTTTTTCTTTTCCCCTCATCGGTTATACTGGGATGGTACCATTCCCAAACAATTTCTCCATCTTGGGTCACTTCAAAGCTACGGCCGTGATTTGATTCTGTGATTAATGTGTTTCCATTGGGCAGTCTTTGAGCTCCGCCGCTCTCGGCCGTGAAGAAAGCCTGAGGCGGATTGGCGATATACTGCCACACAATTTCCTTTTTAACGGGATCCAATTCAATGACCCGGGAATAATCTCTTACATGTTTGCCGTTATCAAAAATTATGATGTTACCGTTTTCTAACATCCGGGGCATATGCTGAACGCTTATTTCCCCCGGCCCCCAACTCCAGACTATTTCTTTGGTTCCTTTATCCAAGATAACCACTAAATTAAAAAAAGGAAGATCTACGAGCCAATTCCCCTGTTTGAACCGCTCATCTTTTTTCTCAAGCGGATTCTTTGGAAGCTCCTGTACTGAATTTAAATGATAGTAGTCATATAGAGTTTCAGGGGCGTAGAGCTCAGCAGGCTTGTCTAACCTTGATGTTCGATGAAACTTTTTGATGTGATCTAAATTTTCGTACGTTGACCAGCGGCCAATTTCATCTCCTTGAGTAGATAATTCGAGGACGACATCAAATTGCACATTTCTGTTTTTATATTTGTGCGTTTCTGAAGTTATTGTAAGGATATTCCCTTCAGCGGTCATTGTGATTTCATGGTGAATTTCAAAATCTGTTTCCCATACAGGTGTTAAATTCTGGTCATACCTCTGGAGTTTTTTCTGATAACGAGAAATGATATCTCCGTTGTCAAGGATTAGAGCTAGTGTTCCTTTCCACCTGCGGATTACATTTCCTTCCATATCTAAGAGAACAGCTGCATAAAGATTGTATCCATTCCAAGCTTTTGCAGGATTATACCTTGTGACTCCAGATTGATTCTGATTCACTCTTTCGGCTGTATGATCTAAATAAGGCAGGGCTTTCAACTTTTCGAGCTCCCGAGTTTTTTGTGGCAGGTCATCATTTCCTGTACATCCTTTGAAAAGAAGGTACAGAAAAACGAGTGAAAGTTTGATTTTTTTATTCATCATCAATGAATGATGATTCCTTTGTAATATATTTCATCATTAATCACAATCTTAAATTATCTTCTCTTTCCACATCATAGCAACCATTGCCTATGATCTCTAATATCTATATAATTCATAGGCGATTGCTGGCCATAATGTGAAAAGAATAAAACTTTTTAACATTCGGCCATGAAGGGCGTCATGATTTTATGACTACGGCTAAGATCAAAGTTCTGCATATTATCAGCGACCTGGAAATTGGGGGGGCACAGGAGGTCGTCCGTACTCTGGTCAAATATCTTGCTTCGAATGACTGCTTACCCGTGGTATGTACCTTTAAAGACGGGCCACTGCGCCACGAGATAGAGCGCTTGGGCGTAAGGGTAGAGATCCTGATGCCGCCACGCTACAGTTTTATATTCTTTCCAGGATTTATCGCCGACATGATGCGCATCTGGCGGTTACTAGCCGCCCTTGTTACAAAGTACAATATCGACATCATCCAAACCCATTTGCTGCGGACTCTTGATTTTTTGATTTTGCTTCTAAAATACTCGACTCCTGTGCGCGCAGTTTTGTGGACTTTTCACAGCTCCGACTTTGAACTTGCCAAAAATCAATTATCGCAGCATAAATGGTTGTTGAAGCCAAAAAAATTCATCCATCGTCATCTGTATCGAGTTGCTTCCGATTTTGTAAACGGTTACATTGCCGTATCGGAAGAAGTCAGAACAGCCATGCTCCATATCATTGGACCGATTCAAGATAAAATCACAGTGATTTATAACGGAGTGGACCTAAAAAGGTACGGGATGCCCGTTGATAAAATGATGGTGCTCAGCCCTCTCGGATTAGAGGCCCATACCTGTCTCATCGCGGTATTGGCAACACTCAAAGAAGAAAAGGGTCATCGCTATCTTATAGAAGCGATGGGGAACGTTACATCGCGATATAAAAATGTCCATACCCTGCTAATCGGAGATGGCCCTCTAAGATACGAACTGCAAGAGTATGTTAAGCGGTTGGATCTGGAAGGACATATACACTTTTTGGGAAGTCGTCATGACGTTCCAGAATTATTAGCGGCAAGTGATTTGTTTGTGTTGCCTTCCCTCTACGAAGGCTTTTCCATGGCCCTTCTAGAAGCCATGGCGTCTGGTAAGCCTATCGTTGCCACAGCCGTTTCAGGGACGATCCAGGCAATGATCGCGAACCAGACAGGACTGATTGTCCCACCTCAGAACTCTCAAGAGCTGTCAAAAGCCATCATCCAACTCCTTTCCAGCCCAGAACAGGCTTTTACGATGGGTCAGACAGCAAAACGACGTGCTGAAGCAAATTATGGCGCGCAAAAACAGGCAGAAAAGCACTTGGTACTATACAATAGTATTTTAGCTTGATATAGGGAAGTATGACCAATTTTGGAGGCGAGTTTGGAGGTTAAGAAGCCCTTGTTTATTGTTGGAACCGGCAGGTGCGGTTCAACAATTTTCCATCACATGTTTTCTCACCATCCCCATGTTGCTTGGATGTCTCCATCGTGTGCCAAGTATCCAAGCAAACCCAGACTCAACCGCACTGCGATGCATTTTATGAGTGTACCCTTGCTGGCCCGGTATATGAGAAAGAAGATATATCCCGGTGAATGGTACGCTTTTTGGGATTATCACTGTCCTGGATTTAGCGAGCCATGCCGCGACTTGGACAATGAAGATGTTTCTCGCAAGATCGAGACAACCATACGAAAAATCATGGGCCAAATGTTAACTTCCAGCCGTTTCCGCCTGCTCGTCAAAATCACAGGCTGGCCGAGGATAAGATTTTTGAAAGAGATATTCCCTGATGCAAAATTTATCCGCATCTACCGCGATGGTCGTGCCGTTGCAACCTCATTGCTGAACGTCCCCTGGTGGTCAGGTTGGCGAGGACCTGACAATTGGCGGTGGGGAAAGTTACCACCTCCGCTGAGGGGCAAGTGGGAAAGCTTCGGGCAATCGTTCGTTGTCCTAGCTGGGATCGAGTGGGAAATCCTAATGGATGCTTACGAAAGGGCCAAACAAGGTATTCACGCGGATGACCTTCTGGATATTCGTTATGAAGAACTGTGTCAGGATCCTTTAAAGGTATTTAAAAAAGTTGCCGAGTTTAGTACTCTGGAATGGACGAAACAGTTCGAAGCTGCGGTCAAAAGGTACTCTCTGAAGAGCAATAATGACAAGTGGAAAAAGCATCTGAGTGCTGGACAGCAGAGGATTCTTAATGAAAGTCTAAAAGATAGTCTGGAAAAATATGGGTATTGGTAACAAGAAGAATAAAACGTCAAAACAATCCCTTTCGATCGCTTATCTCAACCAAGAATTCCCTGACCTCACCCAAACCTTTGTTTATCGTGAGGTATTGGCTCTGCGTGCGAGGGAAATTCCTGTCCGCACTTTTTCAGTCTGGCGACCTGACACTGTCAATTTGTCCGCGGAGACTATCCCCCTGAGAGACGAAACATTCTATATCTTTCCGCTTTCCTGGTTTTCCTTGATTCTAACTCATGTCAAGTATTTAACGAGCCGAACACTGCGCTACCTGGCAACACTCGGCTTTATGCTCACTCGACCTGGCGAGTCGTTGTGCAATCGGTGGCGCAGTCTATTGCATTTTATATATGGTATTGTAGCTATCCGTGAGATGGAGCGGGTAAAGATTCAGCACATCCATGTCCATTTTGCCTGGAGCGCATCCAGTATTGCTCTTATCGCCCAGCATTTACTTGGAATTCCATTCAGTATCAGTCTTCATTCGAAAGAAATCTACTCCGATCGCCTTCTGTTAGCAGACAAAATCCACGATTCCAAGTTCATTGTCACTATATCCGAATATAACAAAAGATTTTTGAACAGACTTTTCCCTGAAGATGACCTTGATGATAAAATTCACATCGTCCATTGCGGAGTAGATCCAAATATCTTTAGTGCTTCTCCTAAGCCGCAACGAAAGGATACCGAATTTACGATCGTGGGCGTGGCTCAACTGGTCCCTCGCAAAGGCTTTCATGTGCTGATCGAAGCCTGTCATCACCTCGCTTCCCGAGGAACGCCTTTTATTTGCCACATTTTTGGAGAGGGAGAAGAACGAAGCCGATTAGAAGCTCTTATCGAACGGTACAACTTGGATGAACAGGTTTTGATGCCTGGACGAATCCATCAGGAAGAATTGCGTCGGCTTTTAAACCAGGCGGATGTCTTTGCTCTACCTTGTATAAGGGATAAAAGTGGCGATCAAGATGGGATCCCGGTTGTCCTGATGGAAGCGATGGCAATGGAACTGCCTGTTGTATCGACCCGAATTTCCGGTATACCGGAACTGATTGAACATGGGAGGAACGGGCTGTTAACAGAGCCGGATGATGCCTCTGCAATGGCAGATGCATTACAACTTCTGAAAAATGATCCTGAACTAAGGCTGCAACTAGGGAAAGCAGGAAGGGAAACGGTGATCGAAGAGTTTAACATCCATCAAACTTCTGAACAAATGGCCATGCTTTTTGCAAAGAGGGCATAATGAGTAAAAACACACTATCTCCTGCTCTTTTACATACTGTGGAAAAATTTTTATCGCCTTTATAAATGTCTTGCTTTATACCTGAACACTGTAAGTTCTTATCTAAAGGCGAGGTGTTTTGATAGCGCTTATTCGTTTTACATGAGATGACCATGAAAATATTGGCGAGCAAAAAGGTTTTTATCGCCTGGGCACCGTACAGTCAGCGAAGTCGATCGTTAGCTAAAGAATTGGATATGGATCTTCACCTTATCCATTACTTCAAGTTCCAGCGACCTCTTTATGCTCCTTTTAAATACCTTCTGCAGTCCATGCATACACTTGCCATTCTGCTCAAAGACCGGCCTTACATTGTTTTTGTCCAGGACCCACCGATATTTGCCGCCCTTTCTGTTTACCTATACTCGGTGCTGACGGCTCGATGCGCAAAATATATCATCGACGCTCACACAGGAGCACTGCTCCACCCATGGTGGAAGCCTTTCCGCTGGCTGCAAAAATTCCTATATCGCAGGGCTTTTACGGTTATCACGACTAATCAGGCAATTTCAGAACTCGTGAAGTCATTGGGTGCTGATTCTTTGGTTTTGGAAGGTCCTCCCATTGTTATTCCTGATGGAATATCGATGCCACTCAGCGATAAGTTCAACCTGGTCCTAATCAATACATTTTCTCCTGACGAGCCCCTCTCCGCCGTCTTGGAAGCCGTCAAAGACAGCTCGGATATCCATTTGTACGTCACGGGCGATGTAGAAAAAGCCCCATCATTCCTGTTGAAGACCAAACCGGCTAATGTGACATTTACTGGCTTCTTATCCGAAGAAGACTACTTCAAACTTCTGAGAGGAACAGATGCCATCATCGTCGTTACCGATACAAATTACACACTTCAATTGGGAGCGATGGAAGCAATTGCCGTGGGCAAACCCATCATCGCTTCTGATATGTCTTTCCTGCGCAGTCACCTCTGTAAAGGGACGATTCATGTGCCCAATACACCTGATGGTCTAAATGTCGGAATATCTGAAGTACAGCAAAATTACTCTCTTCTTTCCCAGGAAATACTCGAACTCCGTCATGTCCAAAAAAAAGGATGGGAGACAAATTCCCAGAAACTGCTTGAACTCATAACAGGAAAAGCAAAAAAATGAACCACGGAAGAGCTGCCGGAAGGACCTGCACCCAGGTGGGGTTGTTGAGAACATCATGAACACGCAAAGCAAAACAGCTTTTCAGAACTTCTATCAGCCTTTTGTCATCGTCTCCTTGGCAAGGACGGGGTCCACCTACTTAGAGTCACTGCTCTCTTCGCATCCTGATATTTTAACCTTCCGCGAAATTTTCGGCCTCCGAAAATCCTATCCCGGATACCGTGGACTTGTCTATTTATATACTCTGTTTCACAAATCGAATGTTCATCATGTCCTCAAAGTCCTCTTCCATAAGAATTTCAATCTCATCCGGGCCCTGATTTTCAGATTGCCTGTTCAGACATTTCTTTCCTCTCTGCTCTTCGGTTCGTACCCCTCGGCAATCAAAGGCGTCGGTTTCAAATACCATCTATACCATGGGACAAGACTCCCTGAACTCAAGGAATATTTGCGTCAACACGAGGAGATCAAGATTGTCCACCTGATAAGGAAGAATTATCTCCATCTGCTCGTCTCGGAAAAACTCGCTCAAGCCTCCCACCAGTGGAAGCTGAAGGACAAGACAGCGAACAAAGCTCACGATATCAGATTTATCTTAAAAAAAGCTGAATGCGAGGATACGTTCCTCCAGCGCGAAAAACAGGAAAAGGAAGCTGAAACTCTGTTTTCTGGCCATGACATCCTTATCCTCAATTACGAAGACCTCGTCCATAAACAGGGATGGGCTCTTGATAGAGTCCAAGAATTTCTCGGCGTCGAGAAACGACAACTTTCCTCACCATTGAAAAAACAAAGGACCCGAAGACTGTCAGAAGTTATCGAAAATTATGAATCCCTCAAGCACTCTTTCAAGGGGACAAGGTGGTCTGCTTTTTTTAATGAATGACCTATTCATTTATCGCAAAGGACTCCTAGATACATATAAACGCCCTCGAATGGCCTTGGGACCGAATATCATCTGATCTTTTTCATTTTTTTCTTGAGTCGGCTGCATATATACCCGTTCCCACATCCCCCATCGCTTTTTCCAAAAATAAATTACCTGCAAGAGTATTTCAATACAAACCTCAGCCGTTCAGGCAATCAAGCTGCGAACGATAAAGAAAACTTACAGCGAAAGCCTAACGATCTGTCGATTTGTTCTACGGGAGAAAATAATTGACAATGCATCTGGTGCTATTAAAATAGAGTATCAAATATGATACTTCGAAAGACAGGCGTACGGTCAGGAAAATGAGGATTCTTGTTGTCATGGGCGAGGGGGGACACACGAAAGAGCTGCTGGCCCTTCTAGATTTGCTCGAAGAGGATTATCAATACGGATACCTCATCATCGATGATGATAAAGTATCCGCAAATAAAATACGGAAACCGGGCCCTATTTTTCGGGTAGTGAGACCTCGGTATAAAGAACTTCATCTGTTGAAAGATGTGTTTAATACTCTCCGATGCTTGTGGCAATCATTTCTTGTTTTATGGCGCTTCCATCCGAACGCGGTCTTGAGCTCTGGGCCGGCTGTCGCTGTCCCGGTGAGTGTGCTTTCCAGGTTATTGCGAATAAAAGTGATTTTTATTGAAACGGGCTCTAGAGTGGCGTCTCTCTCTTTAACAGGAAAAATCATGTACCGCTTTGCCCACTTATTTTTTGTTCAGTGGCCTGGTTTAAAAAAGAGATATCCCAAAGCCATTTACGCTGGCCGATTACTTTAAAGAAAAAGAATGATCTTTGTTACGGTGGGAACAACGGATTTCGATGGCCTAGTCCAGACCTTGGACCTGCTAGCCCCCAAGTTAGACGAAAAGGTCGTGGCCCAGATCGGAAATGGGAATTACATCCCCGTTCATATGGATCATTTCCGGTTCGCCCCATCTCTCGATCCCTACTTTAACATAGCCAGGATAGTCATCTCCCATGGCGGGCTCGGAACTCTTGTCGAAGTTTTACAGAAGGGATGCAAGCTGATCGGCGTAAACAATCCAGACAGGTACGATCTTCATCAAGAGGAACTGCTCAAAGTCTTAGAGGAACAAGGCCATTTAATCTGGTGCCGAAAGATGAGCCATATAGCCGGAGCCCTTAAGGAAGCTGAGGAACGAATCTTTGTTCCCTACCATAAACCTCTGTGCACCATTGCCGAATTCATCAAGGATTATTTGGATAGATCGGTCCCGAAGCGGTAAGAATTTTTAATATGAAGATTTTCCGAGAATAAGACAAGGGATTGTCAGGATTAAGACCTTCCAATAGAGCCATACAGATCGATTCTGGAGATATTCAATATCAAGCTCTACAATCTTGCTGAAGTTCAAATCTGTACGGCCGCTGATCTGTGCAAGTCCAGTTAAACCCGGTTTGCCGCTAAGGCGTCTCTTTTGGTAAGCATTGTATATCTTTACTTCTTCGAGAACAGGAGGTCTTGGCCCGACAAGGCTCATATCACCTTTCAGGACATTGATGAGCTGAGGCAATTCATCCAGGCTGTATTTTCTCAAGAATTTCCCCACTCGCGTCACCCGGCTGTCATTTCTAACCTTAATCACAGGTTCTCTTTCACCTCGCTCGTTAGTACGGTAATGTACGGCAGAAATCTTATCATCATGATACATCGTGCGGAACTTGAGCATCTCAAAAATTTCTCCATTTTTTCCCACTCTGGCTTGTTTGAAGAGGACTTTTCCTGTCGAATCCAATTTGATGACCATACTGATAATTATAAACAAGGGGATAAGCAGGATAAGAAGAAATATGGCAAAAGCTATATCAAAAAAATCGATACAAATATCTTGGAAATTCTTTGATCTTGGTTTTCTAATCAAAAGTGAATTGCCTTCTTCGAAAAAAATCCCATCTGGCGAAATGGGAAAACATATCTATATATCCTCATCTCAATGATTTATAAGATCTATTCGGTTTATCCATGTTCGATTTGATGAGATATCAAGATCCGATCTCCATATCTATTTAAAAAACAAAGTGTAAAAGGGAGGTTCAAACTGCCCAAATTTTTGGAAAAAGCGAAAGATATCGGGATAACGTTCGATAGACATTATCCAAGCTTAGCACTATTTTTATCGCCTCGTCCGATCCCTCTATAAATGAAGCCATTCTTGACCACTTCCTCGGGATCAAAGACATTCCGACCATCCACGATAACCGTGTGATCCTTTCCTGACAATCTTTTAATCTCATTTAAATCCAAATCGGCGTAATCATCATGGGCAGTAAAAACGGCGATGACATCTGCGCCCTCAAGAACGGCGTCTAAATCCTTCGATATTCGAATTTCTCCATAGTCTTTGACATATGGATCATGAATCTCGACTACAGCTCCACTTTGCAACAGAAGATCTCTGTATGGTTCCGCAGGAGTGTTCCTAGAATCGTCCGTGTTTCTGTTGTATGCCCATCCCAGAATCACGACTTTAACACTTTTTAGAGATTGATGCACACTCTCAAGCGCAGAGATTGTTAGGTTATACATGTGTTGTGGCATGAAATCGTTGATTTTTCGAGCACTTAGGAAAAGAGATTCTGAATCCATTGAAAAATTCGAACTAACTCCATTCTCATTCAAGGACCGGATGAGATGATACGTATCTTTCGGGAGACAATGGCCTCCCACACCGGCACCAGGAAAAAGAACAGCTCTACTGACTCCTTCTTCTTTAAGGCTGTCTATGGCTTTTTTTACATCATAAAAATTTATGCCCAAGCCTTCGCAGTAAAGAGCCAGCTCATTGACTGCAGCAATTTGAAGGTCTCTAAGAGCATTCTCAGCTGTTTTCGAAAATTCGGCGGCCATAGCACTTACCGGAATAACTTTGCCTTTAGTGAGAATGGGCGTATAAAGTTCCGTGGCCCGCTCAGTGCTGCTATCATCAATACCACCGACCACACGATCATATTCTTGAATATTTTTCAGCAACCTTCCAGGCATCACTCTCTCTGGTGCGTGAGCAAGGAAAAAATCAACACCCGCCCTCATTCCCGATTCTTCTTCGAGGATATCTCGGGCAATGCCAGGTGTAACACCTGGAGTTACAGTTGATTCAATCACGACCAAAACTCCTTCGGTCATATACTTCCCTGTTTTTCTCAACGCGTCAATAAGGGAATCATAGTTGGCAAGAAGCTTATTTCTATTCTGAAACGGAGTTTCGACAGCGATAGTGACCGCGTCCACTTCGGATATTTTTGTCATATCACTAGTGCAAGCGAATTTATTTTTTTCGACGATTCCCTCGATAAGCTCTTGCAGTCCAGGTTCCCTGCCGTCTAAGGGGCATTCTCCTTTATTGAGCATGGCTATCTTGTATCCTGAGGAGACCGAATTTCTTTGAAACCCCCAGACAAAATCATAAGCGGGAGAGTCAGCAAAAATTGCCGCAGAAGGAATCCCTACATAGCCCATCCCGATGACGCCGATTTTTTTTATGGGACCTTTTTTTTTCAAGATCCCTTGGTGATGTTCATTCATTTCTGATTTATATTCTTAACAATCTAATACAAAAATTAAAAAAAAGAAACCATTTTTAATATCTTAATGAAACACAAAAAAAGTTTTAGGGGGAGTGCCTCCTCGGGATAATGGAAGGCAACAAGGAAATATTATCCTCCTGAAGAACTTCATCGAGCCGTTTTGCTGATCATCAGAGTCAACAGACCTGGGATCCTCACGAAATTCTCGGAATTCCAGACTCATGGAATCTTGGTGCAGCACTGGGAGAGATAAGATATGAAGAATTGGAGCATGAGTTTGTTAAAGACCGACCTTCTTGATAAATTGACTATGTCATTTATTTTTGATAGCCTCAATTCCAAGTTGCTGAACATCATGCAATCTTTCATTCGAGGGTAACAATGAAAAAGGCGCTTATTCTATTGATTATTATTGCTGTTTCATTCTGTTGTGCTGTTAAGAAAACAACTCGTGAACCCCTCTATAATTTGCTGGTCATCGTTTCCGATGCTTTGCGAGCTGATGCATTGAGCTGTTACGGCGGAGAAGCGGACACTCCGAATATAAGTCAACTTGCCGAAGAAGGAGTTCTGTTTGAAAACGCATACAGCAACTCTTCCTGGACCGTTCCTTCTTCCATATCCATGTTCACTGGGACATATCCTGGAGCTTTCGGCCAGCTCGTGATCGAGAACTGGGACATAGTTGGGAATAGGCCGCCCTTTTTCATGGTCAACGATCGGCAAGTGCTCTTAGCGGAAGCATTGGGGAAAAAGGGCTATGACGTTTACTATGATCTCGAAAGCGGTCTGGCAAGCAGATCGAATGTCACCCAGGGATTCACTGATTATAAGCAAAACGAATATTATGCCTCAAAACCCCGATGGTTTTGGAAAAAGGCTATGCAGCCTGAATTCGAAGGTCAAATATACGATAAGGATGTCCCAATATTCCATTATCTTTTTTCAACAGAAAGAAAATTTTTCTTTATGAAATGGATTTTTGACCCACATACAGTCTATTCACCTCCTGAAAATTTCAAGGCCAAGATAAATGTCGATGTCTCAAAATTGACTCGGGACAGAGAATATTACGAAAGAATCGGCTCGAAACATGATCCTGGCCCCGACACACTTCAGGAAGTCGGCCCGACGTTCAATGAACATGAGCTTCGATATCTGAAAGACCTGTACTTGAAAGAAATTGAATCTGTGGATGAAAGAGTGGGCTATATCTTGAAAGCGTTGGATTCGAAGGGATTGAGAGATAAGACCATAATCGTATTCACATCCGACCATGGAGAGAGCTTCGGTGAACAGGGATTGTTTGGTCATGGAGGACTTTTTTATGAAGAGCGTGTTCATGTTCCGCTGATAATTTCAGGGCCGGGAATTGTCAGGGGAAAACGTGTCAAAGAATCAGTCTCGCACATCGATCTCATGCCGACGTTGAAGGATCTGTTGATGGTTGATTGTCTCCATAATGCAGAGGGGAAAAGCTATAAATCTGTACTCGTCGATGAAAAGTCATCCCTCGAAGACCGGGAGATCTACTTCACGCTGGGAGAACCTTTAAATATGACTGATCAGAAAATACAAGACGGTTTAAAATACAAGAATTATAAGATGATCATGTTGTCCAAGAATAACATTCGCTTATTCGATCTAATCGAAGATCCCGATGAGCTCCATGATTTATCAAAAAAAAAGAAAAACTTAGTGGAGGAAATGAAAGCAAAAATCATGGCCATACGGGAAGAGAATGAGAGAAGAAAACAAGAGAACTTAAAAAATCTTGATCCGGGAACACTCAAAAAAGTCAATGAGGAAACTTTAAAGCAATTGAGGGCTCTTGGATATATCAAATGAGTGTATTATTAGGCAAAATTTCCCAGCCACCTGTCGATCAAGAAGTAGGCTACCGGCCAGGCTATGATATCAGCCTGCCGGTTTTCTCTTCGGCGGAATAAAAACTGAAGTAAGCGTCCTTCATATATCGGTATTGGAATTCCGGCTCCCCCAACACCGTTTTCCAGACTTCTCCCATATACGCCAGTGTCGCTTCGGAATTTTCCGGTTTTATCTTCGTCGCGGTCAATAGGTAAAATTTCGGATCGATATAGATCAGCATCGGACTGATCTTGTTATGCAGGGATTTCACATGGAAATCCTTGACAACCCCTATGACCGACACGTCCCTGTTCCCAAAAAGCTGGAGTTTCTCGCCAACCGGATTTTCAAATCCAAACATCTTGACGGCAGCTTCATTGAGGATGGCGCTTTCCTGGCTGTCCAAAGAAAATTCTTCGCTAAAATCCCGGCCGGATACGATCTCCAATCCCAGGGACTCCACCAATCCAAAATCGGCGGGGAGAGCCTGAATCGAAAAACTATCCCCCTCTTCCCCACCCAATTTCTTGACCGTCATGTTGTACTGGCTGTTTATTCCCGGGACCGTATACACACCGGTGACTTCACAATATTTTGATTTTTCAAAAACTCGGTTTTCAGGACTGGATACTTCTCCTTTGCCTTAGGATTCGTGAAAGGGAAATAGGCCAGGACAACATCTCCTTGTATCGCGATGTGGATAAATTCATAAAATTGAAGCAGGCTATGGCCAAAACCAGGATCGCCGCCGATAAAAACAAATACACGTACAGGATATTTCCCTTTGAACCGATATCGCCCCTGTATTCCGTATCCCAGTGAATCTTCGCCAAGGGCTGAAGCACGAGATCCATTTTTTTCGTGAACCACTCGCCTGTATTCTGGTTCAGCAGGGCGCTCACTTTTCCGGCAACGCTATCCAGAGAAGAATTTTCTCTCAGCACAAAATACGTCAAATCGTCCCCCCACTGCGTCCAGGGATCTGAGGGATATTTACCCAAAGAGTGGATCGTCGCATAGGATATAAATATTTCACACTCCAGATGGGTGTTAGGAGGAAAATCCTCGATAAAGGCTTTCGATATCAAGGACAATTGGATTCATTGCTCACATTGGAGCATTTGACCGGGGGAATGGGCTGTGCTATATGTACCACAAGATGTCGGTCGAGGAAAAATCCTCAAGATCCTCCCTAAAGAAAGTTTTGGGCGTTTCTGACGGGATCGCCATCCTTATCGGGATCAGCATCGGTGCCGGAATCTACTCAACCCCTCAAATCATTGCCGGCTATCTCGGATCCTTCGGTCCCATCCTCCTTCTCTGGCTTTTGGCTGGATTCTTCGTGTTTACCAGCGGATTGATCTATGCCGAGCTGGGAACCAGGATGCCATCGACAGGCGGCGAATACCTTTATATCAGCAGGTGTTACGGGCCTTTCGCAGGATTCGTGTTCGGATGGGCCCAACTTTTTATCGTCCGGACGAGCGCAGCCGCAGGATTGGCGTTGATCGTCGCGGATTACTTCGGCTATTTCGTCGATCTGAATAGAACGACCAGGATGATAACGGCGCTGGCCGTCATCTTTTTATTCGGCGTGTTGAATTATATCGGCATTCAGAGAGCCAGCATCTACCAGAAGCTCTCGACCGTTCTGAAGGTTGGGGCCCTGCTGTCCATCGTCGTTATCGGCTTCCTTTTCAGCGGAGGGCATGAAAACATGCTTTCCTCCACCGCCCCTCCCCAAGGGGAGCTCGGCCCGGCAGGGGGTATCGTCGCTGCTTTGATGTTGATCATTTTTTCACACACAGGGTGGGAAAGGATCGGGTATTCTGCCGGAGAAATGAAAAACCCAAAAAAGGTCATTCCTCTTAGCCTCATGATCGGTATCGCCGTTGTCGTCCTGTTGTATGCGCTGACGAACCTGACCTATCACAAAACCCTGGGCATGGCGGGAATGAGAGAAAGCACGATCGTTGCGTCCGATGTGCTGACCGTGCTCATCGGTCCGGTGGGAGCGGCTTTGATCGCCATCCTCGTGATCGTTTCCGCCTCCGGAAGCATTAACGGCACCATGATGACAGCGCCGCGGGTGTATTATGCTATGTCCCGAGACGGCCTTTTCTTCAAATGGCTGGATTTTGTACACCCCCGGTTCCGGACGCCTTCCCGGGCGATCGTGGCTCACTGTGTATGGGCAGGGGCCATTCTCCTCATCAGGGGAAAGTTCGAAACGATCGCTTCAGGCCTGGTGTTCGCCATCCTGATATTTTACGGTCTTTCCACCCTGGCCCTCTTCAGGATGCGAAAAAGGGACATCGGAGATCCTGATTTCTTCTCGGTCCCGTTTTATCCTGTTCTCCCCCTTGTTTCTTTATTTATGATTTTCGGATTGATCGTCCTGAGGGCTTATTTCGAGTGGCAGAAATCTTTGGTGGACCTGGCTTTTATCGTAACGGGGATTCCATTTGCGTTCTATTGGTGCCGGAAAAAAAGGAAAGCGAATAATGGGTCCGAAACGGCTTAATGGAGATCAGGCCTTAGCTTATGGAGCATTATCCTGCGGGGTTTCTCTTGTGACAAGTTATCCCGGCTCTCCCAGCTCCGGGACGGTCGACACCCTGATCGGGATGGCGAAAAAGAACGATATTTATGTGGAATGGTCGAGCAACGAAAGGGTCGCCGTGGAGATGGGGATCGGCGCATCTATTGCGGGGCGGCGGGCCCTGGTTTGCACCAAAAGTGTAGGCCTGAATGTGATGATAGATCCACTGATGGCATTGAACTTGACTCCGGTGAACGGGGGGCTGGTCATCATTCTTGGGGATGATCCGGGGGGGTATGGATCCCAAAACGATCAGGATTCAAGGTCTCTGGCTGCATCGCTGGAAATGCCGTTGCTGGAGCCGGCCGGTCCGGCTGAGGCCTTCGCCATGATCCAGGAGGCCTTCGCCATCTCGGAAAAATTCCAAACAGCCGTTATCGTCCGCGTCACGCGAAGTTTTTCCCGGCGGGAGGAGCCGGTTCCTTTCGATGACGGGGAATATAAAAAATCCGATATCGGCCCATTAAGAGAACCTTTCAGGTTCGTGCCGGTCCCGTTCAATGCCGTTGAAAAGCACCTGGCTCTGCATGGGAGGATGCAAGAGGTGAGGGACTGGGCAGAAAGTTCAGATTTCAACAAGACAACAGGTTCCGGTGAAAAGGGGATAATTGCGGCCGGATTTGTTCATAAAAAACTCCTCGATGTTGTTGGAGAGAGGATGCCTGTTGATTTTCGGCTGCTCAAATTGGGCGTTCTGTATCCTTTGCCCAGAAAAATGATCGCGAGTTTTCTAGAAAAGTGCAGGGAAGTTCTGGTGGTCGAAGAGACCGAACCCTTTCTGGAGACGCATATAAAGGCCATAGCCTATGACGCGGGTTGTTCGACCAAAATTGTCGGAAAACAGAATCCCTGCTTCCGGCAGGAAGGGGAGGTGTTTCGCTGGCAGATCCAGCGCGCTCTGATCGGGTTTGTTCCGGGATTTTCCCCAACGGCAGAATACTTGGAAGAAAAAGAGGCCGGCGAAAGACCGGGAAAAGAGAACCACTGTGCCGGATGCAGGTACGATGAAGTCCTGGACGAACTGGAAAAGGCTGCGCAGGGCCTGGGACAGCAGCCTTTTTTTGTGGGCGATCCCGGATGCCTGGTCACGGTTGCAGATCGACTGGATGCTAAGTATGCCCTCGGCTCCGCGGTTAGTGTAGCCGATGGTTTGAGCAAAGCTGGAGCCGGAGAACGCGCTGTGGCCATATTCGGAGATTCTTCATTTTTCCATTCCTCCCTTCCCGCTATCTGCAATGTCGTTCACAACCGGAGCGATATCCTGATGATCGTCCTGGATAACAAGGCTGCGGCCGCCTCGGGATTCCAGCCTCATCCCGGGGTCGGGAGAAATGCTTTGGGACACGATGCGCCGTCTTTGGATATTGAAAAGATCGCAAGGGCCTGTGGCGTCAAAAATGTTTTGATATCTGGCATTGCTGACTCGGAATCCAAGCTTGAGGACACATTTCGCACGGCTTTAAGCCTTCGGGAGCTGACCTTGGTCATCGTTCGTTTAGCCTGAAATCAGCTTTCCGTCGAAGCCAGTTTTGGCCTAAAATATCGAGCGTGGTTATATTGATTTAAAGGAGCGTAAGGTGAGAAATAAACGGAGATTTGCTGTTCAAATATGGTTAGTGATCTTGATCGTGTTTTCGACAAGCATATATTCGGCAGAGAGTCAAAAAGATACGGCTCTCCTGCTGATCGATATCCAGGATTTCTATTTCCCGGGCGGGAGGTCGGAGCTGGTCGATCCGGAAGAGGCAAGCTTGAATGCCCGGAAGCTTCTGCTGAAATTCCGTGAGAAAGGCGTGTTGGTCGTGCATGTCCGCCATAACGCCGAGCAGGAAGCCGAGATCCATAAAAATGTCCGTCCTGTGGAAGGGGAGAAGGTCGTTTCTAAAAATCATGTCAACTGCTTCAAGGACACAGATCTTCTGGAATATTTGAGGGAGAACAAAGTCAAAAAATTGGTAATTTGTGGGATGATGACTCACATGTGTGTGGAAGCCGCCGTACGGGCGGCCCATGACTATGACTTTGAAACCACGCTGATCCACGATGCCTGCGCTACGCGGGCATTGACATTTGGCGGCAGGGAAGTCAGCTGTGCCGATGTGCATCTTTCGACCCTGAGTTCACTCAACCGTTATTACGCCCGGGTTATCGATACCGAGACCTTTCTTAAGGATTTTTGAAATTCCGATGGTCAGGGAAATGAATGATGATGGGAGAATCGATAGGTTCCCTCTCGGTGTGGTCGTCATTGCGGTTGTCCTGTTTTTTGCCGGTTTAGGCACGGCGTTTTACTGGGTTTTGAGATGGATAGGCCGACCTGTGGCCGAGACTCTACCTTTGGGACCCGAGATTTATAAAGCCTTTGTCTATCCTGATCTCGTGCTCTCCGCTTTGTTTTTTGTAGGGGGTTTCGGGTTGCTGAAACGGAGACAATATGGATTTATCGTTGCGCTTGTGGGGCTGGGAATGTGGCTATCCGATCTTCTCCTCATTTTCGGCCTCACCAAGTGGGAAAGGATCGGCTTTGTGGGGCCGTGCCTGCTTTTTGTTATTTTCTCCATCGGCTACCTCAGTAAAAAGGGGACGGTTCTATTTTTCACGTCCCTTTTTTATTGCTTTTTTATCACAGCGCAAATTGGTATGATGATAATACGAATTTTGGATTGCTTGAGAAAACGAGCGTAAAACTGAAAGGAGAATAACCATGACCATAGTTCTTGACGGTTCGACCCTGACGGTCGAAAAAATGATCCAGATCGCCCGCCATAATGAGAAAGTGGAACTTCATTCCGATGTTTTGGAACGGATCAAAGCCTGCCGCTCCATGATCGAAAAAAAGATACGGGCGCGCGAGATCATGTACGGGATCAATACGGGAATCGGGGAATTTTCTGAGGTGGTCCTGGATGATGATCAGGTTGGGCAGTTTCAGAAATATCTGATATACAACCATGCGGCAGGAATCGGTGATCCTGCATCCATCGAGCACGTGCGGGGGGCCATGGCGAGCCGGATCAATGTCCATGCCAAAGGCAGGTCCGGCTGCCGGCCGGAGATTACCCTAACCCTGATCGACATGTTGAACAAAGGCGTAACTCCTGTTGTCTGTCAGAAAGGTTCTGTAGGAGCATGCGGAGACTTGGCCCCGATGTCCCAGATCGCACTCCTCCTGATGGGAGAGGGCGAGGCATATTTTCAGGGAGAAAAACTCCCCGGAAAAGAGGCGCTCCAACGCGCCGGGATTCCCATCCCCGGACTGCAAGCTAGGGATGGATTGGCATCGATAAACGGATCGAATCTGATCACTTCCATGAGTGCTTTACAATTGTATGATGTCAACCGCTGGCTGAAGCAGGCTGAGATAGCCTGTGCCATGACTCTGGAGGCTTTGTACGCCAACATGAAACCCTATGATATCCGGTTGCATCAAGCGCGGGGCTTTTCGGGAGCTGTCAGGACAGCCACAGCTTTAATGAAATGCATCGAAGGAAGTGACATCCTTTCAGGCAAATTCAAAATCAAGGTCCAGGATGCCTATTCCATGCGGTCTTCTCCCCAGGTAATCGGGGCGGCCCACGATGCTGTGGCCTATGCCAAAAAACAGGTGGAGATCGAGCTCAACGGTGTGGCAGATAATCCCATTTTTTTTACCGAAAACGGGCTGACCCTGACCGGTGCCAATTTCCAGGGAACCCCTGTTTCCTTCCCCATGGACATGGTGGGAGCGGCGGTCACCATGGTGAGCGTGCTTTCGGAAAGACGCCTCAACCGCATGACCAATCCGGCCTTGAGCGTGGGACTTCCCGCTTTCCTGACTAAGGGAGCCGGAATGATGTCCGGGATGATGCTCAGTCAGTACACGGCCGATACTCTGATCGTCGAACAGCGCATTTTATCTGCTCCCGCCTCGATCATGTCCATTCCTGCGGCAGCGGATCAGGAGGATTTCGTTTCCATGGGCATGAACACGGCGATTAAAAACGATCAGATCATCGATAACGCGTATGGTGTCCTAGGTATCGAATTTATGGCGGCTGCCCAGGCATTGGACTTCCGCGAATTTGCTCCGGGAAGGGGGGTGTTAGCGGCCAAAAAAGTGATCCGGAAATATGTCGACCATCTGGGTGAGGACCGGCCCCTGTATCCTGATCACACCCGGATGAAGGAACTCGTAAAATCCTGCGAGATATTGGAAGAGGTCGAAAGGGAGATCGGAAGTTTGGAATAGGTTGTGGTATAATCCGTCGCATAAAGATTTAACAATGAGGAGAAACCATGGACGAACATATCTACAAAACCATCGAACTGACCGGATCCTCTAAAACCGGCATTGAAGACGCTGTGAAAAATGCCATCACCAAGGCCGCAGAATCCGTGCACAACTTGAGATGGTTCCAGATCGTCGATTCGAGGGGATATATCGAGAACGATGCCGTGTCCTACTGGCAGGTAACGCTCAAGATCGGATTCACCGTGGAGTGAAGAACGCGTCAAGCGTACATCAATCCTATCCCCACAGCGCCGATTCCGTTGTGAACCCCCACGACAGGGGATATATCCATGATATAAAGGGGAGGACGGCCTATTTCCTGCTCCAGCAATTCGGCGTACCTGTCGGCCCTTCCGCGGTTCTGGGCATGGACGATAGCATAGTTCCAAAGTTCTTCTTTTTCTTGCATCTTTCCGACCATGCCCACAATCTTTTTCATATTTTGGCCGCGGCTGAATGATTTTCCGTAGCCCACGGCTTTACCTTCCGCATCGAGAGAGATGATGGGTTTCAGGTTCAATATCTTGGCCAGCAATCCTTTCAAAGGGCTCACCCTTCCTCCGCGAACCATGTACTCCAGGGTTTGGATATCCACGAGAATACGAGTTTTTTTTGTCAAATCTTCGGCCATGTCTGTGATTTCCGCGTGGGACTTTCCGTCCCGGATGGCCAGGGCTGCCCGGTAAACGATAAGCCCCAGGGAAACGCTGAGCTGCCTAGAGTTGACGACGCTTACAGGATAATCTCCCATCACATCGGAAGCTTCCCTGCTCAACCGGAATGCCCCGCTCAATTTATCCGATATGTTGACCGCGATGATCGATTCATAATGGCTCCTCAGGAAGGCGAACAGATCCTGCACGGATTTCCGGGTGGGCTGGGAGCTTTTCGGGTGTTCCTTGTGTGTTTGGAGTAGCGTGTAAAATTGCTCGGGTGTGATCGTCACCCTGTCCAGGAATAGCGTATTACCGAAAGAGATATGAAAAGGGATGACATGGATCTGATGTTCGTCGATCAAGTCTTGCGGAAGGTCGCAGGCAGAATCGGTAACCAGGGCGATCTTCGCTTTTCGTTCGTGACTCGCTTCATACTGACGCAGCATATCGTCCGCCTTGATCTGCACGATGGATCCGTAATCCTTCAGCTTGTAAAAAAGATCCGCGGGCCTGTCGGTGTGGACGTGGATTCGCGCTTTTTTTTCGAATCCGGCCACGATGGCGGAATCCCCGTAAGCATGGAGATCTTCTCTTATGGTCTTAAGGCTCATGTTCTCACCTACCAGCAGGGCTTCCGAACAATACCGCTGAGAAATAGATTTTTTGTCAGAATGGACATGAATTTCGGAATCTTCAGGAATCTTTTCCGGCTTGGACAGGTGTTTGAGTTTCCCCATTTTGACGAACTGGGTGATCCCTTCGAGAAAATCCACAAAACCCTTAGCACCGGCATCCACGACACCTGCCTTTGCCAGAACAGCCAGTTTCTTGGGAGTTTCGGCTAGAGACTTTTTCGCGGTTTTAAGAGACGGCACGAGCATCTCAGCAAAATCTTTTGTTGTGGTTCTTTGGCGATAAATAGAGTCGGCCCAATCGTTCATGACCGTGAGCATCGTCCCTTCGACCGGTGATACGATCGCTTTGTAGGTCCTCTGGGCGGCGTTTTTAACCGATTCGGCAAAACGATTTGGGGAAAGTCTTTTCAAATTTTTGACCTCGTCGCTCAACCCGTACAGGAACTGGGCGAAGATCAGCCCGGAATTTCCTCGGGCCCCGGAAAGAGCGGCATCCGCTATGGAACGGAGTGTGGAACCGGCAGAACGTTCCTGCCTGGCCCCTTCGGCGATCGACCGCATGGTGGATGCCAGGTTCGTTCCCGTGTCCGAATCCGGGACCGGGAAGACATTGATCTTGTTCAAATAGTCTTGATCTCTAATAACGGCGTCTCCCCCCACGAGAAAAGCGTAATACAGCCTGTTACCATCTAGATATCCGATCTTCATGTTACGGCCTCTTATACAGGAGTTGAGATCTGCGCAACTCATTATAGGGATTTTTTGTCTCCAGTTCTACCTTTCTTTTTTGCGGACGTCCCATTCGGTGACACCTTACAATATGCTTTCCGTATAAACCCTTTCTGTTGATACAGAGTATCCAAGAATAGGATATCCCCATCAAAAAAAATTGCTTCATTAGGAAAATTGGGTAAAATGGACATAATCGATCGAAAAAAATAGGAGTATAAGAAATTAAGTGAAACAAGAGCGCGTGAGGTTGCTGAACAATAAGGAAAGGGGAAAGGGCCCGATTCTCTACTGGATGAGCCGTGACCAGAGGGCGAAAGACAATTGGTCCCTTCTTTTTGCGCAAGGTCTGGCCTTCGAGCAGAAGGTTCCTCTGGGAGTGGTTTTTTGCCTTGTCCCCGATTTCTTGCAGGCCACCGTCCGCCAGTATGACTTTATGCTCAGGGGGCTGGAGGAGACGGAAAAGGAACTTGCTGTTAAAAACATCCCCTTTATGCTGCTCACCGGTTCCCCTGAAGCTGAGATCCCCAAACATGTCCAGAAGCTGCAGGCAGGAGCGCTGGTGACGGATTTCGATCCCCTGAAGATCAAAAAAAAATGGAAAAAGCGTCTCCTCCCGCAGTTAACCATTCCATTTTACGAGGTGGACAGCCACAACGTCATCCCTTGCTGGGTGGCCTCTTCCAAACAGGAATTCGCTGCCTACACATTCCGTCCGAAAGTCAAAAAACAGCTCGCGGATTTTATAGACTCCTTTCCTCCTCTCAAGAAGCACCCATTTTCCTGGAAAACAGAGGCCATTAGGACACGCTGGGATGCCGCGCGCAAAAGTCTGATGGTCGACACATCCGTTCCTACTGTCGATTGGATCGAACCGGGAGTGAGGGCAGCGCGAGAGATGCTCCGCCGCTTCATCGAAAAAAAATTGTCTGCCTATGACATGCAGAGGAACGATCCCAACCTCGATGCTCTTTCCCATCTTTCGCCCTACCTCCATTTCGGCCAGATATCACCCCAGCGTGTTGCTCTGGAAGTCCGGAAGGCCGATGTGCATGAAGATGACCGTGAGGCTTTCCTGGAAGAATCGATCGTCCGGCGCGAGCTTGCCGACAATTACTGCTATTACAATAAAGATTATGACAATTTCCGCGGTTTCCCCGATTGGGCCAAAAAATCCCTGGACGAGCACAGGAAGGACAAAAGGGAATACACGTACACGCGCGTGCAGTTCGAAAGAGGCCTGACGCATGATGGTTTGTGGAATACAGCACAGATGGAGATGGTCAAAACCGGGAAAATGCACGGCTATATGCGGATGTACTGGGCCAAAAAGATACTGGAATGGACAAAAAATCCGGAAGAGGCCCAAAAGATCGCCATCGCCCTCAACGACAAATACGAGCTGGACGGAAGGGACCCCAACGGATACACGGGAATAGCCTGGTCCATCGGCGGAGTTCACGACCGGGCCTGGTTTTCCCGGCCAGTATTCGGCAAAGTCCGCTACATGAGTTTCGGAGGAGCCAGGTCCAAGTTCGACGTGGATGGCTACATAACCAAAGTGAGGGGGCTGTAATTTCCTAGCGGAAGGCTTTTATCTAAGATAAAAGCAGCACCTCGCTCCTCATGTTGTGATTCTCCCCAGGCGGGGGAATTTTTGTATTTTGTACCTGGCCCCCTTTTTTTTGCCCCTTTTTTCTTTTTAAATGATAAACAGGGTGATATGATGTTTATATTTCACGGGATCGATCGAGAGGAAAGAAAATGAAGACATCGATAATGGTTTTGATTCTTGTCGTGGCCCTTTTTGGACGACCCCCTCAATCTGCCGAGGATTTTCTCCTGGATGACTTTTCCGGAGATTCCGGCGTGTCGGCTATCGGGACAACATGGCGGGGTTTCACCGACCGGGTGATGGGAGGCATATCCGATGCGACATACCAGTTCACCTTTATCGACGGGAAAAGGTGTCTCCAATTGAAGGGGCAGGTTTCTTTGGAGAATCAAGGAGGTTTCGTGCAGGTAGCATTGTCTTTGGAGCGGAACCGCCGCCCCTTCGATGCCAGCCCTTACACGGGTCTGCGAATCTGGGCAAGGGGCAACAGCGAGACATACTACATCCATCTCCGCACTCCCCAGGCCAATCGACCCTGGTTCTATTATCAGGCCTCTTTTACGGCTGGTGACGAGTGGCAGGAGGTGGAGATCCCTTTCAGCCAGTTCATCCCGGATAATTTCAGGGCCGAACTCGACACCGCTCGACTGACGAGAGTGGCCATCGTCGCAGCGAAAAAGGCGTACGAAGCGGATGTAACCGTTTCCCGGATCGAGTTTTATCGGTAAGCGTTTTACCGGAAAAAAAGGCTGTTTGAATTTTTATTTCGCGTTCTTGTTTTATTCCTTGTATCAAGCATCCCCAAGTCTGAATCGATGAGATCTCGAAAACACTTGAAGCCGGGACGGACAATGAATTATCCTGTATTGTCCATGACCCTGTAGTACTGCTGCAGGTCCTTCTGCACATCCGCAATGTGTTTTTTCATCAGTCCTGAGGCCATTTTTGGATCGTGTTCTGCGATAGCTTCATAGATGTCCCGGTGGGCCTTCAAATACCGTTTCTGATCGTGGAGGACCAGGAAAGCCTCGTGCATGAACTTTTCCATCAGGTTGCGGATATTTGCGAGAAGATGGATCATGACGCGGTTTTGTGTGGACTGGGCTATCTGGAAATGAAAGTCGATGTCCTGTTCTGATAGTTTCTGGATGTCTCCCTTTTCGTTCGCTCTGGCCATGGCCTCGATCAAAGATCCCATCTCTTTGATCTGTTGGGGGGTGGCGTTTTTGGCTGCCAAACGGGCCGCCCCGATCTCGATGAACTGCCGGGCTTCGAGAAGCTCCATGGTGGCCTTTTCGTCGGTAATAAATGGGGCAGAGAGATGGTCCGCGTACAGCGCCGAAAACCTGGATTTCACGATGGTCCCGTAACCCTGGTGCTGCTCGAGAATGCCCAGGACACATAGGGTATTGAAGGCTTCGCGGAGGGATGTCCGGCTTACCCCCAGCTGGGCAGCGAATTCATTTTGATTGGGGAGTCGATCCCCTTCCTTGAGTTCCCCGGATTGGATCATCCGCTTGATCTCGTCGATCACCTCATCGGCCAGCTTCTTTTTTTTGATCAAAGCCATAGATTTTCTAGAATTTACCTGCTTTGAATGACCTTGGACCGAAATCCATTGTGTTCAATCAGCCCATCCCTTGTCAAGGGACAAATAAAAGCTTTTGAGTTCGAGCATTTTTTCTTGGCTCGACAAATTTCAGCGCAACAGCTATCATGGTTTGCCTCATGAACAAATATTGCAGCGGAAAAATTCAGAAAGAGAGAGTGGAATGAGTAAAGTCTATGTTGCCCGATGTTCCGACTACAGCGAAGTCGAAGGAAAAATGGATGAGCTTTTCGGAATGATGGGAGGGATCGAGAAGTTCCTGTCCCCAGGCGAAAAGGTCGTGCTCAAGGTCAATCTACTGGCCGCAGCCGAGCCGGAGAAAGCCGTGATCACCCATCCGACCGTGGTGGCGTCTGTGGCTCGAATGGCTAAAGATATGGGTGCGATTCCCATCATCGCCGATAGTCCTGGCTCCGGTTATCCTTACACGAAAAAGAGCCTGGATCGAACATACCAGAGGAGCGAAATGGTCAAGGTAGCTGAGGAAGCTGGCATCGCTCTCAATTATGACACTTCTTTCGAGATCGTCTCTTACCCAGAAGGGGAGCGTTTCAAGCGTTTCGAGATCATAACTCCGGTCCTGGAGGCCGATGCTCTCATCAATCTGTGCAAGCTCAAAACCCATGGATTCACGCACATGACAGGGGCGGTGAAAAACATGTTCGGCATCATCCCGGGGCGGACAAAACCCGGATACCATGCCAAGCTCCATGAAAAAAAACATTTTGCCAGCATGCTTCTCGATCTGGCGGCCTACGCTTCCCCGCGGCTTTCGATCATGGATGCGGTGGTGGGAATGGAAGGCAATGGTCCTCACAGCGGGGATCCCCGAAAGGTAGGGATGCTCCTCGCATCCTTGAGCCCGCTTGCTTTGGATGTGGTTGCAGGGGAGATCATGGGCCTTTCTAAAATGAATAATCCCGTTTTGGTCGAGGCGGAAAGGTGTGGGCTGACTCCTGTCGATCTTGATCAGGTTGAACTGATAGGATCCGATCCTTCGAGCCTCCGCATTCCGGATTTTAAGCTTCCCCCTACGGTCCCGGCCTTCCATGACCGTTTGTTTTCCATCTTGTACCCCCTTGTGAAAAAAGGATTTTCCGTCAAACCCCGGATAATCAAAGACAAGTGCCTATCATGCGGTGCTTGCCGGGATGCCTGCCCGGTCGATGTCATCACCGTTAGCGATAATGTTCCTGCTGTGATCGATGACAGAGGATGCATCCGCTGTTATTGCTGTCACGAAATATGCCCCCACGATGCCATAGAACTTCGTCAGAGCAGGCTTTTTCGTCTGCTCAACCGAGCCCGCTCGTAGTCATTGGTTTTTTTATTTTTCAGGTGTATGTTTCTGCGTATCGAAGCACAGGAGGTATGAGACGCATCTCAACTGGAGTGATCGTGGATGATTTTCCAGCCATCCTCCATTTTTTTTAAGATCGTCGTGAACACGCCTTCCCGTGTCCATGTTTCCGCCTTGAGCTTCCACCTGCCAAGAACATAGGCGGAATCATCGCTCAAAACATGAACGATGATGTCGGAGAAGTCCAAGGTGCCCATGTTCCCTTCCGGATAGGTATTCTCGTACCTTTCCAGCAAGGCTCCCCATCCTTCGAGCCTGGTGTCTCCGGACTGGAAGGTCAATTTATCGGATTTCCAGTAATGGGCCATAAAACCTTCGATATCCCCCTCGTTCCAGGCCATTCGCTGGAGATCGTGGATGCGGATCAGTTCCTTTTCGATCGCGGCATTTTGCATGGCTGCAAGAGGGAATGTCAGGGAAAGGATCAAGACAGATACAAATATATTTTTCATGATTCCTCCTTGCTTGCCAATTCGTTCTTATAATCCTTTGGGTAATCGATGTCTTTGAGAATTTGCGGCGTGTCCACCGACACTTCCAGGATGTCTTCGGGATGGTTATGCACCAGGGCTCTGAGTCCAGTGCCGGGGCCAAGGTCCAAAATTTCTTGTCTGTGTTTCGTGTCTATTAAAATCGGGTGGCCGTGTCTTTTTTTATAAACAGGCAGGATGATCCCTTTATTTGCTCGTCCGTAGGCTTCGATGAGGCTGTCTAAAACGGTGAAGGGGATAAAAGGCTGGTCACCGAGACACAGCAATACGGCGGGAACGTCCGGTGGAAGAGCTGCGAAACCGGTTTGGATAGAGGATAGCATTCCCTCGCGATAACGATGATTGATGACTTTTTCAACAGGTCGATCTCTGATTTTGTCCAGGATTTCCTCCCGGTGCGACCCCAGTACCACCAGGATTTTATCGGTTCTTGACCGGTGGATATTATCCAGAATGTTTTCGATAATGGTCTTATCCCCATAGGGAAGGAGGAGCTTGGGTTTGCCCATGCGCCTGGATTCGCCGGCAGCAAGGACTAAGGCCCAGACCATTCGACCTCCTTGTTTCTGCCCTGGATAATATTCCTGACCTTGACCAGTTCCGCAGCGATGCTGACGGCGATCTCCTGGACGGTTTTGGATTGAATATCGAGGCCGATCGGGGCAAAGACCCGGCCGAACTGATCGGCTGTGGCCCAGCCTTTTTCGATGAATTTCTCGCGTATCAGAGCGATCTTCCGACCGCTCCCGATCATGCCGATATAGGCGACATCGGATGTGATGCAGGCCTTGAGAGCGTCGGCATCATGGCTGTGTCCCCGGGTGACGATCACGATGTAGGTGTCCTGGGTCTTGGGTATCTCGGCGATGGCCTCCCCGATATCCGCAACGATGAATTGGTCTGCCTCGGGCACGGCTTCTTTATTGGCGAAATCGGGCCGGTCATCGATCACGGTGACGTCGAAGTCGAGAAGGTGCCCGATATGCGAGACAGCACGGCCTACGTGCCCTGCGCCGGCTATGACTAGCTTGGAGAAAGGAAACTGGGGTTCGAGATAGATCATGTTCCCTTCCTCTGTCCCATTCGAACGGTCCGGCAGATAAAACGGTTTTCCCGTGGAAAAAGCTTTTTTGATGTCCTCCCGGTCCGGCATGCCGAGACTTTCCGCTTCCTCCCCGAAGATGTCCTCTTTTTTTACCCATAACCGGTTCAGACGGACCATGTCTTCTCTTTGCGGAGTGACGCGCGTTTTAAGAATCCCTGATTGCCGTTTGTCGATAGATTCGACCAGATCCCGGAATATTGGTTCGCTCTCGGAAGGTTGGGCATCGAAGAGGATCGTCGCCTCTCCTCCACAGATCGCCTCTTCTTCCGATGCGATATCCGCATACAATTCGAATCGGAAAAGAGAGGACCTCCCGGTTCGCAGACATTCCAGCGCCTTTTCCTCGGCCCGGGCTTCCATAATCCCTCCGCCTAGAGTGCCCGCAAGAAGCCCCTTTTTGGAAAAAAGAGCCGATACGCCTGGCACCTGAGGGCTCGATCCTTTTGTGTCTACGATGGTTGCCAGCAACAGCTTTTCGCCTTTCAGTTCGTCCAGAAGCCGGGCATACATGTTCTTCATTTTTATGTCGAGTTTCTCCTTTTTTTTAAGTTCGAGACAATGGACCCGCTCAAAGCGCTTTGGATGTTTTTCTGTTCTATGGAGTAAACCCCTGTATCGTCCCGCTCCATCCGGGCAAGAAAATTTTCAAGGATAACGTCCCGGACTACAAAGAGAAAATCCATCTGGAACATCCGGAAGACCTCTGCGATGGCCGGCCAAACGCCTTTGTCATCGAGTTCCAGCGGCCCCACTTCATCCACGACGCAAAGGTGGGCTTTTTCACTCCGGTAGATGATCTTTTTTGCCAAATCGAGTGTTTCCGGAAAAAAAAAGAAAGGCCCGATACTTTGCCAATCCTTCCGTCCCTTTTTGCGGATAAAAGGATAATATCGGTGCTCTTTCAGATCGTATAAGTCATACCCCTGGGTATCGCCGTGTTTCCGAACGGCTTCACTCAGATATCCGTCTATCGACAAATCCTGTTCCTTGAGCGGGAACAGGATGTTTTTCAATAGAGTCGTTTTTCCCGAATGGACCGGACCTGTTAGAATGTGTATCACTTGTCAGAGCTATTCGATCGCGTCCTATAACAGAGAGGAGACCGCTGCATCGAGCACGGCTTCCAGAAGATCCATTTTATAGGCGTTCTCTTCCAGGGGTTTGGCATCAGCCAGGGCTGCTTTTGCCCCCTGCCGGATAACGGCCTCATCGATCTTTTTCCCTCTGATGAAATCTTCTGTTTTCTTCAATCGCCAGGGGACAGGAGCAACTCCCCCGCATACGATCCTGAGATCTGAAAAAACGCGGTTCGAAACAACGCCGCTCACGGACGCAGAGACCACGGCAAAATCCCAGGTGCCCCGCTCCTTGAATTTGTGGTAGGTGCTTTTTGCGCTGTTTTTGGGCAGAGGAATCCGTATTTCGCTCACGATCTGGTGTGGTCCTAGGATATTTTCCCTGCGAACATCGGTCTGGGGATATATGTAAAAATCCTCCAGTTTCACGATCTCTTTTTTGCCTGTTGGTCCATATATCGTGACCTCGGCGTCCAGGCTGATCAAAGCCGGAGCCAGGTCGGACGGGAAGACGATGTGGCAGATGCCGCCTCCGAATATGGCGTGATATTTGTTTCTCCCCTTGGAGGCATAACAGCGGCTTCCACCTTTTTTCCAGCAGATCGTGTCCGTATCACGAAAATACCAGCACCTGGGGCGCTGGCAGAGGTTGCCTCCTACGGTGCCCACATTCCGGAGTTGGGGAGAGGCCAGAGACAGGGCGGCTTGTTTCAAACCGGGAAATTTTTCTCCGATGACGGGGCTTTCGGCCAGGTCCGATACGGTCGTCATGGCCCCGATCGACACATGGCCTTTCTCTTCTTTCAGTCCGGCAAGAGCAGGAACGGTTTTGAGGTCGATCACCAGCTCAGGCGCGATGATCTTGCTTTTGAGCAGATCCAGGAGGTCTGTTCCGCCCGCCATAACGGCACACCCTGCTTTTTCTTTCGACAGCAGGGCTGTGACCTGATCCAGGGTTAAAGGTTGAGCGATCTTGAATTCGTTCATCGGTCCACCTCCTTTGCCTTTAGAGCTCGAAGGACTTTGTCCGGGGTCATCGGGATCTCCCGGACATGAACGCCGATGGCATTGTACACAGCATTGCCGATGACAGCGGAGGAAGGAATTCTGGGCGGTTCGCCCAGGCCCTTTGTTCCCAGATTATTGATCCGCGGGTCCACGATATCCACGAACATCGGCACGATCTCCGGGATGTCCATGGATGTGGCGATCTTGTAATCCCTCAGGTTCGGGTTGACCATCCGACCTGTCGTTTCATCCATGACCCGCTGTTCGAAAAGGGCTGTGCTCAGTCCCTGGGTGACGCCGCCGATGACCTGGCTTTCGGCCGTTTGTTTATTCATGATCCTGCCGCTATCGTGGACGGCAACGACCTTGATGACTTTGATCTTTCCCGTGACCGTATCCACCTCGACCTCGGCGAAATGAGCGCCGAAGGTGTTGTAGGCGAATCCGTCAGGAAGTCCTTTTCTTTCGCCGTGGAACACCATTTCGTGGCTTAACTCTCTGAGGACTTCTTTGAAGGGGATGGTGTTTTCAGGATTTCCTTTTTCAGCGAACTTTCGGTTCTGGCAAACAATGGTTGATGCTGGCACCTTCAGTTTTGAAGCGGCCATATCTTTTAGATACTCAGCCGCTTTCAAAGCCGCATCTCTCACGGCAGGAGCTACCGATGGTGTTGTCAGGCTACCTCCCGAGACAGGGGCCCAGGGATAATCGGAGTTTCCCAGCCTGACTGTGATGTCTGTGGGCTCCAATCCCAGAGTTTCGGCGGCGACCACCGCCATGTGCGTTCTCGTGCCGCAACCGATATCCTGGGTGCCGCATATGGCTTCCACACTGCCATCTGAATGGAGTTTCACATCGGCCTGTGTCCCTGGTGAGCCGGCTCCCCACCAGATCCCGGCAGCCATCCCGATTCCTCGTCTGATCCTGCCTTTGCCTTCTCCAGGAGTTCTGTTTCTTTTGTGCCAGCCGATCTCTTTTGCTCCGATCTCGTAGGCTTTGTCCAGTCCTTTGGAGGAGTAGGGGATTCCCGTTCCTCCGCGGTTCTTAGTGGTGTAATTTACCTTCCGGAATGCCAGGGGGTCCCAGCCGATCGCATCGGCCAGTTCGTCGATAAAGCCCTCGCACCCGAAGGTTCCCTGGGTCAATCCAGGCGCCCTCGTAGGCCGGGATGCTCCCGTGTTCATGTAGATGTTGTAATCTTCCACTTTGACGTTGTCGCACCTGTGCATATCGATCAAGGGTTCTGAACACCTGTCCCCTCCACGGATTCCGCCGGAAGTGTAACTCAACAAGCTGAGCGCTGTGATGGTTCCGTCTTTTTTCACGCCTCCTTTGTAGGTCTGGAAAGTGGATGGCCGATTGCCCACGCACAGGGAATTGTCCTTTCGGGACAGCATGACCTTTACCGGCATGCCGGTTTCCTTGGCTAGCATGGCCGCAACGACCGTTTGTTCGCTCAGTCCCAGCTTGCTGCCGAATCCTCCCCCCATGTATTGTTTGATGACCGTGATTTGCGAGGCCGGAATTTGGAGAACCTGAGCAAGATCATCCCTCACAGCATGTATGGCCTGAGTGGAATCCCACACGGTCAGCCTTTCCCCCTGCCATTTGGCGATGCTTGAATGCGTTTCGGCCGTTTGATGGATCTCGACCGCTGTTTTGTATGTGCGCTCGATAACGACATCTGCTTTTGCGAATCCGTCTTCGATGTCACCCCGGATGTATCCGCGGCGCTCTTCCACATTCGGCCTATCATCGTGGACTTGCGGTGAGCCTTCTTCTTTTGCCCTTTCTTCCGTAACCACGGAGGGCATGGGCTTGTATTTCACAATTATTAGATCGAGTGCCCGTTCAGCCGTTTTTTCATCGATGGCCGCAACAGCCGCCACCATCTGTCCTGCGTACATGATGTTTCCTCTGTGCATCGGAATGGAGGCCTTGACTCCGGGCAGGTTTTTGGCGGCTTTCAGATCGATGGATAAAATCTCGGCTTTAGCATGAGGAGATCTCAGGATTTTCCCTATCAACATTCCTCTCAGCTTGATGTCCTGTGTATATGGCGCCTTCCCCGTCACGATCTTTTTGCCATCGATTCTCTTGGTGTACTGACCGATGATTTTGAACTTCTCTTCTGGGTCCGGTGAAACCCCCTGAGGGAAATATTTTGCATGATCGCTTGCATATCTTTCATACCAGAGATCGCTATCTTCGGCGTGTTTCAAGTTTTTTCTCCTCATTTCAAGGTCTCCCTTTTTTTGATGCCTGATCGACCGCCTGATAGATCTTGGCGAAATTCCCGCAGCGACACAGATTCCCAGAGAGCCCTTCTTTTATCTGATCGAGCGTGGGATGGGGAGTTTTGTTCAGCAATGCCGTTGAGGCCAAAAGAAAACCCGGCGTGCAAAAACCGCACTGATAAGCATCGTTGTCGATGAACGCCTGTTGGAGAGGATGGAGTTTATCCTTTTTAGCCAGTCCTTCGATAGTCGTGATATCGGTGCGGTCTGCCCTGATGGCAAGATACATGCAGGAGTAGATGGGGTTTCCATCCAGGAGAACCGTGCATCCGCCGCATTCGCCGCGATCGCACATTTTTTTGGCTCCTGTCAGGTTCAGTCTATCTCTCAAGACATCGAGGAGAGTTTCCTGCGGTTCGACGGCAAGAGTGTAATCCTTGCCGTTTATCGTGAACTTGACTTGTTTTCTGGAATAAACCGGGATTTCTCCTGATTGGGTTTGGATGGATTCGGCTTTTTGAGCCAGGAGTTTGGGAGCCAAAGCAGCTCCCAGGGTTCCGCTGCCAAAACCTTTCAGGAAATCCCGCCTGGTAAACGACTTCCCTTTTTTCACTTTTCCATCGTTCATGGTGCGCCCCTTTTTTCTGGAGAATCTAGATCGACCGGATGAGAAGGATAACAATGAGACAGATGATGATTCCGGCCGGAGATGCGACAAATTGGGTTTTTTTTGTTCCGAGCGATTCGACCAGCCCCAGTTCGAGGGATTTGATCTTTGCCCCAACAAGGATTCCCACAGGAACGGTGATCATGGAAAATGCCACGGCGATATAGGCGTAATAAAGGGAAAGCGGATATCCGGTTCCGGCAGCCACGCAGGCAGGGATCCCGGTGGCAAACTTCACGAGGGGGAAGAGATTGACTGCTACCAGAGCACTCAATCCTCCGGCAAGGACTTGCGACGTCGTTTTTTTGGATAGCCTGTCTTTAACGATTGAAACGATAATCAAAAAGGCCGCACCTTCCATGATAAAAGCGAATATGGGATTTGCGACAGCTCCGTGTAAAACAGGAAGAGAGAGAAGGTAAGCGTCGAATAGCTTGAACAGGGAAGCGATAAGAACCAATAGAGCGACTCCCCGCCAGCTTTGAGATATGACCCAACATGCGGCGATGAAGAACAGAGCTACCCCTGTCATGACCGAACCGGAGACGACCGATGCGCAGGTTCTGAGTCCCATGCCCAGGGCGGCTTCGGAGACCCCCCATATCGCTCCGAGAAGTGCCACAACGCCCAAATGATTTCCAGGAAGCTTTTTATTCATGTTTCCTCCATCCCTGAGATACTTGTATTTTTCCTCCGTGAGTGGTTTGATTATAAATATCTCATTCGTTTTTCGCAACCCCTATTACAATTTGAGTTTCAGAAATTTGTCGCAGCATACGAACCGGCACTCCACATGCTCGCAGGTGTCTTCGGATGTCCCGCATCCCCGGCATTCTTTTTTTACCTGGAGCTCAAGGCCGCATTCATCGCAATAGTAAACCTGGCCTTTTTTCATGTCTGTGCAGTGGACCATTCAAACCTCCTGATCTCGAGTCTCGTCATAGATTATATCCAACGCAGGTCGATAATCAAATGACCCCTATGCATAAAATTGATATACTATGCAGGATGTCCATCGTGAGAAAAAAGAAAGATGACGGAATTGAATGACAAGATCGCTCTGGTGACCGGCAGCAGCCGAGGGCTGGGAAAGAATATCGCCCTTCGATTGGCCGATGAGGTTGCAGGTGTTATCGTGCACTACAGGGGAAACCGGAAAGCGGCCGAGGAGGTCGTCGGCGAGATCCAGTCGAAAGGAAAAATTGGAGGGATTTTTCAGGCTGACCTGACCCTTGAGGATCAGGCGGTTCCTTTTGTCAGCAAGGCCGAAGAATGCTTCGGCCGGATCGACATTCTTGTCAATAATGTCGGTCCGATTTTAAAGAAATCTTGGGAGAAGCTTGCCTCTGAGGATTGGGACGCCATGTGGCGGGGAAATCTGGGAAGTGCCTTTTTTTGTTCGAAGGCAGTCCTTCCCGGGATGCGCAGCAGAAAATGGGGCCGGATAGTCAATATAGGCTACAGCCGGGTGGAACAACTGGTCGCGTATCGGCACATCGTTCCGTATGCGGCTGCAAAAACAGGATTGCTGATATTGACCCGGTCCATGGCCGCTTCTGTGGCATCCGACGGCGTTACCATCAACATGGTTTCTCCGGGTTTGATCGAAGGAGGTGTCTTGCCTGAAGACCGAAATATACCGGCCGGACGTTTAGGCACCTTCGATGATATATCCGGTGCGGTCCTTTTTTTGGTGTCAGACCAGGCACGGTATATCACCGGAGCGAACCTTATCGTGTCGGGAGGATGGAAGATTTGAAAGAGGGATGAAAAATAAATAAAATGGGTGAAATGAAAATTCTTGCAATCATAAAGAGCTTGCGCGTTCAGCAGTGGATCAAGAATTTTTTTGTTTTCGCTCCCCTGATATTTTCCCAGAATGTATTCAATCTGCCGTTGCTGATAAAAACGGTATTGGCTTTTGTTTTGTTTTGCATACTTTCAGGGGCGGCCTACCTCTTGAATGACATCCAGGATTTGGAAGAAGATAAGCTCCATCCCAAGAAATCCAAGAGGCCTTTAGCCTCGGGAAAATTGGAAAAAAAACATGCTTTTTTCGCCAGCCTCTTACTTGTTTTGCTGGGGCTGACCGGGGCTTACTTCCTGAACATCAATTTTTTTATCGTGCTGCTAGTTTACTTTATTCTCCAGATCGCCTATTCCAACTGGTTGAAACATGTTGTCATCATCGATGTTTTTTTGATCGCGACGGGATATTTTCTCCGGGTGATTGCCGGCGGCCTGGCCATATCCGTCCAGATCTCTCCCTGGCTGTTCATCTGCAGCATTTTGATCGCTCTATTTTTAGCCCTGAGCAAGCGCCGACATGAGCTCGTTTTGCTGGCTAAAAATGCAGAGATCCACAGACCTATCCTGAAAGAGTACACGCCCCAGTTGCTCGATCAGATGATAGCCGTGGTGACAGCCTCCACAGTGGTTTCTTATTGCCTTTATACGGTTTCGAGCGAAACCGTTGAAAAGTTCGGGACGATGAATCTGCTGTTCACGGTCCCGTTCGTGCTTTACGGAATCTTCCGTTATCTTTATCTCGTCCATCAGAAGGATGAGGGGGGAAGTCCTGAAGCCTTGATCATCAAGGATAAGCCGCTGCTTGTCGATCTGTTTCTCTGGATCGTCACAGCCATGCTGATCCTGTATATCTGAGAGAACGCTTGACCATGTCGTCGAAAGTTGTCGTTTTGAAAACCTCGCCTGCTACGGTCCTAGAGGATTACGGGCGGCTTATTCATCTGGCGGAGATCGAAAAATTCATCTCCAGGGATGAAGATACGCTGATAAAATTGAACCTTTCCTGGACCAAATATTTTCCCTCTTGTTCCAGTCAGCCGTGGCAGCTGGAGGGAGTGATCCGAACACTCTTGCAAAAGGGATATCAAAAGGACCGACTGTTTCCCGTCGAGAATAAAACCGTTGTGACCCATCCCGTCAAAGGTGCCAGAAACAATCTTTGGATACCCGTTCTCGAGAAATCCGGATTGTCCTTCTTTCCTTTAACCGATGTCGCCTGGACGACTTATGAATTCAAGGGGGACCTGCTCAAGATGAACCGGGTTTTCCCGGAAGGATTCCTGATCCCCAAAATGTTCGTGGGAAAAAGCGTCATCCATCTTCCTACGGTGAAAACCCACGGCCATTCTGTGACGACCGGTGCTGTGAAAAATGCCTTCGGGGGACTTTTGAAAGAAGTCAGGCATTACGCCCACAAGTACATTCATGAGGTCCTGGTAGATCTGATGACCATGCAGAAAGAGCTGCATCCCGGGATTTTTTGTGTGATGGATGGGACGGTCTGTGGCGATGGGGCTGGTCCCCGAACCATGATTCCCCGCGTCGGAAACGTGCTTTTAGCGAGTGGGGATTCTGTGGCCGTTGATTCTGTGGCTGCTAGCATAATGGGGTTCGATCCGATGTCCATTCCGTATATCCGGATGTGTCACGAGCGAGGCCTGGGTGTCGGGCATCCCCGGAAAATAGAGATAGTCGGGGATGATATCTCGGGGATCGATTTCCATTTCAGAACGAGAAGAAGCCTTGTCATTTGGGGAGACCAGATGTTGAGGGTAGGGTTCTTGAGGTTTCTCGAAAAGATCCTTCTCCGTTCTCCTCTTGTTATCTGGGCTCCGTTCGCCAGCAATATCTACCACGATTGGCTGTGGTATCCTACCGTGGGACGCCGCAGGATCAGAGCGTTCGAAAAGACAGGCTGGGGGGAATTGTGGCGGAAGTACAAAAGGGGATGAGATGAAAAGAATCCGGATCTTGATCCTCTGCATTGTTTTCCCTCTAATTTCATTCGGACTTGCCCTGTTTCTGACCATACTCAGAGGTGCTCCCTTTTACACCTTTACAGCCCATTCTCTCAGATTTCAGTTTCCCCAATTTTACCTGTTCTTTTTGGGTTCTCTTTCTCTCCTTTTGCTTTCCTGGTGGGCCTTGGCTAAAATCGAAAAAAAATATTTTCCCGATGATCAACCATCTCTTTTGTGGGAAAATTTCCTCGCTTATTTGCCTTTCGGGTTTTCTCTTTTTTCTCCCCTCCTTTTGCGTTATTACCTGACGTCGGATGATCTGGAGATCCGGCTCGGTCTCCTGGCTGGAGCTATGGTTGCGGGTTTCATTTCGGTCAAGTCGATCCAGTGGTTCCATCGCGGTAGGTTGAGAAATTTTTTAGGGAGAAGTCTTTCCCGTTTTAGCCGGTTTTCATTAAAAAAAAGACTTTTCATCCTGTTCCTAATCGCCTTTGCAGTCTATCATCTGTGTGCCCTGTGTTTTGTCTCAAAGGGATTGGCTTTTTCCGGGGATGAACCCTATTATCTGATGACCACCCACAGCCTTTACCAGGACGGGGATATCAACCTGGCTAAAAATTATCTCGACAACGATTATTTTCATTTTTACCCGAGAGAACTCTTCCCCAATCTGCGGCTGAGAGCTTACGCGCGGTTTGGGATCAAAGGCACAGATTATGTGTGGCCGATCAACCAACCCGGGGTTTCTGTCCTGATGCTCCCCTATTACTGGTTGAGCCAGCAGTTCCAGGGCCGAACGCTGATCTATATTTTGAAGATAAGCCTGGCGGTATGGACCATTTTACTGGGGCTCCAGGTCTACTTGTTCGCAACGGATTTTTGGAAAAATGAAAAAATTTCGCTCATTCTCTGGTTCCTGTACTCGTTCACAGCTCCCATCCTTTTTTATGCCATTCATCTTTACCCGGAGATCCCCATCGCCCTTTTTTCCCTTTATGTCTACCGGAAAGTCCGCTCGACGAAAAGACTGACTCTTCTCCATATTTTTTTCCTCGGTTTGCTCCTTGCCCTGTTTCCCTGGTTCGGTTTGAAATACAGCATGATCCTGTGGCCAATGGTTCTCGTTTCGCTCTATTTCCTTTGGAAGAATCACAAGGCCCGGTGGAAGGTCATAGGCTTTCTGGCTTTTCCGGTTGTCTCGACCGGTCTTTTCGCACTTTATATCCACGAACTTTATGGGACATTTTCTCCGATGGCCATCTACGAAGGGGTTTTGACCCCGGAAAAGATTCAGGCATTCCGTGAAATGATCATGAAAATTCCGTTAATGCTCCGGATCGATTCCTTCCTGGATTATTTCCTCGACCAGAGGGATGGCCTTCTCCTTTATGCACCGGTGTATTTTTTCATATTCCTGGGGGGGGTGGAGGCTTTCCGGCGGTCCAAAAAAGACCTGTTGGCCCTGCTTGTCATAAGCCTTCCCTACCTCCTCAATTATGCCTTTTTATCGCACCGCCAGGGGCATTCCCCGCAGGGCCGGGTGCTGGTCAATCTTTCCTGGATTGCCGTGATCTTTGTCGGATACTTCCTCGTTCACAACCGGAAGAAATTATATGCTTATCTATTTTGGGGCACATCCCTGGCAGGCTTGATCATTGCGGGCATCCTTCTCCAGAATCCCCAGTTCTTGTACCAGCCGACAACGCATGAATTTACGTTCAGGGGAAGCGGGTTATCCCTGTATCTCAGCAACCTCAACTTTTACCTGCCTGCTCTGCTGCCCTCCTTCATAAAAGTGAATAACCTCGGCTACATACCGAACTACCTTTGGCTTGCCGCCATTGCCCTTTTTATCGCTGGATATGTTTGGAAGGGAGGAAATTTCAGGGGAAGGTCATTGAAAGTTCCCCGCCCTCTCATCCCGGTCCTGCTCACTGGAGGGGGAATAGCCGTTTTTTTTCTTTGGTTCGTCCTTTTTCCTCGCACGGTTCTCGTTTCTCCGGTCAGGGCCGCCTATTCTTCGGGAGAGAGGATTTCTTTTTACGATCTCGGTCCCCATGTGCAGATGAAGGAGGAAGAACCCGGCAGGTTCACCATCACCAAGGATAACCATGCCCTGGATTTGTATTTCTCTTCCTGGAGAAAATTGGAGAATTTGGAGATCGAATTTGGAACTTTAGAAGGAGAGTACAAGGTTACCCTTGAATTTTTCGACGAGGAGCTTTTTTCAGGGATCATCTCACAAGAGATGAAAACGGTCGTCTGCCCTTCGCTCCCTTCCTATCGATTCAAAAACGCAAACCTCTATGGATTGCGCATCGAGATACAGAATCTGTCCGATATCTCCACAGCGGAAAATCCTTTCCTTCTCATTCTCCAGCCGGTTCGGTAGGCGTGTATTTCAAAGATAAGCCTGTTTTGAGCGCGTATCCGATATTTCCGAGAAATTTTTTTATATCCAGCGGTCCTTGAAGATGTAAAAGCTGAGAATCGATCTTATCTCCGTTTTCCCGGATCCATCGGAGATTTTCGGAAAAACGGTCGATGATATCCTGATCGTACTTGAAGAGAAACATCTGTCGATGTTCCTCCCGAGCGTAAGGAAACCAGAATTGTTTCAGGAAAAACAGGAAATCGGCTTCCTCGGGAATATCTGCCTTTTCCAGTCCGCTCAAGTGATCGAAGATCCGGGAATCCATCTCGGCCTTGAAATTTTTTTCCAAGAAAAAGTCGAATTTTCGTAGTGTTTTTGGGGAAAGGTCCCAAAGAACGCCAAATTTCGTTTTTGCAGCCTGGTTCCAGAGAGGGAAAGGAGTTCTGCGAAAGGTCGGTTTTCGCAGCATGAGATAACCCGATGGCGCGTTTTTTTCGTGCCCGGGACGTTTCCGCCGCTCGAGCGTAATACGGGAAACAACTGGGTCGGTCAGTCCGAGCTCGTCGAGCACATAAACCCGGGGACCCGCGTAGAATCCTGTGAATCCCACATTTTTGTAAGCGATCCGAATTTCCATCGCAGCCCTTCTGGAGAGATTGCGATAGTTGATTCCTATCGTTCTCCACATCAATATCATGGTATCTGTGAACAGGTGCTTTAACGGAATGATCTGGTCCTTATAGTAAAAAAATCTTTCGTCCGTAATATCTAAATGAATGGGTTGCCCGCGTTTTTGTACAGGTGTGATGTAAAGGGAAGAAATTAAGAAGACCAGGGATAAAGTGACGCATCCAAGCTTGAATACCGTTTTTTTGTCGAAAAACCTGTCGAATGCCCCGGTTTGTGACAGCGTGATCAGAAGAAAGGACGGGAGGAGAAACCTGCCGTGCATAAAATCTCCACCACCCCTGACCACGAAGAATCCATGAAGAATCCCGGAAAAAAGGACCAGCATCCTGTTTTTCAGTCCCCAGCGGATTCCTGTGAAGAAGAACATGAGAATGCCGAGTAATAAAATCATGAAGGATAGGCTGCCTTGAAAAAAATCTCCGAGATACTTGATGCCTTGGGACCAATAAGCTCCGGAGCCTGACTTGGTAAAAAAAGGATTGGGCATAACTGCTGCATAATATCCCATCCGGAATATTTGGTAGCCCCCCACAAGAAGTGCGGGGAAAAGCAGGAACCGGAGAAGGTGCTTTGCCGGCATTTTTTTCAAGACCGTTTCGTAGAGATACATACCGAACAACAGGATGAGAAAAATACCGAAGTCCGGCCGGGTCAGGACAAGGAACGCGGCTATCAGACCGGATGAGAGAGGTTGCTTCCGCCACCTGTTTTCAAGAAGGAATTTTGCGTATAGGACGAGCAGCAGATAGGACAGGGATGTTTCCAGGCCGCTCGTGCCGAAATCGATGAAGGCACTGGTTCCGATAAGGATGGCAGCCGCCGGATTCAAGAAGGATGCTTTTCCAGTTTCTTTCTTGATGCGGATTTTAAAGAACAAAACATATAGTGCAGCAAACGATGCTATCAGTGCCGGAAGGATCGCTGCCCCTTTTGGTGATAGCCCTATCCAGCGAAACAGAGAAAGCACGACGAACCATAGAGGATGGGTGAATCCTTCGACTCGTTCTCCGACATTGAACACCGGTCCGTATCCTTCGACAAAATTGTCTACATGGCGCAGGGTGATAAAGGCGTCTTCGGAGATCCATGCTTTCCAGAGGATTAGATAGCAACCGGCAAGAAACAAAAAACCGGCCAAATAGTATTTCCAATGGGCCGTGTTGCGGAATGTTGAGGCAAAGGCCAACAGGATGAGAGTGCTTCCGATGGAAAACAGGATCGCTGCAGGCAAGATTTTTGACCAGGGAAAGATGCTCCCTACTTTACGGATTTCGACTTTGTCCACCTTTGTATCCTGGCTGCCGGATGTATAAAGGACACGGGGTTCTATTTCTCTCTCGGTCGTCACTTTGAAGGATAGATCCTTGGTGACCGGGAAACCCGCAAGCTGAACTTCCTGGGATGCTATGATGGATTTTCCCCTATCCGCCGCTACCTCGAGCTTGCATTCCGCCCCTTCCAGCGAGGAGGAGACGAACTCGAAGGCAGCGATGTATTCGCCAGCAGGGACTTCGACATAGGTTCCATAAGCCGTGAATTTATTTTTTTTGGCGATTATCTCGCTGATCAAAGAATCCCGGTCCGCAGGCTCGAGGAAGTCGGATGCGAACCGTTCTAGAGTCACAGCGAATTCTTTTGTTCCTTTCTCCCGAACATATGTCCATAGGGATAATGTTGAAATGGATAAAACGATCATCGACAGGAACAGAAAGACGGAGCGTTTCCTCATGCTTTTCCTCTACGCGGATGAGACTCTTATATAGCACACATAAAAAAAATTGATAAGAAAAACTTTTCACATTTCTTGTGTTGGTATCGATATTGCATACATATTCGCGATGGAATTTTTCATAGGGATGGTCTATCTGGAATCTTATCATGATGGACCCAAAAGGAAGGAAATATCGACGGCACTTCGGGAAAAACTGTTAAATTTTTTTACAAATTGACTCCCATATCTAAAATGAAAGGATGAAATCCATGTTCCGGCTCAAAAGTATCGGCATCGTTCTTTTCGTTTTGATTTTTTCATCACTTTTTTTACTTTCTGGAGAGGACGTCCGTGACCGTCATCATCAACCGGATAAAGTGATGGATGCGGTGGGCGTAAAAGAGGGAATGACAATCGGTGAGGTCGGGGCTGGGCACGGTTATTTCACGTTCCACCTGTCCCGCCGGGTCGGTACTTCCGGGAAGATTTATGCCAACGATATCAGCCGGGGATCGCTGTCCTCCATCCGCATGAAATGCAAGGAAGAGGGGATCGCCAATATCGCAACGATCGTCGGGGAGGTGGAAGACCCGTTGTTTCCCGAGGCAGAGCTGGACATGGTCTTCATCGTCAATGCCTTCCATGATCTGGCTAAACCTGTCCAGTTGCTCGACAACCTCATCCCCAGCTTGAAACCCGGCGCTGCGGTGGTGATCATCGACAGGGACCCGGACAAAGTCAGGGGGTTTAATCGGCACGTCCTGACACAGGAAGAGGTTTTGGAACACATAAAAAACAGCGATTTCGACCTTGAACGGATAGAAACTTTCCTCCCCCAGCACAATATTTACATTATAAAAGTGGGGAAAGGGGGAGCTTGTTTAGAGGAGGCGATATGAGTGTAGCGAGATCGGATAACAAAATCGGGCCTATTATTTTGATCTTCTTTTTGTGGGTCGTGCCTCGGTTCGCCCTTGCCCAGGAGACCCTGGATTTTGAATCGGACCGCTGGATCATGGCCAACGCAGAGGTCGTTCAGCATCTGGGACGTTCATGCCTGATGGGTGTAGCCTATTTAAAAGATGTCGAGTTCGAGAACGGCGTCATAGAGGTGGATATCGCTGTCAGCGGAGAACGGTCCTACCCCGGGGTGATTTTTCGCATGCAGTCGCCTCTCGATTTCGAGAGATTTTACATCCGTCCTCACAGGGCCCCCTATTATCCCGATGCCCTTCAGTACACCCATGTTATTAACGGGGTAGCCAGCTGGCAGCTCTGCCAGGGAGATGGATTCACCGCTCTGGCCGAGATCCCGGAGAACCAGTGGATTCACCTCAAATTGGAGATTTCCGGGACCCAAGCCAGGGTGTATTTCGGAGATGACGAGCACCCGGTTTTGGTGATCCCCCATCTGAAACACGGCAAAAGCATAGGGAGCCTGGGCTTGATGGGGCCCCGGGACAAGACCGCCTATTTTTCTAATTTTCGATTCAAACAGGATAATACGCTGCCATTCGATCCTCCCCCGGTGATAGAAACGCCTCCGGGGATGATCATGGATTGGGAATTGTCTCAGGCATTCAAATCCGACCGGATGGAAATGGAGGCCTATCCCGATGAGGAGTTCCTTAAGAAGATCGAATGGAAAAAGATCGACCCGGAACCATCTGGTCTGGTCGATGTGTGCCGCTTCGTAAAAAGAACGCCAGGCAGTCCGGACATCGTTTTCGCCAGGACAATTATCCAGGCTGAAAAAGACATTTTAAAAAAATACCTGTTCGGCTACAGCGATGAAGTGTCCATTTTTTTAAACGGCGGCATTTTGTTCAATGGTAACAGCGCTTACCAATCCAGAGACCCGTCTTTTTTGGGTGCCGTAGGGCTTTTCGATGCGGTCTTTCTTCCCTTGAAAGAGGGGGAGAACGAGCTGCTTTTCATTTGCAAGGAGACCTTCGGGGGTTGGGGTTTCCTGTGTCGAGACAGCACGGCTGTATACAAGTCCAGGAATTTGGACGAGCATTGGGAGTCGGAAAAACGGTTCAAGATTCCTGAATCCATCGTTTATGACAGGATGCATGGGTGTTATTATGTTTCCAATTATGACGGGTATACTCCCAGCAATAACAGGGGATTGCAATCCATATCGAAAGTGACTCTGGAAGGGAATGTCGTTGAAGAGGATTGGGCCACAGGCTTGAACAATCCAACCGGCATGACGATTTCCGATGACAGGCTGTTCGTCGTGGAACGGCAAAACCTGGTGGAGATCGATCCGGATTCAGGGAAGATAATTGGAAGATACCCTGTTCCCAGGCCCGTTTTTTTAAACGATGTGACAGGCGATGATGAGGGGAACCTTTACATATCCGATTCGAGCCGGCATGTGGTCTACCGGTTTTCCGATGGCGCTGTCGAAGAGTGGCTGGAGGATGGAGAAATAAAAAATCCCAATGGACTTCATGTGGTAGGGGGAAGACTCGTCGTCGGGAACAACGGCGATAATTGCGTGAAAACCGTCGATCTGGAGTCCAAAAAAATTGATAAGGTCGTGAACCTCGGACCGGGCATTATCGACGGAATTAGCTCGGACAAGCAGGGGAGCCTTATCGTCTCTCATTGGGAAGGAAAAATCTACAGGATTGCGAGCGACGGGACCGTTGAGAAACTTTTGGATTTAACAGCCCCTGGGATTAACACGGCGGATCTGGAGTACATCGAAGAAAAAGGCCTGCTCGTGATCCCGACTTTCACCAGCGACCGGGTTTTGGTATACCGATTCAACGACGATTGAGTTTTATCGATCCCTCTTTTGAATCCGGGAATGAGTGGGATCCTGGATAATGACAGGGGATCGGGATGGAGGAAAAGCGATGAAAAAAAGCGGCTTATCAGGATCCTGTTTCATTCGGGGAATCCTGTTTTTGAGCTTGATCTTTTTTACCTCGGCCTGCAAGGACAAGGGGACATTATCCGTATCATCCGGGAAAAAAGACATCCGTGTTCTTTTGCTCGTAAGCAAAAATTATGGATTGAACTATTTCCTGATCCGGGACGTTTTGGATCAGTTCGGATGGAAGGTCGTTCACACGGGCGTTTTAGACGAAATCCCGGCCTGTCCTCCTGTCGAAAAACAACTGGGTATTCATCCTGTCATCCCGGATGTGTCTCTTTCGGAGATCGATAATCTGGATGATTATGACGGTCTTGTGATCCCTCCGGGAGCAGGCAATTTTAATCCTGTGCCGGATGCCTTCGCCGATCTATTAGGAAGTCCGGAAGCCATGAACCTTATCCAAAAGGCTGTCAATGAAGACATGCCTGTCTTTGCCATATGTTCGGGATCGCGTGTGCTGGCGGCAGCGGATGTTTTGCGGGGAAAAAGAATGGTCGGATCGCCGAGGTTCGTGGAGGAATACCAGGCAGCGGGTGCCGTTTATGTCGGCAATGAGAGAAATGACCATCCCCCGGTGATCGACGGAAATCTCATCACCGGCACAAGAGGACAGTATTACAACCTGGCCAACTGTCAGGCTGTCGCAACGCTCATAGAGGAGAGGCAGACAGGTCGAAAAAAGGGTTCTTCTCTGTCGGATTTCCTGGTGACAAAAGACCCATCGTTCGTTTCTGGCGAAAATGTTTGGGCCAAAACTTACGGAGGGGAGCAGGCAGAGGGGGGACGTGCCGTCGGCCTGTGTCCTGACGGCGGTTTTTTCATCACAGGATATACCTTTTCCCAGGGCACCGGAGATTCTGACCTGCTCGTCATAAAAACCGATGACGAGGGAGAGATGGAATGGTCCAGGACCTATGGGGGGGCCGGCACGGAATATGGAAACGCCTGTCTCTGTCTGCCGGATGGCTATTTGGTCACAGGGTATACCTCTTCCTCCGGTTCAGGGAGCAAAGATGTTTATGTGATCAGACTAGATACAAAAGGGAAGGAACTCTGGTCCAGAACCTTCGGGGGTCCCAGTTGGGATGTGGGCACCGCTCTTTGCGAATCCCATGATGGGAATTTATACGTTGGCGGGTACACCCATTCATTCGGGGAGGGGGAAGAAGATGTGTATCTGATAAAGATAGACAAAAACGGGAATAAGATCTGGTCCAGGACCTTCGGAGGGGAGAGGCTGGATATGGCGAATTCTATCTCTTTGACCGAAGACGGAGGCCTTTTGATCGGCGGGACAAGCGGCTCTTTTTCCAACAACACGGATTTTTATCTGATACGTACGGATGACCGGGGAGAGCAGGTCTGGTCGAAAAGCTTTGCGGTAGAGGGTTCCCGGGGCCATGCCTTTGATTGGTGCAGTGCGATGGCAGGAACACGTGATGGGGGAGCGATTTTAACGGGTTACACGGACAGTCAGGATGTCATGGATATGCACGTGATCAAAACAGACGCCGATGGGAACCAAGTGTGGGCAAAGACTTTGGGCAATAAGCCTTTTTATGACTTCGGCAATGCTGTTTTGGAGCTTACTGATGGAGGCTATCTCGTTACAGGGGTGACAAAATCGGTGTTGAAAAACAAGGAGATCTATGACAACGATATACTTGTAATGAGGTTGGATTCGAACGGAGATTTGGTGTGGGAAAAAAGCTTTGGCGGTGAAGGGGCGGATTGGGCCAGCTTTGCCGTTATGACGGGAGAGGGGGAGGCCGTTGTCACAGGCCATACCCGCTCAGCCGGCAGCGGTTTTATCGATCTTCTGCTTTTCAAGATCGGGGACATTATAGATTGAATCGATGAACTCGTCTGGGCGGAAATCAAAGACCGGAGGATTTTTTCTGATCATCGCCCTCCTTGGCGGTTTTGTCCTGCTGCTTGGGAGCGGGTTGCCCGGCACGAAGACGGAGAAGGAGGAATCTCCGGCACTCAGCGGGGCTTATCTAGGCCAGAAACCTCCTGGAGACAAGGCCCAACTATTCGCTCCCGGGATCGTCTCTACCTGCATGCAGCACAGCAGTGCCTATTTTTCTCCGGATGGAAAAGAAGTGTGTTTTTCGCGGATGCTCCCGCTTCCCCATGTCATCCTGAGCATGAAAGAAGAGAATGGCGTTTGGACAAAACCCCGTGTGGCCATTGAGGGATTGACGCCATTTTTATCCCCGGATGGGAAAAAATTGTTTTTTTCCCGCGATTGGGCCTTGTGGGTTTCAGAAAAGAAAGGAGACGGGTGGTCAGAGGCGAAAAATTTGGGTGATATTGTCAATTTTCAGAAACGCCAGGACGGTCCTTCTGTAACCAATGACGGCACCCTGTATTTTTGCAGCATGTACGGCAAGCAGGATGGGATCTATCGGGCCGAGCTCACCCATGGCCGTTATCTCAAGCGGGAAAAACTCGGTTTCGGGATCAATGCCGGTTCTCCAGATGGATTCCCATATATCGCCCCGGATGAAAGCTATTTGATCTTTGCGTCATTCAGAACGGGCAGCATCGGAATGAGCGATCTTTTTATCAGTTTCCGGAGGGCCGACGGGACCTGGACAGCCCCGAAAAACATGGGACCCAAGATCAATACCGATGCCAAAGAGGGATATCCCTATGTCACGGTAGACGGCAAATATTTATTTTTTTACAGCAACAAGATCTCTGTTTTGAACGAACGCCGAATTCCGGGCGGCCCGGGGAATGTCTACTGGATAGATGCGAAAATTATCCCGGAATTGAAGCCGGATGAGATGAAATGAGTTCGATCGTTACCAGGTTCCCGTTTGCAGCTTGGGGAAGAAACCCCTTTGTATGTGCCTTAGGAAAAGGTTATCATAAATGGGGATTAACCGGATGAGGAGATATTGGAGGGAAAAATGAAAATCTTAAAAATTGCCTTTTTTTTATCCCTGTTATTTTGTTTACTTTTTGTCCCCTGTCTGAAAGCTGAGATCCATAAGGCGGCCATGGACGGGAACCTGGAAGAAGCCCAGGCGCTCATCGCCAATGACCCCTCTTTGACCGATGCCAAAGATGAGATGGGGCGGACGCCGCTTCATCTCGCCTGCTACGGCGGTCACACAGAATTGGTGAAGTTCCTTTTAGCAAAAGGGGCAGACATCGAAGCCGAATTCGCCAACGGAGCTACCCCTTTGTTCTGGGCCATTCCAGAGGGACACATCGATATCGTGAAGCTTTTGATCCATGAAGGAGGCGATATCCAGGCCAGACAAAATGATGGAACCTCTCTCCTCCATATTGCGGCGGTCTCCGGCCGCAAAGAGATCGCGGAGTTGCTGATCGACAAGGGCATGGATCCGAACACGAAACAGAATGAGGGATCGAATCCGCTCACGTATGCGGTTTCGAGAGGTCACAGGGATGTCGCCGAACTTTTGATCGCCAGAGGAGCCGATGTGAATATCCAGGATAATATGGGGTATTCTCCGGTTTATGTCGCCGCTTTTCGCGAGAACAAGGATTTGATCGAGTTCCTTATCTCTAATGGTGCCGACCCGAATCGCAAAAACGGTCTGGGCATGGCAGTGCTCCATGATATGGCCATGCAGGGGCAAAAAGAGATCGTTGCTGTTTTGGTCGATCACGGGGCCGATTTCAACTTGGCGGATTCATCGGACCATACTCCGCTTCACCTGGCATCCAATCACGGGCACAAGGATATAGTCGAGTTTTTGTGCAAAAGGGGTGCCGATGTCGATCAGAAGGGGGCCGGAGGGGATACACCCCTTCATGGAGCTGCCTGGAATGGAGATAAGGCCACCGTCGAGTATTTGATCGCGAACAAAGCAGATATAAATGCCATAAACGATAACGGTGACACACCTCTTGATAATGCCAGGAGAAGAGGGCATGCAGATGTCGCGGCTTTCTTGATGGCCCATGAAGCGAAAGGGAGGTCGGACAAAAAAATGGATTCTCAACAAATCGTTTCCAATCCTATCGACCAGGAAGGGATGGATGCGCCCCTTAAGTTCACGATTCTTTACGATAACTATCTCCACGAGCCGGGAACAAAACCGGATTGGGGATTTTCCTGTCTGATCGAAGGTGCGGAAAAGGTCATTCTGTTCGATACCGGAACCCAGCCGGAAATTCTTCTCCACAATGTCGATCATTTGGGCGTCGATTTGAAGAAGGTGGCGCAAATCGTGATCAGCCACGACCATCATGACCATATCGGCGGACTTTCAAAAGTTTTAGATCGGAATCATAATGTTTCCGTCTACCTGCCCGTTTCTTTTGCCTACGAGATCGTCAGGAATGTCGAGGCGAAAAAGGCAAAAGTCGTGAGCATCGACGAACCTGTCCAGATCTGCCGAGATGTATACTCCACAGGGGAGATGGGTGTCGGAATCAAAGAGCAGTCCCTGATCATAAACACCAAAAAAGGCTTGATCATCGTCACCGGCTGTTCCCATCAGGGTATCGTGAAGATCCTCGAGCGAGCCAAGAAACTTTTCGACCGGCCGATCCATCTTGTATTCGGCGGATTTCATCTTGGCGGTATGCCGGATGAAAAAGTGGAAGAGATCATCAAAAACTTCAAAGAACACGGCGTCGAAAAATGCGGGGCCACCCATTGTACGGGAGACCGGCCCATTGAATTGTTCAAAAAGGCTTTCGGGGACAATTATGTGCCGATGGGGACCGGAAAGATTTTGGTGATCGAATAGATGTTTTCACAGTGGATTAGGAGGCGGACATGAAAATTCGGGGTGTTCCGTTCGTCGTGACGAATTGGAGCCAGATCACAATGGTGGAGCATAAAGGGGAGGCAGGCACATCCCATTGGCGGAGTTTCGAAAAGGGCAATGTCCGTGTTCGGATGGTGGAATATTCGCCTGGGTTTTATTCCGATCACTGGTGCAGCAAAGGGCATGTGCTATTGGTCCTCGAGGGGGAATTGGGCATTCAACTCCGGGATGGAACGGAATTCATGATGAAAGAAGGAACGAGTTTCCAAGCGGAGGACGATGAGACCAATCCCCATATGGCATTCAGCGAAAAAGGAGCGCGGGTGTTTATCGTGGACTGAAGAAGAATAGATGGAGCGATAAAGGAGGCAGGCATGGGAAAAATGAAGTTCGTTCTGGTGGCTGCTGTTTTCTCGGCGTTCAGTATGAATCTAGCGGGAATAGAGACACCCGATGCCCAGGGATTGAAAGCGGTCCTCAGTGAAGGCGAGGCCAATATCTGGTATCTCGGACATGCCGGGTGGATGGTGAAGACTAAAAACCACCTGCTCATTTTCGACTATATTTCCGTATCCAGATTGGAAAAAAGACCAGAAAATCCTTCCCTTGCCGACGGATACATCGATCCAGACGAAATAAAGGACCTCGACGTATTCGTGTTCGTCTCCCACGGCCATGGGGACCATTTCGATCCCAAGATATTCGATTGGGAAAAATCTGTCAAAAACATCCGGTATATCTTCGGATGGGAAGCAGACAAGAATCCACGATATCATTATCTCATCGAACCTAGGACAGAAACTGCGATCGATGGGGTCGAGATATTCAACATCAATCATGCTTTCGACGGGATTCCCGAGGGAGCTTTTTTGGTTGAAACGGACGGCTTGACGATCTTTCATTCCGGCGATCATGGCTGCACGGCAGAAGAGCTCGATCCTTTGTTTAAGGCGAATATCGATTATTTGGCTGCGCAGGGTGGTCAGATCGACTTGGCTTTCATCTCCCAATTTGGCGGTCGCGATGGGGCAGAAGTCAACAACGGGGATATGTACACCATCGAGAGGTTGGGGCCAAGAATCACTTTTCCGATGCATAAAGGAGGAGGCGAACGGTTCTATAAAAGATTTGCCCAGGAGGCCCAACAAAAGGGAGCCCGAACCGAAGTCTGCTGTGCCGAGAAACAGGGCAATAGGTTTTTTTACCGGAATGGAAAAATAGAATGAAAGATTCGGGAGAGGATGGTACAATGCGCGCTCTTTGTAGGAATTATCTAACAAGAAGGAAGATATGATGGATGCTCTGGAAAGAAAGTTAGGGACATTCTCTGCTACAGCCATCGTTGTGGCGAATATGATAGGGACTGGCATTTTTACCATGTCAGGCCTGCTGGCCGCTAATCTACCGAGTCCGGGATGGGTGCTGCTCTGCTGGCTTTTCGGAGGAATCATCGCTATTGCCGGGGCACTCTGTTATGCCGAGTTGGCAACGCGAATGCCTGAGGCAGGGGGAGAATATGTCTATCTAAAAAAACTGTACCATCCAGCCCTGGGATTTCTGGCCGGCTGGACAAGCTTGATCGTTGGCTTTTCAGCCCCGATCGCGGCGGCGGCCATGGGATTTTCCGAATACATTCATGCGGGATTGAATTCCCAGTTGCTACATTTCGGTTCTACGCAACTCGTTATTTTCAATAAAGGTATCGCTATTTCGATAATCGCATTGTTTACTTTCTTGCACTATTTCGGCCTTCGACTGGGATCGAGAGTCCAGAATGTTTTGACGGTGATGAAGATCTTCATCGTTGCCGGGTTGGCTTTTGTGGGATTGCTTTTCGGAAACGGCAGCGGGCCGAGTTTGTCTCTTGCAGGAGAGTCTTCCGGCGTCATGGCGATCGGGACAGCCATGATGCTGGTCATGTTCGCATACAGCGGTTGGAATGCCAGTGCCTATATCGCAGGAGAGATCAGGCGTCCCAAAAAGACGATCCCCCTCTCCTTGATCGGAGGGACATCCATCGTGATCGTGCTGTATTTGGCAATCAATTTTTTCATATTCCGGATGGTTCCCTATTCCGATCTGAAAGGAGTCATCCCTGTGGTGGAAACCGCAGCAGTTCAGGCATTCGGAGAGGGAATGGGAAAAGTGGTGAGCCTGTTGGTTGGGGTGGGGCTGCTTTCCTGCCTGAGCGCCTTTATCATGATCGGCCCGCGCGTTTATTACGCCATGGCTAGGGACCGATTGTTTTTTCCGTTTGCCGCCGAAGTGCATGCGCGTTATAAAGTTCCGGGAAAGTCGATCCTCATCCAGGGATCGATCGCCTTGGTGTTGGTTTTGATCGGATCTTTCGAACAGTTGATCATCTACATCGCCTTTGCCCTGAATATCTTTCTCTGGCTTGCTGTCGTCGGCATATTCATTGCACGAAAAAGAAAGGTGGGAGAAGAATCGGCAGTCAAAGTATGGGGATACCCGGTCGTTCCGCTGTTTTTTCTCACCGCCAGTCTTGTGTTGATGGTTTTTAACTACGTGAACAGGCCGTTGGAGTCATCGGCAGCCATTTTGACGGTCCTGTTCGGCATCCCTTGTTACATCCTTTGGGTAAGAGGCGTGAAGAAATCATGAGCAAAGGAGGTCCATAGATGCCGCATATCGGATGGTTGCGTGTCCTTATCGTCGCGGTCGTACCGAATATACGCGTCCGGCACTGAAGAATCCTCTGTCTGCGAGAGAAGATGGGTGATGATATGATGGAATCTCGAAGAAATCCTTTGCTTGCTGGCGCCTTGTCTGTCCTTTTTCCTGGGGCTGGCCAGATTTATAACAGACAAAAAAATAAAGCCCTGGTTTGGTACGCGATTTTTTTTCTGCTCCCGCTTATTTTTATTTTCTGTAGATGTCTGTATTCCTTCTGGGGATTGGTGTTGCTGATTTTTCTTTATATTGGGCTCTATCTGTATAACGTCGGAGATGCCATCCATGGGGCTCTGAGACCCAAAAAAATGGAGTTGCTGCCGAGGCATAAAATATTGATCATTGCGCTCATTATTCTTATCGCGGCAGATGTCGCTGTGATTGCCGGAGATCGCTCGAGAAACACGATAGGTCTTCGAGCCTTTCGGGTTATCACCGACAGCATGGCTCCCGCTATTCAGAATGGAGATGCCTTTATTCTTGATTTGAACTACTATAAGAAAAATCGGGCCCGCCGAGGAAATATCATAGCCTTCCAACGGGCTGCGTATAAAGGTCCCCTCTGCAAAAGAGTGGTCGGACTTCCGGGCGACAGGATTGAGGGAACAGGAGATGCGGTTTTTGTAAACGGTGGTGAGATTCCAGAACCCTATGCCCGATATATCGGAAGAAATGCAGAACTGGATGATTTCAACCAGAAGCATCGATCTTCCGATTTTGGGCCGATCAAGGTACCCGAAGGACAGCTTTTCGTTATGGGGGACAACCGCGATAACAGTTTTGACAGCCGCGATCCTGATTTTGGGTTTGTCCCGGTCGAAGGTGTTTGGGCCAGGCCCTTGTACATCTATTATTCGACAGATCGATCGCGCATCGGAAAAACAATAAAATAAAGCAGAAAAAACTTCCTTGAAAAGGAATAGGATCATGCGAAAGTATCATCATATCGGCATACCTTCGGATATCCCGAGAGAGAATGAGGTCTATCTAGAAAAATATAAGATGTATGTATCAGGATTTGAAAAAAGTCCCTATGGTGTGGAATGGATGCGTTTCGAGGCGGATTCTCCCCTTCCCGATCTCGTTAAAACGGTTCCCCACGTGGCCTTCGAAGTCGACGACCTGGAAGCGGCAATCCGGGGTAAAGAGATTTTGATAGCGCCGAATTGCCCTTCGGAAGGCATTACCGTGGCCTTTATCGTCGATGATGAAGCCCCCATCGAATTCCTTGAAATCAAAAAAACTACCGAATGATCCTTTTTTCCATTTCTTCGGAGAACAGGATGGCCTCAGGAAATTCCTCATGTATGCTTTCTAATATTTCCCGTCTCTCTTGAGGTCCCCCGTCCACGAGGATGAGATGCATGGCAATGACCTGTTTTGCGCCGATATTCTGTAGCAATGCCGGTTTGTACTTTTCACTGGTGAAATACCAGTAGGGGACAAAGGCCACATCGATATTTTCTTCAGGAAGATCATATATGTTCAGTTCGGAATGAATTATTTCCGAATCTCCCATGTGGAAAATTTTTTTCCCGCCGATGGAGAAAAGAAATCCAAGGTTCGTGACCTTAACTTCTCTGCTCCGGCCGTGTTGGAGGAGCATCATGGTGATATCGATCCCCTCATGGGAATAGGTCAGCCTTTCGCCCTCCCTCGGTGCGAAACCTTTGAGCCTGGCTTTGATTTTTTCGACGTCTCGGAAATACTTCTCGAAGGCATCTGTTGCCTGTTTTGTGGAAACAAAATGTGTGTTGGGATATTTTGCCAGGTATTGTCCAACCATGTGCAGGTCGAAGTGGTCATGGTCGGTATGAGTGGTCAGGATAAGGTCGACATCGTCGAACGGAGGGTGACCGTTTTCCAGCATCTCCTGATTTCTGGCCTGCCCCAGCCGATGAAATGCATCGATCAGGATCTTTTTTCCTTCCGCCACGATCAGGAATCCTTCGTTTCCCGTATAAATGATCTCAACATGAGATGCTGCACAGACCTTGACAGGGCTAGGAAGGATCGAAAGAACACATAGCAGAAATAAAAAAGGAATGGGTGTTATTTTCGGCAACGTCTTGCTGTGAGATTTCAACATTTCTAGATGACTCTTTTTTTCCCCTCTGTTGAAATGGGGCCAAAATAATGATAGAAATAAGTTTGGTATTCTGTCAAATTTAAATGTGGAGAAGGGGATGAACAAGGCGATCGATCGCAGGGAGTTTCTCAAGATTTCAGCAGCGGGGAGTGCATTATGTCTTGCCGGGCCAAAGATATTTTCAGGAATGACCCGTCAGGATGCCGGCAAACTCGTTAGCCCCGGCTGCCGGGGATCGAAGGTGAAGGTGGCCAAGATCTATATGGGAGTTCCCGATCCCCATTGGCCAAAGCCTTCACTCGACCTTGAAAAAGAGATCCGGTTCTATGAATCCCGTTTCGCCGAATTCAAAAAAGAATTGTCCGATGTGGATTTTGTGGTCAACCGCCTGGTGAGCTCCCCCGAACAGATCGATCAACTCAAAGATAATCTCAAGGAAGTGGACGGCATTCTGGCCATACACCTGACTATCTGGATAGGGCGTATCCTGGATGCTATACTCGAGCAGGGAAAACCCACCGTGGTTTTTGCCGTGCCGTACTCCGGACACGAATGGGTGGGGTATGGCGATCTCCTCGAGCAGGAAAAGGGAGCGCAAATGGAATGTTTGCTGACCTCGGATTACAGCCGGCTGGAATGGGCTATCCGGCCTTTCCGTGCCATCCATCATCTGAGGGAGGCCAGGATCCTCAACCTCACGACCCGTGACTTTTCCAATTATGCCGCAGCAATGAAGACGAAATTCGGCACAGAGATCGAACGGATCGAACTCGATCGTGTGCTCAAGGCCTGCGCAGCTGTAAGCGATGTAGAAGCCCAGGCCGAGAGCCTCCGGTGGATCAAGGGAGCGGAAAAAGTCGTGGAGCCATCCAAAAAGGATATTTTCGAGTCATGCAAGCTGGCTTTGGCGTTTGAAAGGCTGCTCGATGAGGAGGAAGCCACGGTATTGACCGTGGACTGTTACGGCACGATGTGGGACAAGACCATAAAACTCCCGGCCTATCCCTGTGTGGGATTCGCCCGTCTGAACGACATGGGATTTGGAGGCATATGCGAATCGGACCTCAGGTCGGCCATGACCCATATCCTTTTCCAGGGTTTAACCGGAAAGCCCGGGTTCATCAGCGATCCGACGGTGGATGAGGGGAAAGGGCATATCATACTGGCCCATTGCCTGGGCACGCCCAAAATGGACGGTCCGGATAAACCCGCTCATTCTTACAAGCTGCGCACGATTATGGAGCGCCAGGAAGGCGTAGTCCCTCAAGTCAAGATGCGGCAAGGCCAGCGCGTCACGCAGGCCCTTTTGATGGGGGAAAACCTCATCCATTACTTCACGGGGGAGATTGCCGCTGCACCGGTCGATTTGGAACACGACCGGGGATGCCGCACCAAGATTGCCGTCAAGGTAGACGGGGATCTATCCAGACTCTGGCGGAACTGGTCCCACGGGCTTCACCGCCAGACGGTCTACGGCGATATCACAAAAGAGCTCCGGTTTTTCTGCAAGTTCAAGGACATCGACCTCGTCGACGAAGCCGTGTAAATCGGCCTGCAGGATTTTTATTTCCTGTTCTTCCTTACCTAACTTCGGGACTGATGGGATTACCCTCAGTATCGGTATGGATAAGGAGGATGTCCTCTCCCCCTCCGGCTCCGAATGAGCCCGTGGTGCCGACGATCAGGAATCCGCCGGTCGGTGTTTCGACCACACGAATGCCGTTCTCATCCCCATCTCCTCCAAGATACCGGATCCAGAGTTGTGAGCCATCCTCGCCGATCCTGACTAGCACGGCATCGGCCCCCCGTCCCGCAGTCCGACTCCATCCGGTTTGGCAGAATCCGCCGCTGCGAATCGCGCAGATACCGAAACCGATCGCCCAGTTGTCGGCCGGGTAGTATCCCGACCAGATCTGGTGCCCGGTTTGGTCGAATCCCGTCACATAGGCCCGAAAGCCATTCTCCGTACGCGCCGGTCCGGTGACAGCGCACCGTCCATCGGCTGTGACTGCGATTCCGTAACCTTCCCGGTACATCCCCTCCGGCAGACAAAGACGCTGTTGCAGCTCGCCTTCGGCATCGATCACGACGAGCTGACCGTTCATCTCTCCCCCTTTCTGCGGAATCCCCTCACCGTACAGGAGGAACGTGCCGCCAGGGGCCCGGGCGATATCGTTCACACCTTCGAGATACCAATGGTCATAGGATCGTTCCCAGATGATTTTACCGCCAGATGTCAATTTCGCAGCATGGAAGTCGCCACGCTCGCCCGAACGGGACCAGCCGGCCACTAGCAGCTCATTTTCGGGTGTGACCAGGACCGAGCCGCGTCCCTGGTCTCCCGGACCGCCCAGCAGACATCGCCATGCCTCGGTTCCATCGGGATTCAGTCTCACGATGAGAATGTCTTTCCCCGTTGCTCCAAAGGATGAGGTGGCACCCGATATCACTACCCCACCGTCCCGTGTTCCTCTGAGTCCCCAGGTGCGATCTTCATCCGGACCGCCGATCCTGTGCTGCCATATCTGCCGGCACCTATCATCGAGCCGGATAACAATGATGTCCCAGTCATCCTGATCGTTCTCACGAATATCGCCGGCGATCACGAAGCCCGAACCATCGGGCATCACAGCCAGCGCACGCCCCTGTTCAACTGCAGGGCCGCCAAAGAGGTAGTATCCATCAGGTGCATGCACCTGCGCTTTGAGCTCATGCTCGGGCCCTGTCAGGTAGAAACAGACTGAGAGGATCACCAGGAGTAGGGATTTGCGATAATACGACATCGAGCCTCCATTCCTATATTTTAATTTGTGTTAAATATAGTATTCCTTTTATCCACAGTCCCTATTTTTCTGCAATAAACATACCAACTACATCTTCTTGGGATATCCTAACACATATGAAACAAACATGTTTTATTTGTTAACAGCTAATGTCCGTAAACGGACAAAAATAATTATTCTCAAATCAATTTGTGTACTTTTTTTTGTGGGATTTTCCCTTGCCAATACGTCAATAGAGTAGAATATGTATTGAAAGGAAACATAACCGATGACAGAGCAACAATGGATGAAGATATATCGGGAAACGGTCCACCCTCTTTATGGCTACATGGCCAGGCGCACAGGTGGGATCCGGGAATTGACCGAGGACATCGTGCAGGAATCCTACCTGAGAGCCCTGGATCATTGGAAGCGCAAGACTTTCCCCGATTCTCCGCTGGCATGGCTGAAGAGGGTGGCTCGGAATATACTGATAGATTATCTGAGAAAGAAAAGCTGGAACATCGATGTGGACATCGAGCGCAACCCGGAAACCACCGACCGCGCATCCAATGACCCGATCAAATCCCTGGAGATATTTTTGGCCATCTCTTCCCTGGGGAGAAAAAAGGCTAGAATTCTCGAGGCTTTTTATTACGATGGCATGAGTCTCAGGGAGATAGCGGAGGAAACGGGAGTATCGGAGAGAGCAGTCGAAGGACATTTGAGGCGGGCCCGCCAATCTTTGAGATCGCTGCTTCCGGAACTAAAAAACAATGGAGGAATAAATGAATAAAAAGTACGAACCCGATAATCGGTTCGTGGACAGATTGGAATGGCAGTTGTCTTCGGAATACCGAAGGGCGAACCGCTCGAAACCCGCCGTCGGGAAGATCGCGGTTCCCCGAAGGGTAGCCGCTATGGCTATCATGGTCGGGATCTTGATGACCGGCGTGGCCGTCACAAAAGCGGCTGACTATATCAAGGACTCGTGGAGGAAAAAGATCGAAACGGCCAGGGTCGAAACCGAGGTCGAACTGAAAAAGGTTCACCTGGAATCCATCAGAGACATGGCCTCGGATGTAAAATTGCGTGTATCGAATGGATTGGTCAGGGAAGATGAGTACCAGGCCGTGACACTAGCGGTCAACAATGCAGAGCTGGATTTAAAAAGATCGCTTTTGAATCTGGACGAGGTGAAAATGTCCGGCGACATCCCCCGCAACGAATTGTATGCCCCCCTGGTTGGCAGCCGCGATTTTGTCAGCGAGCGACTGATCATCGAAAAAGAGGAAATCGAACTGACCCTGGAACAAATCAGGATTCACCTGGAGCGAGTCAAGGAATTGGCCGAAGCGAAAGCCATCCGGGGAGATGAAGTGGCTCACCTTCAGGCGGAATTAACAAACCGAAAGATGATGACCGATAAGATCCAGGAGAGGCTCGATCTGCGCAGACGTTTTCTGGAGGGGACAATAACCGCGAGGGAGGTTGAAATCGAAGACCGGATAACCGGCGCTGAAAGGAATATGCGGCTGGCTCAATCGAGAGTCGATGCGTTGAAGGAGCAAATGGCGCAGATGCAGGCCCTAGAAGTCCAGGGGAGTGTTGAACCCACGGAAACCAGACAGATGGAGTATGCATTGGCTGCCGCAGAGGCTCAGTTGAAGCTTGCCGCTCTGGAAATGGATGTCCTCCTAAAGCTCAAGTAGAGATCCTTTTTTTATTTCTCGGTCCAAATCACCAGGGGCCGATCGGTTGATCGGCCCCTTTCGACTCATAATCATTTCTTCAGCATTTTTTGTGTCGCATTTCCTTGATTGTTCTGCCCCTCCTGGTTATTTCGAAGGCCTCTAGTATGCAGCGGCAGAGAATCTTTGACATTTTTTGGGAATCGTGATAATTCATCCTTTCCCGCCAGCGTTACAATCTGTTCTTGAGAGGAGGATGGAGGATGTTCAAACCACTTATCCCGAAGGACGAGAATTTTTTCGACCTTTTCGATGAGATCAGTGCCGGTATTCTTGAGGGAGTTCAAGAGCTGCTCAAAATGCTCGAAGCCAAAAGCGAGTGGAACGAGTACGCCCAGAAGATCAAGACCATCGAACACCAGACCGATCAGACCGTTCACGGGCTCATGTCCAAACTGCACAAGACCTTTGTTACGCCGATCGACCGCATGGACATCCATGACCTGGCTGTCCAGCTCGACGAGATTCTTGACCAGACCGAGGCCGCCGCTTCGCGAATAGACCTCTACTGTCCTGATTGCATGCCCAGAGAAATCAAAGAACTGAGCATCGTTTTGCTGGAAAGCGTCAAACTCGTTCAAGAGATGGTGAGCCTTCTCCGGAAGCTCAAGAAACCGCAGCGCATCCTGGAATTGACGAAAGAGATCGACCGTTTGGAAGACGAGGCCGATTACATCCGCCGTAGCGCTGTCGCACGGCTGTTTCGTGAAGAGAAGAATCCTTTCGAACTGGTCAAATGGAAGGATATTTTCGAATATCTGGAGCGTGCCACGGACTGTTGTGAAGACGTGGCCAATATAACAGAAGGGATCGTTCTCGAGAACACATGAAGGTGCGGCATTGACAGTCTTTCTTGCAGCGCTTGTTCTCCTCGCTCTTCTATTCGATTTCATCAACGGCATGAACGATGCCGCCAATTCCGTGGCGACGATCGTGTCTACACGCGTCCTCACACCGAGGCAGGCAGTCGTTTGGGCGGCATTTTTCAATTTCGCTGCGGCTTTTATTTTCGGCGTCCATGTGGCCGAAACGATCGGCAAGGGTATCGTGGATACAGCTGTCATCACTCCGACGATGATCCTCTCTACACTTCTGGGTGCGATCGTCTGGTCTTATGCCTGCACTCATTTCGGTTTGCCCATTAGCGTTTCTCACTCCCTGGTCGGGGGCCTTGTGGGAACAGCCCTCGTCAAAGGAGGAGCTCAAGTCCTTATTTGGTCGGGGCTGGCAAAGATTTTTTTGTTCATTTTCCTCGCGCCGATCATCGGACTGGTGCTTGGGTATATTATCATGGTCATCGTCTATCGGATCGTCGGGAAAAAGCCCATCCGTGTCGTCGACCGGTGGTTCCGTCATCTCCAGCTCCTCTCTGCAGCACTGTATAGTTTGGGACACGGGACTAACGATGCCCAGAAGACAATGGGAATCATCGCGATATTGCTTTTCAATGCCGGCCTGCTCGGTGCCGAATTCCATGTTCCTTTCTGGGTCATCATCAGTTGCTATCTGGCTATCGCTCTGGGAACGCTTTCCGGTGGTTGGCGGGTGATTAAAACCCTTGGGATGAAGATGACCAAGCTTACCCCGGCGCATGGTTTCAGCGCCGAAACTGCCGCGGCCTCGTCCATTTTATTCTCCACTGTTCTTGGGGTTCCCGTGTCCACAACCCACACCATCACGGGCGCCATCATCGGCGTGGGCACGACGACCAAATTCAAATCCATCCGATGGGGGTTGGCTTACCGGATTGTCTGGGCCTGGATCCTCACCATTCCCGGCTCCGCTATTCTAGCGGCTGCAATCTGGTATGGAATATCGATTATAAGCTCTCGGTTCTAACCATGCCTCGATCACAACCTTAAGAGCGTTTACAGATACGGATCATTCGTCTCTCAAACTCACGACCGGATCCGTTCCGGAGGCCCTGAATGTCAGGGAAAATACGATACACAGTCCCAAAACCAGGATCAGGAAAAAACCATAGAGAAACATATCGAAACCCATGTTTGTCCTGTGATAAAAATTGCGCAGGAAGGACTGTCCCGTTATCCAGGCGACAGGAGTCGAAAGCAAAGAGGCGATGACCATCAACAGGATATATCCCTTGGAAATGAACCGGATCACATCGACCTGAGAGGCGCCCAGGACTTTTCTGATGCCGATTTCCTTCACTTTGGATTCCGTATGGAAAATAACGAGCCCCAAAAGCCCGGAATAAGCGATGATAATGGCTGCAACGGCGATGAAAACGGTCAATCTCATCTCCTTCGCAAAGATAGATGCTGTCTGGTTCAGCTGCTCGCTGTATAGGGCATACTCAAGGAATTCTTCCGATCCTGACTTTTCCCACACATTTTGGATGAGTAACATGGTTTCATCATAGGAATTTTCTCTGAATTTGATATTGGCATAACGGAAAAACCTGGGCAGATACCTGATCGCCATAGGATCGGATGCGCGGTAAAGGTTCTGGACATAGTTCTTGAAAACGCCTATGATCTCCAAGGGATCTTCGTCTTCGAATGTCAACGTCTCTCCCAGGGCATCGGAAGAGGATTCGAATCCCAATCTCTGAACGCCAGTTTCATTCAAGATGACGAATTTTTCCCGGCCCAGATATGTGTTTTCCGGAAAGTTTTGACCTGCAATCAGTTCCAATCCTATGCAGTCGATCAAATTTTCATCGGCCGGAAGGTAGGTGAAAGGAATAGGTTCCGGATTGTTTTTTCCTTTTGCGAAGCTTCCAAAGGTGACGGGAGTGCCGGGGATTATACCCGATGCGGAGATCTCGAGAATATTCACATGACCAGCGACCTCCTGCCTGAATATTTCAAAGGGAACATCTTGCAGTGTCACATTGACGATATTCCGGGTGTCGAGCCCGTATTCGAAATTCTTCATATACCTTATCTGCTTGAATTGAGTCATCGTATATGTGATGAAAATAAAGGAAATGCCGAATTGAAGGGCCAGAAGAAATTTCCGGAGTGTCAATCGTTTGAAAACTCGGATTTGCGTGATGTCTTTCAGGATGAGAATGGGATTGAACCTGGAAAGCACGAGGGCCGGCAAAAAACCGGAAATGAAGCCCGTCAAAAGCGTGATCAAGATAAATCCAAGAAAAAGATCTGGGCTAGGCCAATGGGATACGCTAGGTGCTGGTTCGGCTATCAAGTAGAAAAGCTCGGTTTTGAAGAAGCGAATGATGAAAACAGCCGCTGCCATAGCCAGGAGAGAAAGAAACACAGCTTCTCCGACAAGCTGGTTGAACAGATGGCGGCGGTGTGCGCCGATCACCTTGCGAATGCCGATCTCTTTGGCGCGGCTCAGGGATTTGGCCATGGAGAGGTTGGTGTAGTTAAAACAGGCGATCAGAAGGATGATGCCAGCGATCGCCAAAGGATAGTAAATGCCTTCGTCGGATGGATGAGTGGAGATTTCATTGATCAAACGTCTTCCTGGAGAAATTTTGATCAGCGGTTGAAGGTGAAAGGACAGGCTGTCTTCATCCGGGAGATGTTTTTCCGATATTGCGGTTAGGGCGGTTTCGATTTTTATCGGATCGGCTTTTTTTCGAGTCAGTATGTACAGGTAGTTGTCGTTTCTGTTGTTCCAATTGTTCAGCGTGGGTGGTATCTTTTGTTGACTCTCCAGCGAAGCTAAGGTCGATGCTGCGGCCAGGCATTCGAACTGGAAGTGAGATATCTGGCGTGGGTTTTTTTTGATGACCCCGGTTATTGTGTAAGCACCGAGCTTTTTGGTTTCGATACTCTGTCCCATGGGGTCCATATCCGGAAAGAGCTTGTCTGCCAACTCCTGTGTCAGAACGATGGAATTGGGCTCGGATAAGGCTGTGTCCGGGTCGCCTTTTTCAAGGTCGAAACTGAATAAACGGAAAAACTCTTTGTCCGCATAATATCCGGAAATCTGCATATCCAGATCCTTATACATGATTCTATCTGCAAAACCTTTTTTTATTTTGACCGCTTCTTCCACTTCCCACATCATCTCGAGCTCGAATTCCAGCGGCATTGGTGCTGTCGCAAATTCCAGTATTTCACCATCCGGCGCCGTCTCCGATGAAATGACCCTGTAGATCGAGTCTTTGTTTTTGTGAAATCTATCGCTGCTGAAAAGGGAGGCTGTCTCCTGCACGACCAACAGGCAGAGTGTTAAACCGATCGTCAGCCCGGCGATGTTGATTGCGGAAAAAACCTTGTGCCTTTTTATGTTCCGGAATGTGATTTTTAAGTAGTTGATGATCATGCTGTTTCCCCATGTGAGCTTCTCGATGAAGAAAGACAACAAGATGGTTTGCGTTCGGAAAAAACAGAGAAAAACAGCCGTGATTGTCCCCTTATCTCGTTTTGTTCTGGAATAGAAATCCTTTAGATATTCTTCGGCCGAAGCCGTGATTTCCTCGTCAGCGAATACCCTGAACAGCTTTGAGCATATTTTGATGAATCGATTCATTGCGTGGATTTCCCGGCTTTTTCAAGGTCAGGGACATTGACCCAGATTTTTTGGTTGGTTTTTTGTGCGAATATCAATTTTCCGATTCCGGATTTGGTGATGGTGTAATAAATCCTGGGCCGCCCCGATTGTTCGGTAGACTGTTCGACTCTTGCTGTCGCAATGTATCCGTTTTTTTTCAAACGGCTCAAAACACCGTATACGGAACCGGACAGCCATTTGATTCCCGTATCCTTTTCGACCTGCTCGATAATCGAGATTCCGTAGGCATTGTCCTTCAATTTCCAGATCGACAACAGAATGATTTCTTCGACCTTCGGCAAAAAATTCATTTTGGCTCTCTCTGTTTTAATGCATTGTTATGTATACTACGTAACGTAGTATATTAGGTGTGAGTAATTGTGTCAAGTTTTTTTCTTCGGGATTTTGAGAGATCGGTATGCATAAGGCCCGCCCAGACGTCGCTGTCGAATTTTTCGGCTGTGAGTCCCTGAGATTATGGCGAAACAAGGCCCTTATAAAGAATGAATTGTATTTCCAACCCTGCCTGTTATATCCTTTTCCCGGGACGCTGGATTCAGAAATTATGAAATATGGTGATAGAGCCGTGACCATGATCCAAAGGGCTCTCTCTTTCATGATGCCCCATAAGTACAAAAAATTTCGCAGGAGCAGCCGATTTTTTGTTCTCTCCGTTTTTTTGTTCATTCTAGTATCGAACTCACTCCTTTCTTTGGATTCCCGAAAAAATCTGGATGAATACATGCTCAGGACCTGGACTGTTCAGTCGGGTTTGCCCCTCAACACCATAACCTCGCTCTCACAAACACGGGATGGCTATATTTGGGTCGGAACCCTCGCAGGATTATCGAGGTTCGACGGTATCCGGTTCGAAACGTTCACAAAACAAAATTCTCCTCTGACGTCCGACAGGATCTCCAGCCTGTGCGCAGATTCCGGCGGGGTGCTGTGGATTGGGACCGAGGGAGGGGGCCTGTATTCCTGCGAGAAGGGAGACTGGAATAATATCACCACGGAAGACGGATTATCCAACGGGAATGTTCGCGCAATAATCACCGATTGGAAAGGCGGCCTCTGGGTTGGCACTGACTATGGATTGAATCATGTCGGTCGAGACGGCATCCGTGTTTATACCGAAGAACACGGGTTGTATGACAACATCATAACCGCTCTCTGCCTTGACAATTGGGGGACACTATGGATAGGAACCCTGCAAGGGGGGCTGGCCAGGTATGATGAAGGCATGACAGCCGTTTATGGATATGAGGATGGGCTCTTGAATCTGATGGTCCGTTCACTGGCCGCCGACCGCCTGGGCAATATCTGGATCGGCACTCTGGAAGGTTTGTATGTTTTAGGGAACGGAACAGGGATTATCCGTTACGTACCCGGCACTCGCTACGCCCCCATTTCATCCATTCTGGAGGATAACTCAGGAAACCTTTGGATGGGGACCACAGATGATGGACTGAATCGCATGTCCGGGGATGCCCTGGCAGGGATGTCAACGGACAACGGCCTGCCGGATGACTTTATCCGGTGCCTTTTGATCGACCGGGATGAGAATATCTGGATCGGAACGGACGCAGGAGGCCTTGTCCAGCTCAGAGATCCCGTGGTGACCAGTATCACCGGAAGCCATGGACTTCCTGAAAGCGCGGTTTCGGCAGTTATGGGCGACCGGCGAGGATTTCTCTGGGTCGGAACCCGAAGCAAGGGACTCTGCAGGATAAAGGATGGAAGGATCGCTGCGACGTTCGACACCGGAACCGGGATTTTCTCCGACAGGATCAGGTCCATCCTCGAAGACAGTGACGGAGATCTCTGGGTAGGGAGCGAGGACCGCGGGATCGCTATCCTGAAGAACGGGAGGTGGAGCAGGCTGGGCCCAGAGAACGGATTGAGCTCGAATAACGTGACAGCTCTTCTCCAGGACAGACCAGGAGACATCTGGATCGGAACGGATAAAGGGCTGGACAGGTTCCGGGACGGGATGATCGATCCTCCTGGACCCCTCGCAGGCCTGGAAGAACACCACGTGCACGTTTTGTTGAAAACCCGCGATGAATCGATTTTAGCCGGAACGACGCATGGACTTTTTGAAATCTCCGAATTGGCCCTTGAAAAGAAAGAGCTTGCGGGAGTGCATCCCGAACCGGAAATCGTTTCCCTATTCGAGGATGAGGAAGGGATCCTCTGGATAGGGACGAACGGAGAAGGCCTGATGCGCCATGATGGGCGGCAGACCACAGTCTTTACCACAGAGGCAGGATTGAGGGACAATTATATCTATTCTTTGACGGAAGACGGATCCGGAAACCTGTGGATGAGCACGAACAGGGGGGTCATGCGGATGGGTTTGAGGGCATTGAATGATTTTGCAGAAGGGAAGATCCGATACGTGACACCTTCTTTTTTCGATGAAGCCGAAGGGATGGCGAGCTCCCAATGCAGCGGCCAAGGGCAGCCTTCGGTCTGGAAAGACGATGAGGGCAGGCTTTATTTTCCGACCGTAAAAGGAGTTTCTGTCTTCGATCCGGCGAACATCGGCGTCCGTTCATTGCCTCCCCTGACGGTTATCGAAACAGTGGCGTGCGATGGCGATCCGGGCGGGAGCCCAGATGCCCTGACTTTTTTCCGCAGGCCCGGATCGATAGCGTTCCATTTTACCGGGTTCGACTTCCTAGCTCCTGAGAAAATTCACTTCAAGTACAAGCTCGAGGGCCATGACGAAGATTTTATCCATCTCCCCCTCGATGGGGAACGAACAGCCCGCTATGTGAACCTGGCTCCCGGGGAATACCGATTCACGGTAAAAGCGGCGAGCAATGACGGGATCTGGGATGAAAACGGCGCTTTTTTTGCGTTCGCTATCCGCCCCTCCTTTTTTCAAAAACCGGTGTTTTATGTCCTTGTTGTCCTAACCCTCCTTCTTTCAGCCGGGTCCGTGCTGCTCATCGGAAACAGGAGACGACAAAAAAGACGCCGGGACAAATACAAAACGATCCCGATCGATGCCAAGAGGATCGCAGATGTCAGCGTCCGGCTTCTTCATCTTTTGGATGAAGAAAGGCTTTTTCTCGATCCTGACCTCACGCTCAAAAAACTCTCTCTCAGGCTGAAGGTCCATTACAATCACCTGTCGCGGATCATCAACGAACGTTTCGGTCTGAGCTACAACGATTTCATCAATAAATACCGGATCGAAGAGGCCAAAAGGAAACTGGCCGCTCGGAAGGAAAAAGGCAACACGGTACTGGATATCGCCTACAGCACGGGATTCTACTCCAAATCCGTTTTCAATGCAGCCTTCAAGAAATTTACGGGGATGACGCCCACGGAATATCGCAAGAAACACCTTGAAAAATCAAATAGCTGAAGAACCTCCGATCTTGACTCCTTCAGCCTCTGTTCCCGTGCTTGCCTGGACCCCCAATGGTGCAACGGACATCCCTTATGAATTTGTCGGTATGAGCGTACGGAATATCAATTTCGGACGACGGCTGCCGTGGAATAGCATAAATTGTGACTTCATGTTCAAAATGAACCTGAAAAATCATAGAAGGAGAAGAGAGTAAAAATGAAAAGGACAAAAATCTTTGCGCTGTTCGTTTTTTTGGGCTTTGTGGCATCGATGGCACTTATGGCTGCTCCGGAAGAGGTTATCGACAAGTCGTTCGCCAAAAAGGATGAAATCCGCTTCAAGCTCGTCCTGGGGAACTGCCAGTTGAAAAAAAGCACTGACGGCCGCATCCATGTTCATCTGGTGTACTCCTACTCGCCCGATATGTCCTATGAGCCCAGGATGGAAGAGAGAGGTGACACGCTCTACCTGGAAGAAAAGTTGCAGGGGAATAATCCCAAAGGTCACTCCGATTGGACTGTTGAAGTCCCCGATGATATGGAGATCGAGTTCAAGTCCGCGACCGGCAACCTGACTGTCATGGGCCTGACGGTCGAAATCGACGGCAGCACCGGGACCGGCAATATCGAACTCGGCCAGGTCAAAGGAGAATTCGACCTCAGCACCGGGACCGGCGATGTCGATGCCTATGACTCCGAAGGCGAGTTCGAGCTCAGCTCGGGCACGGGAAATGTCGAGATCACAAACTGCAAGGGCAATTTCGATGCTTCGAGCGGCACGGGAGACGTGGAAGCAGGCGGTCTCACCCTCCTGCTGGACGGAGAATTTTCTTCGGGAACGGGGGATGCGGAAGTGTCCTATCCTGAAGGAACGGACTTCGAACTCAGGGTCAGCTCAGGCACCGACTCCGCTATTCTGAACATGAGCGGAAAACGGATCGATGGCTATTTCGAATTCACCTGCCACAAACAAAAAGGCCGCATCGTTTGTCCTGTCGATTTCGACACGGAAGAAGAGTATGAACAGGATGATCAGGAATACATCAAAAAATCCTTTATCCAGGGGAATGACAGGCCCAGAATTTACATAAAGACCGGAACCGGCACGGCGAAGCTGAACAAGTAAGCGCAAATTTTTCTGTGGCGTCCCTTTTTTCTTTTTGGGAAAAATGTTATACCTCTCCCTTAGCATGACTTCAAAATAGTCGCAAGGGAGCTGGTCATGACAAGAAAAGGCAATAGGTCCAGGGGGAATCTTCGGCTATTCCTTATTCCCGCAGTCATACTAATAATTTTTATCGGTCTGACCTGCCGCACCGGGTCTTCAGTCCCGAAAGAAAGACTCGATATGGAAGGGATATCCCGACCTGTCGAAATCGTAAAAGACAAATGGGGAATTTCCCATATCTACGCGCAAAATCAGGCAGATCTCTTTTTTGCCCAGGGATTCAATGTCGCCCGTGATCGATTGTTCCAATTGGAGATATGGCGGCGACAGGCCTCAGGAACGCTGGCCGAAATTTTGGGCCGCAGAGCACTCGATAAAGACATCGGCTCCCGCCTGCTTAAGGCCCGGCTCGACATGGAAGAAGAACTCAACCACTACCATCCTCAGGGAAAAGAGATCATCTCCTCATTTGTGCAGGGAATAAACGCGTACATCGATCTCGCCAAAAAGGATCCTTTCCTGTTGCCGCTGGAATTCAGGCTTTTGGGCCTCGAACCAGCTCACTGGACTCCGGAGATCGTGATATCCCGCCATAATGGGCTTTACCGGAATGCCTCCACAGAGATATCCATTGCCCGCTCGGTCAGTCTTCTGGGAAAAGAAAGATCCAGGAGCTTGATGGGCCTCGAGCCTGGAAACCCTGAGTTGGAGCCGGATGAAAGCATCGATCTTTCCCTCCTTTCCCGTGAAATCATGGAACTCTATTCCGCGGCCCGGTCATCGGTTCGGTTCGAACCGCATGATATCGTCGATCCTAATCATTCTGTTAAAGATTTTATACCCTCCATAACTCAATTTTTCATCTCGTCCTATGATTGGAATCCCGATGTGATTCTTGGAAGCAACAACTGGGTAGTGAAAGGGACGCTCACAGAAACAGGTTATCCCTTCATGGCCAATGATCCTCACAGAAGCCTTCAGATCCCCTCCCTCCGTTATTGGGTTCATCTGAATGCTCCCGGATGGCATGTTATCGGCGGCGGAGAGCCGGTTCTTCCAGGGGTTTCTATCGGGCACAACGATTATGGCGCTTGGGGTCTGACCATTTTTGCCATCGACCAGGAAGACCTTTATGTGTACGATACCGATTCCCAGAACCCTAACCGGTACATGTACCGGGGAGATTGGGAGATGATGACGATTCTCCGGGAGACGATCCCAGTCAAGGGCGAAGAACCGGTGACGGTTGAACTCAAATACACGCGGCATGGCCCGGTCCTGCATGAGGATCGTGAGCATAACAAGGCTTACGCCCTGAGGGCAGCCTGGCTCGAGGTAGGCGGGGCGCCGTATCTGGCCAGCCTGCGCATGGACCAAGCGAAAAACTGGCAAGAATTCCTGGAGTCCTGCCGGTTTTCTCACACGCCGTCGGAAAACATGGTGTGGGCCGATAGAGAAAACAACATCGGCTGGCAGGCGGTGGGAATCACCCCCATCCGGAATAACTGGAAGGGGCTTCTTCCTGTTCCAGGGGATGGGCGGTTCGAATGGGAAGGGTACCTGCCGATCCAAGACCTTCCTCATGTTGCCAATCCCACCGAAGGCTTTTTTGCCACAGCCAACCAGAACAACGTTCCAGATCAGTACCCTCACGATTTGGGATTTTTGTGGGCCGAGCCCTACCGGTTCATGCGGATCGAGGAAATCTTGGAAGCAGGGGATAAATTTACCCTCGAGGATATGAAAAGACTCCAGCAGGACACGCTTTCCATCCCTGCCAGGGAGCTTGTGCCCTATCTAAAGAACCTTCATTCGAACGACCCGACGATAGAGGAAGCGATCGACATGCTGCGGGCTTGGGATTTTATCCTGGATGAAAATTCGGTCGAAGCAGCGATTTATATGGCGTGGTTCCGGCGCTTGCAGAACAATGTATGGAGTCTTCTGGTGCCTGAAACGAATCCCTACAGCCTGCCGGCAAGGCCCATGAAAATCATGATGGATTGTCTGGCTTGCCCTGATGAAAGATTCGGGAAGGATCCTGAGTCGGGACGGGATGCCCTATTGATCGAAAGTATGGAGCAGGGCTTGAACGATCTCGAAAAACGATTGGGAAAGGACAGGAGTTTATGGCAGTACGGACAAGAAAAATTCCATCATATTAGGCTCCAGCATGGTTTAAGCGAAGTTCTGAGCGGAGAACGACGAAGCCAGCTGGACATCGAGCCCTATGCCAGAGGAGGGGGCGGTTTTACCGTCAACGTGACCGGCAGCGGATACAACCAGCGCTCGGGCGCCTCATTCCGGATCATCGCCGACTGCAGCGATTGGGACAACTCGGTCGGCACGAACTGCCCCGGACAATCAGGGGATCCGGAAAGCCCGCATTACAAAGACCTGATCGGGCCATGGGCCGGGGGCCAGTATTTCCCGATCTACTTCTCCCGGCAAAAAGTCCTGTCAGCTGCAGAAAGCATTCTAGTGCTCGATCCCACGAAGTGAAATTTCCTATTTATTTTCCCGTTCAGCCCGGGCTTCGTCCACCATGGCCTTCACTTCTTTCATGAGCGTGGGGACATGGTAAGGAATCCCTTCCTTGATCGTCCATTCGATGCCGCCCCCGTGCTCGACCTTAAGCTTGGGATCCCCTGGCCTGACGGGGCTGTAGTTGTTGATAGGCTTCCCATCGTAAGTGAGGACATCGGTGCCGTACGGATTAAGGAGCCGCAGGTTCTCGACAGGGTTTCCGTTGACGACGAGGAGATCGGCGATAAATCCCTGGCGGACACGGCCAAGCCTGTCCTCCAGGCCGAGGAGTTTGGCCCCGTTTACGGTCGCCATCTTGATGACTTCAAGAGGGTGGAACCCGGCCTCTTCGAGAAGCTCCATCTCGTGGACCTGGCCGAACCCGTAAATCGAGTAGATGAACCCGGCATCGTCACCGACCGTGATCAGGCCGCCCTTGAGGTCGAATTCCTTGAGCGCTTCCATCCACACCTGATAATTTTTCTTCCAGCGCACTTCCTGGGTGTTGGTCCAGCCCAAGAGGTAAGACCCATGTCGCTGTAAATCTGGGTTGAAGTACTCTTCGAGCGTGGGATGGAGATAGTCCTTGAACCAGGGCTGGTTCTGTGCCCGGATGGCATCCCGGCTGGCCACGTAGATGGATAAGGTCGGGCACCAGAAAACGTCGTTCTTGACCATCAGGTCCAGTACGGCAGAGAGTTTTTTCCGGTTGAGGTTCGGCTGGATATAGAGTTCGCCGGCCCGGCCGAAGCGGTGGATCTCGTTACTGGCGTTGTGTTCGGGGGGGAAATCTTGGATTCCGTCGAGTGCAGCATCAGCCACGCCGTAGAAATGCTCGATCGAGGTCACCCCGAGCTCGGCCCAGTCCCAGGCCGTTGTCTCGTCCACGGCTATGTGGACGGCGGTGCGGAGACCCACCTTTTTGGCCTCATCCATCAGCGCCTCGGCCAGGTCGCGATCCATGCCGAAAAGCTTCAACCCGTCCACACCCTGCTCCTTGGCGTAGTGGACGCCCTCCCGGATGAGCTCGGCTGTGTGAGCCCCTTTTGAGGCCCAGATCCGTTCATACAGAAGGAGGCGCGGTGCGACAAGCTCATGGCTCGCACTCTTTGCCCGCCATTCTTTGGCTTTCGACCAGTTCGAGCCGACGTCACGGAGGGTTGTAGCTCCGGCCGCAAGGTAAAGGTTGAGCTCGTACTGGAGGGGCTGTGGATTTCCGCCCCGCTCGTCCTGGAGGTGCATATGGCCGTTGATGATACCGGGCATCACATACTTATCGGAGGCATCGATCACGGCATCGGGCACCCAGTTGCGCGGCACTCTGCCGACTCCCGCGATCAGCCCGTCTTCGATGCAGACGCTCGCCGGACCGAAGGGAGGTTCCCCATTCCCGTAGATGATCATCGCATCCTTGATAAGGAGGCGCTTGACCTGTTGAGCGTGCTCAGGTGCCGGGGTTGAAATGTCCTGGTCTGCGGTTTGACCAGCCGTCTCGACAGCCTGACCGGCAGCTAGCACGGCGGCCATGCATACGGCTGAACCGACTGCCAGGACAGCAGCCTTCCATCGCCATTTGATTCCTAGTCTCTTCATGATTCCCTCCCGGGTAAATGTTATTTGAAAAAACACGATCGTCACATGATCGACAGACAGAAATCCTATTCGCCTTATGAAGCGATGTCAAGTTCGATATGTGCGGATTTATATTTAGGGTTAGACTCGGGGCCGGGCCGAGATCAAAGTTTAGTTTTTGGGTTTCTTCCAGAAGCGCTGGATCAGGCCTAGCAGGATGTAGAGCGGGCCGTAGGCAGCTGCCGCCACTGCGGTCGCCCCGATGTTGCTCCCCTGGAGCATCCCCACCCAGAGCCCGAACTGGTTGTCCGTAATCACATACGTCCAGGTGGATGACGGGCCCCGGATCCCTTCTTCATCCAGGTCGACGCCATTCTCCGTAATAGAGAGCGATTCGAACGTCTGGAGGATCGTGTCGTCGATTTTCTGTTCCAACTGCTGAAACTCCTGGTCCACGATCTTGTGAAATTCCCTGATCGGGGACTGGCCGGCAACGCTTGTCAGGTGGATGCCCTCCCGGATATCGGCGATCATGGCGAGATGATCGGTCCAGCACCGGTCGATGGCATACAGGCTGATCTGCTGTTCGATATTGTGCATCTTTATCTCACCCACAAGGGATGCCAGCTTGGAATAAGGCTTGGGCGCGGCATCCTCGAGAAAGCCCAGGTGTGATCCATCCCAGAGGATCTCCTGGCGCCGGCCTTGAGTGATTTCCCTCTGTTTTTCGACCAGAATGGAGTATTTCCAGAGTGTTTTCCGGATCTCGAAATTCTGCCCCTCGATGATGCGCTGTCCTCGAGCGATCTCTTTCTGCACCAGGGGATTGTCTATCGGTTCATCCTGCTTCAGAGAACGATATTTTTTCGGAAGGAGATTCCGGATATTGTACCGTTGGATCAGGTTGTCTTCGAGACTCGTGAAAAAGCGCGATGAACCCGGATCCCCCTGCCGGCCCGCCCGTCCCCGAAGTTGCTGATCCACCCGCAGGCTCTCATGGCGGTTGGTGCCGATAACGTAAAGCCCTCCGAGACTCACGACTTTATCTCTTTCCTGTTCTTCATCGCCTCCCAGTCTAATATCCGTTCCGCGGCCGGCCATGTTGGTGGAGATGGTCACGGCTCCGGGCCTTCCTGCCTGGGCGATAATCTGTGCTTCCAGCTCGTCGTTTTTGGCGTTGAGGACATCACAGGAAATGCCTGCATTTTTGAGCGCTGCAGCTAGATTTTCCGATTCCTCCACACTGGCAGTGCCGACCAGCACAGGCCTTTTCGTGTCATGACAGCGTTTTATCTCTTCGATCAAGGCCCTGGTTTTAGCTTCTTTATGAGAGAAGATCTTATCGGGATGGTCCATACGGATACAGGGCTGGTTGGGGGGGACGACGACAACGGTCAGGCCGTAAAACTGCTTGAGCTCTTCTGCTGCCGGTTGGGCAGTGGCCGTCATGCCGCTGAGCTTGGGATAAAGCTCGAGAAAATGCTGCAGCGTGATCGAACCGAGGATCGATCCACCAGATCCCAGGCGGAGTTTTTCCTTGGCCTCCACAGCCGCCTGAAGCCCGTCGGGCCAATGACGGTCCTCTACGACCCGCCCTGTAAACTCGTCCACGATCTTGATTTTCCCTTTTCGCACGATGTAGTCGATGTCCCTGTGGAGCAGATACTCGGCGTGCAGGGCCTGGTTCAACCGGGTCAGCAGGTCGAGATTTTCCGGCGCATGAAGGTTTTTGACTTCGAGGAGATTCTCGATCCGTTTCAAGCCGGAAGGAGTGAGGTAGATGTTCCGCTTTCCCTCGTCCGTCTCGAAATCGATTTCTTCTTTAAGACTCTTGGCGATCTGGCCCAGTTGGCCGGAGTCCGCTTCCGGTTTGTCCGTGCTGCCGGCGATGACCAGGGGCACACGGGCTTCGTCGATCAGGATGGAATCGGCCTCGTCCACGATCACGAAATGGAAATCTCTATGGACGCAATCCTCTTTCCTGTAACATAAATGGTCCCTCAGATAATCGAATCCGGCCTCCTTCGCCGTGGAATAGGTGATGTCGCAGTTGTAGGCAATTTTCCTCTCTTTCGGCGGCATGCCTTCTTGGATGCAGCCCACGCGCAATCCTAGAAATTCATAGATCGGTCCCATCCAGGCCGCATCCCTCCGGGCCAGATAATCGTTGAATGTGTGGATATGGACGCCTCTGCCGGAAAGGGCGTTAAGGTAGGCAGGAAGAACCGCCACCAGTGTTTTCCCTTCTCCTGTGTTCATTTCGGCCAGTTTGCCCTGGTGCATGACGATGCCGGCGATGACCTGGACATCGAACGGCCGCATGCCCACGGTCCGCCAGGCCGCCTCCTGCGCGAGGGCATAGGCTTCGATGAGAAATTTATCTGAAGATGTTCCTTGTCGGGCCTGTTCGATCAAACGCGCCGAGCGCTCTTTGAGCTCCTTGTCCGAGCTTTTCTCTAGGTCGATGGCCTTGATTTTCGCCAATATTTTACGATAGGGGGTGAGGTCCCACTCGACCGGCACCCCTTTAATTTTATTCCAGCGATGTCGGATCTTTTTCTTTGTTTGGTGATTCATGATTTCCCTCAAATCACCTGAATTATTCATAAAAACTGCCGATGCTATCATTTCTCCCTAATAATAACAAATTTTCAAACTTCCTTTTAGCTGCAGGGTGGGGAAGGTTTGCCATCGGCATTTTTTACCCTATGGGCGAGCCAGTCTCACTACATCGGCTGCGTTGCAGCCCATTCGCAGTAGTTTACTACAGCTTCATGGGCCGCGGCCTTGCCGCTGCAGCAATCTTGACTCGTGAATAATCCAGGTCTATCAAAATTCTCGATAAATGCAAAATATCCAATAACTTAAATAACGTGGTTATAAAGGAGGGAAATTTAGAATGGCGGGCTGCGGGCGCCGGAGAAATCAGGGAAATGAATGGCTTTGGCTGCGATAAGAGGGAAGAGCCTCCGAAAGAAGAAGATCAAAAGAAAGTAAAAAAGGATCGGAAGAATGAAAAACAGCGGAGGGAAAAATAGCCCCAGAATGAAAAAGAACGATAACAGGAACAATTTGTTCATTTCCTCGGATCTCTCTGATTCAAGATATTAATATAAGCCTCGCTTTCCTTTCTGTCAAATGGTTGGAACCCGGCAACGATCTCAAAAGAGCTCAGGTTTCTGGGTTTTAATCGTTTGATTTTCTTAGCTGTATCATGTTGTTTAAATAATCAAGTGCTTTCTGAAACCATCAAGAAAGTGACCTATGGGCAAGGAACAGATGTCATTTTAGGGCAGGAGGGACTTTGATTTAACGGATGTAACCCAGGGCTCTCAGTCTTTCAAGCAGACTGTCATCCATGGTGACTCTCTCTCCATTTAAGATTTCTGGGGAGAATTTTTCGCAATATTCCTTGATGGAATTGAGTAAATCAAAACATAAATCCCTGTTTTCTATCTGAAGAACGATATTCTTTGTTTCTTTCGGATCATTTTTTAGGTCGTAGAGTTCTGTTTGTTCGTTGCCAAAATTCTTACTCACTCTGGCGACGTAAGGGGATTTAATTTTCTTGTTGTGGATGAATTTAAAGCTGCCTTGATTCATGGCAATGACAGTGGGACAAACGTCTCTGTATTCTCGGTGGGCTAGATCTACTGCAAAGGATCTATCCTGCGTTTCTTTTTCTGTGATGAGCGAGAAAAGACTCCGTCCGTCGATGGATAAGGAGGAATTCCTGATATTCAGAGCATCCAGGATGGTGGGCATAATGTCTATGATGCTGACGATTTGTTGGACCTTCTGTCCTTTGTATTGAGAATGGGGAAATTTGATGATCAGGGGGATTCTGATCACTTCTTCGTAGACGCTATGATCATGGAGCCAGGCCTCATGGTCGAAGAATTCCTCTCCGTGATCACTGGTGAGGATGATTAATGAGTTCTCATAAAGGCCAAGTTCTTTCATTTTTTCGATAATTGGACGGATATAGGAGACATCTGTATACTTAATTTCTCCGTCATAGAGGTCGATGATATTCTGCTTTTCTTCTTCTGTGAAATGAGTCTGGTATCTTCCTTTCTTTGCTAAAATGGTATCCATGTTAATCTGCTTCCACTTGGAATTTTCGTTCAAAAATGTTTTTCCTAAAGGGGAAAGGTTGGCATAGGGATCATGGGGTTGATAAGTGTGAAGAAAAAGGAAAAATGATTTTTCTCTGTTGTTTTGAAGCCAATCACAGGTGATCTCAGCCAGATGTTCAGCTTCATCAAACCGATTCGCAGCATTCCCTCCTAAACTTATCTCGTGGTAAGAGTCAAATCCTCTGGCGAAACCATAACTGGAACTCAGATAAGCACCACCAGTGAAAGCCACAGAAAAGTATTGATTGGTTTTGAGCACATCGGCAAGTGTCGGGATCTGGGGCCTTATTCTTTGGAAGGGATAATAAACTTGATGTTGAGCACAGTTGAGGGAGGTCAACAAGGAGATATGGGCAGGCAATGTCCAGGAAGTTGTACTGTAGGTGTTTGAGAAGAGGACCCCTTCTCGGGATAATTCATCAATATTTGGGCTCGTTCTCCTTGTATACCCATAACAACCCAAATGGTCAGGTCGAACTGTGTCGATGGATATCAAAACAATATTCGGTTGTTGTTTTGGAGTTGATGAGTAGACCAAAGGATTTTCCCAAAAAGGAAAGCTAAGGACGGTGGATAGGTTTTGAACGTTGGGGTTGATTTCTTCGGTGAGAAAAGTCAGTTTGATTTTTTTCCCTGTATAGTTGGATAAATCAACTTTCTGCTTTTTTCGTCCTTTGTCCTTGGTTGTGTTAAAGGTATCACTCCAAAGGATATGTTCCATTCCAGAATCCTCGACGGTCACCTGAAATCTTAAAACCTGATCTGAATTTTTCCTGGGTGATTCAAAATGGACGCCATAGCCGAACTCTAAAACGCCTTGAGGAGGGATCCTGGTTGGAATGGCAAGTTTAGTGGGAGCTGGGGCTATGAGGTAATTTAAAGTGTACTCTCCTTTCCTGAATTTTTTCTTGATGGAATAAGGATTTTCGCTCACCCCCCAATCCTGGATGAGATTCCAATTCTGGAAAAAGTAAAGATTTGAAATCGAGGCGGGGATTTCTGGTTTCTCTTTTTCAGGGATAGCCTCGGAGGAATAATACCGAAGCGTGAAATTGCCCTGAGGAGGAAGATTGGGCTTGAGAGCTGGTCTTGTGAAAAGGATTATATCCGAATTGTTCGAGATTCTGACCTGGCCGAGGATAACGAACTCTTTTTGGGTGGACTTTTTCAGCGGGTGGGGATATCTGATCTCTACATCGTGAAAGCCAAGTTTGACATCGGTTCTGATCCTCATGCTTTTTTTTCTGATTATGGTGATTTCCTGAACTGTTTTTCCATCGATCAAAACCAACAAATTCGGAATATAATGTTCCCAGTTGAAATTGATAATGCGAAGGTCGAAGGTTATTTCTCCTTCTGGGAACAATTTATGGAAAGAATATGATTCACCTTCCCCTAGGCGCACTCCTCGATGTTTTGCCTTGTAATCCTTATGGGTTGTTAAGTCGAGGTGTTCATTCGTTCCTATCCACTGCCAAGCTTCTGTGATTTTTTTTGTTTGGCCAGCATAAGCAATGTATTTTCCCTCTTTTTGGAGCGTCATCTCGTCTGGTTTTTTTAACCGGTCATTATTCAGGGGCAAATGGGTTGTAGAGACGGCCCAGACATCTCTTGCATCATTGGACAGTTCTGGAATATATGACCAGCCCTGGCTAAGGTCTTCTTCTACTAAGTTGAATTGGCTTAAAAGATCTTTATATGGAGTTTCGATCACGTGAGTTTTCGATATGTGATCGATAAGCCGGAAAATTTCTGGCTCTTTTTTTAAGATATTGCACTGAAAGGAAAGGGAAAGATATAGGGTGATGATCATAAAACTAGCCAGAGGTTTGAGATATTTGGGCATGAACTTGCTCATTTTTTTCTCGGTCCGTTGCATTTCATGCCTTCACGTACAATCTTCCAATTATTCTAACAGATTTCTCATCAAATCTACATCAACTGCAGTATGCTGCAAGAGTCTTACAAATCTCCACAAAAGTTCACGGATTGCATATGGTGACCATACCGCCATAATTCTCTAACCAGTTGTATTTCTATCAACAGGGCTCGTTCCTTTCGAGAAAACATAAAGAAATTTCCTGCCGGGACAACTTACATTCCAATAAGCATCATAAATCATGCGATTTACTCTTTCAATTTCTGTTTCTCTCTTGAATCCTGAGTCTTTGGCCTTTTTTGCAAGGGCTGTCGGAAAGTGCGAAGATCAGGCAAAAGAAGGGTATAGCTGCCACCTAGTTTGCTCGAAAGAAATTATCGGGTCGACATCCCGGTAAAACTAGCGCCCAACTCATTCACATGGTTCGTGGTCGAATGACCGGGGAATGGAAGCCGCGCCACCCGTCTTTTTATCTTGATCCCCCCACACAAAATGGAAGAGAACCGTTTTATCTAACAAGGGAGAAGGAATCGATCAGGTAAAAACATCCGAGATAAAACAGGATCAAAACCAGAAAGATCGAAGCCTTGATAAAAATTTGCTTTTCCAGTTTCTTTCTCATCCATCCCAGCAACTGATAAAAGGCGAAGATTTCCAGGGCAAAAGGCATAAATCCCGTGTAGCCGAAAACGGGCATGTGGAACACACGCCAGAAATTCAAATAAGGAAGAGAGTATTCCCAGTGCGACCCAGCGAAGGAATTCCAAAGCTCCCAGAAGAAACCAGCCGCCAAACCGGCCAGAATCCAGCTCCAGATCCTTGTCCAATTCTTTCGTTCTGAATCGGCGAGAAAAGTCGCATTCTTCAGATGGTAATTCAACGGCTCGAGCAGAAAGATGAAACAGAGCCAGACTAAAGGGAAAAAAAGCCTGGGCCAGGTGGTCGTCAGGAAAAAGAAAACAAGACCGAGAAAGACAAAGAATTTCAGGAGAGCGGGAGAGACTTTCAGCCTGAAGAGGGCAATACCCTTTTTCTTGAAAAAGCCTTCTATGAAAAAAGATATCTCCCGCAGGGCAGGAATCACAGATGCAAAGGCAATGAAATATCCGAGCCACCTTTCGAACCAGAAAGCAGGAAGATCATGGTAATGCCAATTCTTCAGCCGCAAGTTGAAGAGTTCGAAGATGAGCCAGACAAAAACCGAGATAAAAGCCGCAAATAGAAAAGTCTTCGTGGATTCGGAAAGAGGGGAGGCTTTTCTTAACCTGAAGTTCAGACTGTCCACGACCAGGATAAAGGACCACCACGCAAAACAATAAAACCATGTCTTCATAAAGGAATTTTGAAGGATGAGGAGCATGGCCGCGATGAGGAAGATAAGAAGGCCCGCATAAAGGTTGAAGCGAAGAATTTTTTCCTTCATCTCAGATAAAATTAGCGGAAATCCCAGAAAAATGCAAAATCAAAAATGAATTCACTCGATGGTATCTCATGAAAGAGACAGGATGATTTTTTCTTTAATCTGGGAAAACCACAGGGATGCCTCTTCGGATACTGACGATGATGAACATTCCATGTTCAGAATTAGAGATATTCTGGATGAAATTTTGCACTTGCAGAATATTTCCGCATTTATTCTCGAATCCAGCTCCAAAAAGGCGGGATGTGTTTTTACATTGTTCAAAACGACGGTTTCGCCAATGCTTTCGGTACAGTGCGAAAAAATACAATTTTCATACCTTTCTTTCCGCCCGAGGTGGGTTGAATCATCGGCTATCGACAAAACGATCTCGCAGATTTTTTCCGGGCGGTAGAAAAACTCGGCTGTGAACAAAATCATGTCTCCGGGAAGTTCGTTCGCCTTGATAAATTCCGCCATTTTCATCAAAAAAGAAAGAACAGATTCATGTTCAGAAAGGTGTTTTTTTAGGGTGTCGCGCAGCATGTATACCCGCATCCTGCTTGAATTATCGTTCATGTTTTTCTGTTCTAGAGTTATTTTTGAGTTCCATCCCCGGGGCGTTCTTCGGCCTGGGCACGAAACCGTTTTTCGTGTAAAACGCGGCTTTATTCTTGGCGCAGAAAAGCTGGATGTCACGGATATTATGTTCCCGGCACTTTTTCTTCAGACGATCCAGAATCAGGGTGCCGATTCCTCTCCGCTCGTAGGAAGGATGAACGATCATATCCAGGATAAGGGCATGCACCGTTCCATCGCAGATGATACGGCCGAATCCCACGAGCCTCCCGCTTTCATATGCGGAGATCGTATACCAGCTATTTTTAATCGCAGCGAAAAGCTCGTCTGCATCCAGCCGGTATTTTTCGTTCCAATCGGTAGTCAGAAAAAGTTCGAAAAATGTATTTTTGTCGGGGATTTTTTCGTCAAAGCGTATGTTCATGGATATCTCCGGCATTTGTCTAAGAGACCACCTCTAAATCGAATGCTTCCTTCCCAAGCTCATTTTCTGCATATACATTTCTCCCCTCTATTTTTTATGACTGCGAAAACAGACCCAGTTTGTGGAATCCAATATTATCCAGCAATACATAAAACGCTAAATTAACTTTCAACTTCGATCATCTTTTGTTTTCAGCAGCTGTTTTTAACTGCTTTAATGCATCAATTGCGGCGAATACCTGTTGCCCAAACTTCCGATCGCGCTCGATCACCTTGAAATAGTAGTAACAAGCGATACTCTCATTCAGGTTGTGTTTCCAGTTGTGACATTCACTTTTTCCTTGAGTTTTAAACATATAAGGGCATCCGCCACTGCACATCGGCAAAAGAACGCATTTGGTACAATCCTCTCTATCAAAAGGATCACATTGTCCCCACTTATGGACATTCCCGGTCATCTTATTAGTCGTTGGCTTTAGCAAATGCCCGATTTCTTCGTCGGGTTTGGCGGTTTCATTCCAACAATTCACGATTCCCCCTGAGGGCGAAATAACGAAAGAGTTGCTCCTGTCGGCTGTGCACATATAGCTTTTACTGCTCGGAATCCAATAAGAATAAGCAAACCCCCGATCTAAGAGCTCCATCAGTATTTCCAGGCCCAATAATGAAAAATCGGCGTCATTTAAGCATGAGGCCGAAATATCCGCACACACCTCCGTATATGGGTAGGTTTTCCCCAAATAAAAGCCTAATCTTTTTTCAAGTCCTTCTGCAACAAGAATATCCAACATAGAGTTGATAGCGTCCCTGTTTTCTTTATCAATATTCATGCGTACGCTTATCTGAACCATATCTGCAGCTTCCTTCAGATTCTGTAAAATAGTATCGAATGTCTTTTTAGCACCCTTATGAGGTCGCCTCTTATCATGTATCTCAGGGGGACCGTCCAGTGTAATTTGTGCCCGCTTAACTTTCAATTCGACCAGCCTGTCAACAATTTCCTTCTCGAATAGATACCCATTGGTTACAATTCCCGCAGAGTATTCTGCATCGCATTTTTCACAAATCTTCATAAAACCTTTTGATAATCTTTGAATAGTATTCATCTGGAGCAAAGGTTCTCCCCCGAACCAGTCAACCGACAGGCTTCCTTTGCGCTGTATTTTTGTTCTTACAAAATTAAGAATCGCTTCTTCAACATGTCTGCTCATTCTCTGAGGATTCTCTTTTTGATAACAATAGATGCATTGAAAATTACAGGCAAGAGAGGGCACGATCGTTAATGAAAGTTGGGCTTTACTCTCGCACAATATTTTACGCTGTCGTTTAAGAAGAGCGAATTCGTCGATACTGTCGCCGATTATGAATCCTTTTTCAGAAAGCAACTTAAATAAGTCTGATCCTTGTTCATTATTTCCGAATGTATCGGGGTCTTTAAGAATTTGGTTAACCATATGGAAATCCGATTTATTAAGGGATAGGAGATTAAGTGTATAGAAATTGAAAAGCAAAGTTGTGCCGTCGGGCATATGAGTAGAATAATTATAGCGAGAAGGCTTCATTCACCTTCGTATCGTCTGGCGCCTCTCGATAAGCATCTTATTCACTTGTAGAGATAGAACTCTTGGGTCTGTTGTGTTGAATTTATCATGAAGACTCTGCACATAGGGATCGTTTTTGTACCGGTCAAAAAATGTTGCCCCCAAAATCTGAGTGTTTCCTCCTTCACATCCACAGCCAGGCAGGCAAGAGCCCAAATTCCCGCAGTCATTTCCAGGGCAGTTGTTCGGCCGACACACACAGAGATTGGGACAATCTTGACCAGAACAATTATTCCCTCCACCGCATTCAACCAATTGGGGGCAGGCTACCCCCTGAGAAAATACGACACCACATCCCAAAAGTCCTTCCAGCATGTCTGAGACATTATTAACCCAAAAAATAGGGCAAACCAACATCGAATCTCCTGGTCGAAGGTCTTCAGGAATCCAGGGTTCTATCGGCCTTGTTTCCATTGGGGTGAGGCGGCCGTACTCGTTTTCAAATATTCTTCTATCGTTTTCAATAAGGACTTTAAGACCTTTGATTACGGCATCAGTTGATTTTTTATACACATCGTATTTCTGAACTTTTTGTACGGTTCGTGTTTTTGGGAGCGTTTGGGATTCTGCAGCCAGAAGCTGATTTAGTTTTGCCACACTTAAGCCAGCGGATGCAGCAATGGTTTTTAGAGTTAGATCCATAAATTTCCGACGATTTATATCCTTTTTTTCCATGCTTTCCCTCCTTTGTTAATTATCAAATCATATGAATGTCAAGAATGTCAACGCGTATTTATCAGATTTTCTTAAAAACTCTAGGCGAAATTTTGATTGGTCTCTGACAATTTCCTTCTTTATTGAGTTAAAATCATTCATTGAGCCACAAAAAAGTTTTAGAAATTTGGAAAACTTTCAGCGGAAAAAGGGCAAGATTTTGTTCCTTAGATAGCCTTCTTTAAAATTTGAGATCTCCCGCATAGCAGGAATCACGGAATCAAAGGCAATAAAATAACCAAGCCACCTTTCCATTATATGAGAAGGGAGATCATGGTATTGCCAGTTCATCAGCCGCAAATTGAAGAGTTCGGAAATGAGCCAGACAAAAACCTATCAAATTTCTCTTGAATTATTGCGATAAATTTTGATAGCATTTTTTCAGGCGGCAATATTTAATGCAGAACACCGGCAATAGGATAATAACTGCTTGCTAAATAAGGATATTGCAGCAGAAAGCGATAAATGCCGAATTTTCACAAGCAAAACCGCTGTATAAGGCTCTTAATATATGTTAGGTTTATAGAGGGGATAATATGTCAGACGAAAAAATTGAAAAATTGGCCGTGCTAATAGATGCCGACAACGCCCAAGCTTCTATTGTTGACGGGTTGCTATCGGAAATCGCAAAGTATGGGACAGCGAATGTAAAAAGGATTTACGGTGACTGGACGCTGTCAGGCCTTAAAGGCTGGAAGGAAGTTCTTTTGCAGTATTCCATACAGCCCATACAGCAATTTGGGTATACTTCAGGAAAAAATGCGACCGACAGCGCATTGATAATTGACGCAATGGATTTACTTTACTCGGGAAAATTTGACGGTTTTTGCATCGTGTCCAGCGATAGTGATTTCACCAAATTGGCGTCAAGGATAAGGGAAGCCGGTCTTTTTGTTTATGGATTCGGGGAGAAAAAAACCCCTAAAGCATTCGTTTCTGCGTGTGATAAGTTTATTTTCACGGAGGTGCTGCGCTCCAAAGATGATTATAGTGAGAAAATAAGACGCAAGGCAACCGCCGAACTTAAGAAAGACACGAAACTCGTCAGTTTATTAAGAAACGCTGTTGAGGCATCTTCGGACGATTCCGGTTGGGCTCCTCTTGCATCCGTGGGCAGCAACATTGCAAAGCAGGCACCGGAGTTTGATCCGCGAAACTATGGCTACAAAAAGTTGGGGGAACTTGCATCGGCCACAAAACTATTCCAAATCGAAGGAAGATCTGTTGGCGATGGACCCTCAAAGGCAGTTTATTTAAAAGACCAAAGAAAGAAATAAAGAGAAAAACTTCTAGCAATGCAAAGGAAAAGAGAATTTTTATGCATAGCTATACTTGCCTTTACTTTACAAACATTTGCGCAGGAAGAGCAGAAGAGTCCATACATTGAATATGAATATTCAAAGCATGGCGATGATAAACTAAAAGCCTTTGTTTTTTCCCCGGAAAAAAAAGAAACAAAAGAATCATGTTCAGCAATAGTCATTTTTCACGGCGGTGGATGGACGCTCGGTGAGCCTGCATGGGCTTTTGGGTTGGCACAACATTTTAAAGAACTTGGGATGGTGGCCATAGCCGCACAATACAGGCTGTCGAATCAAAAAGATGTTACGCCTCTTGATGCTATGTCGGATGCACGGGATGTGATTAGATGGGTGCGGATGAATAAAGATTCATTGCATATCGATCCTGATAAAATAGTTGCCTATGGCTGGTCAGCGGGAGCTCATCTGGCTGCGTCTGCCGCAATTTTCAACGATTCACTTTCATCACCAAATGCTCTTGTCCTTGTTTCCCCTGCAGTTTCGCTACAAAAAGATGATTGGTTCAATAAGATTTTGCTGAATAGAGTTGAGATCGACTCCGTATCTCCTGATAAAAACATAAGAGAAGGATTGCCTCCAACAATTATTCTTCAAGGTCGAGATGATACCGTTACACCTCTAGCTGGTGTTCAAGACTTTGCTGCTAGAATGAAAGCTGCGGGCAACCATTGTGAATTGATAATTTATGATGGTGTTGGACATCTTTTTACTCCATCGAGCGAACCAGATGATCAATGGCCAAATCCCGATCCGAAAATTCAAGCAGATGCATCTGCCAAAGCCGATGAATTCTTAAGATTATTTGGATTTATAAAATAGCGGTTTAATTCCTATTAGCGGCAATGAAAAGGTACGATACAGCCTTCATAATAGCCATCCTGTTCGTTTGGATTTCCGCGTGCCGGACAGCCGTGACGATCGAAAAAGATTCCTTCTACGAGTCCTTTTATGAAAAAACCCGCCTGATCATGACCGAAGAAGAGATCGAGATCTACAAGCGGCTTCCTGACAATGCATCCAGGGAGGAATTTATCGAGGAATTCTGGAGGATCCGGGACCCGGATACGAGCACCGCAGAAAATGAAAACAAGACCGAATTCGAGAAAAGGATCGCGTACGCGAACCGGTGGTTCGGGTGGCGGAATCCGGATAAGGGCAGGATGAAGCCTGAAGAGCAGGAAAAATACAGGGGATGGGATTCGGAAAGAGGGAGGATCTATATCGTGCTCGGCCAGCCAGACAGCCTGATCTATGACAATTCGGCGTTGATGAACGAAGGGCGCAAAATCTCATCGCCCGAAGGCCAGGGGGTAGAGGTCTGGGGTTACTGGCGCTACCGTTTGTACGTGACATTCAGCAAAGAGAGGATGGGAAGGTGGCATATCAGAGAGCCCGAGCCCGATCTGTTTTATTTTCTGGAGGCTGCCAAGTTGAACCTTCTCGCATCCGGGAGCAGGGAAGAAGCGAAAAGAAGACTGACCTTCGAGGCTGACTTCGGGGATGGGAAGATCCTTATCGCTATCCCCGTGACACGGATGAACTTCGAGGAGAGGGACGGCAAGTTCATAAGCGAGCTGCTGATCGAGGCGAACGTCTACCTCGACCACAAAAAGATAGACCGGATCGATCAGGCTAAATCCTTCGCATGGACCGAAGAACAGGTCCTGGAGCAGGAGAAAGCACGCATCGAGATTCCGTATGATCCCGGGCAGAAAGGGGAATACCTTTTGGACATCATCGTGGAAGACAAATTGGCCGTCGCCTTTCCCAAATACAGGAATTACGTCCGCTTCAGGAAATGATTAAAGAGCCGATCCTGGAATTCATCCCCCCTTATCCGCAGATTTTATACGCCGCAGTCGTTTCGGCCGCTGCTATCCTTGGGAGCGGGACCCTGGCCGGCGCCTTAAAAAGGTTTGCCGGGTGGAAAACGGGATACACGCGGAAAACGCTTCACTTCCTGATATTTTTTACCGCGGTCGGGCTCCACATCTGGGGAGGGATGCCGGCCGTGAATATCCTGGGAGTCGGTATGGGCATCTTTGTCCTTTATTCGGTCCGGGCAGGGGACGGGAACTTTTTTTTCGAATCCATGGCCCGGGAAAAGGACTCTCCCCGGAGGGGCTATTTTATCCTTGTCCCTTATCTGACAACGGCCGCAGGAGGGCTGATCTCGAATTTGTTTTTCGGGACAAGCGCCATCATGGGTTACGCCCTGTGCGGGGCCGCCGATGCCATCGCCGAACCGGTCGGCGTGCGGTTCGGGAAACACAAGTACAGGGTGCCCAGTTTAAAAAAAGTGAAGGTGTCGGAGCGATCGCTCGAAGGAAGCTTCTCGGTTCTTGTCGTCTCCCTGGTGCTCTCTTTGCTGTTCTTCGTGTTTCTATACCACTTGCCGTTGAGTGACGCCCTGGTTGCCTCGGCCATCTTGTCCGTCGTCATCGCTGGTGTCGAAGCAGCTTCTTTCCATGGGGCGGACAATCTCACCATCCAGGTAGCGGCCAGCGGGCTGACATATCTGTTCCTGAAGATCTGGCCCTAGATTTCCTGAGGGGCGGTTTGGCCTCCTCATTCCGGATAAAAGATGTTGCCAGCGCGTTTGAAGGATTGCGGGGGGACATCGGGAACATCCGATCGGCCGAGCAGATCGAATAGTATTTCCTGCGACTCTTCACTCAAGGTCGTCCTGTCCTCTTTAGTGCCAAGGTCGGCAAGGCGCCATTCTTTATAGTCTTTACAGTATCCGCTCTCATAAGCGATGAGGAAGGCATGGATGCCACAGATGAAAAGAGACGGCAGGATGGCCTGGACCGAATAGGGACAGAGAAGGAGGACGGATGTTGGAAACGATCCCCTGTCGATTTGAGGGAGGAGGAAATCCTTGGCTATGTCCTGGGCCGAGGTCATGATGTAGACCTTGCACCCGGATCGCAACCCTTTCTTAGCGATACCAAGGATGGAACAATCCAGGCAGACAGTTTCTGCCCTCCCTTTTTCTAGATAGAGACATTCGTGGTTGGCCCGGCCCGACGGGCAGGATAGTGTCTTGTCTTCCGGATCGTAAGGTTTGAGGCAGAATCCCAGCCCCAGCAGCGGCCCTTTGTTTTGACGCTGGATTCGATTCGCGAATTTTTCCTCATCCGGCACGGCCAGCGATTTCCGGTACAAGGGAAAAAGATTTTTATGATTCTTTATGAAGCGCCGGTATTCCTTCAGGCCCCTCTCGGTTTTCCAAGGGTGACCGAGTATGGCCTTCAAGAAAAAAAGACGGGCATATTCCTTGAAGAAGCTCCGGTATCCGAATTCCCAGATGTGGGAGTGCAGGGATCCTTTTCTATCCAGGTTTTCAAAAAAACGGCCGATCTTGCTCAATTTGAAAAGTCCTTGGGTTGAACGAAGAAAGGAATATTTTACATGAGAAGAGGGGAAAGGGGAAATGCATACCTGTAACCTTTAAAATATCTCCGGGCCGGTGTAAAATAGAAAATCCGATTTATCCGGAAGCCCGGTGCGTGGTGATGAAAAAAGAGAAAAACCTGAATATCGAGGATGTGGCGGCCCTTCTCCAGATCCCTTCCGAAAAAGTGGAACGGTGGGTCCAGCAGGGGCAGATCCCCTGCAAATTCAAGGAGGACCGGTGTTATTTCCGGAAGAAAGAAATTCTCGATTGGGCCAGAACCCATGAATTGATGATGTTCGACAGGCAGGAAGAAGACAAATCCCGGGACGAAACATATTTGAGCCTGAAGGCGGGAATAGAGCGCGGGGGCGTTCATTTCGGTCTGGAAGGAGACGATTCCGCGGCCCTATTCGAAAATGCCGTCGCATCGATGGCATTCCCGGGGCATATCAGCGAGCGGGATGTGATCGATGCGTTGAACGGCCGGGAAGAAATAGCCTCGACCGGAATAGGAAGGGGAATTGCCATCCCCCATCCGCGGCAGCCTCTCGCGATCGAATGTCCGCTCGTGCCCGTTTTTTTTCTCGAAAAAAGCGTTGACTTCCGGTCTGTAGACGGAAAGCCCGTCTCCATTCTGTTTTTCATGTTCAGCCCTTCGACGCAGATCCATCTCAAGCTTCTTTCCAAACTCAGTTTTTTCCTGAGGAGCGCTCCTTTACTGGAAAAATTGAAATCCTGCCGCACGGAAAAGGACGTGCTCGATCTGATCGGAGCTTTCGAGTCGGATCTTAGAAAAAGCGCAGCATCATGAGCCGCATCCGGTTCTCCCCCCGCACGCTCCTCGTCAATCTCGACAGCCGGGCCCAACTGGGCATTATCGGGGTCATCGTAGGGATACTGGGCGGTTTTGCCGCCTTGGGGCTGAACCTCACCCTGGAAAAACTGGCTGAACTTTTGGAGCCCTTTAAAAAAGACGTCCTTATCATTCTGTTGCCCGCCCTGGGGATCCTGTTGACGGCCCTGTTCCTGAGGTATGTTATCAGAGACGCCGGGGGGCATGGTGTGCCCGAAGTCATTTCCAGCATCAGCATACGAGGCGGATATCTCAGGCTGCGTTCGTCTGTTTCGAGACTGATCGGGAGTCTGCTGACACTGTCTGTCGGAGGATCGGCTGGACCAGAGGCGCCTGTCGCCATCAGCGGGGCGGCCATCGGATCGAACATCGCCACCTGGTTCCGGACAAACGAGAAGGTCAGGATCGCGGCGACAGGTTCGGGCGCTGCGGCTGCCATCGCTTCCATTTTTAACGCGCCGATCGCCGGATTCATTTTTTCCATGGAAGTGATCCTCGGGGAATGGTCTTCCATCAACATGCTGCCGGTCGCGCTGGCCTCGGTCATGGGGACCGCGGTCAGCCGGTTATTCAACGGAAACCAGATCCCTTTCGAGCACCTCCTCATCGAAGTGGGCCTGAGGGACATCGCAGCTTCTCTGGTTTTTGCCGTTTTTGTCGCATTTGTCGCCGTTCTCTTCATCAAGGCCATGCAGGTGGCGCAGCGGCAGCTCAAGAGGATCATGAAACCCCTTGCGGTCCGGGCCTTGGGCGGCGGCATAATGGTCGGACTGGTCATTTATTTTTTTCCCCAGGTGAAGGGGGAGGGTTATGGTGTGATCCGGAGCCTTCTCGGCGAGGACATGTCTTTAGGCCTGGCGATGGTCTTTGTTCTCATTTTTCTTAAAATCGGCGCCACGTCTCTCACCTTGAACAGCGGAGGAGCGGGCGGCGTTTTCGCTCCGTCGCTTGTCATCGGAAGCCTTTCCGGATATTGCTTTTATGGGCTGCTCGGGATCGTTTTCCCTGGAGCTTCCTTTTCCGGCCTCGAGGTTTTCGTGCTTTGCGGCATGGCGGCCATGCTGAGCGGCACCCTGCATGCGCCCCTGACAGGAATATTCCTGATCGTGGAGATAACCGGAGGGTATGACGTGATCCTCCCGCTTCTGATCGCCTCGTTCATGACGCTCACGGTCGTCAAGCTCATGGAGAAAAACTCGATATATTTTCGGGAGCTCATCGAGGAAGGCCTGCTCCGAAGGCCCCGGACAGACGCCCGCATTCTTTCGGACCTCGGCATAGGGGAGCTTGTGGAAAAGGACTTGATCGCCGTCGAGCCGGAGACCCTGCTCAAGGACCTGATCCCCATCATCGTGAAGTCGAACCGCAATCTCTTCCCCGTCATAGACAAAGCGAATAATACCTATAAAGGGATGATCGACTGGAACGAGATCAAATCTTACGTTTTCGACCCGGATCTCCGGCAGTCCATCATCGTCGAGGAGATCATGCGGCAGGACCTGCCCACGGTTTCTGCGAACGATACGATGATCGAAATCCTCAACAAGCTGGATGCCTCCCAGGCCTGGAGTCTCCCGGTCGTGGAGGAGGAAAAATTCGTGGGCCTCGTCTCCAAATCGACTATTCTCGACCACTACCGGAAGGAGCTCAAAGCCCAGACAGAATTGTGAATTCGGATTTTTTCCCATCCCGAGGCGCTTCCCGCTAGGCCCGACCGGCCTTCCCGAAATAACTTCCATTTCTGACCGAGTGTCATAATCTGCACGAAAAATACAGAAAATCTGTGGCTATGAGAAAATTGCGAATGGGTAGGCGTCTAAATTTATAGCTTCTTAAATGAAGGATGCGTATAGTGTGCCTCACGGAGCCGGGGTCATGGGCCTCGGCTCCAACCTTATCATCTCTCCCTGCTAATTTGAACTGCTGTTTTGCTTGAATTTTCAAGAAGTTTCAATCCCGCCCTGATAGCACTTTTTCGGAAGGATATCTATCCTTTTCTTTCGAGCCAGATCGCCGCTGCTTTCCGGACGGTGACTTCCGGATCCTTCTCGGCTACCCTTTGCAGAAGAGCGATGGCCTCCTTAGCTCCGGACTGGCCCAGGATCAAAACGATCTTTTTTCTGACTTGGGGATCAGGATCGTCTAAAGCGATCTCGGACAGGATGCCTATAGCCCGCTTCTGATCTATCCGCAGCAGGGCATCGAGTGCCGCAAGTTTGATATCGATTTTCGACCGGTCATGAATCATGAGGCCTTTTTCGACGAATCCGGCATATTGCAAGTGTCCCATCTGATAAAGGCGGAGGGCGATATCGATCCGCAGGATCTCGGCATCATCCGACCACTCACTCTGTGGGAAATCCGAGATCAGACGATCCAGGAAGGGGAGGGCCTTGGTCTCGAGGTTTATGGCTTCTCTGCGATCCTCCGTGCTCCTGCCGAGCCGGTCATGGGTGTGAGAGTTCCAGAACAGAGCGCTTTCCAGCTCCCGGCTGTCGGGAAAGTAGGAGATGAACCAGGATAGAATTTGGATAGCTTTTTCATAGTCCTCATCATAGATAGCGGATTTTGCTGCAATCAAAAATCCGGCCGCGGTTTTGGTCAGACTCAATTCGATATTCTTTCTATTGGTGTTGAGCAAAACGTCCGTCATCTCTGACATCCGTTCCTCAGAGAACGCGCTCACAATCCATTTTCCCTTCTTGAGAAACCGAAGGATCCATTTTCCCTGCTCATCCGTTGTCGTTTCTCTTTTGATATTCAAGCGATCCACGAAAAATCTTGGAGGGTACGGAGACGGCGGTATGGGCGATGTGGGAACACTGTCTATTCTCCCGCCGAAAACAGCCACGACTCTGGCGCCTACATGTGGAGATCCGTCTTCATTCCGGACAAATCCACTCATGAAAAGGTCCCCACGACCGGCCTGTGCGAGGGCAAGCGGTCTTAAAAAAACGATCAGCAGGAACACACATATTCCTTTGGTGGCAGATCCCCATATACCCGTCATAGCTTTGCCTCCTTGCCCGTTTTCGATGATTGATACAATCCGATTTGCCTGATCCTGAAAAAGATATCATTGTCTTTGATCAGAGTTTTGATGAACGCATGGGCTTCCGCTGATGCCGACTCGAAGTTGGCCGCCTCATAAAGGAGAATCTCGAGGTCTCTCAGCAGCGCGGTGACAGAGGCATCGGCAGATTCCTCTAGGAAAGCCTGAAGAGTTCTGTTCCGGAACAACAAAAATCGGGCGCGCTGCTTTTCGAGATCGAAGATTCGTCGGTCGGAAGCCAACGATCTTCGATTATAGAGTTCCAAAAAGGCTAAGCCGGTTTCTTCCAGATGTTGTTGGATCAGCAGATGGGTAACTTCCTGCTCATGGGATTTAGGAGAAAGGTCCGCCGCCGGAGGCAGCAAGAATTGTCTCCCGATCACGATTCCCAGAAGAAAAATCCCAAGTCCTGCAGCCGCTTGCAGCACCCGTCGGGCTTGGAAAATCCGGCGCTCTCGAACCCATGTGTTCCGCGTCAAACGGGTTCGGATGGTATCCCAGGATCTGATCCAGTCGAATTCCGGACGCCGGCCCGGAAGACCAGCCATCCACTCGAGGTCCTTCTCGATCTCTGCGTATTTCTGCGAGCAGGCAGGACAATCCTTGAGGTGAGCTTCCAGGAATCGCTGTTTGTGCGGATCCAGATCGTTGCTTAAGGAAAGGATCATTTCCTTTTCGGCATCCCGGCAGTTCATAATCCTTTCCTCCTGTAAATCGCCATTTCTTGGCGAAGCTTAACGACGGCCCGGTAGAATTGTTTGCGTACGTTCCCCTCCGAGCACTTCAGGTGGGCGGCCACCTCCGCGGTGCTCATCCCATCGGAGTTTTTAAGAATGAAGATCATTTTCTGTTTTGGGGACAGGTTTTCCATCCCTTTATAGAAGGCTTCCCTGATTTCCTTGTTCGCATACTGGGTTTCCGGCTGTTGCAGCCGAATATTCTGGATGTCATTATGCCCGGCATCGAATCCGGTTCTGGATGGGATTCTCTTCTTTCTCCTGAGGAAGTTGATGGCGCAGTTGATACCGATTCGGTAGATCCAGGAGAAAAAACGGGCATCCGGAAGAGGATGGTACAGTTTGATGGCGATAAAACTCCTGACGAAGATATCCTGCAAAAGCTCCTCCGCGTCCTGGTAGTTCCCCACATATCGGAATGCGAGATCGGCGATGGCCCCCCTGTGACGGATATACAGCTTTTCAAAAGCCGCCTCATGACCCTTTTGGGCCGCTGCGATCAGGGCTTCTTCTTCGACGTCCATTCCTCACTGCACATCCATTATGCGGGCACTCCCTCACAATCAAAACACCGATTCCGGTCCGATGACTGACAAACCCTATATAAATTAAAGCAAAAAAAATAACAAGAGCATCGACATCCGTTCGCGAAAAATGTTAGCTGACTATCTGGGCACGGAAACAACGGAAGTTGTGAAGTTTTGTATCCCGAAAAACAAAACGGACGAAAACATAATGGGTGTATTTGTGGACGTGTTCGTGGTAGCCGGCACCAAATTGCTCGTCCCCGAGTTCTGACTCTATGGTTGCATCCTCGCTCCCTTTTTTGGCGAAGACCAACACGTTGTAGTCTCCTTTTTCCAGGAAGATCTCCTTAGCTTCCTTCTTGGTAAAAGGAGCTCTGTGGTGGTTTTTCTTGAGGACCATCTCCGGTGAGGGATCCGTGCTTGCCCACCGCCCTTGAAGTTTGAATTCCCATTGGTCGGTAACCATGGGGATGACTTCCTCCGCGCCTTTCCCCAGCAGCGGATCCAGTTTGCTCGCATAGAGCTCGACAAGCTTAGTATCTTGGGTGGACGTGCAGCCGGTCAAGAGGACAGCGGCGATCAACATTCCGGAGAGTTTTGTTTTGAAGATCATGGTTGCAGCCTCCTTAATCAGTGTGAATTGCGTGCCCGCGCACTCGCGATCAAAACAATGAAACCAGTCCGGTGACTGACAAATTTTATCCAAAAAAAACGAATCAAAGTGACACCCTGATCGAACTCCTATCTGAACGTGTCAGTCAAAGGCGGACTAAAAGTGTTTTTGTCATCGAAGGGATTTGTGATGAAAGACAGAATTTCGAGAAGGAGCGAAATATGCGAAAGCCCGGATTATCGAAGCTGTCCTTGATTCCCGGAATCTTGGCCTTGACAGTTGCTCTAATAGCCTCTACGGGAAGGCAGTCATCAGGGATGCATAATAAGATGAAAGATGAGATCCTCTTGCAAGAGATCCTCCGGTCAACCTGCGAATATTGCGAAAGGGTTAAAAAGATAGCCTTACATTACATCTGCCAGGAAAACATCATCGATATCGAAAATTTCTTCCAAGGCGCATCCCGTGCAATGGGAATGCAGAGGGAAGGAAAAGCCTTCAATATCCGCCGGATTAAACGCCGGACATACAAGTATGACTATCAATTGGTCCGGAAGGGAGATGATCTCTCGGAACAGAGGATCATACTGGAGAAAAACGGCAAGAAAAAAAATCAGGAGAACGCTGATCTCAGTCATCTCAAGTATCATAGCCAGTACCTGGTCTTTGGCCCTGTGGGTTTTCTCAGCCGGTACTGGCAGAAGCATTTCTCTTATTTTTTGATCGGGGAAGACATAATCGACGGGGAGCCGGTTTCTATTATCCAGGCCAATCCCAACGAGGTTCGTCTGGACAATTACAGCATCGGTCGTATCTGGGTAAACGAAGATTTTCAAATTGTGCGGCTGGAGTGGGAGCCGGCTTCCATACAAAACTACGAGGATGAAATCTTGATCTCGCGGCTGGGGCCGTTTCAAAAAAAGGTGGTTTGGACAGTGGATTACACCGTCGAAAAAAACGGTGTCCGGTTCCCTGGCCGTCAGTTTATTCAGGAGATTTTTTACCGGGAATCTGAAAACGGTTTTCGGCAAAAGGCCGTGAAGAGGGAAACGCGTTTTGAATACAACGCGTACAAATTTTTTATCGTGGAGACGGATGTCAAATTTCGAAAGGAGGAATGATGTTTTCCATGCCTTTCAGCCGTGTCATATGTGTGTTCGTGATTGTTATCTGCGGCATTCAGGGTGGATGTTACTATGCTAATCGCCATGTGAACAAGGGTGTTGAGCTTCAAGGAGAGGGAGAACTGGAGGCCGCTATAGAAAAATACACTCGGGCCATCGACGGGAATCCCGACTCCGCCCTGGCATACTACAACAGGGCCTGCGCCGAAAAGGAAATGGGGGACCTGGAATCAGCTTTGGCAGATTTCACCCAGGCCATCTCGATCGATCCGGGATTTATAGAAGCCTATCTGAGCCGGGCCGACATCTGGTCCTCAGAAGGGGAGTATGCCGAGGCGATTCGGGATTTCACCCGTGTGATCGAGCTGGATCCCGTTCGGACAGATGCTTTTATCGGACGCGGAATCGCCAACATGGAGATGGGTGAGTACAGCCCGGCTTTATCGGATTACACCCTGGCTATCGCAATCGATCCTCATTCCGTGGCTGCTTTTATCAACCAGGCCGATCTCAAGATCCAGATGGGAGATCTGGAGGGTGCGGTCAACGATTATTCGCAAGCTATCCGTATCGCACCGGACAGTGCTGCTGCCTTCTTCAACCGCGGGATCGTCCGGGAAAGGATGAAAGACTACGCAGCAGCCATCCGGGACTACGAAAAGGCAGCTTCCCTCTCTCCCGAACTTGCCTCAAAAGCGTACCAGAGGATCACGTTCTGCCGGAGCCGTCTGCATCGCAAGTTGGATTTTTTCCGCCGCCAATTAGTTACCGAAGGTTCTCCTGCAACGAATTAATGCCAGCTTGTTTCCGGAAAATCAAGATTTCCAAACACATTCTGATACGATTTTACATGGAGAAGGTATAGACGTCGTCCTTATCCGCTCATTTCCTCTGAGAAGGCGTCTTTGAGCAGCTTGCTCTGCCGGTTGAAGGCCAAACGGGGGTTCCGTGTCTCATGCATCATCGAGATCTCTTGGGTGAGAAGGCGGGCTATGTACATGACGTATGTGGCGGCCTTTTTGGACTCTCTATGAAACAGGGGATGGTCACGGTTGACGTACACTACATTCCCCTCGGAGAAGCATTCGGGGCCTGACTCGCCGAAAAAGTCCAGGCAGACCGAAACGCTGCTCTCTCCCATCCTCATCCTGCGGACAATGGCGTTCGGTGTCATCTTCTTGACCAGCGGATGACGGCGTTTCTTTTTCTTGGGCGTGCGTTTGGCAGCTCCAGAAGGCTTGACTTCGACCTCCCGGCTCTTTTTTTCCTCTCCTTTCTTCCCGGAGAATACTGCCCCACTCCCCATATCCTGGTCGTCGCCGTAGGGTATGGGCCCGAACGGGGAAAGATCGGGATTAAGCGCCAGCGACCGGTGTATCCGGTTCAAGGCTTCTTTAACGGTCCGTCCGGCCCTCCGGTCCTCTCTGCGGTCTGCCTCCCGTCCCGACGTCTTTTTGACCACAGCGATGATTTTTTCCATGATCTTCAGAAAGGCCCTGTATTCCGGTGTGTCGACCACGAAGTTGGTCCTGTCGCTGGTTATGGGAAGAAAATCGGCGTTGATTTCGCCCCGGATTCGAGATATCACTTTTCCCCACGTTTCCATCCCGAAAAGCGCCTTCTTTACCGTAACCCCCTTGACTTTGACTTCTATCCCTAATTCCTGCATGGAGGCCATGGAGGCAGGCACGATGATAATCTCTCCGGAAACGGGGCCGAATTCGGTCCCTTCCAACACTGGGATTCTTCTTCCTGAAAGGCTCCGCGGGTACAGGCGGCGGTGGTTAAGGAAAACCTCAAAATGGGGAGCCTTGAGCGGAACACCCTCGATCAATTTTTTCTCCACATCTTCAAGGTCGAACGACTTGGACAGATGGGTGAGGATGACGGTGGTTCCGTCTCCTCTTTCGGGATTGGGCTCCAGGATCTCAAGCGGCAGATGCCAGGTATCCCTGGAATCTTCCCAGCTTCGCTTGTCGAATACAACCCTGGCCGCAAATCCCTTGTTCTGGGTTGCCACGGCAAACCGGGCAGCCGCTGCCAGCGAAGCAAATTTTCCGATCCCGAACTGGCCGATCCGGGGACGGCCGAACCGTGGAGACCGGGAGTGGATCAGCTTCTCGTCCGATCCAATCACAAAGTATTGCTTTAATCCTTCCAGGTCCATACCTGTGCCGTTGTCTTTGATCTCCACTTTGTCAGGGGAGATGTCGATGTAGACCTTGGTGGCATCTGCATCATAAGCGTTGTTAGCCAGCTCCCGGAGGAGCTCGACGCTTTCGGTGTATAAGCGTTCGCCTAAGGTCACGATATGTCTTTTGTCGACTGTGACCTCGAGCTCTCTTTTTTCCTTGATTTCCATAGTCCCAACCAATGTGTAATCCATGATAAGGCTATTTCAGCACGTTTTTCAAGGTTTTCTTTCGATTTTCAACCTTGCATTTCTGACTGTATATCATTATGCTTAAATCAGATAGCTTTCAGAAGAATGGATAAATCGGCGGTATAGATAATGATTGTGAAAGATTCCACTAAAGACATGATCATCCGGGAACTGCGGAATCGTCTGTCCCAGGAAAAAAACATTGTTTTTGCTTACATTCACGGCTCTTTTTTGGATGGAAATGAATTCAATGACGTCGATATTGCTATTTTCCTGGACCAAAAAGCGGCAGCACTAAATCCTGTTGATTTTGAAATATCTTTGTCTTTAAAACTCGAGAAATCTCTGAATGTTTCTGTCGATTTAAAAATCCTGAACTTTGCCCCTTTAAGTTTTCGCTACCATGCGACAATGGGTAAGTTGATACTCGATCATGATAAGATCATCAGAGAAGATTTTCTTTGTCGCACATGGAGTGATTATTTTGATTTTAAACCTGTAGCAAAAATCTACCTGAGGGAGGCCATCGGTGCCTGAGTTCAATGTTGACAGAATCCGGCAGCTCTTGGGCGAGATCAACTCTTCTCTGCACAAACTTAATGGTTATGCTGAATTATCAGAAAAGGAATTTCTTTCGAATGTAGATAAAGTCGATAGCGCCAAATACAATCTGATCGTTGCCATTGAAGGGGCAATCGATGTGTGCAACCACATTGTTGCCAGAGCCGGAGGGCAGGGCCCCGCACGACCATGCAGACTGTTTCGAGGTTCTCAGAGAATTGGAAATGCTCTCTGAAGGTTTTGTCGAGAGGCTGAAGAAAATGGCCAAATTCAGAAATTTGCTTGTGCATTTATACTGGAAAGTGGATGACCGGAAAGTATTTCAGATACTCAAAGGCGATATTCAAGGCATTAAGGAATATATAAAGGAAATTAAGAGGTTGATAGCTGAAGGCTAAATTTTTTAGGTATTTTTAAGCCAATCCATCAACTTTCCGAGCAGCATTTCAATTTTCGGACAATTTTCCGATCCATATCTGTTCAAAAAGGTGACTAAGACCGCAAAATAAGTTGTAGTCATATGACTATAATTTAGGAAAAGGAGAATCAAAGCTAAAGTGACTTTTTTTTCATTTTCCGCTTGACAAGTCATCTCGAAGTTCTTATATTCTATGTGGTGAACAAAATGGTGAACAAACTCAGGAAGAAACTGACAGAAAAACAGGAGCAAATCCTGGGGGCTATGGAAGAGTTTATCCTGGAACATGGGTATTCGCCCACGATCCGGCAATTGGGCAAGCTGGTCAAGATCCCAAGCCCTTCGGCCGTTTACAAGCACATCCTGAGCCTGGAAAAAAAGGGCTACCTGAAAAGAGAGGGAGGGGATGTGCAGCTTGCCGGCTCTCCGTCTCCGATAGAGTCGCTGACCAAGGTGCCGCTTGTGGGACTGGTTCCGGCCGGTGATCCGAGGGAAGTGTTCGATGCCTCCGGTGGGGCAGTGGATATTCCCGACTGGATGGTCGGCCGCCGCAAGGGCAACATCTTCTGCGTCTCGGTCGACGGGAAGAGCATGGTGGATGCCTACATCGACGACGGAGACCGGGTGCTGGTGGAGCGGACCAACACGGCCAGCTCCGGCGAGATGGTGGTGGCCATGCTGGATGACGGGTCGGTGACGCTCAAACGTCTGCGGATAGACAACGGCGACATCTTCCTCGTTCCCGAAAATCCGGAGTTCCGTCCGATCCCGGTCAAGGAGCTCAAGGTGTTGGGCCGGGTGATCGGGGTGCTCCGGAAGTACTGACTGTTTTTCTGTCAGGCCGACCTGAAAGAGATCCTGGTTAAGATTCTTATAAAATTCTTTGATTTAGAGAATAACCTAGGTTATGAGATTTCGAACCTATTTCGGATATTTCGCTTAGAATTTATTTTTTTTCGCTCTTTAGTGTTTTAATGTTCTCAATTCATATGTGGTGGACAATAGAGTAAATATTGTGTGAAAGCGATCGAGGATTTTTTCTATATCTGGGATTTCGGAGAAAAAAAATAAGTGACATAAAGTGACATTGATGTGAAAATAAGTGACATTCTCTGACATTTGGGTTGTCACTCTTGACTTTGTTCTGATCAGCACTTATTTTAATAATAGTAAAAGAAAGGGAAAATGACATCTTTGATTTGCCTCTTTCCTTTCCTTCCCTTTAGCGCTGTAGCTCATCCTTCTATTAGAAACTTGATGCATATAGGCTTTTGTAAATAGGGACCTGAAAGAAAGGACCTGTAAGGCATGTGCGAGCCTTTGGGTGAATGTATAA
>Ga0180437_10000245_pt1 | contig 109642 bp, 82 predicted proteins | sample SS_ome_4_FD_132410 | JGI IMG/M metagenome (GOLD analysis project Ga0180437, IMG submission 132410) | Hypersaline lake sediment archaeal communities from the Salton Sea, California, USA - SS_3_D_1 metaG | ecosystem: Environmental > Aquatic > Non-marine Saline and Alkaline > Hypersaline >...
AAAAATATGATCGTTTCGGTTATTTGTGGGGGGATCGATTCAAAGGTGTCATCGTGTCAAAAGGTGAAGCCCAATTAGCTTGCAGTGCCTATATTGATTTAAATCCAATGAGGGCAGCGATTGCGCAAAAGCCAGAGGATTATCGTTGGAGCAGTCTTGGTTTGAGGGTGAGAACACCGGCACGAGCCAAAATGCTATTACGTCCGCTCTCCATATTGCCTGGTTTTGCAGATGGTATTGAATGCGAAAAAAGTATTGAGGGGATGGAAAATACAGTTGAACCGCTTCTTACTCCGCTTATTTTAAGCAAAAAATCCTTCGACCACTATTTCAGTTATAGAGAATTTGTTTATAAATCCGGTGGCATAAAGCGAAGTGGCAGCGCACATATATGTCCGGAGCTTGTTTATGATGTATTGAATTATCATAGAGATTTTGGAGTAGGGGACCGTTTTCGCTATCGAATAAAGAATTTTTCAGAGTGCATAGCCCTTGGCAACTATGCGTTAATTGCTCATTTACAGAAAAGCTGGAATCGTAAATATATTCGACCGCGTTCATTTATGGGAAAAGAGAATGCTTGCAGTTGGTCTTTTACCACCCGGGTTTTACGTTTATGAATTTTGCTTTCTTCCTTTTCATTTTTCCGTCCTGTTAGTTATACAAAGGGATAAGTGCTGCATAATCTTTAATTAAAGGGTCTCTTTAGGGTGGTATATCCGTTTCCGCAGTTAGACTAACCAAATTTTTTATCCAATTTTCTCAAAACAATAAACTCCCCCTCAAGATTCAACCCTTCCACCTTCCACCAGAAGAATTCTAAATTTCCTGAATTCTGGTCTGTCCCTTAACCTTAATTGACTTTTACCGGAATAACTTGTCTGTCCCCTAACCTTATCCTTATTATCATATCTTTTAATCCCTCCCTTTTTATCAAGAGAAGCATTAATATTCTTTAAACCTTCTTCATTCTTCAAATCTGTTAGAATAAAAAGGAGAATAAAGAAGAATAAAGAGGGGTCAGACTAAAAAAAAAGACTAGAAAAAAAGGAGAGTTAGGGGACATACAACATAGAGAAAGAGAGTCCGACTATTTTGCTTATTTTTTATCGGCAAAAATAGCGACATATTCTTCAGGATATAATTTTTTCATACATTCCGGACAAATACCATGGCTAAACTTTACCTCTGAATGATCTTGAATGTACATTTCAATCTGTTTCCAGTAACCTTTGTCGTCCCTGATTTTCTTGCATGATGAACAAATAGGGAGCAAACCACTCAAAGTTTTTACTTCATCGATTGCTGCCTGAAGTTTGAGAACTGTTTCCTCTAAATTATCTCGGGATGCCAATAGATCTAATTCTAAACGCTGACTATTCATCATCAGGATAGCGATTCCCATTCCCATTTCAAAGATCAATATCAAGAAATAATATATTTGTTGATACATCCCGGAAGTTAAAATGCCTGCGGGAGGATTAATTAACCAGGCGAAAGATCGTGACAATAGCAGGCCCCCATACATGCTATAGAAAAGCCCAGTAGCTATATACAAAGTTCTATTTTCTTTAGTAATATTATTAAATAATTTTGCTGAAGTCAGCATGATTATTACAAAGGAAAAAATACCCAGCAGCAAGTTTCGAAAAAGCGCATTCTCGCTAATAATAGTAAAATAGAGGATGATAGCTATATAAATGACAGGCAGCCAGTAATACCTCTTGGCGATCTTATGATTGGTGGTGAATCTGGAAATGCTATCCAATCGTAACACTTCAGTTACAGCAATAATACCATGTACAAAGATAAGACACCAGGGTGGTAAAACATTAGATAGATACAGTAATATGTAAATAAGCGCGACAAAAAAGGCGCCGGTCATCCAAAGCTCGTAACCGGAATAGGTTTTTTGGTTGATCTTGTAGAGGAGAAGCCATGCTGCGATATATATGGATAAAGCTGCGTTGCTGGCTATAAGAGTTTTAACATCAAACAGAACATCCATTCATACCTCACCTAAATCAAAGCAAGACCCAACTCTGTTATTCTCATTCTAAACCTAGCCGTATTTACCGGGAAGCTAAAGTATACTATACCAGGAAAAAGATTTCAACTTTCAAAAGTAATGATTTTATTTGAAAAATCAAAGAAAAAAGATAATTTTTGATAAACCCTCTGTACACTCAGCGTTCTCTGGGGTAAAATCAATCTAAAAAAATTCACCTGCCCTTCGCCCTTTAATTCTTGATTTCTCAATCGAATTCAATTAGAATACTACCTTAAAATGATTAGACGAAAAAAATGGACAAAGTGGTTGAAGGAAAAAACGATTTTCCCATCAGTTCATTTTCTTATGGTGTAAATTGAGGTGAAATTAATGAAAGTGGCTGGCTAAATTATACTAAAATTTAACAAACAAAAGGAGGGCATGATGAAGCGAAGAAATTTCATAACCAAAGGGTTACCAGGCATTACCGGTTCCCTGGCTCTTTCGCATTTTGGGTTTAAGGGCGCTGCAAAAAAAAAAGCAGATGAAGAAAAAAAGCACAAGCTGGTGTACCGCACCCTGGGAAAAACAGGAATAAAACTCCCTATTGTAAGCATGGGCACTGTGAATGCCACATCAGAGACCCTGGTTCGAACGGCACTGGATGCAGGCATCTCCCACATTGCCACAGCGCAATACTATGCCAGGGGCCGGGTGGAAGAATTTGTCGGCAAAATCATTAAAAACTACAAAAGAAAGAATATTATCCTGGCTACCGGTGTGATCCCACACCCCTTAGACTGGAAATCAGGCGTTTTTTCCAACAACACAGATATAGCAAAATTTGAAAAAGATTTCGAGGGGAGCCTAAAGAGAATGGATGTTGACTATGTGGATATTTTCTACCTCCCTTATTCTGCAAAAAAAGAATCGGTGATGTTCGAGCCTCTGATGAAAGCCATGGAAAAGATTAAAAAAGCAGGAAAGGCCAGGTTTTTAGGTGTTGCGTCTCATGGTTTCGTTCCCGAGGCTGTTCGTGCCGCTGCCGACAGTGGTTTCTATGATATGGTCATGCTGGCTTATAACTTCCAGATCAGGGACATCGAAGAAAGAAAAAAAGCAGTGGCCTATGCAGCCACCAAGGGAATGGGCATAGTCGCAATGAAGACCATAACCGGGGAGTCGTGGGTGAACACCAATAAACAAACAGCGGTGAGCAATCCTAAAGCGGCACTCAAATGGGTCCTGCAAAACGAGAACATCCATACCTCTGTCCCGGGTTTCACCAACTTTGACCAGCTAGAAACGGATTTGTCTGTTATGGCAGACCTCACCCTAACACCGGAAGAGCAAAAATACTTGGAGCTGGCCCGGCTGAATTATAAAGACAGCCTATTCTGCCAGGGTTGTGGAAGTTGTTTGCAACAATGCAAATCAGCACCGGATATTCCCACTTTAATGCGCTGCTACATGTATGTATACGGCTATCGAGACCTGGCTGCTGCGATAAGAAACCTTAAGTCTATCAAGGATAAGGCCATCGCATGTGCCGATTGTACCTCTTGCAAGGTTAAATGCACTAGCGGCTTTAACATCAAAGAAAGGGTCCTGGATATCATACGTTTAAGAGACTTTCCACCAGAATTTTTCAACTAGAAAGAAAAACCGAAAGTGCAAAAGTGCAAGGCCAGTAAAAAGGATAGGAAAAATAAGGGGACGGGCAAGACTACCGAGAATACTATCCTCCTTGACACTATGGGGAAAAATAAAAAAATGGAGAATTTTATTTGACCTTTCCGACTAAAAGGTATACTCTATATCTGATAGGAGGCCAAAATGAAAAAATTTCATTGCCTGTTATTTCTTCTAATCCTTGCATGTCCGGTTTTGGTGATGACCGGGTGCAGCGGCAGCGATCTAAATGCCAAAGGCGAAAAAGGAGGATATACCATGCCTGATGCTAATGACGATTTCAACTATGAAAAATTATGGCAAGAAGTTCAGGAATTAAACAATAAAGGGCTGCCAAAGTCCGCATTAGAAGTGGTTGAAAAGATCTATAATACTGCCAAAGAGAAAAACAATGCTGCTGAATTTATAAAAGCTCTCATACATAAGATGCAATTTATCCAGGATGTGGAAGAAGAAACACTCTTTAAAGTACACATAGAACTAAAAAAAGAGCTGGAACAAAGCCAGTTCCCTATCACACCTGTGCTGCACTCCATGCTGGCGGAACAATATTGGAACTATTACCAGGCCAATCGATACCGGTTCCTGAAACGGACCGCTATTGCTGATGTTGATGTGAAACAGGACGATATGCGTACGTGGACGTTGAAAAAAATAGTAGAGGAAACCGTTTTTCACTATCAAAAATCCCTGGAAGCACCTGAAAAATCCAAAAAAACAAAGATCGATATTTATGACAAAATTTTGACCAAAGGGAACACGGGTCGAAAATATAGGCCCACACTTTATGATTTCCTGGCCCATCGGGCCGTTGATTTTTTCATGCACAGTGAATCTGGATTAATCCAGCCGGTGTACAAATTCACCCTTAACAAAAGCGAGTATTTTGTGGAAGCCCATGAATTTGCGAAACTGGAAATCACTACCCGCGACCCTCTCTCCTTTCACTATTATGCCCTCACCATCCTCCAGGAACTGATAAAATTCCACCTGGATGACGAAAACTCCGAAGCCCTGGTGGACGTAGACCTCAAACGTCTCCAGTTCCTATATAAAGAGGCAGTGGTGAGCAATAAAGAGATCATCTATGAAAAAATACTGCGGCAGATGATCGACACCTATGGCAAAGCACCGGTAACTGCTGAGATTTATTATGAATTGGCATCCCTTTATAACCATTTGGGAAATAAATACAAACCCAAGGGTCCGGAAGAGGCAGCATATAAAGAATATAAATGGCATAAGAAAAAAGCGCGTGATCTGTGCAAAGAAGCCATAAAAAAATATCCTGGTTCCACTGGTGCCCAAAATTGTACCCATTTAATCAACCAGATTGAAGGGGGTCAACTGGATATTATACTGGAAAAAGCCGTTGGTCCGGGGAAACCATTCCTTGCACTTGTTCAATACAGAAATCTAGATAAAATATATTTAAAAGTTGTCAAAACCAATAGGGAAGAGATCGAAAAGAAAAAACAACTGCGGCATAATGAAATGGTGGCCTATTTTATTGGAAAAGAGGCGGTTCACAGGTGGGAAACAGCACTTCCTGATGATGGAGATTTCCAAACCCATTCGGCGGAAATCAAGGTAGAGGAACTGGAAATCGGGGAATACGCTTTGTTGGCTTCCAATAGCAGCGAATTTGATTTTAATCGTTTTGCTGTGGCATACAGTTTTTTTACAGTTTCTAACATCGCCTATGTTCACCGCCAGGGCAATGTAAATGGTAACCGATTGGAATTTTACCTGCTGCACCGGGAGAGCGGCCAACCCCTGCCCAATGCAGCGGCCCAAACCTGGTACAGGGAATACAGTCGGGCGTCCCGAACCTATGTTCAGAAAAAAGGCCCCTATTTTCAGGCCGATCAAAATGGTTTTTTTAGTATCGGGCACTCCTCTGTCAGAAACTATTTTCATTTGGAGTTCATCAATGGCACGGATCGGTTGTATACACACAGGCAATTTTACCTCTATAAGCCATACAATCCCTACATCAAACGGACGCGTACCTTTTTCTTTACAGATCGAGCCATTTACCGGCCTGGTCAGACGCTCTATTTTAAAGGAATCATACTGGAGGTTGACAATGCAGACGGTGAAAATACGCGAATCCTTCCGAATTTCTCCACCACTGTGGTACTGTATGATGTGAACCACCAGAAAGTCAGCCAGCTCCGTCTCACTACCAATGAGTATGGCACGTTCAGCGGTACCTTTCAACTACCGGTGGGGCGGTTGAACGGGAATATGCGCATTACTGACAGTTACGGTAGTACCAGTTTCTCCATTGAAGAGTACAAACGCCCGAAGTTCCAGGTCATTTTCGATCCTTTGAAAGAGACCTTTAAACTTAACGATACTGTTAAAATCAAAGGAAAGGCCGCCGCCTACGCTGGGTATAATATCGATAATGCAGAGGTTAAATACCGGGTGGTAAGAGAGGTGTTCTATCCCTATCCGTGGTGCTGCTGGATATGGCTCCCACCTACTCCCCAAATGGAGATACTGAACGGCGTTTCCAACACCAATGAAAAAGGGGAATTTGAAATTACTTTTAAAGCCATCCCAGACCTCACGATTTCCAGGGAGACTCAACCGGCCTTCTTTTTTATCGTTTATGCTGAAGTGACAGATATCAATGGTGAAACCCAGCAGTCGCTAAAGAAAATTGCCATCGGTTATACTGCCTTAAAATTAAGCATGAATTTACCAGAGGAATTGGATAAAGAGAAGGGCCACTATACGTTCATGCTTAACTCCACCACCCTCTCCGGTGATTTTGTACCGGCCAGGGGAGAGGTTGCCTTTTATCGGTTAAAAGAAAGCAACCGGGTATCCAGGGGCAAACTCTGGACGACTCCTGATAAATTCACAATGGAAAAAAAGGACTATTATACACATTTTCCCCATGACAGCTATGCGGATGAGGCCAACTTTCTCAAATGGGAAAAAGACAAACGTGTTTTTCATGAAACCTTTGATACTGAGAAAACCAAAGAATTTAATTTGACGGGGCTCAACCAATGGAAAACGGGTAAATATATCATGGAAATGCAATCCAAAGACAAATATGGCAGCATAGTAAAAGAGATTCGTTATTTTACATTGTATTCAGTAAAAGAAAAGAAAGTCCCTTATAAACAGTTGGACTGGTTCACTGTTCCCAAAGAGACAGCCAAACCCGGGGAAACAGTATTGATTATAATCGGTTCGTCTGCAAGAGATGTTAGGGGCATGTATGAAATCGAATACCGGGGGAAAATTGTAGAAAAACGATATATCACCCTAACCACTGAGCAGAAAAGAATAGAGATTCCTATTGAAGAAAAGCACCGGGGGAATGTGGGTGTTCATTTTACCTTTGTCAAGCACAACAGGGTCTTTCAACACAGCCAGGTCATTGTTGTACCCTGGTCCAACAAGAACCTGGATATCACCTTTGAAACCTTCCGGAATAAGTTAAAGCCCGGGGAGAAAGAGGAATGGCGATTAAAAATTCGCGGCAAGAAGGGGCCAAAGGGTGAACCGGGTGAAAAGGTAACTGCTGAAATGCTGGCCACCCTCTACGATGCCTCTCTGGATGCTTTCAGACCCCTTTACTGGGACTTCAACATATATCCTAATCACCATAACCGGCATCAATGGCAGAGCAACACTTATTTCAGTACTGTTCGTTCCAGGCAAATAGGAATTCTGCAAAAAACCTCCAGTTACTCATACAAATATTATGATCGGCTGAACTGGTTTGGCTTTTACCTGGTAAATGGTTACAATTACATCCGCCAAAAAAGAGTGGCCGCCCCTTCCGCTGCAGCAGTCCCTCCGCAGCCTGGAAGAGAACAAACTGCCTTAGAGAAGCCAGTATCTACTTTTGCGTTGAAGGAAGTAGGAAGCGGAAAAAAGAAGAACGGCGAAAATGAAATGGCCGACAGTATGGATATTGAAAAAATGGAAGATAAAATAGCTGCTGGTGAACCCCCTGCTGGTGCTGAAGGGATCGATCTTTCGACTGTTAAAGCACGCACCGATTTTAAGGAAACGGCTTTCTTCTATCCACAATTGAGAACCGGAAAAGATGGGGAGGTGATTATCGCTTTTACGATTCCCGAAGCCCTGACCAAATGGAAGATGATGGGTTTTGCCCATACCAAAGACCTTAAATATGGGTTTATTAACAATGAATTGGTCACGCAAAAAGAATTGATGGTGGTACCCAATGTGCCGCGATTTTTCAGGGAAGGGGATACCCTGGTATTAACCTCCAAAATTACCAACCTGTCAGAAAAAGAACTAACGGGTAAAGCGAAATTGATGCTTTTTGATGCGGCCACCCTGCAGCCGGTGGATGCCAAATTCAAGAACACCACTGCTGAAAAAACATTTACAGCCAAAAAAGGGCAGAGTGACAGGGTCGGCTGGACTTTAAAAATACCGGACGACATTGATACTGTCACCTACCGCATTGTGGCAAAAGCGGGTCAATTTTCCGATGGTGAGGAGCAGGCAGTTCCTATATTGAAGAACCGGATGCTGGTAACCGAATCCCTGCCCCTGCCGGTGCGGGCAAAACAATTGAAAGAGTTTCAGTTCAAAAAACTGATTAATGCTTCAAAATCTACCACTTTAAAACACCATAAGCTAACCCTGGAATTTACCGCCAATCCTGTATGGTATGCGGTTCAGGCCCTGCCTTACTTGATGGAATATCCCCATGAGTGTTTGGAGCAGATTTTCAGCCGTTATTACGCCAACAGCATTGCCTCCTATATTGTCAATTCCAACCCTAAAATAAAAAGTGTCTTTGATATTTGGAAAAGTGCTGAAGAGTCCAATGCTCTTTTATCCAATTTGGAGAAGAACCAGGAGTTGAAAACGCTTTTATTGGAAGAGACGCCGTGGGTATTGAATGCGCAGAATGAAACGGAACGTAAAAAACGCATCGCCCTGCTGTTCGATCTCAATAAAATGGCTTCCCAATTGGACCGAGCCCTGCGAAAACTCCAGGAAGGCCAAATGCCTTCTGGTGCCTGGCCGTGGTTTTACGGCATGCGGGAGAATCGCTACATGACCCAGCATATTGTCTGCGGCTTCGCCCATCTCGAGCGATTAAAAGTCATTCAAACCAGAAAAAACAAAAAAATATGGGCCATGATGAAAGAGGCTGTTCCCTACCTGGACAGGAAAATCAAAGAAGACTATGATTGGCTGATAAAGCACGACATTGATAAAGACAAAATGAATATCAGTTATATCCACGTTCATTATTTATATGCCCGGAGCTATTTCCAGGATATCCCCCTGGATGACAGTATAAATAAAGCGTTCGAGTATTACAAAGGCCAGGCAGAAGAGTTTTGGCTGCGCTTTAATAAATACTCGCAGGGGATGATTGCCCTGGCTCTATACCGGTATAACAACCATAAGACTGCCACTGCCATTGCTCAGTCTATCAAGGAACATGCCTTATATTCCGAAGAGATGGGCATGTACTGGAAGGAAAGTTACGGTTACTACTGGTATCAAGCGCCCATTGAGACCCATGCGCTTTTAATCGAGATGTTCGATGAGGTTCTGGATGATCAAAAATCAGTGGAGGAGATGAAGACGTGGTTGTTAAAGCAGAAGCAGACGCAGGACTGGCGAACCACCAAAGCCACAGCCAACGCCTGTTACGCCCTGCTGCTTAAAGGCAGCGACTGGTTAGGTGAAATCGAACCGCCGGAAATCACTATTGGAAAAGCAAAGAAAATAAAAATAGAACCTCGAAAAATGGATGAGGTAAAAGTGGAAGCAGGAACGGGTTATTTTAAAACCTCTTGGAGCCGCGGTGAAATAACGCCGGACATGGGATATGTCACTGTCAAAAATAACAATAAAATCGTGGCCTGGGGCGCGGTGTACTGGCAATACTTTGAAAACCTGGACAAGATCACACCAGCCAAAACACCACTTCAATTAAAGAAGCAGCTTTTTATTGAAAAACCGTCCGATACGGGTCCGGTGCTTCATCCGTTGAAAAAGAACCAGGTAAAAATAGGAGACAGGGTAAAGGTAAGGATCGAGCTGCGAGTGGACCGGACCATGGAGTATGTGCATATGAAGGACATGCGGGCGTCGGGTTTTGAGCCGGAGAATGTCATTTCAAGGTACAAGTGGCAGGATGGGCTGGGTTATTATGAGACCACCAAGGATGCATCTACCAATTTCTTTTTTGATTATTTGCCTAAGGGCACCTATGTATTTGAGTATCCGCTGCGAGTGAGTCATGCCGGTGATTTTTCCAATGGTATTACAACGATTCAATGCATGTATGCCCCGGAGTTCAGCAGTCATTCCGAAGGTGTCAGGGTTCAAATTGAAAAAAAGTAGCCACGGACGAACACGGATAAACACGGATGAACACGGAAAAAACAGCCACAAACCTCGCGGCGTAGGGTTCTGAATAATCAAAAGTTTTTGACCCACTTTTTTCAAAAAGTGGGCCGCGCTGTTTCGGAGGCATTAATAGTTCTAAAAAGATAACCATAATGTAATTATACAAAGTAATCCTTCTTTCGCGTTTCCTCGTATACGTTCCATCCCCGGTCTTCTAATCAGTAGAATCGACGATATTCCAGGTCTCCAGGTCATCCAGTACAGTCGATGAAGCTACCTGCTGCATGTATTTTGCTTTTTCAATAGAGAACAAATAATAATATTCAACATTTTCAAGACTTTCCTGGAAAGTCGTGACGTAAAAGACACAAGCGGCCAGGTATGAACCCCAAGCCGTGGGATGGTTATAATCGGATTGATACAACTCGATATTGCAATCTGGATCAAGAATAACCGTACGCCAGGCCCATCCCACAGGTGCAATAACCAACCCGATTTCATGGGCATATTTTACGGTTTCATTGTATATATTTTGCTGCATTTGCTCATAAGTGTCTGTCTCTCCTGCCATCCATTCCAGTCCGTCTTTATATGCCCAGGGCATTTGATAGACAACCTTGGTCTCCTGGTAATTATCCTTTATGGCATCGTATAATATTTTGATATAGGGGAGGATATACTGATGCCATTTGGGTTTTGAAATATAGTGACATCCTCCCTGTAAATAAACATAGGCCCATTTTTCTTCATATATTTTTGTCATGGTTTCGGAATTGCGGGTATGGTCTGATAAATAAAAGCCGCTTTTGATTACTTTATGTACATTTAGACTTTTACCCCCGGCTTTTACCAGGTTTTTAAACATCCCAATAAAATCATTACTTGCAAAGTAACTGCTTCCGATAAACAGTACTTTCGGCGCATTCGGATCGCTCCCTTCCCCTTCGTTTGTTTGATTATCGTTTTGTGTTGTATTTTTTGATATTTTACAGCAGGTACTGCCGCTGATGATCAGTCCAACAGCAATAAATCCCAATAAGATGTAGAGGAATGACAGTTTTTTTCTCATTATTACTCCTTTTTTTATTTTATCTTTTCGTTGTGTACTGATAAACATCCTCGATTTATAAAAAACGTATACGATTTACCTGGCTTTTTTTTACCTCTGTTATTATAATGACATAATATAATTAAATAGTCAACTTAAAATCAGACGATGGATTTTGGAATGTTGCAAAATCCATTGTACTATGGTAAAGTGGCAAATCAATAGAAAAAAATACGAATTTCGTATAATAAAAGATAAAATGAATCAATCCATTTTAAATCAACTGGTAAATAACGTTATTCAGAAAAAATATATTTACGGTGCTGTTTTTTATATATCATCTGAGGATAACAGCATTGATTTAATCAGTGCATCCGGAAATATAAACGAAGATAGTCAATATTATATCGCCAGCATAAATAAATTTTTTATTTCTTCAATTATTCTGAATTTATACACAAAAAACAAATTGGATTTGTTTGATAAAATCTCAACATACCTTCCGGAAGAAGTCGTTCGGGGATTACATATTCATAAAGGTAAGGATTATTCCTATGACCTTTCCATTGCCCATTTGATATCTCAAACTTCCGGGCTGCCCTGTTATCTGATTGATAAACAAGCCATCGGGAAAACAGCAATGGCTGAACTTGAAGCAGGGATTGATCAAGCCTGGCCAATTGATAAAGTCATTCAAGAGGTAAAAAAGATGAAAACACACTTCCCTCCTGGAAAAGAAGGCAAGGCTAAATATATTGATAAAAACCATCAAATTTTGGGCTTAATCATAGAAACCATTACAGGAGAACCGGTAAATAGTGTCCTGAAAAATCTGTTTCAAGAACTGAACTTACATAAAACGGTTGTGTTGGAAGATGCAAAAAACGAAAACTTTGTTCCTATCCGTTATAAATCGGAAGAAAGGTATATCCCGCTTTTTCTCAACTCTACGCAAAATGATATTATTTCCACTGCAAAGGACCAAATGACATTTTTAAAAGCATTCTTCTGCGGCTATTTTTTCCCAAAAGAAAGACTGAGCGAATTGGAGAAATGGAATAGCATTTTCTTTCCTTTTAAATATGGTATCGGCATCCAGAAATTCCATATCCCCCGCATTCTTTCGCCGTTTCATCCCGTCCCCCATATGGTTGGTCATTGTGGTTCGACCGGTTCAGTGGCTTTTTATGTACCTGATAAGAATCTTTTTATAACAGGGACTATCAACCAGCAAGCAAGGCCGAATATCGCGTTCCAAACCATGATAAAGATTATTAAACAATTGAGGTAATTAAATGTTTGTTAAGGGAGAAGTAAGGAAGCATACTTTATTAAGAAAAAAGTGCCAGGCTGGAAATTCTAGGCTGGATATTCTACTTTGAATGGCTTGATTTTTTTATGGAAAATAATTATAATTATTAAAAATTACGCATTTTGCGTAACGCATAATGCGTAATTTTAAAAAGGAGGCAAAAATGAATCCTTTTGTATTTGGAGAAAAAGTTAGCGGTGAAAATTTTTGCAACCGGGAACAGGAGATAAAAGAACTGGTATCGGAAATCATCAGCAGCCAAAACATAATGATCTACTCACCGCGGCGATACGGCAAAACCTCGCTTATCGACGAAGTATTGAGAAAAGTGAATGCAAAAGGGATTCTTGCAGTCTATATTGACCTGTTCCCGGTTACATCGGAAAGGGATTTTGTTACAATTTCACTAAAATCCATATCACAACTGCTTAGCGGCAATTCAAGAAATATTCTTAAAAAGTTAAGAAGTCTTTTTAAAACTATATCCCCTTCCCTTTTCGTTACACTTTCCGAAGACGGCACACCGTCTGTAGGTATCAATTTCTCAAAAACCGAGACACTGCCTGCCATCGAAGATATTTTTAATGGCCTGTACGATTTTATAAAAACAAAAAAAAAGAAAGCAGCAGTGGTATTCGACGAATTTCAACAAATAGGGGAACTGGAAGATACCCGGATAGAAAAAATCCTCAGGGGCCTCATTCAAAATCACAGGGAAATATCTTACATATTTATGGGGAGTAAAAAACATCTCATATACGATATGTTTAACAATCCTGGGCGACCTTTTTTCAAAAGCAGTGCCCACTTTCCCCTACAGAAAATCGACCGTGAAATATTCTCAGATTTTGTAAAAGACAAATTTATTAAAACAAACAGGAGAATCGATTCCATTACATCCATGTACATCGTGGAAACAGCGGAAGCACATCCTTATTATACCCAGATGCTGGCCCATACTGTTTGGGAAATTGTGGAGGATTCTGAAACCGCTGTCTCTGAAAAGGTTGAGGTAGCAGTAGAGAAAATCCTGGGAAGGGAGGCGGCTGCATTTACCAATTTATGGGATAATCTTACCTTGAAGCAGAAAAGACTTCTCCTGGCCATTGCTCAAAAAAAGAAAGAGGATAAGATATTTTCATCGGAATTTTTAGATACCTATGGTTTGAACTCACCCAGTACTGTTCAACGAGGATTAAAAAGTTTATTAGATAAAGGAATCATCGACAAAGAAGGAGAATCCATAGAGATCAACGATATTTTTCTTAAAACCTGGTTAATCAAGCGAATGAGCAGTTCCATTGTACCGGGATTATAGGGGTGTTGAGTCATCAAGATGCCTTAACGCTTTCAAAAAAACTTTACGCATCCTGATCCCCTGAACCTCACCGGAAACACCATCCATTAGCTTGAAATCATAGCCCTTTCCCCGCTGGAAATATCCCACCCAGAAAGGATAAAAAATCTTCCTAACTTCAATGATTTCACCTGGTATGTATTTCTGCTTCATCCGGAGCCCCTGTTCCAATCGCTGCCACTTGTACTTATCAACTGCTGCCTGTTGGGCCTCGGATTGGGATAAAACAAACGGACAAACCGGGTTATCGACACCAGACTTGTACTTTACGTTATCCCTGAAAAAAAATAAATTGTCCCCCACCAGCCCATCCAGCGAAATGGTCACTTTATCCTTTTTTTTCTCGATCTCCGTTTGCCCCACAACCATCACATCAAACAAATAAAAGGGCAAATGAATCAACTCGACTCGCTTTAACGGAACGGTTTTCTTCCGAAACCGTATGGGTAAGAAAGTTCTCTTTTGGGAAAGAATATTTTCAGCCTCTTCTTTTGATATTTCCGGTATCACGTACATAATATCAAGTGCCTAAAGTGCCTAAAGTGAGCTAAAGTGACTAAAGTATAGGTGGCGCATCGCGCCATGTATCTTTTAGCTCTAAAAAGGTACTGCGCCGCAGGCGCACCACAACTTTAGGCACTTTAGGCACTTTAGCTCACTTTAGGCACTTTTCCTGCCTTCCTCTTGTTTACTTTGGCTTTTACAATGGAGAATATGCCTGCTCCTAACAACAATAGTCCGGCAATCATATTTGTTACGATCCCTCGAACCAGTGGAACCTGTGGGGTGGCTTTAACAAAAAAGGTGGACACCAGGACAACAATACCGAACACCAGCCAGAAAATGCCCATAATTTCCAGGGGCTCGAATTTCTTAGCAGGTTCTAATTCCAATGTTTGTTTATCGGAAACCATAACTTTCTCCTGTTTCTATAAACCACCAAGACACGAAGATACCAAGGGTTCTATTATAGAAGTATTATTGGTGCCTTGGTGTCTTTGTGGCAAATTTTTTTTCTTATTAAAATGCATTTAAAAGCTCAGATAGATGATAATTTGTAGGGCTAAAAGCACCGAGGTCCAGATTCTCAGGTCCCGCCACCAGCGTTGATCAGGTGCATCTTTAAAGATATAGCTCTTGGGACGGAACCAGGCCCAGATGATCATTGCGGCGAAGCCTGCGACGGCTATAATGGTCCCCCACACCAGAGGAATACTTTTCAGCCATTCATACATGGGATTTACCTCCTTTCTGCCCGTTTCTTCAGGGCTTCCTGGATGCTTTTTTCCTTAATCACCAGGCCGTAAACCAGCCCTTCTAATTTTTCAATGGGATCGGGTTTGGTAAGCAAGCTCACAATGATGGTAATCACCAGTGCACCTACAAACGACCACCACGCGATATAGAGAAAACTCCAATCCAGGGCAATAAAAAGGAAAGTTGAAATACCTACGCCTCCTAAGAGTCCGAACAACCCTCCCCATTGATTCGCCCGTTTCCAGTATATCCCAAGAAGGGTGATGGCAAATGTGGGACCCTGGAAGATCGACAGCAGCGTCTGCATGGCGACATAGATACCCGGGAATTCCTTGGTCAGGGGAGCAAAGATAATGGCCCAGATGACAAAACCAAAGGTCAGTATCCGTCCGACCTTCAGGTAATGTCTGTCTGAAGCTTTCTTAACAAAAAAACGTTGATAGATGTCCCGGGTCCAGAGTGTTGCTGCTGAATTTAAGGTCGAGTCCACACTGGATATCAAGGCTGCCATAAAAGCTGCAAAGACCAATCCTGCCAACCCGGTAGGCAGGAGGTTTTTAATAAGCCAGGGGAAAGCCTTGTCCATGTCAGAGCCAGCCAGATGGGGGTTGAGGGCCAGGGCCAATAACCCTGGCAGTACCACCAACACCGGGATGAGCATTTTGGGGAAGGCGGCAAATAACATTCCGGCTTTGGCATCCCACTCGCTTCGTGCCCCAAGGGTTCGCTGTATAATGGCTTGATGGCAGCACCACCAGGCCGGAGAGAGCACCAAAGCCAATCCAAAGATCATGCCCAACCAGGGATAAGTGGGATTATCCAGGGGGAGGAAAAGCTTAAAGTGCTGGGGATGGGAAGGCACGATCTTTTCCACCAGACCGGACCATCCACCCACGGTCCACAGCCCCAATACAGTGAGTGCCAGACCCCCAATAAACATGACCAGAAGTTGAACCACATCAGTCATGGCCACCGCGGCCAGACCACCTGTAATGGTATATATTCCCACAATGGCTGCTGTAATAATCAGACTGAACTCAACTGGAATCCCAAGATATTCATTGAGCATGAGACCGCTGGCCCAGAAAAAAACACCCAGTACACAGGCAAGGAACGAGCCCCAAAGCAGCGCCTCAATAACCCGAACAGCGGTATTGTAACGTTTCCCCAAAAACTCAGGAACTGTATACACGCCGGCTTTCCAATAGTAGGGAACAAAAAGCAAAGCGGAAAGAACAATAGCAGGGATGGCACCAATCCACTCATAGTGGGCCTGCGCAATGCCAAATCGATAGGCTCCACCCGCAGCACCCATGTAGTCATAAGCACCGATATTGGTCCCGATAATGGACATGCTGATGACCCACCAGGGCAGCATCTTGCCTGCCAGAAAATAGTCCTTTTCGGTTTTCACATATTTTTTAAAATAAAATCCAAAAATGGGAATTGCTACCAGATAGGTGATGACGATAACTAAATCGATTCCTCCGATATCCATAAATAACTCCATTACATTTTGAAATTATTATCGCACTCGAGGCAGAGGTAGTCCTTCTCTATGGCATCGGCTTTTTTTCTTTGCTCTTCTTTCCGGTTAATGACTTTGGCTGAAATAATAATGAAAATGAAAATGGCGATGGGGAAATATATGTAAGTCGAAATCACAAAAAAGAAATAACCGATGATTAACAGCAGGGCGGATAATATGATGATGATAAACGAATAATCATCTTTATAGTCCTCCTCACTTTCGAAAGGGAGAATATCTTCAGAACCGCATCGGGGACAGCGTTTTCCTTCATCCGCCATATTAAACTCTAGCCTCTTACCTCTTACCTCTTCTCAACATACAACCGGCGCCCAAGGGAATGGATATACTCGGTAAAAAGCCCCTGGGTTTCGCTATTTTTGACAGCGTCTTCCATGATTTTTAATTTGGAATCCAGAAAATCAAGGATATGAAGGGCAAAGGCTTCGGGGGTTCGGGGCACTTCAGGTGAACCGAACTCCTTTTCGCCGTGATGTGAAATGATTAAATGCTGAATTTTTACACTTAACTCCTGAGGAAAACGGTCGATCTTGTTTTTCAATTCCTGGAATATCGTGTTTCCGATAATGAGATGCCCAATCAAGCCGCCTTCCATGGTGGTTTCCGGTGCAGGAGATATGTTGAACTCAAATATTTTGCCCACATCATGAAAGAGTGTACCCACTAATAACAACTCTTTATCGAGGTTATAGTGCTGGGCGATTACAATTGCCAGTTTCACCATGGAATAGGTATGCTGCAAAAGGCCGCCGATGTAGGCATGGTGAATCTTTTGAGCACCGTAATGGGTTTTGAATTTTTCCCCAAAGGCGGCGGTAAAACCATCGGTTAATTCCAGCAGGTATTTGTTGGTGAGGTTCCGTTTGATGGTCTCTATCATCTGATTGAACAGGGATTCGGTATCAAAAGACGCTTTCTCTACAAAATCCTCCTGTTTGAAATCGGTGTCTTTGGATGAAACAGGCCTTATGCTGTCTACTTTAATCTCTTTTTTGTTCATATATTCGTTAACATACCCATTAATGCGGTAAATGTCCCCGAGTTTGATCATTTTAAAAGAGGTTTCAGCATTATCCCATATTTTGGCCGGGATTTTCCCTGTTTTATCCATCAATTCGAGGCTTAAAAAGGCGCTGCCGTCTTTTTTGGCACGTTTATCCACTGCCACTAATTTATAATAGGTATCCACCCGCTGCCCCACCTGCAAATCTTCGATAAATTTTTTCATCTGACTTTCAAAAAGATCCATTTTATTTTTTACTCCTTTTCTTACTACCTACTCTTCAATTAATTTGTTTTCAATTTTATATGATGTGGTTATTTCTTTTAACCATCCGGCCAATGCTTCATCCGTTCGTTCTTTTCGCAGTTGTGTTTCAATCAAAGGGGCCATTTCGATCAAGGTTTTGGGCTTTAACTGGAGGCTCTGTTGAGACGGCAGGTACTGCTCATTATAAAAGGTCTCGATTTCGTTAAAATCAATGGTAATTTTAATCTGAAAGATTCTTTGCAGTACCTTTTCATAGAAAACTTTTTCTTTGATAAAATCTTTAAAATCCTCCCACTGCATATCAAATTGGTGCAGCAGGCGCATCAATTGATTATAAGACCCTAATTTATTTATAATGGAGGTCTGAACTTCCGTATAATCTTCCTCCCGGAGGTTGTATTCGTCTTTGTATTCCAGGTGAACCACTTTATAATTGATTAAATCCTGTAAAACACTGATGTAAAAGTCCTGTGTGGCTACATCTTTTTTCCTGAGAATGGGATAGAACTGAATGGCCTTATCAATATCGCTCTGGGTAATGATCTCTTCATTGACGACGGCAGCGATCTTATCGATCAGTATCACATCAGGCCGCAGGAGTAGCGCAGCTTGAAATAGAATGAAAAGTATCATGATTACTAGCCGTTTAAAAGACATTACCAATTCCTCCGCTCAATATAAAAAAACCTCTGTCCATGTTCCAGGCCACACTGCCCCACACAGGGCCCAATGGCGTCTTGATTTTAAGACTGAATCCAATGGCTCTTTTTAGCTGTCTTAAACTAATATCCGGGACTTTTTCAAAAACATTGCCAATGTCAGCAAAGATGGAGTAGTACAAATTATACCCGGGAATAACCGGTATGGGAAATGGAAATGTGGCTTCCAGGTTCAACAGCAGCAGGGCATTGCCACCTTTGGGTTTGTTGGCGACTTCATTGGTTTCCATATCGATTATCACCGTATCAGTAGGGCCCAACTGATCCCTTCTAACTCCCCTGAACGAATTCGGACCGCCAGCAAAAAAACGTTCTGTAATGGACATGTCACCGGAGGCCAGACCATTTCTTACGGAAAAAGTCAATGTACCATTCTTTAAAAATTTAAAATTCTTCTGAAAACGCCACCGAAACTTTATAAAAGAGTAATTCTCCTCAAGCAGGGGAATGCCCACCTTAACATCGGAAGAGAAAAAATACCCTTTGGTGGGATTAAAGGGATCATCCCTGTTTTCCTTTTCATAGGAGAGATGAAAGGCGGTGGTATCAAAAGGAGTTTTCAGTTGATCGACACCAGAGGGATTTATCTCCAATTCCCTTAACTCCGTTCTGTACCAACTAAGGGAGGCCATTACATATGAATTGCCAGTGATTTTTTTTATGATGGACTCACCCAATCCGTATCTAAAGAATTGGTAACTGGAAAATATCTCATTGTCTGCCCAGAGTTTGAATTCGGAATTGATTTTTTGCCTGAAAAAATAGGGTGTATCATAGGAGATAATACCGCGGCGTTCTAAAGTACCCAATTGCAATATAGATGACAACGATGAATAACTGTTAAGAATATTACGCTCCTGGTATTCCAGGCTGATTCTTGGGCCCTTTCTCTCTTCCCATCCGATTCCAACACCGTAATACCGACTCCTGTCAGGTGTTACTTTAATCAGTACATCGATGATATTACCGGTTTTTTCCAGTTTAATCACATTGAATTCCTTAAATATAGCGCTGTTCTCAATATGGCTCCTAAATTCCTCGATTTTTAGTTGATTGAAGTAGGCACTGGGTTTGAGAGGAAATAGTTTTCGGACTAATTTTCTTTGGGTTTCCGATGCGCCGACGATGATAAGGTTACCGATCCTATAAGATGAACCTTCTTCAATGTTAATTAATATGGACTTTTCTGTTCCGGGAGATATTTCCGGTATAATCTTAACGTTATTAAAACCCCTGGAAAGGTAGAAGTTTCTCAACCGCTCGATATCTTCATTCAATTTCTGTCGAACGAAGGGGCCGTTATTTTGAGTGTTAAGGAGGTTGTAGAGGGTATCGGATTTAAAACTGCGGTTCCCGTCAAACAAAATGGAATCCACAGTGAATTTTTTTCCCTCATCAATTACGAAATGGATGTCCACCTTTTTCTTACGAAAATGGGGTTCTGTAAAAATTTTTGATGAGGGAAAGCCTTTAAAGTAGTAAAACAGCCGTAATACTTCCTGGTCCACCCGCAACGATTTTGACCGCAGCCATAAATATTTATCAAAGAATAAGTTATCGGTTTTTGTGATCTTTTCCAACTGGTTGTCAGGGACATTTTTGTTACCGATGAAATCGATCTTTCCCAGTCTGTATTTCTTATTTTTCTTCACTTTAAATGTGATATGTTTGACGAATTTTTCTGCTTTAATGAAGGATTCTACTTCAGCGTTCAGGTAGCCTTTATTTTTTAAATAATAGAGTATTCGGGCTTTGCTCTCCCTCTCCGCCCACTTTTCAAAGACTTTTTTCTCCCAGATGGAGGCGATAAGGTCAATCTTGTTCTTGATCCCCTGGAACTTAAACTCATAGCGGTACCCCGGTTCTACGATAATATCCAGATTCACTTTTGACTTTGTTTCATCCGTGAAATTCTCTTTTAGTGTTATCTCTGGAAAATAATACTTCTTTTCTTTTAATTTTATCTCTACTTTTTCGATGTTTTTCCGAAATTCGAAAGGAATATATTGCGAATATTGGCTGCCGGTAAAATAGTCTTTTACCTCCTCCAAAATTTTTCTATTGGGCACGGTTAAAAAGACTTTATTGATCGTAGTAATTCCCCCCGGCTCTACGAAAAAAAGGATATCCACCTGGGACTGCGCGTCGTCCTTTTGGATTCTATAAGTGATTTCAGGATTAAAATATCCCCTTGAATCCAGGAAATTTTGTAATTCCTGAACAGCGGCTTTCAGGTTGGCCTCTTCAAACCAGGTCTCTTTTCGCAGCGAAAAGATTGAATTCAGAAGAGATTTTTTCTTAATCTTATTATTTTTTTTTATTTCAATTATTTTGATCGCATGGATAGAGTATTTGGGATAGACTTCAAAATAGAGATCCAGTTTTTCCCCTTTGAGTTTCTCTACTTTGGTTTCGATATTGGAAAACAAACCGGTTTTATAGAGACTTTCCATACTTTTGCGGTTCTTCTTATAGCTGAAGGTGTCACCTGCTTTAAAATCCAGCAGTGGCTTGAATTTATCTGATTCTTTTATAATATCTCCTTTGACGGATTTAAAGTAAATGTTGTGGATTTTCCATTTATTTAGATTTTGAGAGGTGCTGTAGAGATAGGCACTCAGCATTAAAATTAAAACAAAGACGTTTATTTTTATTTTAATTTTAATACCTTTTCCTGAACCTGAGATCGAGACTGTATCGTCCTTCTTCATTTTTCATTCCTATCAATGATATGGAGGGAGTGAGATGATATTGCAAATAAACAACCTGCTGCTGCCGTTGGGTGGTGAAGTTGGTAGCAACAACGATTAAAAAGTTTTTCGATATCTCTTTACCGACGATTAAACGTGATTTGGATACTCCTTCAACTTCGCTAATATTGGGATCGATATTTAGCAGGAAATCACCGAATATTTTTCTTGTTCGTTTCCTGATGGCTTCGGTTAATTCTGAGGCGAGTAAACTGGTGGTAACAGTGCCGATTCGGGAACTAAGTTCTGCGGAGGTGGGTCGTTCGAATAATTCACCAACGGAGATCAAGGTTAGAATATCCCCGGGGGGAAGCGGGGGAGAGGATTTCAATTCTGGTTTCGGCCGCGATGCAGTCCCCTTGATGGTGAATTTTACCCTGTAATTCTTTAAGAAAGACTCGGATTCGATATTTATCAGCGGATCAATCACGAATTTATTATTAAATATCAACTTGCCCCTTACAAGGTCGAATTTTTTATCAGAAAAATTAACCTCTCCTTCCCGGAATTCAACGACCCCCATCAGTATCGGAAAATCCGTGTTACCGGTCAACCTGAGGTCAAATTTACCCATCGCTTTTCCAAAGGAATTATCCAGTTGGATGTCTTTACTCCCGGTCAATTTAAGATCAAACTCCAGCATATCCATTATTTTGGACCCGGAAGGTGAGAGTGAGGGATCGGTATTAAAAGTGACATCTTCAGTCACCTCCCGTTTCCAGATGCCGGATAATGCATCCAGGTGGCCGGAAAGGAGCAACTTTTTATCGATGTATTTTAAGTTCAAATCAGCGTTCATGGTAAAGCTGGAGCGGTCAATAGGATATAAATTCATATTTTTGCCCACAAAGCTGATAAAAAGGTCATCCAGTTGGTTGTTTTTTATATTCAGGTAACCGCTGCTTTCAACCTTTCCATCCCCCATTGTACCTCGAAGCGAACGTAGGGTAAAATTTAAATCTTTAAATATAATGTCTCCCTGGAAGTTCTCCAATGCGTGAGGAAAATTGGGAAATGCAAAGTACCTGCCTTTGAATACGGCGTGGCCTTCTGTAGTCACTCCACCCTCGCCGCTGTCGAAAATCTGACCCTCCAGCTCCATGGTTCCGCTGTTATCTCCCCAGGGAATTAATAAGTTAAGATCGGTGAGATTTAAATCAAAGGAACCGGTATAACTACCTTGTTCCTCTTTCAATCGAAAGGTAAAGGGAGAGGCGCTGATTTCATTCAAAATTTCGCCTCGCGTTTCAATACGGAAATCGGAAAAATTGGTAAAAATCTCTCCTGTCCCTTTTGTAATAAATTTCCTACCTTTATAGAAGTAAAGGTCCTCGGAGTTGTAGTTGAATTTTATGGGATCATAATCAAAGACACCACTTCCTTTAAAATAGATATCCACCCGCCCTAAGAACTCCGGGTGGATGCGACTGGCATCAATGCCCTGGATTTTCCCCTCAAGGCTGTATATCTCTTTGGCATAATCGATAAAAATGTCACCATCTCCTTTTCCGCCATTATAAAAAAAGTGAAAGTTTTTTAATTGGAGTTTTTTTGAAAGGACGTCTTTAAATTCGATGTTTTCAAAGGGAATAGATACATATTGTTCCAGTTCCCAGTCCAGCTCCCCTTCGACATCATCAAAAACAAAATTATAAAAATTTATCCGTTTTGCCTGGAAATCTCCTTTCACCCGGTAAAGAGGCTCATTATATTTTTTATCCACCAGGAAATTGCCCTTCATTCCACCGGTTATGGAGAGATCGAGCTCAAGAATCTTTAATATTTTTTGGGTCTTCCCTTCAACATCCCTAAAGTCAATTTTAAAATTATCTTTACCCATAGAGAATTCCATTTTCCCTTTTAAATCTTTATCCATTATGGTAAACTTTCCGATGGTCAGATCGTCCTTTGTACTGATATGACCGGTTAAGGAGTCGATTGGCTGGTTACTGGAGGTGAGATTACGGATATCGAGGTCGCTTTCCACGAAGAACGTTTTACCGGTTTTTTTCAAATCCAATGTAATGAAGCCCTTGCCTTTTCCAAATTTCCATGGGCTTAAATCCACGTTGATGTAATGCTTCGTATACTTGTTCAAATGGTCCATCCCATTCACATTCGCTTTTAGTCTCACCTGGAGGTTGGTTTTTTTCGATGGATCGGATTCTACCTCCAGGGAACTCATCGTACCAAATTCTGTTTCCAGATTCTTTGCAAAGAATTTAACTGATTTGGTCCGAGAATTGTACTGATAGTTCATATCTCCTCTAAGATAAAACGTTTCTGTGGTCCCCGGAAGCGTTCCGGTTCCGCTTACCGGCTCTGGTTCCAGTGTTGCGGTTCCAGAGGTAATACCTCGGCTAATCTCAATATCCCCCCGGCTGACAATACCTCCCAGCGGTGCTATACTAAATTTTGACAGCTCTTTAATGAGCTCATCGGCAGATTTATTCTCCGCATGGAGCCAGCCTGGCCACTCAGGATAATTGAGCTTCAGTATTCTAATAAGACTTTTTACAGATATATCCCACTTGTGGACCCAGGAGGGCGGCTCATGATTGAGCTTCAGTATTTTAGTCACTTTTTTGGCAGATATACTCTCCATGTGGATCCGGGTGAGTTTTCGCTTCGAATGAACCTGAAAATGGGTTTCTAAAGGGCCGTCATTGAAGAAGGTATCCACTTTAATGAGTTTATCCAGGTTATTCCATTTGAACGTTCCCCTTAGATTTTTGAACGCTTCACCCTGCACGATAAAACTGTTGTATCGGAAATCTGCGTCGATTTTAAGTGTTTCTTTTTTTTTCCGTCTAATCCTGGTATTGCTTTCCATATAGCCCAGGGGTCTCATGTTTTTTATCACTGGATAGAGAATTTTTTCCGGATCCCCCTTGGCCGAGACATTTAATGCAATGGTACCGTTATTAAAAACTCGACCGTTCAGGCTTATTCGCAAATCCTCGGTATTCCATAAAAACCGACTGATTTTTACATATGTGCTCTGGGGTCTGAATTCCGTTTCCATGCCACCTTCTACTTTCATTTCCGTACGTTTAAGAGGGAAGATAATTTTTAAATGGGGAGAAGTAAGCCTGTACACGGTCTTTTGGGACTTGGTAAAGGAACTTAAGTTAAACTTCAGAAGGTTAACCGTTAATTTTTTGCTGGTGTAGAACAATTCCCCATCAATGATATTGATTCGATTGATTTTAAAGGGCAATTTGGGGGAAGCGGCTTTTTTGCCCTTTTTGAATATCTTTTCATTTAAAATGATGGTGGGTTTATGGACATAAAGATTGACCATTCTGTTTTTTGAAAAAAGGGAGAGAAATGGAACTTCCGCGCTAACCTTTTGAAAGGAGACAATATTTTCATCTTTTATGTCGAAATTTTTTAAATCCTCTATTTTAATCTTCGGTGGAAAGATACCTATTTTTAAGTCGGAGAAAGCGATCTTCTCCGTTAAGCGACTGTTTATTTTACTATAGATATAGAATTTTAAGGAGAAATACCCGACTGTCAGGATTAAAAGTATAAAAAAAAACCGATAAGAAATTTTATTCTCTTTGACACAGGCTTATATCTCCTCCTTATTTATCCACCTTTTCCCAGTCTTTCAGGAATCGTTCCATACCGATATCTGTTAGGGGATGGTTCAGCAATTTGGTGAGAGTAGAAAAGGGTATGGTGGCAATATCGGCACCGATCATTGCGGCATGAACAAAGTGGAGGGGATGGCGTACTGATGCCACGATGACTTCCGTATCAAAACCATAGTTATCGTAAATCTGCACAATATCTTCCACCAGGGCCATACCACTGCCGGAGATATCGTCAATGCGTCCCACAAATGGAGAAACGTAAGTACCACCAGCTTTGGCTGCCATCAGTGCCTGGGAAGGTGAGAAAATCAAGGTCACATTGGTTTTGATGTTTAAATCCGCTAAGGTATGTATCACTTTGAGACCTTCAAGGTTAATGGGTACTTTAATCACAACATTGTCAGAAATTTTCGCGTATTCTTTGGCTTGTTTAATCATTTCGTCAGCTTCCGTCGCTGTCACTTCAACGGAGACGGGTCCTGGAACGATTGAGAGAATTTCTTCAATGAGCGGAAGAAATCCTTTGTTTTCTTTTGAAATCAGCGAGGGATTGGTGGTTACACCGTCGATCACTCCATATTCAACGCCTTGCTTTATCTGTTCTACATTTGCCGTATCGAGAAAAATTTTCATAAAAACCTCCACTATTTACTGGTTACTGTTCATTTCTCATAATTGGATATTATATCAGAATCAGAAACATAAATAAAGGATAAGATCAAGAAAAATTTAGGCAACTATTCAGTTTTGGGAAAAAGTATTTGATTTTTAAGACTCGTCCTTTTATTAAAGAGATCAAAAAAACGAAAAAAATCTTAAAAACACTGAACTCTTTCCTTCACGTATGTAATAAGAAATAATGGAGATATGAATAAAGATTTAATTATACACGTATATACATTTTTCAAATAGCTAGGGTTAGGAGAACAAATTGAAGGAAAAGTTATCCATTTTGAGTCAGTCATTTTCCACATGGAGTAAGAGATTTTCCACATGGAGTAAAGGGTATTCTAAATTACCCGGAGGGGTTAAAAAAAATAAAATTAACATACAAGGAAGTGCCACAATGCCATTACCAAACAAAGTTCTCCTGGCCTTGGCCTGGCACCTTTTTCCTTCAGCGGCGGGAATAAGTATCGTGCGGCAAAGGCATCGGCGTGCATACCTGTGCGATTCTTCAAGATGCTGGATGTCAGGATCACACCGCCGCTGTCGTACTGGAAATGCGTCCCCGGTAAACGAACCATGTTCCGGTTCAGTACAAACCGATCCCACCCCCTGTCCAGTTTGTTGAGTTTATCATGGGGAGAGCCTGTATAGCCATCATGGTAGTCTGTCCCGCTTCGCATGGTCAAGAGAAGTAGCAACCTCATGGCAGCTTTCCGGTCATCCATATTTTGAACCTTTCCCACATTGGGAAAAAAGTCGAGGACCTTCTCATTGACACTCTTGATCTTTCCTTGCTCAATGGCAATGCCGATCAGTGCCGACATAAAACTCTTGCTCACCGACTGCAAAGTATGGATTTTATTTGCGTTGTACCCGGCGAAATACTCTTCCTTCACCAGGTACCCATTACGAACGATTAGAAGGCTGTGCAGGTCCGGGAATTCCTTGCCTTTGCGAATCAGCCGTACCAGTTTGGTCAATCGATCCGCATCCATTTTTTGCTGGGTCGGTGTGGAACAGGTCCATTCTTTGGTGGGCCACGGCGCTTCACCCAACGTCGTAAAGGATACAACCTGAACCGCAATGATTATAACAACAAAAAACAATGCAGCCCCAATAAATCTTTTAACTTTACCAGTTTCTTTTCTCATTTTTTTCCTATTTTTTCATATGCAAAAGGAGACACTTTTTGTCCCTTTTCGTATATAAAAACTAAACTTAAGCAGAAGAATAATATACCAATTTTTACTGATCATTTCAAGAAAATAAATTTTTTTATGCCTTTTACGGTTGATTCTTTTCTTCCCTACTTATCAGTGCTCAACCTTTTTTTCTAAAACAAGTGCACCATAAGTTGAAATAGGTAAGAATTTGAGGTGAAATTCTCCTATGACAACTAAAAGGATTAGAATGAACTCTCTCCCAATTATCTATAGCTTATATGACAAAAAACTGTCAAAACTTAGGAAAAGTATGCAGATTAAATCCAATTCAACCATTCATCCTACAAAAACTCTACAGAAATAGTACAATGAGTATAATCCAGGAATTTATTGAGGCATTAACTAGCGAAATCAATGCCTTGAAGAAAGGTAAGGGGAGCGGAATAGTAACTGTTTTTAATGGAAAATTCATAAAACAATCTTTAGACTTCTACATCTATCAATTTAATTTAGAAAATTTTTTGGTTGTACTTGAAGGTTCCCCGGCAATAATAGAGATAAATGGAACAGAACATGAATGCGATATTAACTCTGTAAATGGTCAGCAAATTCAAATAGCCTTGAAAGAAAGAGTCTCTGACTTTATACCATTAGCAAGAATTAAAACTAATACCTGGTATTTATTAGAGCTTTTAAAGAAAAAATATGAAGAACACATCAATGATGATAAACGTTTCATTAATAGCTACAAACTATTTTCAAAACATTTTGACAAAATTGATAACGGTAATTTTAATCCATCCTATTCTGTCTCAGATAATAAGGGGGATCCAGATAAATCTCAAAAAATAGCAATTTTTTCATCAACCAACGACTTCATATCCATAATTTGGGGTCCTCCCGGAACTGGTAAAACCAAAACCATTGCAAGAGCAATTGAAAGTCATTTGAACCTGGGCAGAAAAGTATTATTACTCTCCCATGCCAACAATGCGGTCGATCAGGCATTGGAAAAAGTTGCTGAACAAACAAGAACTTCGTATTACAATGACTGCAAATTAGTCAGATTGGGAATTCCAAAAGCAGAGATATTACAAAAATTTGAAAATGAGATACCGCTCGTCTTAATAGACAAAATTGCAGAACATAAATCTCTAAAATTAACAAATGTAAGAGATAAACTAATGAAAGGTTTAGAAGAATTGAAAGAAAAAATAAAAGATTTTGAAGAATCATTAACCATCCGGATTAACATTGAAGACACAGACAAACTCATTCAGCAAGAAAATACTGAAAAAGAAAAAAATGGAAGTAAGATTCAAGCCCTATATAATGAATCACAAAACCAAGAATCAAAATTAAATAAATCAAAACAAAATCTGGAAAAAGCTAAAAAATTAGGAAAAATTAAAAGAACTTTTTTGGGATTGAATCCAAAAAAAATTCAATATAAAATTAATGAAATTACCTCGAAGATCGATTCCAACATAATTCAGATCAGAGGTTTAGAATTTAAAATAAAAGATAGTAAATCAAAACTAAATCAATATGATAAGTACAGACGTAGTGCAATTAATGCAATAGAAAAAAAAACAAAAAATTATAATAGTATTAATGAAATCAAGAAAAGATTGAATGAATTAAAGAATCACCATGAGCAACTTCAGTCTAAAGTCGATAAAATAAATACTGCCATTGAACATATTAAAAGCCAGATCATATTAGATGCACGACTTGTGGCTACAACTCTATCAAAATCTTATCTCTCAAAGGAGATCGATGAGACCAAATTTGACATAGTAATCGTGGACGAAATTAGCATGGCTCCTTTACCTCTATTGTTTTGGGCAGCGTCAAAAATAGAAAAGGGAATCACAATCGTTGGAGATTTTGAACAGCTTCCCCCAATTTGTGTATCTAATGAAGAAATCGCTCAGAGATGGCTCAAAAAAAATATCTTCAACATATTGGGAATTGATACAATTGATAAAGTATCTGAAGACCAGGTAAACTTCTTAGATACTCAATACAGGATGCATCCTTTAATTTCGGAGATTCCAAGAACAAAAATTTATAATGGTAAATTGAAGGATGGTCCTAATACTTCCAAGAAACTTTCAGATGAAATTTCTAATGATAGCCCAATTTGTTTAATTGATACAACACCGCATGATCCCTGGTGCAGTCAATTAGATACTGGTAGATTCAACTTAATAAATGCTTTAATTTGTGTCAAATTGGCCGAAAAGATTTTAAGATCTTTGAAGAAAAATGATTCGACAATAGGCATTATTACACCGTACCGCGGGCAAGCTCGATTAATATTAAAAATCGCAGATGATAGAAATCTTTTAGATTCGGAAAACTTGAGAATAAATACCGTGCACAGCTTTCAAGGGGGTGAAGAGGATATCATAATTTTTGATTGCGTCGAAGGAAGTGGAGGTAAAAAATGGTCAATGTTGAATGAATTTAATAATAAAGAGAATGCAAAATTATTGTTAAATGTCGCATTGACGCGAGCAAAAAAAAAATTTTATCTATTAGCTAACAACTATTTTTTCCGTCAGTTATTTCCAGGTAAAACACTATTGATTCAAATCCTTGACCATTTTAAACAAAAAGGTCGAATTATTCCATCTACAAAAATATTTGATAATTTCAAAGATGAAAACTTCAACCATTGGATAGAAAAAATTAATTCATTAAATGAGCGACCTTTTACGAAAGGAGATGGTTTCTCGGAGCATGAGTTTTGGCCATCATTTACAAATGATCTAAGCCACATTAAAAATGAATTGATTATTTTCAGTCCATTTTTAACAATAGAGCGAGTGGGCAAATTATCAACCTACTTTATCGAGCTGATATCAAAAAGAATAAAAATTTATATAATCACACTCCCGCCTGATCAACAGCCAGCCCTAATGAGAGAAGATGCCAAAAAAGCAATTAAACATTTACATTCAATTGGGATTGTTGTAAAATTCAGAAATAAAATGCATGAGAAGATTGCTTTGCTGGATAGAAAAATAAAATGGATTGGAAGTTTAAATATTTTGAGCCATAATAAAAAAAAGGAATATATGGAAAGAGTAGTAGGTGAAACATCAGCAAAAGAGTTATACGACAAATTTGACCTGGAAAATATATTAATCAAATCAAATCGAATCGGCGAAGTCTGTCCCCGGTGCTCTGAAGGTTATATTACTATTAAAAAACAACGTAAATATCCATATAAAGAATTTTATGGCTGTACAAATTTCTCGAGCGGGTGTAAGTGGACAGACAATATCAAGGATAACACTTTTAAAAAAAAAGATACAAGAAGCGATTGGAACACTACAAAAAAATCATCTTCAGATAATATAAATATCGACAGAAATAACCGTACCGAATGGGAGTCAAAAACATTATACTGGTCATCAATAAAAAAACCCGGATACAGGTATTCACAGAAAAAAAATGCATGGTGGAAAAAGAAGTAGTATATAGAGACCGACTTCTTTTGAAATTTAATGCTTATTCTTTTATAATACGCTAATCAGTTTCTCATTCACCAGATAATAGGCTTCCTCTATAGAATAAGAAATATCCGGTCGAATGAGGGCCACAATATCATCTTTAAAATCCGAATCTTGCAATTTTAACTCAAGGTTATTCCTGAACTCTTTCTTAGACACCTTTAGCTCCTGGTATTCCATATATTTTTTAAATGAATAAATGATTTTTCCCGCATCAACTTCTCCACGAGTTAATCCATACCAAAGGTCAAACAAATCTCTTCCTTTATTTCTCTGGTAAAGAGCCCGCATCTTTGTAGATAGAAGTTCCTCCAGGGTGTATGTGTTTATCGATGCTTCCCCCTTAAACCACCCGGATTGAACCTGAAATTTCTTCTTTATCTCTCCAAATACGGAAAAATGCTCACGAGTATTAATTTCTATTTTAATACGCATTGAGACAGAAGGCGGGATTTCAGAGTTTTTTCTGTAAGCAAAAATCACACTGTTCCTTTTTTGTTTTGTATTAGGTTTACCAAGTAATGGATTACAAATCCCTTTTATAGCATCCATGACCTGTCCAATTGCAGCAGCATCCTTTTGAACCAGGTCAATATCTTCGGAATACCTGGTTGTAGGCTTTAAAAATAATTTATGCAGCGCTGTTCCTCCCCTGAAAAGTAATTGTTCTGATATCAAATATTCCCTGTAGAGTTCAACCAGGATTCGGCATAAGATGAGATCCTGTTCGACCTGGGCATCGATCTTCCAGGGTACAGATCGCTTCCACTCAATAATATATGCTTCTGGAATCATAGCTCATCCACCTCTATTCGCCGATTTACAAAGATGGACCATTTCTCATTAAATTCAGCGTTTCCTTTTGGTTTTCCCGGATCAAGGAGCACCCGGCAAGGTTTTTTCTTTTTTATACATTGGGCCAATTTAACCGTTTTTTTCTCATGACCCACATAATCCAGTATAAACCCCAGCCGTTGGATATAAACAAGATTTTTCTCTTTTTTTGCAATCATAACAAGCCTGGCAGATCTTACCTTTTCCCCCAATTCCAGCAATAGAGTAGAGACATGATTCATACCACCTGCGGGGCCAATATAACGCAATAGATCAATTGCAGTCAACTCCGGTTCGGAGGCCCACATATAACCAGTCCGTGTTTTTATTTTTTTCAATTCATTAAGGCGAGGAAACTCCTTTTTCACAATGAATCTAATAGATAATCCATTTATTGTTATCGGGCGAACCTGTCTGTCTGTTACTACCTGGAACTGCTGGGGCTGTTGATGCGCAGCACCTTCTAAAGCTGCCGCACTGAGCAGACCAACATAATAAGGATGCTTTAAAAAGTTCATCAATTGGTCGATAAACCAACTGGGGGGTAATATTCCGCTTTCCATGTATTCCAGGGGAACAATCACATAAAACCCCCGGCGTATCATCACAATCCTGCCTTTTGTCTCCATCCGTGAGAGTGCTTTTTTAACCGCATCGGAGGATATATTCAAATTTGAAAAAACTTCTTCTTTCTTAAAAGAATATCGGCCCCTGGATTGCAGTCGATCAATAAAGCCTTTAATTGTCTCTTTTCTCATTTTTTTCCCTTTCTTTATATGCAAAAGGAGACATTTTTTGTCCCTTTTTGCATATAAGAATCAACCATACGAATAATATATCACTTTTTACCGACTATTTCAAGAAAATAAATTTTTTTTTCACCTTTCGCGGTGAATTCCTCAATCCGTGTTTATACGTGTGTACGTGTTCGTCCGTGGCTTTTTATTGGTCTCTTGAATTAGTTATTTAAAAGATGACTCCTTTTTCATTTATAACAAGACCTTTGAAACGGGAGGTATCGATCTCCACCTCGATGCCCAATGGCAACGTATGAATATTTTGGGAATGACCAAAAGGTAAATCATATACAACGGGAATATTGTACTCCTTCAAATAATGGTGAATCCTCTGCAAAAAATTTTCTTTTTCCGCATGATCTTTAAAACAATTGGGAAATTCTCCTAATATCAATCCTTTAATTCTTGGAAAAATGCCTGCATTGGCAATCTGCCAGAACATGCGATCCAGGCGAAAAGGCCTTTCCCCTACATCTTCCAGCAGCAGTATGCGCTGCTGGACAATAGGTAGATAATGCGTTCCAATTAAAGAGACAAAATTGGAGAGGCAGCCGCCCGTAACCATTCCCTTGACGCTGCCGGGGACCAGGATATTCCCGGCAATTCTCATCTCTTCATAGTCGCCGCTGAGGATTTGTTGAAAATTAATAACACTCATGCGGTTATCCGGCAGCGATGAATACGCCATGGGTCCATAGAAAACCACCATTTGAAAGTGATCCAACAGGTACCACAACAAATAGCTGAGATCGGACGCGCCCATAACGATTTTGGGTTTGGGAATGGTTAAGTGTGACAAAAGGGGAAGCAGAAGATTGGAACCATAACCGCCCCTGGCCGCCCAGAGGGCCTTTATCTCCTTATTTTTAAAAAAGCGCTGGATATCTTCAAAACTATCTTCCGGTTCTTTAGCGAGAAAGTCTTTTTTTGACAGGATATGCTCTGCTTCCACAGGAACATACCCCATTTCTTTTATCTTATTAAACCCATTACTTCGATAAGGTTCCTTTACCGGGGAAGCGGGAACGATGATCCCGATTTTATCGCCTTTGTTTAATTTTCCCGGCTTTAGCACTTTTAAGTCCTTAGTTGAGTAGGGTGAGTGAGGGGAGTGGGATGAACTGGATGAGCCATCGCTCTACTAAGCCCACTCACCTTACTCACCCACTAACCTTAACTGGAAGCTCCACCATTACGCTGGTCCCTTTATTTTTCTCCGACTCCACATGGATGTGACCTTTATGCAGATCAATAATTCGTTTAACAATAAATAATCCCAGCCCTGTACCAATCTTTTTGGTGGAGTAATCGACATTGTAAATTAAACCCAGCGCATCCTTTTCCATGCCAATTCCATTATCCTTCACTTCGATGAAGACGCGGTTTTTACTGCGTTTCAGGTTTATTCGTACCTCACCCTCTTTTTCACCGATGGCTTCAATGGAATTGATAATCAGATTTTTAAACACCTGTTTGAGTTTAAATTTATCAAGGGTGACTATAAAACTCCCGGTATCTGTTTCTTCATTTATAAAGAAATCGATATGGGCATAAATTTGCCTGTAATTAAACACCTCTTTCCTGGTTAAGTCTACCAGGTCGAATTGCTTCGGGTTTAGCTCATCCAACTTTGAAAGGTCTAAGAAGCCATACGACACTTTTTTTAAATGCTCGGTCTCATCGATGATATAGTCGATGGATTGCTTGATAATATTTTCATAGTTGGGATTTTTATCTTTCAGTGCCCTTAAAATTTGTTCGGCCGAAAGTTTAATAGGGGTTAAGGGATTTTTAACTTCATGAGCCACCCGCCGGCCCAGCTTAATGATGGTTTTCATCCTGGAAATTTCAGAGATATTTTTTTTCTGTTCTTTTATACCCTCGATCATTGCGTTAAATCCCATGTATAGGTTTTTTATCTCAATTTCCGAGGGAATCGTTTTCAACTGCAGCAAATTCCCCTTTTCCACTTCTGCCATGCCTTTGTTCAGATCATTGATGGGTGATAGAATCTTATTCCTGAAAAAGAAAGCGGAAGAGAAACCGATAATGGTTAAGATAAAAAACAATGTAATGATAAAATTGGTATAGTAGCTTTCCTCGGATAAGATTTTCCGCCACCCATAGGAAAATTCCACATCCAGGATATACTCATAAATTTTGAAATAGAGATGAAAGCCATTTTCGTCATCCAGCAGCACAAATTTTTGGTTTTTCCGGTTTAATAATGTCAATATATTCGAATGTAAAAAATTCGCCACCTGGTTGTTGATTATTTTCCTGTAATTGGAGGTATCCAGTAATACCCCTTCTTCATACACATTGACATCTGTGTTCAATATTCCGGAAATCAAAAGGAGGTGGTCAGGTGTAAATTCATCGTCCTCTTCCAGGTGACTGTAACCAATATTTTGGGCCGTTAGTCCTCTTTCATAGATCATCTGTCTGGACTGCCGCAAAGAGGACTGGGAATTAAAATCCAGGGAAAAAAGTGAAAAAATAATAGCAGTAAGAAGCGAAATTAATATCAAAAGGGAAAACACACGGATTGAATATGAATAATAGATGGATTTCCACTCGAGTTTCCTCAAATCTCTGAAATAGAAGAGGAAAAATAAGAGCAGCAAGAAGAGGAATATTTTGATGATTTCAGATAAATCTTTAAACAGTGTGCTGGCAGGGAAAAAAATGATGATGGTATTTTTATTGTGCTGAAAGATATACCCATTGAAAACCAGGTCGATAAATCGAAACGTCATCCACTGCTCCTGGTCACGTTCATTAAATTTTAAAATCCCAGATACATTTTGCAGGTTGATATTGGAAGGATTTTCCACAATCTGGTTCTCTTCATTCAGTTTTATATAGCTCAACTCAGTCCCCCTGATCTTGTTATCAATGGTAAAGATATTTACTCGCTCCTGGTGTCTTAAAATTAACTCCGGTGAATTCAATACCTGAACAATGATACGGCCCAGATGTTCTGATTTCCTGACCACATTAATAGAAGCGACTGCCAGTGATGCTTTTTTCCCATAGAGATGAGCGGTGGTATCCTCAATCGCCCAGAAAGGGAAAATACGCCGGGTCTCTACTTCGAGAAACGGCATCAGGTATGAATGGTGATTTAAAATCTTTCCCTCTGGGGAAACCACAAATATACCGGAGGGAATATTCTCCCTATAAGCCATGGTCCGCTGCCAGAGAGTTCTTAATCTCGATGAGGAATTCTCCTGGAAAAACTCATGAAAATTCTTGCTCTCCAGGTTTAATTGATAGACAATTTCACGAGCGATAAATTTGGCATAATTATTTTGATTTAAAAATATATCTTTCAAATTATCAGCAATAAATTCCTTTTTTTCATTCATGGTATGACGCCCAATCATATGAAAAATCGAAATGGCAATCAAAAATATAACCCCTACCCTCACAAGAAATTTCCTTTTAAAAAATAATAGCATCATTGCGATAAAGGACAGCAGCATCACATTCACAAAATTTATTTTAAATAAATAATAACTAACAATTAACACCAATGTCTGAAACAGGAGAACACCCCCGACATAACGCAGACTCTTTTTAAAAGAGATATTTCTTATAAAGAAAATGGGAAGCAGGTGAAGTAAAAAAATCACCATTACCAGGGTAAGGTAATGAATGGTAAATTCCATATAGTTAAAATTCACTGCTCTGAAAATGAAATTACCAATATTGAGCGTCACCAATAACGTAAGGTTGAATAGCAGGTAAGCAGCAATTTTTAATTCTAATTTGTCCCTGATCCAATAAATCAGTGATATGACACCAATTAAAATAATTAAAATTTCATAAATGGAATAAAAAGTAATTTTACCAATCGTTAAGTAGAGATTCTTTTCCACTACCTGGGAAACAAAAACGAACAGTTCCAGCAGCAGGCCAAACCATAGTATCCTGAAAATGGCTCTCTTTTTATTGTAGAAATAACCCATGGCCATTAAAAGGAATCCAAAGAGAATGGCAAATAGAAACAATTGTTCCCTTTTCTTATAATAGCTTTTTATATCATTTTTTGAAAACCTTAAATAGAGGGACAACCAATTATTAGAACTCTTCAACAGGTAGGAATAAGAGAACAAATCCCTGGATTCATCGTAATGAAAGGTACCTTTTTTATCAACTTTTTTTTCTTTAAAGGCATTTAATTCTTTTATGGCAAAGTCATATTTCAATTGGCGCAGGATAAAATTGTTATCCAGGTGGCAAAAATACCGGACGTAAAAGATATCCTCGGCCATTTTTTGCATAAAGAAAAGTGCTTTTCTCTTTTCAATAAACACCCACTCATAGGTATCAATGGTTTTGAACTTAAAATAATAAATCTCTCCGTAATACTCTTTAATGATGCCATTATGCGTAATGATCAATGCTTCTTTTCGCGCCAGTTCAGAATGCTGAAGCTGCTGCTGATGGTATTTTCTAAAAATAAATTCAGCCCTCGTTTTATAGTCGGTAATCTTTCTCTCCAGCGTCGATTCAATGGATTTTAGATTGGATAAGACAACTTCTCTAACAACGCTGGTATCTGTTTTATCCAGGTGAGGTTGTTTAAACAAAAAGAGGTAAAGAACCGCTGCTAGAATAATGAAACCGATGGCAGCAATTCTAACGATAAAGTCTAAATTCTTAGACCTCTTAGATAATAAATTTTCCATTTTATATTTTTTTTCATAAAAAAAATGAATTTATAATAGAGGTCTTGTTTGGACCGCGTATCTTTTAGTATCACATTTAGCGATTGAACGGCGAAATTTTCTTCGATGTGTTTGGAAGACCACTCGATTTTTTCCACTTTATATTGAGCATATTTGGATGAAAAATCCTCTATAAATTTATCAATGAACACATACCCTTGTAAATCAAAGGGAGGTTCAAAGTTAACAGAGATTTTCTCCTTTGATATCTCTTTAAAATGGGAAAAGTCACCGGTCCGGATCGAATCTTCAATAGGCTGCATCAGCAGATAATGACCGGTGACAGCCCACATCATCCGAACACACAGAAAAACACAGAAAAAAAACAAAAAGATTATAACAAAAAAAATTCTGTGTCTTTCTGTGTAATCTGTGGGCCCTTCTTTTTTCATTTTATTTCATAAAAGTTTTTGCATTACCCTTTACCTCTTAATACCTGAGATAACTGTTAATCTTATATCCTGTCAGCTTATCTCTGCCTTTCAGGAAATCCAGTTCAATGAGGAACTCGATACCGATGAGGTTTCCTTTAAGGCGTTCCACCAGTTTCGCCACAGCCAGGGCGGTGCCTCCAGTAGCCAGCAGGTCGTCGATAATCAGCACTCTTTCACCCGGCTCAATACCATCTGTATGCATTTCCAAAGAGTCCGTTCCGTACTCCAGGGTATATTCTTCTTTTATGGTTTCAGCTGGTAGTTTTCCTGGTTTTCTGGCCGGAACAAATCCACAGCCCAGGTGATAAGCCACCACGCCGCCAAAGATAAACCCGCGAGATTCGATAGCCACGATTTTATCGATGTTTTTATCCGCATACTTTTTCACCATTAAATCGACGACATATTTAAAGGCATTTTTGTCCTTTAATAAAGTGGTAATGTCTTTAAAAATAATGCCTTTTTCAGGAAAATCCGGTACATCCCTGATAAATTTTTCTAACTCCATTAAAACCTCCTGTTTTTTTTTGCCACGGATTAACACGGATTACTATTCTCTCAGCGCTCATCCGCGTTCATCTGCGGTTAAATCTTTTTTCCTTATAAGTTTATTAAGTTTATATAATAATATATTTTTTGATTTTTGGGAAGGGGGAAAAAACGGGGCAGGCGAATTACTGCTCCATTACTTGAGCATGGGGGCTCCGTGCAGAGGGGCCAGCAGAGGGATTTATCCTGGTAATATGTAATTCCCATTTTTCCGTTTCTTCATTCTCAATGATTTGATAAAGCTTCCCATTCTTAATTGAATAAGGATAAGGTGCCCAAACATTCCGCTCATACAACGGCAAATAAATCTTCTGTAAATAATTACCTTTCAAATCATAAAGATAAAACAACCAATCATCTTTTTGCCTTACGTATGTTGAAATATAAATAATACTCCCATCCACAAAAAAAGTACCGATAGCCGGCCAATATTCATTTATTTTTATCCTGTGTTTGTTTTTATGATACCAATCCTTCCAATAGAACTTACACCACTTATGAATTCTCTCTCTATCTTGCACATTTACCTTACGCCTTTTAAAATTCTCGTTTTTAAGCGAAAATTTAAAGTCCCCATTCTTTCCAAAACAATCAACTAAAAACTCCCCATCCCAATAAACGACATAAATATTATCATTATAGACTTTGTAATGAAAAGTCCCGGTGACCAATGCGATTGTCTTTTTTTGAAGGCTATGCTCACCTCGGCAGACTTCCTTTATTTTTTTAAAATTGGAATCTAAAATATTCACTACCGTATATCTTTTCTTCCCTTCATTTTCATTTGAATACCCTATATAATTGCCGTCCAACGGGGTAAAACTTCCAAATTTGGTGTTATTGCGTATTTCCTCTTTAAACCGGCCGTCCCTTGAAAAAAACGAAATCTTTCCCCCACTTCCCACCAGTATAAAATCAGGTTGAACAGAAACATAAACATGTTCTTGAGTATGAACCTTGAATTCCCTCGGTCCTTCGCCTCTTTGGCCGAAATTTTTTTGCAGTTTGAAGTCTTTTAAAGAATAGATATATATGGTGGCACATTGGGTTATGAAGAGTTGATCGCCATCTACAAAAAAATCAAAAGCAGGTTTACTAATTTCGGAAAGTACGGCCACCTTCTCCCCAAATAAAAAAAAAGAAAAAAATAACACAACTGAGCCAATTGCATAAATAGTAATTTTGCTCATTTTTTTGCAATATAGGTACAATATAGCCTCCATTAATGATATAATATTGTATGCGCAAAGCATCAAAAAGGAGGCTATATTGCAACCCAGACTAACTATAACAAATTTTTTACTAAATATCCAGAAAAAACTTTTCCCAATTCTTGAAGAAGAGATAGGACCGTTAAGTGAGAAACAGCAAAAACTAATAAAAATTTTAGAAATGATCAGGATTGAAGCATTTGTAAAGATTAATCGAGGATATAGAGGACGACCGGAAGATGATCGGCAATCCATAGCCAGAGCCTTTGTAGCCAGGTCCGTATATAATATTTCAGAGACGAAAGAGTTGAGGGAGCGCATATTATCAGATAAGTCACTAAGACAAATTTGTGGTTGGGATAGTAAGAATGAGGTGCCCAGTGAATCGACATTTTCCAGAGCTTTTAATGAATTTTCTATGAGTAAACTTCCTCAAAGAGTTCATAAAGCATTAATAGAGAGAGATTTATCAAATCAGCTGATTGGTCATATATCACGGGATTCCACAGCAATAGAGGTTCGCGAAAAGCCACATAAATCTACCCGGAAGTCAAAAAAGAAGAAGAGCAAAAATAGGAGGGGTAGACCCAGGAAGGGTGAAATAAGGGAAAAGGAGCTTTCAAGGCTTGAGAAGCAGAGAGATATGTCCCTTGATGAGATGTTAGAAGAGCTTCCGAAGCATTGTGATATCGGTAATAAGATTGATAGTAAAGGATATAAAAGATCATGGACAGGGTATAAGTTTCATATTGATGCATCAGATGGCGATATTCCAATAAGTTGCCTTCTTACCTCAGCATCTGTACATGACAGCCAGGTTGCGATACCCCTGGCGGAAATGACAAATGAAAAAATAACTAATCTTTACGATATAATGGATTCTGCATATGATTCTCCAATAATCAGAGAACATAGCAAATCACTAAACCACGTTCCTATTATTGATATTAATCCAAGAAGAAATAAAACATTGAAATCGGATTTGAGAGCAGAAGCAAAACGACTTAATATCCTTAACATTAAAAAACCTGAAGCCCTTCGATATAATGAAAGAAACAGCGTAGAAAGGGTAAATGCAAGATTGAAGGATGAGTTTGGGGGGAGAATTGTTAGAGTTAGAGGTCCTGCAAAAGTGGTGGCTCATCTTATGTTTGGGATTCTGGCATTGACTGCCGATCAAATGTTTAGGTTAGTTACTTAATAAAAACATCTTATACTGATTCCTATTTTTTATTTGAGGGATAAGTGTAAATAAGATATAATAAAAGCCAAAAAAAATCATGCAATTAAATAAAAAGACTAAAAAAAATTCTTTTTCTTCGATGGCCTTGGTGATTATGTTAAATATTAACATTTTAACCTACGGAGTGTTTGGAATTATGCAATTGGCTCAACTATTAAAATATATTTTGATTTATTTTTCATGGCCTTTTATTTATCACAAAATTAAAAGATATTCAACCACTCCCACTCCATGTAAATTCTTTTGGGTCACGATATAGAGCTCTCAAAAGCTCTGCTCGCAGCGCGTAAACACGTTCGAATGCTTTAAAAATAATTCCCTTTATTGACATTCGTTTAAAATCCCAATAAAATATGGTTTAATGATGAAAAAAATAATTCATTATCTTTTGCCACTGCTTTTTGCTGTAGCTTTATTCGTTTTCTATATTATTATTTATCCTTCCCCTTTCCTTGTGGAATCTGAAAATTTTGCCACTGCGATCCTGGTGTTTTTCACAGCCCTGGGCAGTGGCGCTGTCATTATTTTCTCAGGACAAAAAAACAAATTCCCCCTTTATTTTTATCTTTCGGTTTCCATCGGATGTCCCCTCATACTACTGCTCTTCTTTAACCTTTTTCATACTACCCAACTGAAGATCATTTTCGGGTGCCAGGTGGTTGGTCTTGTCTGGTTGAAAATATTTGTTTCCGCTCATTTGAAACACCACAAGAATAGCTCAGTAGGTAGTAAATAGTAGGTAGTAGAGAGAGCTTCCTACTTAATGTGTTAACCAGATAAACCGGAATTAAAAGTGCCTAAAGTGAGCTAAAGTGCCTAAAGTTAAGGTGTCGCTTCGCTCCATATATCTTTTAGCTCTAAAAAGGTTTCGCGCCTTCGGCGCGCCACAACTTTAGGCACTTTAGGCACTTCCTACTTTAGGCACTTTAATTTCTCTCAGCCGTTTTCTATCAAGATTTTTCCGAGTAATTACTACTACCTACTGAGCTAACTTTTTTCTTCTTTTGGTATCATGCAGAGGAATTTCAAAGGGGTATTGCCGGTATTTTCGAATTGATGTTTTTCCTCTGGCATTACCAGTGCGAAGGAGCCTTTTTCCAAAGGAATGGGCTTCTTATCGGTATTTATCTGCCCCTTTCCTTCTACAACATAGATTTCATGTTCAAAGCCATGGGAATGGAAGGGGGAATGGCCGCCTGGTTCCACTTCAAAGAGTCGCATATGGAAATTGGGGGCAGGGGAATCTTTCCCGATTAACCAGCGAACAGAGGTGTTTTTGACACCTTCCATTTTGACCTCTTCTTTCTCAACAGTATCATATTTTTTTACAATCATGATTTGCTCCTAAAAAATGAAACGTTTATTCTAAATAATAAATGAACTTAGATTTTTTTTCAAGGTACAGGTAGATAAATCTGTCAAAATGTGTTATAATTTTAACGTTAATTTAAGGATATTTTTTAGGATGGGAAAAATAGATTCCCCGCTAAATAAATGACGATTGAAGGATGAAACTCTTTCCAAGAATTTTTTTTGTCCTTGTTTTGCCTCTGCTTCTTATCGGTGAAGAAGGTCTTTATATTGATTTTGAATCTATCTCCAGTGAAAATGGTTTATCACAGAATACCGTGTTCAGTATGATCCAGGATCGGGATGGATTCCTATGGATAGGCACTGAAGATGGTTTAAATAAGTATGATGGTTATAAATTTACAATTCTAAAAAAAGACCCAAAAAACAAAAATTCAATATCAGGCAGTGATATAAGGGCGATACTGGAGGATCGATCCGGGGCGCTCTGGATTGGAACATGGGGAGATGGATTAAATCGTCTGAATAGAGAGACGCTGTGCTGCAAGCACTATAAATATGACCTTTCAGATAAAAACAGTTTAAGTAATGATTTTATAACTTCGATTATTGAAGATCAGGATGGAATGCTCTGGATCGGAACCGAGAGGGGGTTGAATCGGATGGACCCGAAAACCGGGCACTTTACCCGTTACTTGCATCATCCGTCGGAACCCAACTGTTTAAGTGATGACCATATATTGGCCTTGTGTGAAGGCAGTAAAGGAGTCATATGGATCGGCACTGAAAAAGGAGGTTTAAACCAGTTTGATCAGAAACACGAACGCTTTACCCATTATAGACATGACCCGCGGGATCCCTCATCCCTCAGTCATAACAAAGTAAGGACTATCATTAACAACAGAGAGGGAATCCTCTGGGTCGGTACCCTTGGAGGTGGTCTGAATTGCTTTGATCCAGTGAGAAAGGCATTCACTCATTTCAAATATTCTGCAGCAGATCCCAAAAGCGTAAGTAGTAATAATATCGTTAGTTTGCTGGAAGATTGCAAAGGTGCTATTTGGGTGGGTACGCGTGAGAGTGGCGTTAGTATTATGCAGCCCGGCACCAGGCAATTTAACCGTTATAAGTCCGATTTAAGAAAACCGGAGGGGCTGGGTGACGATACGATTCTATCGATACTAGAAGACAGGACTGGCATCATTTTCCTGGGGACGGCAGTGGATGGCATTAATAAAATCAGTTTATGGAAACGAAAATTTGAACATATTAAGAGGGACGCCTTTGGAAGCGATAGTCTAAGCAGTAGCCACGTTTGGGCCATTTGTGACGACAGGGAGGGTTATTTATGGATAGGAACCAACAACGGTCTTAACCGACTGGATCGAAGAAAAGATGGATATCGATACAAGCATTACAAACACCAACCCGGAGATCCCTACAGCTTGAACAGCAACATTGCAAGGTGTGTATTGGAGGATAGTGAAGGAAATCTCTGGGTGGGAACTCTCGGCGGAGGATTAAATCGCCTGGACAGGAACCGGGATATCTTTTTCCATTACAAACATAAACCCTCTGATAAAAACAGTATCGGTCATAATCATGTGTTTACCATCTATGAAGATCGCAGGGGTAGATTATGGTACGGTTTATATGGCGGAGGGCTCAGTATGTTGAACAAAAAGAAAAATGGCTTCATTCATTTCAACAATGATCCAACCAATCCCCAGAGCCTCAGTAATAGATTCGTATCCGATATTTATGAAGACAGCAGCGGAAACTTGTGGGTCGGAACCCAGCGAGGATTAAATCGATGGGAAAAAGAAAATCATCTCCGTTTGTATCCCAGCTTCACCCATTTTTACCATGATCCCACACAATCACAATCCCTCAGTGATAATGGTATTAAATGTATTTTTGAAGACAGTTCCGGGAAATTATGGATCGGTACTGACAGGGGATTGAACCAGTGGCATCCGGACACCAGTACCTTCAGTCATTACGATGAGGAAGATGGACTCCCCAATGAAGTGATTTACGGTATCCTGGAAGATGGGGAAAGCTGCCTGTGGCTCAGCACCAACAATGGGTTATCCAAATTCAATCCCCGGACCCGAAAGTTTCGCAATTATGATATTTATTCTGGCCTCCAGAGTAATGAGTTTAATGGTGGTGCCTATTTTAAAAATATGAAGGGCGAGATGTTTTTCGGTGGTATAAAGGGATTGAACATTTTTTTCCCTGAAACCATCAAAGATAATCCCTTTGTCCCGCCTGTGGTGGTTACTGATTTCAGGAAGTTTAATAAGAGTGTTCGTTTGGATAAATTGGTCACCTATATTAAAGAAATAGAACTGTCTTATAGAGACAATTTCATTTCCTTTGAATTTGCAGCGCTTGATTATACCAATCCCTTGAAAAATCGTTACGCCTATATGTTGGAAGGATTTGACAGGGATTGGATTCCTGCTGGGACCAGCCGGTTTGCCAGCTATACCAACCTGGACGGCGGAACTTACCGGTTGAAAGTCAGAGGAAGTAATCATGATGGTATCTGGAATGAAAAAGGAGTATCCATTAAAATAACCATTGTACCGCCCGTTTGGGAAACCTGGTGGTTTCGCATCGCAGCTTTATTGATGGTTTTATTAATTCTTACTGGATTTTACCTGATAAGAACTCGAAATTTCAGGAGGCAGCAGGAAAAGTTGGAGAAGCTGGTAAAGGAAAGGACCGCAGAACTGGTGAAAGCGAAGGAGAAAGCGGAAGTGGCGGCTCAGGCCCGGTCTGAATTTTTAGCCAATATGAGTCATGAAATGCGTACACCCATGAGTGGTATTATCGGGATGACAGAGCTGACTTTGGAAACCGATTTAAACCAGCAGCAGCGGAAGAATTTAGCTGCAGTAAAAACCTCCGCTGCTGACCTGTTGACGGTTATCGATAATATATTGACACTAACCAGAATAGAATCGGGTGAGTTTCACCTGGAGTTAAGGGATTTTCATCTTCGTGACACTCTTAACGAAATGAAAAAGTCCATCATGCGCCTGGCTCGCAAAAAGAACCTCAAGTTCCATTATTTCATAGAATCAGGCATACCCGAACACCTTGTGGGGGATCCCGTCCGTTTGAGCCAGGTATTGAATAATTTGCTTCAAAATGCCGTCAAGTTTACGGAAACGGGTGAAGTGTTATTAGAAGTGCGAAGAGAAGTGACGGAGAGAGGAGAGCAGGACACGGACAAGTGTGAACTTCACTTTTCCGTATCCGATACAGGTATAGGAATCTTACCGGGGAAGCAGGAAGAGATATTTGAACCCTTTGTACAGGTCGATTATTCCAGTGCACGGCAGTATAGTGGGGCAGGATTGGGACTTTCCATATCAGCCAGGTTGGTGAAATTAATGGGAGGGAAAATCCAGTTACAAAGCCCGGTATCCCGCTCCCTTTCTTTCACTGCCGGGCCCGGTTCCACCTTTTATTTTTCGATTCCCTTTAAAGTCGCTTCTCCACCTAAAGATAAGGAAGAGATCATACCTATAAACGAATTGAAAAAAAATGAACCAAAGGAAAAGATGGAAAAATTGAATGTACTGGTGGCAGAAGATAATAAAATTAACCAGAAGCTTATTTTAATGCGACTGCAGCAGCTGGGGCATGCCGTTACCCTTGTGGAAAACGGTGAAGCGGTATTGGAAAAATTGAAAACAGGGAAATTTGATCTCATTTTAATGGATATACAAATGCCCCGGATGGATGGGGTTGAAGCCACCCGGGAGATACGGAAAATGGGACCAGCCCACATCCGTCATATCCCCATTATTGCCTTGACTGCCCACAACACTGAAGAGGATCGCCTTAAAGTAGTGGAGGCAGGCATGGACGAACACATTGCCAAGCCCCTTAAAATACCCGAATTGGTTGCAGCCATTCAAAAGGTGATACCACTGATAATTAGAAATCGCCAAAGATTGTAGGGGTACCGATTTATTGCGGTAGAAAGAAGACTTTTTATTCTAAATATAGTATAATATACACTGATACATTGATACGAATGCCTACAGGTGCACGAGTAAAAATATGGACTATAAAATACCAGATAAACTGACTTTTAAACGGGCAGAGGTAATCAAAATTACCAAACTGGATGGAAAAGTCATCGATTATTGGGAAAGAGAATTTGGGGGGATCACTCCGGTGGTCAATAAGCTGGGGGAAAAATTTTATACCAAACAAGATGTTGAATTAATTTTGAAAATAAAACAGTTGATAATTGTTGAGAAAATGGAAAAATCCAGGATAAAAGAAATCATCGGTGAAGGCGGGGGGAGGCTCATTGAAAAGCCAGTTGACAAAGAGGTAGAGAACAAAAAAATAGATTCCGATAAATTGAAGAATATAAAGAACGGGTTGGAAGAGATATTGACAATACTGAATAAAAATGGTAAATAATAGATTTAGAAATAATTGTAATAATTTTGTTGGTCGGGACGTAGCGCAGTCTGGTAGCGTACACGCTTGGGGTGCGTGTGGTCGGTGGTTCAAATCCACTCGTCCCGACCATTTTTTTTAGTATTAAATTAGCCGCAGATTAACACGGATTGCTACTCTGCGAAGTAGCTTCGCTACGTAGCACGAGAAACGCGGATAAAATAAATAATACAGAAAGATTGGGTAGAAACTTTTCCCAATCTTCTCCAATCTGGAACTGGAGTCGAAAATTTTAAAAGAAGTGAAGAATGAGAACACTGTTATTGACCAATGATGACGGCTATTTATCCGAAGGTATACAGCATTTGAAGGACTATCTATCCAACCGATATGATGTTTATATTGCAGCGCCTGACCGGGAGCGAAGCGCCATCAGTATGTCCTTAACCATCAACCAGCCACTGCGATTAAATCGGGTCAATGAAAAAGAGTTTGTGGTGGATGGGACCCCCTCTGATTGTATTAATATTGCCCTGCAGAAACTGATGCCTCAGCCTCCTGATTTCATTATTTCTGGCATGAACGAGGGGGAGAACCTTTGCGAAGATGTCTTTTTTTCAGGCACTGTTGCCGGTGCCTTTATCGGCCATATGTATGGTATCCCAGCGATGGCTGTCTCTTTAATCGAAGATAAAAAAGAGGGGACATTTGATTTTGAAGAAGGCGCACGTATCACTGGTCAGGTGTTAGAAAAATTATTGCCCCTTAAAAATACAACTATCGTTTATAACCTGAATATACCAGCTCATAACAATGGCACCATCGTTGTAACTTCACTGGGATTTAAGCAATACAAACCCTCAATCGTTGAGCGAATCGATCCTCGCGGCCGAGACTATTACTGGATCGGCACTGGCAATCCGACATCCATTGGAGCGGAGGGCACTGACCTACAGGCCATTAAAGAAGGAAATATTGTCCTAAGTGTTCTAAAATACGACCTGAACGATTCGAAAGAGTTGAAAAAATTATCCGAGTTATTCAATGAAAACAATATTAGTTGATATTTTTTATGGTGCAATTATCGGGGTAGCCAATATTATACCTGGTGTTTCAGGTGGAACAATGGCGCTTGTTCTAGGTTTTTACGAGCGTCTTATTTTTGCTGTACATAATATTTCATCGGAAACTATTAAAATTTTCCTGAAAGCGTTAACCTTTAATAAAGAGAATATTGAAAAATTAAAAAATGAGTCAAAACGGATTGATTTAGTTTTCCTTATAAGAATTACTGCCGGTGCCCTTGCCGCTGTTGTAGCTTTAGCGAAAATAATGACCTACTTATTACAAAACTTTCATGATCCGACCTATGGCTTTTTTTTCGGCCTGGTACTTGTTTCAGCAATTGCACCATATAGACTTATAAAAAAAAAGACACTAAGCTGTTTATTGGTTTTCATTATTGCTGTTTGTGCAATACTTGTAGTTTCCAACGCTGCTTCCGGAGATACATTACTTAAAAAAGCCCAACTGAAGCATGAAATGAAACTAGATAAAGAACATGCTGAAACTTATAAAATAAAAGAAACCGAGGGAAAAAACAAACTTGATATTGTTAAATTACTATATATCTTTCTTATGGGTGTTGTAGCTATTTCTGCAATGATTTTACCAGGTGTCAGTGGTTCCTTTCTTTTATTACTGATGGGTGGATACTTTGTTATTTTAAAAGCTATTGTGAACAGGGATTTTCCTGTATTAGTTTCTTTTACTATCGGCTGTTTGATTGGAATTATCGCATTCAGCCGTTTTTTAAATTTCTTGATAAAAAAATGGTATGATCAGACAATGAGTTTTCTCCTGGGATTGGTTATCGGTTCTTTATGGATGATATGGCCATTTAAGACATCTGCAAAGGTTGGAGAAGAAGTTATTTATTTAAAAAATAGAATTCCCACTTCATTTAGTGCAAATGAAGTATATACATTATTAGCAGCAATAATAGGAGTTGTGGTTGTACTTACTCTTTTACTCGTTGAAGCTAAAAAAGAAAAAATCAGATCCCATTAATTTAGTCGTTTTTCCGAAAAATAAATTTTTATTGACGTTGGAATTATCGGTCATATGTTGAAAAAAATAGAAAAAACATTCGGTCCTCTCCTCAATTGATGATTTTTTTTACGTTAAGACTTGACTCAAGTTTGGATTTCAAATACAATTAAATGTTAGGTATAAATTTTAGGTGGTTTCGTGCCACTTGGGATGAAGAGGTTTTGTAAAAAGTTAAAAAAGGAGATATAAATGAGACAAAAAGATGCAAGAGTCGCCAATGTGCAGGCTTGTTTGTTAAAATTTAGAAACTTATTGGGTGTACTGCCGACAGATGAGAAAGACCCAATCAACTGGGTTGAGTTGAATGAGTGTAAAAGAACGGCAGAAAATGCATTAGATCATCTGGATTCACTTTTTAGCCCCGTACCCGGTGATGTGGTGATGAGTCGATGTTCAGCAGGAGATCTTACGATTGATTAACGATTAATTACAAGGAGTGTTAGGAAATAAATATGTACTCGAGAAAAGGTGGTTCACGTATACTTACTTTTCAGATATTAACCATTTTTTTGGGAATTATTTTGCTTTTGATCTCCCATAAAGTCTGGTCCCTGGATCCGGGGAAAGATATTTGTCAATTTCACCTGGATACCTGGAAAACAGAACAGGGGCTGCCTGAAAACACGGTCATCTGCATCGTTCAAACCACTGATGGTTATATCTGGCTTGGCACCTCAAATGGTCTGGTTCGTTTTAATGGCGCTCGTTTTAAGATCTTTAATTCGAGAAATACAAAGGGACTGGGAAATAATTTTATACGATCCCTTTATGAAGATCACAATGGGACCCTTTGGATCGGCACCGAAGGTGGATTGGCTAAATACAAAGAGGGCATATTTACCAGCTATTCCCACAGGGATGAATTGCAGCGTAGAATCGTCAGGTGCGTTTACCAGGATTCTAAAAAGAATCTCTGGATCGGTACATACAGTAATGGCTTAACACGATTTAGAGATGGTCAATTTACCACTTTTACCACAAAAGAAGGTCTGTCCAGTAATATGATTACATGCATTCTCGAAGATAGTAATAGCAATCTCCGAGTCGGTACTAAAAACGGATTGAACAATTTCAAGGATGGGGAATTCAAGGTATTTACCACTCAAAACGGATTATTGAGTAACTACATTACATTTATTTTGGAGGATACGGAAAAGAACCTCTGGATAGGCACCGGCAATGGTTTGAATAAACTAAAAGATGGGAAATGCGAATCTTATACTACCAGGGACGGTTTGTCCCATGAGATGGTAACAAGCATCTTGATGGATAAGGCAGGTAATCTCTGGATCGGAACCGATGGCGGTGGCCTCAATCGGATGCAGAACGGTAATTTCACCTCCTTTACTACCAAAGATGGACTTCCCTGTAACCATGTATTTGCGCTCCTGGAGGGTAGAGAGGGAAGTTTGTGGATCGGTACTGTGGAAGGAGGAGTCAACCGCTTGAGAGATGTAAACTTTATTACCTATACTGCCAGGGAAGGACTGGCCGATGATATGGTAAGGTGTGTCATGGAAGATAGCAGCGGTAAGCTCTGGGTTGGAACCAATAATGGATTGAGCCTTCTGAATAAGGAAAAGTATACTATTGATACGATCCATATTGTATTATCGGGCAATTACATCGGCTCATTGTTTGAGGAACGCTCTGGAAAATTGTGGATCGGCACCAAAGATGGGTTGTACTGCTGGAAAAAGGGTATTTTTTCTCTTTTTGCCCAAAAAAAAGAGTGGACCGGCACGATCATCTCTTCGATAATTGTGGATATTGAGGGTAATCTCTGGGTGGGAACACTGGGCAGGGGATTGCATCGGTTCAAAGAGAATAAATGGAATGTCTACACCACACAAAACGGTTTGTCACATAATCAAGTAACATGTATCCATGAAGATTCCAGAAGTAATCTCTGGATTGGCACCAAGAACGGTTTGAACCGCCTGGAAAAGAGAACATTTGCCCACTACACTGTCAACGATGCTCTGTCACACGATGAAATAAACTGTATTTATGAAGATGAGGAAGAAACTCTCTGGATTGGCACGAGAAATGGCCCGAGCCGATTCACGCACGGTATTTTCTCTCCTTATTATAACGGCCATGAAGTTTTTTTAAACAATGGTATATTTTCTATCCTGGAAGATAATAACGGGTACCTCTGGATGAGTTCCAATAAAGGAATTTTCCGGGTCAGCAAAAGAGAATTGAATAATTTTGCTGATGCTCATTCCGAGGATAAGAATAGTATCACTGATATACTCGTTTTTGGCCAGGATGACGGGATGAAGAGCCGGATTTGCAATGGATTAACGCAGCCTGCCGGGTGGAAAAGTAGGGATGGGAAGCTCTGGTTTCCCACCATTAAAGGGGTGGTGTCGGTAGACCCTAAGAACCTGAAAAAGAATACCCTAATACCACCGGTGGTGATAGAAGAAATTTTGGTAGACGGTAAAGAATATGATGTTTTTCCCAGGCCAACCCAGGGGAAGGTGGTCTTTCCCCCAAGAATGAAGAAATTTGAATTTCACTATACAGCGTTAAGTTTTCTCAGGCCAAAAAAGGTTTGTTTTAAGTACCGGTTGGAGGGGTATGAGGAGGAGTGGGTGGATGCCGGGACTCGCCGAACCGCTTATTATACCAGCCTTCCCCCGGGAGAGTACACTTTCCGCGTAATCGCCTGCAATAATGATGGCAAATGGAATCCCGATGGTGCCTCTTTTCATTTCTACCGAAAATCCTATTTCTACCAAACCCTCTGGTTCTATCTCCTGTGTGCGATTGCTGTTTCCGCAGCAGGCATCGGTTTTTATACATGGCGATTCAGGAAATTGAAGAAACGAGAGGAGGAATTGGAAGCCCTGGTGGCTAAACGCACCCGTCAACTGAAGATCGCCAACCGTAAGCTTTCGGAAACCAACCTGGAATTAAAAAAACTGGCCTCATTGGATGGGCTCACCGAAATTTATAATTCCCGGTGGTTTGGAGATTTTTTAGACCTGGAATGGAAACGAGCCATCCGGCTGCGGAAACCCATTACCATTATTATAATTGATGTGGATTTTTTTAAGTTATATAATGATACCTATGGGCATCAGGCCGGGGATGAGTGTTTGAAGCGCATTGCTCACAAATTGAAAGAGGATTGCCGGCGCCCTGGGGATGTGGTGGCCCGATATGGGGGAGAAGAATTTATTGTTCTTCTGTCCGATACCCCTTCAGGTGAAGCCGCTGCTGTGGCCGAACGGTTGTGGACAGGAATCTTTGATCTAAAAATCCCCCATAAAACATCCAGTGTGGAGAAGTATGTCACCATTAGCCTGGGCTGCGCCACTGGTGTACCCCGTCAAGGTGACGAACCGTTATGGCTTGTCAAAACAGCTGACGCGGCACTCTATCAATCGAAAAGAGATGGACGAAACCGTATTACATTCCGCGCCCCTCAATAATGTCAATCTCTTTATGGAATTCGATCTTAATCTTTTTTTTTAGTTTGTTGATTTTACATGTCCATAGGGGAATCTTCCCCAGCAGGATGGAACCGGACAATGCCGCATTCACCGGGCAGACCTTGCACTCCTCTACTTCCTCACACGCAAAGCAGAAGGTTTGATCCGTGTAAAAATTTCTCTGAAAAAGATTTTTATAATTGGGCAGCCGTTTCGGCAGGATGGTTTTGTGACTTTTAATAAAGTCGTCCAGGTGACCCAGGAAAAATTTTTGAAATTCCCGAGTATCCTTCTTATCTTTAAAGAAATCTGGGAAAAGAAAACATCCCCATACCATGCCATCAGGCGTGACCGCCATTCGATCCTGGGCGGCAAAGCACCCAAATATTCCTGTATCTGTAGATTCACTCCTCCTGAAATCACTCACCGGGATGGTATTGTTTTCTCTGTAAAAAGAGATAAGAAATTCTTTTAAATCATTCAATTGCTCCTTTAATTTAAACAGCGATTGATCATCCCATTCGTCCACTGTTGAGAGGGCAAGACGGGGATTGGCAACCCCCAGTCCAATTATGAATTGAATGGATTTTGAAAGATCATCCACACTCTCCGGTGTAAACACGCTGTTGGTTCCAAATTCAATATCTGTGTGATTGGTCATCTCTTTAATGATCTCTACCATTGCATCGAAGGTTTCCTTTTCCCTTCCAGTCTCATGGGCCAGCCCGTCGAAACTCAGCAAAAGGGAAAATTTATGTTGGTTCAGGAATGAGATGATCGTCTCATCCAGGAGGCTGCCATTGGTCGTTATGGAATACTTCATTTTTTTCCCCTGCCCTTTATTTTTTTCCTCCAGGTACCATACCGCATGTTCGATCTGATCAAAGGCTAGCAAAGGTTCACCGCCGTAGAAATTGACAGAAATCTCCTGTGTAAAAAAAGGATAAAAGAAATCCAGGGATTTTTCGATTATGGATTCATCGATATAAAGATTTTCTTTGATTTGGGGGCAGTAGACGCAGTCGTAATTACAATCATCCGTAACGATTAATGTAAAACTTTCTAACTCCATATTATAATTTTTAATACACTAGTTTTTTTTTGTTGTCAAGATGAATTGGATTTTATTTCTCTTGAATCACTGGGTTGGACAGCTGTCCGATATTTTCAATAGAAATGGTGACATGATCGCCTTCTTTTAAGAAAACCGGCGGTTGATGGGTAAATCCCACCCCTTCCGGTGTCCCTGTCAAAATCACAGTCCCCGGCAGCAGCGTCATGGATTGGCTCAGGTGACTCACCAGTGCAGATGCGTCAAAAATCATGTCCGACGTATTGGATTGTTGATAGATCGTTCCATTGATTTCCGTTTGAATCGCCAGACCATTGGGATCGGGAATTTCATCCGTTGTCACCAGGCAGGGACCGATGGGACAAAAGGAATCAAAACTCTTTCCCCTGGCCCACTGTTTTTTTTGTTTCCTGATTTGCCAGTCCCTGGCACTCACATCATTGGCGCAGCAGTAACCCAGGATATGGTTCAATGCATCATCTGTGGGAATATTTTTGGCGATTTTTCCAATCACGATTGCCAATTCTGCCTCGTAATCCACCTCATCCGGGCCCACTTTGGGCAAGACAATAGGGTCGCCGTGCCCAATAATGGCATTGGTCCCCTTCAAGAACATGACAGGAATTTCTGGGTACCGGATTCCTGTTTCGTCTGCATGTTTGGCATAATTAAGACCGATACCAATAATATTGGGCGGTGACACTGGGGGTAGAATTTTTTTTATCACAGTCTTTTTATCCGTCACTGAAAATTCATCAAAAATAGAGCCGCTAATGATACGGGCCGATTTTTCGTACAGTGATTCCACCACACCATGATGGGTTTTATTGTCTTCTGAAATAAATCGAATCAATTTCATCCTAAAAATCCTCGCCTTTTGATTTTGATGGTTTATTATACCATATTGATATTTATGTTGCCCGCGAAACACACGAAACACACGAAATCACATACATACATATGTATATAAGAAGAAAATAGGCACCCCGCGCCGCGGGGTTTGATTTTTTTGTTAAAATAAATTATATTAATACAATGAATAAAAATGCAGTGATTCGAGCAGCAGTTGTACAGGTAGCACCCGTGCTTTTCAATCGAAAAGCCTCTGTTGAAAAAGCCATTGGTATTATCAAAGAGACTGCCCACCAGGGAGTCCATTTGATTCTTTTTCCCGAGGCGTTCATCCCTGCCTATCCCCGGGGATTGAGTTTCGGTTCAGTCGTGGGCAATCGCAGTACAAAAGGTCGTGAACTCTGGCAATTGTATTGGGAGAATGCCATCGATGTACCCGGGCCGGATACAAAGCGGTTAGGAAAAGCAGCACAGGAGGCTTGTGTCTATCTTGCCGTTGGGGTGATAGAAAGGGATCCAGGTAACAAGGGAACACTCTACTGCACACTGCTTTATTTTGGGCCAGGTGGACAATTACTGGGAAAACACCAAAAGCTGAAACCCACCGCAGCCGAACGTATCATATGGGGCGAGGGAAACGGCGCTACTCTTACAGTGCTGGATACGGAAATCGGTAAGATCGGCGGATTGATCTGCTGGGAGAACTATATGCCACTGGCACGAATGGCCATGTATCACCATGGAGTAGACATCTACCTTGCCCCCACAGCTGATGCCCGTGATACCTGGCAGGCCACCATGAGACATATTGCCTACGAGGGGCGATGTTTTGTGCTGGGGTGTAACCAGTTTGTCACCAGGGACATGTATCCCGAAGATTTACCCGGAATCGAGGAACTGGAAAACCAATCGGAAATCATGTGCCGCGGTGGTAGTGTCATTGTCTCCCCAATGGGAAAAGTGTTAGCAGGGCCACTTTTTGACAGGGAAGGGGTATTGATCACAGAACTGGATATGGCAGAGGTGGTAAGGAGCAAAATGGACTTTGATGTCATCGGCCATTATGCCAGACCCGATGTATTTCAATTGACCATCCAAAACCAACCCCCACCGGTAAAGGTAAAATTCAGTCTAAAATAAAAACGGTAATTTTCCGGTTAATGGAATTGTTAAAAAATTAACTTTAATAAAGAAAAATGGTTGACTTTTAGAAGACTCTATGGTAAAAGTGTATCCTAAATAAGTTCAATTGTTAACTTGTTAACTAAATTTTCCCAAAGGAGAAAAAAATGAGAAATGACAAAAAGAATGCAATTTCAACAGATTCATTTATGACTGAGGAGAGAACCTTTCCCCCCTCTAAAGAAGTTGTTGAACGAGCCCACATTGACGCAGAGAAGTACAGAGAAATGTACGAACGGTCAATCAACGATTCCGACGGTTTCTGGCTTGAACAGGCAGAGATGCTCGATTGGTTTAAGAAACCTACTGTTGCCCGGAAGTATCACTGGGATACCGAAAAGAGAACTATTGAGCATACCTGGTTTGAAGATGGTAAACTGAATGTCACTTACAATTGTCTGGACAGACATTTAAAAACAGACATCAAGGATAAACCGGCACTGGTATGGCAGGGTGAACCTGAAGAGGACACCAAAACATTAACCTATCAAGAACTTTATGTCGAAGTATGTAAGTTCGCCAATGTTTTAAAATCCCTGGGAGTTAAAAAAGGCGATCGTGTCTGCATCTATATGCCGATGGTTCTTGAATTATCAATCACGATGCTCGCCTGTGCCCGGATTGGTGCCATCCATTCGATCGTTTTTGGCGGATTCAGCGCAGATTCACTGGCCGACAGGATCAACGATTCAGAATGTAAAATCCTGATCACAGCCAATGTTTCCCTTCGTTCGGGAAAACACATCCCTTTAAAGGGAATCTCCGATGAAGCATTAAAGAGCTCCCCCTCTATCGAAAAAGTAATCGTCTATAAAAGAAACGATGAACCCTGTAATATGGAAGAGGGACGCGATCTCTGGTATCATGATCTAATGGCCGATGCCGACGATCAATGCGAACCGGAGCACATGAATGCAGAGGATACCCTCTTTATCCTCTACACCTCTGGTTCAACCGGTAAACCCAAAGGTGTACTCCACACCACTGGAGGTTACCTTTTGCACACATCAATAACCCATAAGCACATCTTTGACATTCACGAAGATGATATCTATTGGTGTACGGCTGATATCGGCTGGGTAACTGGTCATAGTTACATCGTATACGGCCCCCTGGCCAACGGTGCGACCAGCCTCATGTTCGAGGGAGTTCCCACTTACCCCGATGCCGGACGCTTCTGGCAGATCGTTGAAAAATATAAGGTTACTGTTTTTTATACCGCACCCACAGCTATCCGGGCATTAATCATGAAGGGAGAAGAATGGCCCAATAAATACGATTTGAGCAGCCTCAGGGTTCTGGGGACAGTGGGCGAACCCATCAATCCCGAAGCCTGGATGTGGTATTATAAAGTCATTGGCAAGGAAAAATGCCCCATTGTCGATACCTGGTGGCAAACAGAAACCGGCGGTGTTTTAATAACCCCCCTACCCGGGGCCCATACACTGAAACCCGGTTCGGCTTTACGTCCCTTCTTCGGCGTGGAACCTGTAGTACTCAGGGATGACTACACCGAATGTGGTCCTAACGAAGGCGGTAAACTGTGTATCAAGAAACCGTGGCCTGGTATGTTCCGTACCATGTGGGGTGATCACGAGCGTTTCATCGATGTTTACTTCACCATGTTCAACGACTTGTATTTCACCGGTGACGGCTGCCGTAAAGACGATGACGGTGATTTCTGGCTAATGGGCCGTGTGGATGACGTTGTTAACGTCTCCGGCCACAGGATAGGTACTGCCGAGGTCGAAAGTGCACTGGTTAGCCACGAAAAAGTTGCCGAAGCTGCTGTTGCCCCAATGCCGCACGAAATCAAAGGCCAGGGACTCTACGCGTTTGTCACCCTGGTTGATGGTGTTGAAGAAAGCGAAGAACTGCGCAAAGAATTGATCAAACATGTTCGCAGTGAGATCGGCCCGATTGCAACCCCTGATAAACTCCAGTTTACACCTGCCCTGCCCAAAACCCGGTCCGGAAAAATCATGCGCCGTATCTTGCGTAAGATCGCTGAAAACGCAGTAGATCAGATTGGCGATACCACCACATTGGCTGATCCATCCGTGGTTGAAAAACTTATCGCAGACTCGAAAAAACTATAACTGGATATCACTCACTTATCATTTATATCATTAAAAGTCACAATAAGTGAGAAGTAAGAAGTGATAAGCCGAACGCCCGGTAAAGGATGCGCTTTTCCGGGCCAATTAAAACATACACAACAGATGCATACGTATACTTATAATTAAAGGAGGTTATAAAAATGACTGAACAAAAAATAATGAACCGCTGGATGGTTGTTATTGGTGCGGTTCTCATTCAACTTTGCCTGGGTGCCATTTATGCCTGGAGTGTTTTTACCAAACCCCTGGTAGAAGCCGGATGGACCAAAGCACAAACGCAAGGTGTCTTTGCCGCAGGATTGGCAACCTTTGCCATTATTATGGTTATCGCCGGACGAATCATGCCCAAATTGGGCCCTCGCGTGGTGGCCATGGCTGGTGGTGTTGTCCTGGGATTGGGATATCTTCTCGCCGGGTTCTTCGGAGGTACCAGTTTTGCCGGTGTATTTATTCTCATCGGGATTGTGGGAGGCGCCGGTATTGGATTGGCATACGTGGTACCTATTGCCGTGGGAATGCGCTGGTTCCCGGATAAAAAAGGTTTGATCACGGGATTGGCCGTGGCCGGATTCGGTTTCGGAGCATTATTATGGGTGAAACTGGCCGGGTCCTGGGGGCAGTTGATTGCCAGCCAGGGACTCAGCACAACCTTTATTATTTATGGTATTGTCTTCCTGGTGGCTGTTGTCATCGGGGGTCTATGGATGAAGTATCCCCCGGAAGGGTGGCAGCCTGCAGGATGGTCCCCACCGAAACAAGAAAACGGAGCTAAGCTCACCGGTGCAGTTGATTATACCAGTGGTGAAATGTTGAAAACCCCTCAATATTATATGATTCTATTCACATTCATATTCGGGGCCAGTGCTGGTTTGATGAGTATCGGGCTGATGAAGCTTTTTCCCATGATCGCATTACAAGCCAATGGCATTGAAGAGGCAGCAGCCAGTGCCATAGCCGGAACAGCCATGGCGGTCTTTTTTTCACTGGCCAACGGTATCGGTAGGATTGCCTGGGGAGCCATCAGTGACAAACTGGGACGAAAACTTTCCATCGCTCTGATGATGGGTGTCCAGGGTATAATAGTCATCCTCTTCCAGTGGATGGCGGGAACACCGGCGCTGTTGTATGTGGGTGCGACTTTAATCGGGTTTAACTTCGGTGGAAATTTTGCCTTGTTCCCCACCATGACGGCGGATACCTTCGGTACAAAATACGTCGGTATGAATTACGGCTGGGTATTCCTTGCATACGGCGTCGGTGGAATTTTCGGCCCGATGCTGGGAGGAATACTGGGTGACATGGGGAACTTCCCACTGGCCTTCACTATTTGCGGAATCCTCTGCCTGGTGGCCGCCGGAATTATTTCCATGGTTAAGGCACATCGAAAACAGGAGGTTTAATCCCATGAAGATAATTCAATCTATTGTTTTGATTCTTCTCCTGCTCTTCACAGCAAGTCAAGGTATGTTTGGTGATGAAAAAGAAAAGGTCAGCGCAAAACTCTATGGCTATGTCAAACTGGATGCCATATATGAGACGGGGTGCTCTTCTCATGGGAATTATACCCTCTGGGCAAAAGACCCTGGAAACAGCGACGGCCTATTTTATTTAACCGCCAAGCAAACCCGCTTTGGTCTGGCCCTTAAAGGTATCAGTTTTGGGAATTTTAAAGTAACCGGTAAAATTGAGGTCGATTTTCACTCCAGCAATGTACCAGAGAATAAAGCCTATAATTTCATGCGCCATGCCTTTTTGAAAATTTCCAATGGTTCTTTCTCAATAATTGCCGGGCAAACTTCAGACATCATCAGCCCACTCTATCCGTCAACGCTTAATTACCCGGTATTATGGGGTGCAGGGAATATCGGTTACCGCCGCCCGCAGCTCAGGGTCAGCCAGGATTTTAAAGCAGGGAAAAATGTCTATACCATCGAGGGTGGTATCACGCGAACCATTGAAGGAGATTATGATGGTGACGGTATTAACGACGGGATAGCTTCTGGTTTGCCCACCTTCCAGGCACGAATCGCAGGTAAATTTGGTCTGGGTTCCTCATCCAGCCTCCAAATTGGGGTCTCCGGCCACTATGGAGAAATCGGCGGAGCTGTAAAGTATACTTCAAACTCAATCAATGTCGATTTCTTGCTGGTTTTCTCCAAATTCAAGCTCATTGCTGAATACTTCTCCGGTAAAAACCTGGGAACCTTTCTTGGCGGTATCGCACAAAACATAAACCTGACGACAAATGAAGAAATCAATGCCAAAGGATTTTTCGTAAATGCTGTGGCTGACGTTTCGAAAAAAGTACAATTTAGTTTAGGTTATGGTATGGATGACCCGGATGATGCAAACCTCTTGGACGGTTTCCGCTCTAAAAATTCCTCACTCTTCGGTAATTTTGTAATTAAGCTCTCCCCCTCTTTAGAGGTTGGGCTGGAAATTTCTAATTGGATTACCGATTACCTCAACCAGGAGCAGCAAAAGACCTTGAGGTTTCAAAATTCCTGGATTCTTTCATTTTGATGCTGTTAAATGATGTCTCCCCTGCCCACAGGGCTATAAAAAGTTTTTCGGGGGTCCAGGGATAAAGAAAATTATGAATGCAGAGTGATGAATGATGAGGTAGAGCTTTTAAGGCTCTTGTTTAAATTCTCTTTAAAGTTTTTCATCATTCAGCATTCATAATTCATCATTAGCTTTACATGTTTCCCCCCTGGCCGCCAGGGAATTGAAAAAAGAGACATTTTAAATTATAATTAAAACATGAATACAAAAGCTGAAAAAGTAACTCCAATTATTCCTAGAAGTTTAAAAAAGTGGCGGAAGATTTACCCGGAAAAATTTGCCCCAGAGGAAAAGATTTTCAAAAACGTTCACCGGGGCAATCGTTTATTTATCAGCACTGCCTGTGGGGAGCCCCAGTACCTGGTCTCAGCCCTGGTAAAATATGTTGAATCCCATCCCAAAGCGTTTGCCGATACTGAGATTTTTCATATATGGACCCTGGGCCTTGCCCCATATACAGATGCTAAATACAACTATAATTTCCGTCATAATTCTTTTTTTATCGGTAATAACACCCGGGAGTCCATCAATACCGGGTTGGCCGATTATACACCGATTTTCCTCTCCCAGGTCCCCGGTTTATTATACACCAAGCGAATCCCCATTGATATAGCGTTGATACAGACCTCTTTACCCGATAAGAACGGGTATCTCAGCCTGGGAATTAGTGTAGATATCACAAAGGCCGCCATTGAAAATTCCACCCTGGTCATTGCTCAAGTTAATTCCCACATGCCGCGGGTTTTAGGCAATACCTTCATTCATATGAGAGATATCGATTATATTGTTCATCACGATGAGAAGATACTGGAGTTTTCACCCACCGTACCTGATGAGATTGCTCAACAAATTGGCAGATACGTTTCGCGGATCGTTAATGACGGTGATACGATCCAATTGGGTTATGGCAGTGTACCCAATGCGATCCTCCACCACTTGCAAAATAAACGTCACCTTGGCATTCACACCGAGTTACTCACTGATTCCATTGTAGGATTGGTTAAAAAGGGAGTTGTGGATAATTCCCGTAAAAATTTAGATAAGGGAAAAACCGTTGCTTCCTTTTGCATGGGGATGGAAGAGACCTATGAATATATCGATGATAACCCGTTTTTTGAATTTCGCCCCATGGACTATACCAATGATCCCATGGTGATTGCACGGATTCACAATATGACAGCCATCAATTCTGCCTTACAGGTAGACCTTACAGGCCAGGCATCTGCCGAGTCCATCGGTTCTACTTTTTATAGTGGAATCGGTGGAAGTGCCGACTTTATGAGGGGTGCAGTGCTGGCTCCAGGGGGTAAAACGATCCTGGTGTTGCAAACCACAGCCAGGAATGGGGAAATTTCCCGTATTGTCCCTTTCTTAGATACCGGTGCCGGAGTTACCTTGAATCGTGGGGATATCCATTATATTGTAACAGAGTATGGAATTGCCTATATCCATGGCAAAAACATTCGCGAGCGGGCCATGGATATTATTGCTATTGCCCACCCTAAATTCCGCCCCTGGCTCATAAAAGAGGCTAAAAAACACAATCTGATCTACAAAGACCAGGCATTTGTCCCGGGGAAAAAAGGGGAATACCCGGAACACTTGGAAACCTATCGTACCACCAAAACCGGTTTGGATATTTTAATAAGACCTGTTCGTATCAATGATGAAGGCCTTATCAAGGACCTTTTCTATTCATTATCGGATCAAAGCCTTAAGAGACGGTTTATGTCTCCACGAAAAGATGTTCCCCATAAAATAAGGCAAGAGTTTGTCGCTATTGATTTTTCTCAGAAGATGGTCGTACTGGCTACGATTGAGAAAGAGGGCAAAGAGATTGTTGTGGGAATGGGACAATATATTATAGACACATTGACCCATACGGCTGAGGTAGCATTTACTGTAAAGGAAGATTACCACGGTCAGGGGATTGCCACTGAAATCTTGAAGTATCTGACTATCCTGGCAAAAAACGAGGGGCTCCATGGGTTTACAGCAGAAGTTCTTTTCGAGAATAGACCCATGATGAGGGTGTTTGAAAAAGTGGGATTCGATATGAAGCGAACCATAGAGGACGGCTCATACAGCCTGGTATTAAATTTTGCAACATAGAAGAATGAGCCCGGAAGATAACCGGCTCGAGATTTTCTCTCTTTTCCTTAACTGAAGCTTGACAAACTCTCGGCACTCCATTAAAAAAAAGGTGCCAGGTAAGATAAAATTGGCCATCGGGAAATTGTCGTGAGCGGCACCTTACAACTGGTTTAAATGCTATTTATTTTCCAATAGCCTTTCTTCGTAGGTCCAATGTGAGTAATCTTGCCCTCTTTTTTTAATTTTTTAAGATGATATTTGACCCCATTTTCTGAAATTCCAACTAACTCAGCCATAGCCCTCCTACTCAGTTGAGGGTTCTCTTTAATTAATTGAATAATTTTATTAGCAATTTTTTGGGTAGTTTCTTGGGTAGTCTTCTCAATTTCTTGGGTAGTTTCTTGGGTAGTCTCCCCAATTTCTTGGGTAGTCCTTGATTTTAATTTTCGATCAGAGACAGCAACATAAAAACCTCCGAATTTTTCTTCAAAAGATGGTTCTACAAGACCGTATGCTCTAAAATCTTCAATAACTCTTTTAACACCGGCTCCATACTTTTCAATGATGCCCAATTCCTTAAAAACTTGTGCCAATAACCTATTACGGGGTTTAGATTGTATAGCGCCGGATTTTATATCTTCAATGGTTAAATCCGGTGGTAATTTCCCACTGTTCCAAAAGCTGATCTTGTCACGAAAAACTTTAATCTGAGTATGAGTTCCTTCCTGGTAATCACGATGTATCACAGCATTCATCGCAATTTCTCGTATTGCCTCTAATGGATACTGCCATCGTTCTTCACGTTGGGGTTTTCCTGTTATAATGAATTCTTTAGTGATATATGCGGTAATAAAATCCATAATCTCTTCAACTTCAAACAAAACACTCTTTTTTATGTTTTTATCTTTTTTTATGGTAATTTCATCTTCAAATAACCCTATTTGAACATCGAGGATAAAGGAAGGCTTTTGGGGAAATAGAAGCAAAGCCGCAAACGTGGGTTTGTTTTCCCTGATGAGTTCATATTTTCCCAGGACATTCATTGGGGGATCGGTTATTTTTTTGCCCTTTTGTTGGCTTAATTGTTGAATAAACCATTCTACAGTATCCATATTCAGGTCGTTCAATGTTGAATTTTGAGCGAGTTGGTAATCCCAACTGCTGTTGAGAGAAAAGAGGTGAAGGCTGGAAATTTCTGTGGGGGTAAGTATGTGATTGCTGTTCATTCGTCTCCGGTAATATCTTCCTTGGACAGACACGGGTTTAATAGGATATTCGATAACATCGATAACCAGCAGGCTTTTTCCTTTATATTCCTTCTCATAAGTGTCTACAATGACCTGGGGGTTGGTAACGGTTTTCACTTTATTGATAAATTTTTGGATGGTTTCTTGACCGACATCGGATTCAACAATCTCTGATTTTTTTTCATCGTATCCTACAATAATCATTCCGCCTTTATGGTTAAGAAAAGCCCCGATGGTTTCAATAATTTCTTTTTCTCCCGAAAGAGATCTTTTAAACTCTACTCGGTCATTTTCACCTTTAGCAAAAATTTGTTCCCAATCAAAATTCATTGATTCCTCACTAAAAATTTCTCTTACCAGGAGAAATAATACCACAACTCAACAATAAGTGCCAGTAGGCAAAAATGCGTTGTCAATGTTGAAGCAAATAAAATAAATGAGTGATGGAAAAAGGTGCTTGGTGCAAAACACACCCTCACACTTTTACGCAGTGAGCAAAGTTTTATATTATTTCCAATGATCCTGTATATACATGGTAGCTTTTTCAATATCTAATGATTGAGTTGTATTACCAGTGCGGATATAGAATTCTTTACGCTGCGTTCCTTTCATAAAGTTGGGTTTAGACGCTTTAACCACTGTAACCTGACAAATGTTTTTGTTATCCAGTAAATCAAAATCTACTTTAATTTGCCGGGAGAATTCCGCGCCAATATACTCGCTTATCAAGTCCATCAACGTTTTTTGAAATCCATCGATAGATTTCCCTTTTACAAAATCAATATCCCTTTCCAAACCGAATATATCGCCGTTATCTTCGACTCCAATAAACAATATCCCACCTTCCGAGTTCAAGAAAGCGGAGATGCTTTTGAGTACGGAGAAACGTAAGGCTTTATTTTTTTGCTCCCTTTTAACATCCCATTGGAGCGTACTTTTGAACTCCATGGTTGCACTTTCACCACGCTTGATAAGTTCTGTCATTGTCATGGGACGGTCTTCTGTAATCTCTGCCTGACCCCGTTTTCCCCTCATCAATTGACCCCCTGAATCTCTTTCAATATTCTTTGAATGGTTAAATTGCCTTTGATTTGATTGCTGATTCTGCAGATACTCAATCTCTATTTCAGATTTTATCTTACCAAGAACTGCATTATATTTTCGCTTAAATTCCTCTAAAGCCCATTCTTTGTTGATTAGTGAATATTGACGGCCCAACAAATTTTTAAAACCCCGGATGATATTTTCTTTTCCCGACTCTATTTCAATAATTATATCTTTCACTTTTTCGTCAGTATCGATTGATCCATCCAAAATTATTTCCCTATAATTTCTATAAATAATTAGTAATTTTTCCTCAACTTTTTTTATTTTAAAATCTACGAAACTACTAGTATATCCCCCACTATTCAAAGTTCCATTTTTTGCATGGGATTCTTTTAATTTTTCTAATTCAGCACTTTGATTAGCAGCAATTTGGGAAATTTCTCTATTACGCTTAAGCAGGTATATCTGGTTCTTTCTATCCATATTCTTTTTCCTTAAACGAAGCCACCTCAATGGTGATGTCATTAAATGTGCAAACATTTCTCATGGAATGATTATACCATGATGCAGCCTTATATCCAACTGTAGAAAAACCGTTCTCGATTTCTTTTGCGTTATGCATCTCCAATAGGCGGGTGCTTTGTTGTATTATCAGGCCTTTTTGTATTGTGTGCCACGGAAAGGTCCGTGGGTGGTGGGCGGAGTTGGGTTTTGTAGGGGACGCCGATTTATAGCGTCCGTCACTCTCATGGTGTTTCTTTCGGATTCACAAAAACCCCCGATACAATTTATACATGTTTGAACAGTATCGAAAGAATTAACGTCCATAACAAAGTCATAGCAGTCACGTACCGTGCAGGGATTAGGCCCTGCAAGAAGGGATGCTGGGCGAAATCTTTTTCAAAGCCCAGAACAGGGTCCAGGACCCGGCCAAACTATATAAACTGGTCCAAATGATCGACCAGGAAACCTGGGTGCTGCTGGGTACCGACGTCAAAGGCGATATCTACGAGGGGCTGCTGGAGAAAAATGCCGAAGACACCAAAAGCGGTGCCGGTCAATACTTTATCCCCCGGGCACTGATTACAACCATGATCCGCTGCGTGCAGCCGCAACCCAATAAAACCATTGCCGACCCGGCCTGCGGTACGGGCGGATTTTTCCTGGCTGCCTACGACTATATCAGCAATCCCAACCATTATTCCCTAGATAAAGATGAAAAGAGATTTCTAAAATATCATACCTTCAAAGGCTGGGAATTGGTGGTTAATACGGCCCGGCTCTGCCTTATGAACCTCTTTTTACACAACATCGGTGATCTGACTGTGGAGCCGCCCGTTACCCGCGCTGACAGCCTGATTGCCGACAGCGGCGACCGGTTCGATTACGTATTTTCCAATCCCCCTTTCGGGAAAAAAAGCAGCATTACCATTACCGACAAAGACGGCAAAGAGATAAAAGAAAGCCTGACCTACAATCGCCAGGACTTCTGGACCACCACATCCAACAAACAACTCAATTTCGTGCAGCACATCTGCTCCATGTTGAAAATTGACGGTAAAGCCGCGGTGGTGGTGCCGGACAACGTACTATTCGAGGGTGGAGCGGGAGAGACAGTACGAAAGAAATTATTACACAATATGGATTTCCATACCATTATGCGTTTGCCCACCGGGGTGTTTTACAAGCAGGGTGTTAAGGCCAACGTCATATTTTTCGACAACCATCCTGCTGCTAAGACCCCCTGGACCAAAGAGGTATGGATTTACGATTTCAGGACCAATATTCATTTCACCCTCAAAAAAGACCCTCTGAAGCCCGGTCATCTAGATGATTTCGTTTCCTGTTACAATCCCGGGAACCGACACCAGCGCCGGGAGACAGAACGTTTTAAGCGTTTTACATATGACGAAATTATGGCCCGTGACAAAACCAGTCTGGATATTTTCTGGTTGAAAGATGAGAGCCTGGATGATTTGGAAAACCTTCCCAATCCCGATGTATTGGCAGTGGATATTGTGGAGAACCTGGAGGCGGGCCTGGAAAGTTTCAAAGAGATCGTCGAAACCCTAAACGGTTCCGGGGATTAATTGATAAGATTTAGTAAGGTTTAGGGGACAGACCGGAATGCTGTTACAACCAGCGGAAAAATAGTGATAAAAGATTATATATAGCTCAAGTTAGGCGACAAGCCAGAGAATTTCCATTAGTCCAAAGTCAACAAAGCTCGAGGGCTATAAGATGACGACTCCAATCAGTATTAGAGTATATTAAATTATGGACCACTTATATCTTCACTGTTTACTTTTCGTCCCTGTAAATTATTGTTTCTTTCATAGAGACACTATAATACTTTTTTTTAAGTCCAGATCTTATTATAAAAGAATAAAAGTAATCAAAATTTTACTTGACAACACTTACCTGAGCAGTTAAAATAAATCCTTAAGCCTATAATTAACTTACAGGAGGAAAGGTTATGATGGAGATATTAGGAATTGTCAAGTATGTGGAAAGTAATAAGAAAGCCAAAATCATTTCTGATGATGGAGAGTTTTTTCTTCTTAATGGAACCGATTCTTCGGGATATTATACCGATGTAAATTACAAATCAGCAGTTGATGTTTTGAAATTACGCCGCTATAGCGACGGCGATCCTCTTCATATAAAAGGAAGAAAAATCGATAATGATCATATTAATATCGAAGAATTCCTTTGACACAAAGGAAGAAAAATAATGGGAGTATAAAAATGACTCATTTATTATCTTTTTTTAAAAAAATCAGTGTTATTTCTTCTACTGTCTTGCTTTTGACAATATTTACGTTAAACTTTCATATTGAGGAATTAAACGCTGAAACTCAACCTGAAAATAAGAATGAATATAACGGTATTTTTGTTGGAAAGGCCAAACGATTTGATCATCGCGCTTTTCAGCTTATGCTTAGGAAGGCGGAAGAAGATTTGGCAATGTTTAATTTCTTAAATAGAAAAGCCATTGCGGCATCTATTGGCAAATTTCAAGGAAGGCGTTTCCAGTCACGTCAATTAAGTTTCCAGGCTACGACACTGCCTCTTCCCGAAATTTCAACCACCAGCAAAAGCCAGTTTTCATCGGCTGGAGAAACAGGTGATATTTCCGACGTTTCCAGAACAACTAAAGACACCCAGACCACCGATTCAGAGTCCACAAGCTCTCAGAGCAGCACGGAGTTAATTGAGGCTCAAAAGCATACAGACATGTCAAAAACCACGCTTGATACCTCTTTGGAAAGGACCAGTAAACGCCCCTCTGTTGCCCCCACAATCCCTGGACTTGAGACTTTACAGCCTGTTAAAAGTCCTGCTGGTGAATTCTCGCTCTCCGGTCTCGACCTGTTGGCCCAACAACTCGCACTTAACTACAAGGTGGTTAACCTCCGTCTTTTAAGGAATTTGGCGATTTCGGATCGTTATTATGCTGAAGGGCAATCTATTAAAACCCGGGCCCAGGTTCTCCTGGGATTCCAGGTAAGTATTAGCCCGCAAAAAAGAAATAAAAATGCAGTTGCCGAAGTGAAGATAACACTTAGAAAGAATAATGTAAATGCAGTAGCATCTAGTAATTGTGATGCAAACGATAGTAGTGACGTAGCCTTGTCTCTAATGAGTATATTACCTGCAAAAAACACATATAATGTTATGGCATTAACTCAAGATGCTAAAACATGGGGTGCCGGTGCTATTGTCAATGTGTTTAATGTTGGTATAAGTGGAGGTAAAAAAAGTGAGACCTTTTATATGGTCAAGGATACTGATACCTTTGCGATGGAATTTCCTGCCGAATCAACTGGAGAAAGCATTGCCTTTGGTTGGCAATTTCGTCCCGTGTTGGGACGTAAGTCAGTTGAACCAGGTCCCAGGAATGTTTTTGCCCTTATTTCATTACCACAGTCTAACCAGGAAGAATTTGAAGGAACTATTGAAATAGAAACATATTGGAGACGCTTTTATAAAAAAACCCAAACCGTAGGCCCCGTCATAAAAAAATTTAAAAATTCTCAAAAATATCCTATCAGGATTCCCGAAATTGCTGAAATGAAAAAAGAACTGGAACCCAAGGTTAAAAACATCGAGTGGCAAAAAATCGATAATAAAAATGCCCTGGTCACTTTGTTTGGAAATAATTTCTTCCCCGGTACAACGATTTTCGCCGGGGGAAAATTTTACACCGAGGGAAATGGTCTCTTTATAAGCAGTGAAAACCAGCTTAGTTTTCTTATTCCATTCTCAGTGCTTGTAATCCCGGATAATGTGAAAATTTTCCCATCTTTTAGCCAATCAACCACACCTCTACGCTTCCTCTCTCACCTGGATCAGCGGCATATTGACCAAATAAGTTTTAATGTTACAAAAATTTTCCCTATTGATGAAGCCAATCAAATGATAGAAATAGAAGCAAACAATTTTATCGCTAAGTACGATGGTAGTCCGGAGGGCCTTCAAAATCCTTTGATCAAGTTAGGAAATAGGTATTATAGCCCCGATGAAATGATTATTAAATATGAAAGTATTGAAAACGAAAGAATTTTTTTCTTCTCGCCACCTTTTATTTTTCCCATAAAAGTGAGAGAAGATTGGGAGCAAATTAAAAAAATTTCTTTTGCCGTACCCAATAAGGACTTAAAAACAGAAAATATAATTTCGATAGTGGTTCCATTTGCAGGCCCCAAATGGTTCTATCAAACTTCTTTAAAAATAACGTCTCCTTTAAAAGTTCCCTTTTCTGTGAACAAGCTGAGCTTTATAAAGGAAGGAGATGACCCGGTGCTGGCGGTTGAAGGACACGGGTTTGAATCCGGGAGAATGGAAATAATAATCGGAGATCAAGTGATTAAAGCCAGTAGTGATCAATCTGCTAAAACTAAATTTACTATACGCAGCTCCACTCTTGCCACCTTATCAGTGAAAAAGGTGGAACTAAAGGATGTCAAACAAATTATTATTAGATATAATGGTAGAGTATGTAAAATTTTACCCCTCAAACAACCTAAACCCAAATCCAAGCCTTTGAAAATTATTTCGATAGAGCCGATTCATGAGAAGGACTCGAAATCTGTTAAAATCACAGGCGAAAATCTCCAACTTGTTGCTTCGGTAAAACATATAGATAAAACATTGACTTTCAAACCGTCAAAGGATGGGAAAATCGGCAAAATTTTTATACCTGGGGAGTTGACAAAAGAGGCGTCACAAAAGGGATTGACTTTTATAACTAAAGATGGAAAAGAAACAGAATTTATTCTGGAAGTAAAAAAAAGAATAAAGAACAAGTAAACCAAGTTTACAAATAATCCGCTGAAGAATGTGGATATACTTTGACGAAAAACTTGAATGGCGCATTACTTTTTTAGTTCATTTTTTTTAAGTGTACTTTAGCATCCAAATATAGCTTTAGCGAAATAAGTTAGAATACGGGAGTCTTTTCGGCACGATTGATGAGTACAGTGCAAGGTGAAGTACATGTAGAGCACGGAAATTATTTATAAATGTCAAAATACTTGATAGATGGAGGAAATCAATTGGTGAAGGTGTCTGTTTTTTCGTCTGGCCCCTTTTTTTTGATTTTATCTTAATCTTTTTTCTAGTCTGGCTCCTTTTTCTCCCTGGCAAAACCGGTGAGCCGGTAGGTAGGGATTAGCGATTTTTCCCTGCCCCCGCTTCAAGCAAAAACTTTTGATAAGCCGAAACGCGGCTTGCAGCCGGAGCCAAAGAAGGATAGAGGAGTGGAAGGGTGTCCGTGCTTGACAGGTTCCTTTTTATTATTTAAAATTCAATTGTGATTTGAGTTATTTTACCACCGGTAAGTATTTAATCACATTGAGAAGGGCGTAAAATCCTATGAGATATTCTACTGCCCCGGGAAAAAATAAGAAGAGGAGTAAAAAATGAATCCAACTCAAAGCAATTCAATCCAGGAGGAAGTGATCCGAGCTCTTCTCAAGGTAATTGCCAGGGAGGGCTTTGCTGGGGCTTCGCTAGAGGCCATTGCCAAAGAAGCCGGAGTAGCCTCTATAGATTTGGGCCGCTGGTTTCCTTCAATCATAGAACTGGCATGCCAGGTGACAGAAAAACTTCTCTATCGCTTGGATGCCACAGTACCGGAACCAGGTGGTGACCTGGAAACCCAGCTAAAATCCTTTGCCTCTGATTACTGGGATTTCTGGCAGCAATACCCGGGAATACTGGCTTACTATTGGGAAGCTGGGAAAATTAGCCAACTGAGAAATATGGTCCAGGAAAAGCAAAATAAAACCAGGGAAAAGATCGTGGATTTTTTTGCCTTTTATAGGAAACACGGTTCTTTTATACAAGAATTGGATGAATTGGACGACCAGGAACTGGAACACGAACTGGTGGGTGCATTTTTGGGCAGCATTTTTTCCCGCGTCACCTGGCAAACGTTTGGAATCGTTAAAGCAAGATTCAATATAGACCGTCATGTGCACTGTTTTTTGAAAGGTTATGGCCGTCACGCGAGAGATTAGTGAGATTAGGGGACAGACCAGAATTTAGCTTACCCTTTCCGCTTGGAGGGAAAGGCAACATCATCCACAGCGCTATTCTGTACAAACCGGTGAGGATACGCAGCTCAAGTTAATGGACCATCGTTCAGTTGAAGATATAGTTACCTTGTTGAGGCGAAAAGATTTTAACCCGGTGTTTACCGATTGGTGGCGAATTTAAACCGTTTTATAAAAAAAATCGTATATGATTGAATGAAAATTAAATACTTTGATCATGCCGCATCCTATCCGCCCTTTAAAGAAGCTTTGGATACTTACTGCAAGGTAAGCCTTGATTATTTTGGAAATCCGTCCTCCGCCCATTACCCCGGTTTCGAGGCAAGGACATTGTTTCAAAAGGCCAAAAAGGATTTCAGTGCCATGTGTAATTTCCCGGACGGCAGGATAATACTGACTTCCGGAGGTACCGAGGCCAATAATACAATTGTCAACGGGCATATGAAATTCACACCTGATGCACGACTGCTGGTAGCCGTGGACACCCACCCCTCCATATGGTTTGCCGTCCAAAGATACAATAAACAATGCGGCATTTTGCCCCTGGGTAAGGGGGGGCGAGTCGATATAAATGATGTAAAAAAATATATAAATAGTAAAACCACGCTTCTTTGCATGAATCATGTTTGCGGGGAAACAGGGGTTGTTCACCCGGTGGAAGAGATATCGGAACTATGCGCAAGAAAAGGTATTTTAATGCTCTGTGACGGCGTTCAGGCAGTGGGGCATCTCGATGTGGACCTTGAAAAAATAGTATGCGACTATTATACTTTTTCCGCTCATAAATTCGGAGGACCACGCGGGATCGGGGGGATTCTACTGCGTAACGACCGGTTCACTCCCCTGTCGGGCGGCGGGAAACAGGAATGGGGTTTAAGAGCAGGAACGGAAAATGTCGCCGGTATGGCAGCCGCCGCCACGGCTCTCAATTGCTGCCTTAGAATCCAGGCTAACGAGGAAATCCGCTTAAGAGACCTGTGCCGCAGGTTATACAACCATATTAAAAATGAGGTGGACGAAGTAATCCTAAACAGCGACCCAGATAACGGGCTCCCGGGCCTTCTGTCCATATCCGTACCAGGGCTGACGGCTCAAACTGCGGTGGCCCAGTTAAACCTCTCAGGCTTCGCCGTTTCCGCGGGGTCTGCCTGCCATGCAAACGAAGTGATTCCCTCGAGAACCATAATGGCCATGGGCAGAAATGAAACCGAGGCCCTGGGAACACTGAGAATTTCCATGGGTATCGATAACACGGAAGAAGATGTGACAGCCTTAGGCAGCGCAATTATCGAGGTTATTAATAGTAAGGATTAGTAAGAAGGAGGAAGTAAAAGGAGTGAAAAATGGGTTCTCATTTATCTGAAGAGTTTTTACAGGACCCGGATTTTAGTACACTGGAGGATGCCTACCGTGGCCTGCCTACAAAGGGTAAGATAATCTTGTCTTGTGGATTTCAATCGCTCCCTGGGACGTTGAAAAACATGGAAGCAGTGGGTTTCGTGGGGATGTCGATAAATACCGGTGGTTTTAAAAAATCAAGGGTTGAGGTCATCGGGTATAAAGCCAAAGTGGGGCCATGTTATGATACTGGTCGAAAAGCAGCCTATGGAGGTGCAGCCCTTGCTGCACTGGATGACGATAATCACCTCGTATTCGGGGAATTAAGGATCTGTGAAAAGACAGCTAACGTTTACCGGCTGCCTCCATATAAAAACATAATGAAAGTGAGCAAAGGTGAAGAAAAACTGCTGGCCAGGTTTAAAGACGATCCCATACCCTTTGACTGCAATACCTATGAAGAAGATTTTGCCCGGCTGTTAAAGATGGTGCCCGGTCCTCCCCGAACTGATACGGAATCCGACCGGACACCCCTATTTTACCCCGGCCCCTTCAAGTTATTGATCCTTAAAGATGGGAGTTTGATCAGACGGGGCCAAACCACGCTTACGGCTAAAAGCCAAGCAGTGCCCCTTATTCAAAAGGACGGCTGTATCGATGTGGGACATATAGAAGAACAAAAACCCGCGCCGATTCAAAACCTGAAGGAAGCTTACGGAAAATCCGGCAGCGCATGTCTGCTGGGCGATCTACCCATCCATAACACATTCATTCATAAAAGTATTCGTGATTTTACAGTGCTCCCCGCCGTGAACATGGGAATGAAAAAGAAACTTCTCGAATTGATAAAAAAAGAGGGAAAGTATTTCGTGCTTACCGGGACAAATCCGGCAGACCCTCACGGCTGCTGCCCCTCATTGGATGTGGGGATTGCGCTAAAACTGGTTGACGCGGGAATATTAAGTTCATTCGGCAGCCCCACTCCCCCGGACGGATGCCCCATTACAATATTTGCCTTTGCCGGTGAGATAACCATAAAAGATGGAAAACCCCGGTTTAAGATAAACTCGGAATTACGCGGCAAGGTTTTGAATCACCTGGAAAACCCCGTGAAGAAAAAAAGTACGGGCGCAACGATTCTGAGCTGGGTGCTGTTGGGATTTGTCGCCGTCAGCCTGGTGACCGCCATGTATAAAATTATCTTCCCCACGCTTATTGCCGGCGATATTTCCGAAGATCTAAAAATCACCGAAGAAAATGCATGGGTCATTTGCCTTTTCCACGCAAAAAAACGCTGCCCTTTTTGTTTAGCACTGGAAAAAGGAGCCCGTGAGTGCCTGGTGAGATTTTTTAACAAACCCGTTACGGACGAGACCTATGTTCCCGTCTATTTTAAAGAGATCGTTTCGGATTTACCACGTCACAGGCATTTTAAAAAAAGGTACAAACTCTTTACTGCGTCACTGGTGCTAATGGAATTTAAACAAGGCAAATTAGTAAAAGATAAATTACTAATCGGTGCCTGGGAATTGGCTGGGAAACACGAAGAGCTGGTCCTGTATATAAAAAAAGAATTGGATGATTTTTTGAAGGTAAAAAGTGGTTGAGTTCCCGTATGCCGTATTTACAGCCTTTGGTCTCGGTTTACTCTGTACCGTTCATCCATGCCCCTTAACACTAAATATTGCAGCCATTTCATATATTTGTGGTCGGTCTAATGGTGTAATTAGATCACTGCTGATGGGAGCTGCGTTTATTGCCGGGTATGTTTTTAGCTTAACCCTGCTCACTGTTGTGGTAATGTTTGGTATTTTCAGCGTACCCGGGATTGCGAACAGACTGCAGGAAATCATGGGTTATTTTATCGGCCCCTTACTGGTACTGGCAGGCATGATATTATGTAAACTATTACCCTGGTCATTTTCTCCCACCGGGGCAGGCGGATTGGGTAAAATAAAAAAAAGAAACCATTGGAGTTACAACGGCACATTTTTTATGGGGGCGATATTGGCAGTTACATTTTGTCCTGCTTCGGCTGCCGTATTTTTCGGTGTTTTCATACCCTTGACAATAAAGTTCGAATCGACACTCCTGCTGCCGCTGTTTTTCGGTTTGGGTTCGGGTCTTCCGTTAATTGTGTCTACCGCGGCGATAGCAAAGGGTATTTCCGTAGCAAGTAGAATTCGAAATAAAGAGAACCTTTATCGAAGAATCTCAATCTTTGCCGGTGCGGTTCTTATTATTATAGGAATATCCATAATCCTGAACAGGGTGTTCGGTTATTCCTTGTAACGGTGATCAACGATAAAGGGAAAGATTAGGGGACAGACCAGATGGGAAAAGGTAAAAATGTATGATTAGGGCATGGAAAAGAGCCGATGCCAACTGTCAAAAAGGTGATATCACCTCTCAAAGAGGCTTAATCGCTTAAAAAAGAGTCAGTATCACCTGGGAAGGTAATCGTTAACGACAGAAAAAGAGGCGATGTCACCTCTAAAAGAGGCTTAATCGCTTAAAAATGAGTCAATATCACCTGGGAAGGTAATCGTTAACGACAGAAAAAGAGGCGATGTCACCTCTAAAAGAGGCTTAATCGCCTAAAAAAGAGTCAGTATCACCTGGGAAGGTAATCGTTAACGACAGAAAAAGAGGCGATGTCACCTCTAAAAGAGTAGTTATCCCTTCTCAGAGAAGAAATTTTCTGGCCTGGCACTTTTTTCATTATTCCCTACTATTACTTTTTTAACCTGAACTAATGACCATTGTTTGATGAGAACAAAGGCATATTAATTAAGCCAGGTAATGGTGACTAAAAAGTGACTCCTCAACGACAAAAAAGTTGAAATTTTTTTCCTGGTGTGATAGCTTGTAATTTCCCGGTTAGACCAGCAATGGTTAGAGTGAAGACATCTGGGTTGGCAGAGCAAAAAGAGGTGAGTTGAAAGTGCTCAGACCCTAAAGGCGGAAGCTTACCCGTAATGAACTTTTTACTCTTTTTATTACTAACTTGAAAAAGCTTGCAAAAAAAACAAATTTTTTTGTCCACCCTAATCTTGGGAAAAAAGGTGGGAGGTGCCAGGCAAAAAATTTAATTCAGGCAAAAAACTTAAAATGACGTTATCATGGGATAAAATATACTATTTAGAAATAAATGAAAAATATCCGGAAGCAATTAACGCAATTGAAGACAAATTAAAAGAAACTCCTGGCAATGCTGAAACCGTAATAAGACTGGGATTTAATTTATGGTTTGCAATTGTTGAGGATGACAGGATGAAACTCAACCTACCAATCGAACAATATGCAAATCGATTTATGGAATTATTGAATGAATATAGATCTAAACTTCAAGATAATGCTGATTTTTGTTTTTCCTATGGTCTTGGCTTGAGTAGTGATTACTATCGTTTTGTCAAGAACGCAAATGATATAAAAGAACTAAAGAAATGTGAAAAACTAGGCAAGGATATTTTAAAAAGAGCTAGTAAAATTGATAGTTTTTATAAAAAAGTGATAAAAGGGAAAGTTTCAAAAGATGAGCTAAGTGAGCATTTTAAAGGTAGAGGGTGTTTTGAAAGATATTTTAATATCTCCTAACTTTAGCTCATTAAAGATCTTTTTTCTCCTTAGCCTTAACCTCAACCTTAACCTGAGCTCTTATAGGAACCTTTTGGTTCCGGCTATACTGATTTATGTGTTTTATTACATTTGATAATTTGAAGGAGGTGAAGAAATGCAAAAGAGAGTAAAAATGCCATTAGGAATTAAGATTATTATAGTGTTTCATTTACTTAACATTTTCCTTTGGACAATTGGGCAAGGTGGAGCGGTAATATTTTATGATACTGTAGCCAAATGGGGATTACATGATCCCAGGGAACTCCTTAATCCCGTTATTGTTGAAGTCAATAGAGCGATTGGACTTACAGATGTTATAGTACTAATTCCACTATTTATAATAGCGGTTATAGGTCTCTGGCGACTAAAATTCTATGGTGCAATTGCTTCCTGGTTAGCTCTTGGGATTACGCTTTATTGGCCGGTAGTATCTTGGTCCAGCCAGTATTTCTATGGACAGGCAGGGATAAAACACCGACCAACCCCAATGTCCACTCATGTGATTCTTACACTTATCCTTCTTTTTGCGGTATGGGCAAGCTGGTATCTATATAAAAATCATAAACGGTTTGAGTAAAAGTATTTTCCTTAAGCTGATGGTCCATTATATTATCATTTTCAACTTTTTTAATAAATATAGTACAAAAAATTAATTTTATCAATCTCTAACTTAAGTAAATTAATATTTTGGGGTGATATTTTTAATATATTTAATTTCACCTCTATTTTCCCTATTCCTTGTTCTTGGTGACGATTTTTTAAAACTTAGCGCACTTCTCGCATTTCCTCTCTTCTTCATAACCGACTATTGTTTGATGAGAACAAAGGCCTTTCAATTAAGCCAAGTAAATGAAATATTTTAAAATTTATCTATTACTGATTTACTATACGATCTTTCTTAACTATTGTTTCATTAATAATTCTGTGGATAACAATCGAGTGAATCGTGGGATTACAGTGTCTGAATTAGAACTGTTGGCAAAAGAAATAAAAAATAATCTTTTTAAAAAAGGGATCGATAAATTTTTAATTTTTGCGAATAGTTGTCGTGGATGTGTTACCAGTTGGGATTATATCCAGGAAAAGCAATGTAGGTGTTCAGGAAAGGCTCGTTGGAGTAACAAATACGGGAGCCTATATTTAGTTTGGCCTGAAAATAATGTGTACTATATACAAATGATTGATTGCTGTTGGATATATAGTAAACATAAAATATATGTAAAGAATATTTTTAAATATATTTCAACTCATAAAGAAAAAATCAAAACTGAAGAAATAATACCCCGGTATATTGAAAGTCATTTCTTTTTTACAGCAATTTATTATTATGATAAGAAAGACTCTCTTGAATTACAACTTAAAGATGGAGTTTTCAGAGAATCAAATGATGCATTTTATGAGTATAATAAAAAACTGAAAGTGAAAAAATTAAAAGATATTGTAGATGAAAAAATTAAATACATAAAAAAAAATTATACATTTGAAAAACTGTATTGGACAAAAAAGTATAGGAAAATGCTTCGTAAAAATAAAATGAATTAAAATACATCTGATTATTTGTCGGATTGGGAACATTTGAGCGAAAAGAACTACAAATCAAAAAAGAAGGAAGTGGCAGAAACGCTTATCAACAGATTAAATGATATGTACCCGGGAATTAAGGATGCTGTGGATTATTATGAAGTTGGGACGGCAAAAACTATCAAACGGTATACGTTGAATCCGGGAGGAAGTGTGGATGGATTTGCACAGATACCCAGTCAGGCTGGGAAGAACAGGTTATCTCAAGAGTCTGCAGTTGAAAATCTTTATTTTGCATCTGCCTGGACAGAGCCCGGCGGTGGATTCGGAGCCGCATTGGGAAGTGGATATATGGTTGCTAATAAAATTCTGAAAAGAGAAAAAAGTTAAAATTTCGTAAAATTATGTTGAGATTGATATGAAGAATTATATATAAAGGAGCAGAAATGAGCAATAAATTTAGATCAATTACTACTCTAATAGTTTTATTTTTTATTCCAATGGTTATATTTTCGTTAAAACAAAAAAATAATTTAAAAAAAGATATTCAGGATTTAATCGTTCTGAAAAATGCGATAACATCTGGACTTATCAAATACAAACTGACTGAACTTAGAGAAATTGAAGAATTAATAGGAATTCCTCATAAAAAGAATGTTCGTAAAGATGGTGGTATGGATATTCTTGAAATTTCATATCCTAAAATAGAAATTATTTTTGGTAAGAGGAGGCATGATAAATCCATCCCATTTACTTTACTCAGAGTCTCTATAAATGGAAAAACTGTTGATATTGGACAAAAGAGGAAGCTTGAATTGAGAAATAAGAATGATCTAAAAAAACTAGATAATTTTTGGGGTTTTCAGAATGTATCGTTAAAAAACTTAGATTTAAGGGAAGAGATCGAACTTTTAGAATCCATGACGTTTGATTCATATACTGAATGGCCTCCACAAGATAAGCTGCCAATTGGATTTGACCCTTATCGATTACTCGAAGAGGGGAAAAATCCTGGCCTGGGTCTACGGGATTTACATGAACAAGGAATTAATGGAAAAGGTATTGGAATAGCAATTATTGATCAGCCTTTACTCTTAGGACATGAAGAATATACATCTCGCATTATTAGATACGATGCAACTGGATTAGGAGGTTTTTCTCCTCAAATGCATGGTTCACCTATTGTATCTATAGCTGTGGGTAGAAAAATTGGTGTAGCACCGGAGGCTATTCTCACTTATTTTGCGGTACCCATGTGGAAAGATGATAATTCTTTTTATATTCAAACTCTGAAAAAGATTTTTAAAATCAATACCAAATTGCCAAAAGGTGAAAAGATACGTGTAATTAGTATTTCCGACGGAGGATTTTTTTCCAATCCTGGATTCTCAGAATGGAGAGAAACATTGAAGGAAGCAGAGCAATTAGGAATTTTAGTAGTCACTTGTGATACTCATTTTTTAAATTATGGAACATTAAATTTGATAGAGGGCGAATGTCCGGATAATCCTAAGAGCTATGTTCCAGGCAAGTATGTGGATGAAAATGATTTAATCAGAGTACCTACAGGAAATAAAACAGTTGCGAGTCATCGAGGAAATGATGTGTATACGTACTATCGTAATGGTGGAATGAGTTGGGCCGCTCCATATATAGCTGGCTTAGCAACATTGGCATTTCAGATTGATCCTTATATAAAGCCAAAAAAAATAAAGGAACTTTTAGTAAGAACAGCTACCAAGACTAATTCAAGACCAATTATTAATCCAAAGGCATTTATAGAAAGTATTAGAAATGAATCTAAAACAGATAAATTTTAATGAATTAGAAAATAATATGCAATATCTAAATAATGACAATAAAAAAACCTCAAATGGTTTGTGTTTATTTGGTTTGTAGGTGTTGTTGTATTCAAATTTATGGTTGGAAAAATATCATATTTACATTTTCTAATTGCCCTTCCATTCATCATTTTAGTTTTATCATTCTTTTTTGAAAGATGGCTTCAAAAAAAATTCGATTCAAAGCTCATAGTGATTACTCAATGGATTATAGCAATCTCAATTTTCCCATCTTAATCATTGTTATTTTCATTAAATATTCATAGATGTATAAAAAATAATCAGAATTTTTCAAAACAAACTTTTAAAGACTCCCTGCGCCGTGGGATTCTGGACTTCTAAAAATTTTTTATTAAGGTTTTTTTATATTTTTTTCTTCGCGTACCTTCGTGGTTAAAATTAGAATCCCCGGAATTTGGGTATGGCTGTTGAAATACCTCCTGGTTTCTGATACAATATGCCTCTGGAAGAATCACAATGAAAGATATCAAAACCCGTTTTCTTTACTCACCGGAGTGGGATAAAATAAACTATCCCCAGGAATGCCCCTATGATACAAGCCGTGCCGGTAAAACCCGCAGCACCCTTCTTTCAATGGGTTTTTTGTATGAAAAAGAGATACAACCAATAAAAGCCACACGGGCTGAACTGGAGAAATTTCACCATCCCGCCTACCTGGATGCCATTATAAATGCTGAAAAAGGAGATCTCACACCTGAGGCATTTTCAATGGGAATCGGGACACCCGACTGCCCGGTTTTTCATGGGATGTACGAATATATTTCCCTGGCATGCGGCGCGTCACTAACAGGGGCACGGCTCATTCTTCAGGGAGAAGCAGATGTTGTGTTTAACCCGGCTGGCGGCTTTCATCACGCAGAGCCAAAAAAAGCGTCGGGCTTTTGCTTTGTCAACGATATCGTCCTGGCTGCAATGTTATTGACCGAAGCAAAAAAGAGGGTCCTGATCCTCGACCTTGATGTCCATCACTGCGATGGTGTGCAAAATGCATTTTATGAGCGAAACGATATCATGACCATATCGCTGCATGAGAGCGGCAAAACACTCTTTCCCGGGACAGGATTTGAAAACGAAATCGGCCGCGGAAAGGGTAAAGGATACTCTGTTAATATACCTCTACCAGTAGGCACAGACGACACTGCATATGAAAACGCTTTCAAAGAAGCTGCACTCCCATTGATCAATAAATTTAACCCGGATATCTTCATTCTGGAACTGGGTATGGATGCACTTTCTGGTGATCCCCTGGCCCATCTGAACCTCACCAACAATGTCTATGCAGATATCATAAATGAAATTCTCAAAATGGGAAAACCAATACTTGCGACAGGTGGAGGTGGATACAATGTGGAATCCACCGTGAGAGGCTGGAGCCTGGCCTGGAGCGTCTTATGTGGCGAGGAAGAGCATGACCTTGGAATTGGACTGGGCGGTGTTATGCTGGAGACGACCGAGTGGTCTGGTGGACTCAGGGATCGAGTATTAATTACCGATCCGGGCATACGGAACTCAGTAGATATTGAAATTAAAAGGGTCATTAAATACATCCAGGACAACGTTTTCCCACTCCACGGTCTGGCTTAAAAAGGATAAAATATAGAATAGAAAAATGAAGTGGCAACTTTTTTTCAACCCCAAATCCATTGCAATTGTGGGCGCCTCACCCAAAAAAGGTAAAGTTGGCCATGCTATTTTAACTTCCCTGATTCAAGACAATTTTCCCGGTAAAATCTTTGCCGTTAATCCAAATGTAAGCCAGGTTCTGGGAATCACCTGTTACCCTGATCTTAAATCCATCGGAGAGATTCCTGATCTTGTTTTAATCGCCACTCCACCCCGGTTAGTACTCAGTCTTTTACAGCAGTGCGGCGTACTCAGGGTTATGGCTGTGGTTATTCTCACATCGGTCTTAAAAGAAGTGGACGAGCATGGTAATCCCATGGAAGAATCTATTGCCCGGGTTGCGAGATCTGCTGGCATTGAAGTTATCGGCCCCAATTGTATCGGGTTATTGTCTCCTCTTACGAAACTGAATGCCAGTTTTGCCGGGAGTTTGCCCCTGCCTGGAAAGGTTGGGTACTTTTCCCAGTCTGGTTCGGTCATGTCTGCCATTATTGACATTGCAAAATCCATGAATATCGGTTTCAGTCGTTTGGTCAATATTGGCAACAAAGCCAATCTCAGTGAGCTGGATATGATAAAAGCCTTTGCAGATGACCCTGAAACCAGGGTGATTGCCGGTTACCTGGAAACATTTGATGATGGGGACAATTTCATACGGCAAGCTGAACAGATCAGCCGCGATAAACCCATACTGCTGATTAAATCCGGGGTAACTGCGGCAGGTGCAAAGGCAGCCTTGTCCCATACAGGCCGCCTAACCGGCAGCGAAAAAGCATGGGATTGTGTATTTGAACGGGCGGGAGTGGTGCGCTGTGCCTCTATTAAACATCAACTGGATATCGCCTCTGCTTTTGCCAATCAACCACTTCCCCAGGGACCGAATGTTGCTATTATTGCCAGCGCCGGGGGGGCAGGTATTATGGCTACCGATGCAATCGAACGAGAAGGCCTTCATCTCGCAGCGCTTTCAGACACTACTATTCGCACGTTATCTGATAAATTGAACAATGCCCTGAATGTAAACAATCCGATAGAAATCTTGGGGAATATGCTGGCAGGCAGCTATGAATTGGCTCTTAAACAAGTACTGGATGATCCGGGTGTAGATGTTGTGCTGGTCATGTTAACGCCTCATTCATTAACCCAACGCACCGGTGTTGTCCAGGCCATTGTCAATGCTGCAAAAGAGAAAACCAGCAAACCCATTCTTGCGTGCCTGCTGGGTGGGAAACGGCTAGAAAAAGAAGTGGAAAAGCTGATCAAAGCCAACATCCCCCAGTTTGATTTCCCTGAAAAGGCAGTAACAACAATAAAAGCCATGGTCAATTATTCGTTGTGGCGCAGCCGGCCAAAACGGGTGGTCAAACTTTTCCCGGTCCATCGGCGCAGGGTTGAAAAAATAATTGATAGGCATCTTAAAGATGGCATATCCGAAGTGGTGGGAATTGAAGTCAAAACCATCCTGCAGGCTTATGGGTTTGTGACCCCCAAAGGAATGATTGCTACGTCACCTGAACAGGCGGCTAATATTGCCGGCCAAATTGGTTATCCTGTTGTTTTAAAAGTATGGTCACCCGAGATTATCCACAAGACTGAGGTGGGAGGTGTCAGACTTGGACTCATCAACGAAGGGGAGGTGAAGGACGCGTTTGACTTGATGATGTACCGCATACCGAAAATAAGACCCGATGTGAATATCCCTGGAATCCTGGTGGAAAAGATGTGTGATCAGGGCCAGGAAGTCATTTTGGGCATGAATCGTGATCCCCGATTCGGACCGTTGATTATGTTTGGCATGGGTGGAAAACTGGTGGAGATTCTTAAAGATGTAGCATTTTACCCGGCACCGCTGGCTGCAGCAGAAGCAAAAGAAATGCTTGTCAGCAGCAGGACGTACAACATTTTGACAGGGATAAAAGATGAAGAGGGAGTTGATATCGATGCCATTGCTGAAGGCCTGCAGCGGGTTTCCCAGTTAGTCACTGAATTTCCCCAGATAAGGGAATTGGATATCAATCCATTTGTGGTAGGACGTGAAGGAACGACTCCTATTGCGGTGGACGCCACCATTATCCTGGATATCTAATAATTGATGCAACATTTTGATTGGAAGCAGTTATATTCCGACCGTATAAGCAATTCGCGCGAGGCCATGAAATTGATTAAGCCGGGCAACAGTATTTTCATTGGAACTGGCTGCGGTCAGCCACAGCACCTGGTGGACGCACTGGTAACACAATCAAAGCATATATATGATGCTCGTATCATCCATTTTTTAACCATGGGTGAAGCCCCTTATACGTCTGAAAAATTTCGACCGCGGTTCAGTACCAAAAGTTTTTTTATCACTGAAAATGTTCGGGATACTTTTGATAAGGGTATTGGTGATTACACCCCTATTTTTCTTTCTGAGATACCTCGCCAATTTGAAACCGGGAGGATTTCCCTGGATGTAGCGCTCATATCGGTCACGCCACCTGATTTGAATGGACTTTGCAGTTTAGGCGTTTCAGTGGATGTGGTAAAATCTGCTGCTGCCAATGCCAGATGCGTCATCGCCCAGGTCAATGAGGCCATGCCCCGTACGATGGGAAATAGCTTTATTCATATCAATTCCATTGATGTATTGGTTCCCTATAATGAGCCCATCATCACGGTTGAGACCCAACCCCTGGATGAGACCCTTCAAAAAGCAGTGGAGAATGTGGCTCGCTTGGTTGAGAACGGCAGTACTGTGGAATGTGGAATCGGACAAATTCCCCAGGCTTTAGCTCAGTTTATCCGGGACAAAAAAGACCTGGGCATTCATACGGAATTGATTGGTGATTGGCTAATCGACCTCATCGAGTGTGGAGCAATTACCTGCTCTAAAAAAACCATCAATCGGGGTAAAATTGTTGCCAGCCTGTGTATGGGCTCCCAGCGGCTATATGATTATATCGATAACAACGACTTTTTTGAATTCCATCCGAGCGAGTATGTCAACGATCCCTATGTGATTAGCCAGCATGATAACATGGTATCTATTAATGGTGCGCTGGAAGTAGACCTGACAGGCCAGGTCTGTTCGGATTCGTTAGGATACAGGTTTTACAGCGGCATTGGCGGCCAGGTGGACTTCATGCGTGGGAGTGCCCGGAGTCGTGGGGGAAAACCGATCATTGCGCTTCCCTCCACTGCTCAGGACGGCACTGTTTCCAGGATCGTACTTAAATTGGCAGATGGTGCAGGTGTTGTTACGACTCGTGGTGACGTGCATTACGTAGTAACCGAGTATGGTATTGCATATTTGCATGGAAAAAGCATTCAACAGAGGGTTCTCTCATTAATCGACATTGCTCACCCCAAATTCAGAAACCAGTTAATCAAGGACGCAAAAGCCCAACGATACATCCATGAAGACCAGATAGAGCTGGCCTGGGAAAAGGTCACTTACCCTAAAGAGTTAGAGCACTATAATACCCTGCGTGATGGTACGGAAATATTTTTCCGCCCGGTTAAACCAACGGATGAAGCGGCGCTTTCGGAAATGCTTTATTCCCTCAGCACTTCGTCTGTAAGGAAGCGGTTTTTTACTCATACCCAGACATTTCCTCACAAAGATGTGCAGCGGTTAACCAACCTGGATTATAAGAATGAGCTGGCAATTGTTGGAGTGGTACCCGGGCCATCGGGAGAATATATCGTTGCTATTGCCCAATATTTCCTTGATCCCAAGACGCAATCGGCAGAAGTTGCATTCATTGTCCAGGATGAATGGCAGGCCAAAGGTATGGGGGCATTCTTGTTGAGTTACATCACCCGAATTGCGACTCAACGTGGTATAAAAAGCTTCTATGCCACTGTACTACGGGAAAACAAGGCGATGCTTAACATTTTCTATAATTGTGGTTATAACGTGAAAACTGATTTTGATGGCAGCTCATATATCATTTCCTACGATTTGCACGAAGTCTAATAGTGCTACTCCCTTCTGCATTCTTTTTGCCATTTCCCTGGTGATTAAGATATGTTACTCTCTTTACCACTTGACATAACTTATTTTTTTTGTGAAAATGGGGTATGATATATTTAAAACGACATTTTAAACATTTTATGTACAAGGAGGAGGGTAAATGAGTGCGGAAATCTGGGCCATTGGAGGCGGGAAAGGTGGTACAGGGAAGAGTTTAATCACCTCCGGCCTGGCCATATACTTAGCCGATATCGGTAAAGAAGTGACATTGATCGATGCCGATTTGGGGGGTGCCAATCTTCACTCCATTCTAAAAATAAAAAAACCGGTACATTCCTTGACCGACTTTTTTGAAAAAAAAATATCGCTTACAGATATTATTGAAGAAACCGGGATCCCCAATTTACGGCTAATCACAGGTGATATACGCTCCTTAACTCCTGATACCCTCAGATATACGCAGCGATTAAAATTATACAGGCATATCAAAACCATCAGCAGCGATTATGTGTTGATTGACCTGGGGTCTGGTTCGGCTCTCAATACACTGGATACCTTCCTGCTGGCTGATAAGATGATAACAGTCACTCTCCCGGAAATCGCCTCTATCGAAAATCTATACCATTTTCTAAAAAAAGTGTTGTTTCGCAAATTAAATGTGTTCCTGGCCGACCACCAGCTAAAAGACGCTGCAAAAAGGATATGGAGAAACCGTAAAGACAGAAATATAAAAACCATCAAGGATTTGATCAATTATTTCAAAGGGATTTCAGGAGAGGTGAGCGGTTTGATAGAAAATGAATTTTCTCACTTCAATGTCTCCGTGGTGGTGAACCAGGTGAGACATGATCCCCATATGCGAATGGGTTCTTCCATTAAAAGTGTGATCATCAAGTATTTTGGTATCAGGGCTCTTTATGCTGGATGTATCAAGTATAACGAGTCCTTCTGGAAATATGTCGATCAATCAGACCCCATTCTGAAGATGACCTCAGCCAAACCTGTTATGGAGGAAATTGAAACCATTGCACAAAACCTGATGGAAAATAAACAAGTAAAATTAGGAGATATTTCTTATGAGGTGTTAGCATGAATAACAGTAATAGTAATAATAACAGTGATAAAGATCTCAAAAAGTATTATGACATCCTGGAGATTGACAGCGACGCGTCAGAAGAAGAAATCACCAGGGCATACAAATACCTGAAATCCCTCTATTCATCCGATTCAGCAGCTACCTTTCCCATGGATGATGAATGGAATGAAACCGATAAACAGGAGATCCTGGACCAGGTGGAGGAAGCTTACGCCAAACTGATGGCCCCTCCTCAAATAGAAGAGGAACCATTTGAACTGGGAGAAGCTGACATGACCGCGGGAGAACAGCAACCGGAACAGGAACCGCTTGGCCCCATTGAATTCGATGAGGAAGAGATACCGGCAGAGAGCATAGATGTGGAGCTGACACCTGCAGAGAATTTGGTAGAAATAGAAATTCCCTCAGTAGAAGAGGAGCAAGAAGAAGCGTTTCCTGAGGAGAGTAAAGAAGAAGAGATACCGGCAGAAAATCTAGAAGAAGAAATACCAGCAGAGAGTGGAGAAAGGGAAGAGGAAGAAAAACCAGCAGGGGGTTTAGACCTGGACGATACATTGGCAGAGGTCGTTATCGAGGGGGAACTTACTGAGGGACCTACTGAGGAGCCTATTGAGGTGTCGACTGAAGAGCCTATTGAGGAACCCATTGAGGCGTCGACTGAGGAACCTATTGAGGAATCTAATGAGGCGTCGACTGAGGAGCCTATTGAGGAACCCATTGAGGCGTCGACTGAGGAACCTATTGAGGAATCTATTGAGGTGTCGGCTGAGGAGCCTATTGAGGAACCTATCGAAGGTATGGTTTTAAGAAAAATACGGAAAAAACAGGGACTCACGATCCAGGAACTGGCCGATTCTATCCAGATCCCTAAAAAAATAGTGGAATATATTGAGAGGGAAGAGTATGATAAACTACCGGAAGCCGGGTATTTGAGATGGTATGTCACCACCTTTGCAAAGTCCCTTTCCCTTGACCCCAAAGATACGGCTGACCAGTACATGAAGCGGTACAGGCAGTGGAAAACAGACCAGGATTCGTAGGATTAACACGATTGCCAGGATTGATCCGATTTAACGATTATATTCAATATCAATAGGGGATAAGCGATAAAAATATGAGACCCACACTGAGATTTTTAAGCGATGAATTGATACGGAATATCCTCTCCGAAGCCAGGGAAATACTCTGTAAAGTAGGCATAAAAATTTACCATGAGGAATTACTTTCCTTATTATCCGATCACGGTGCCGCTGTCGATTCCAATAATAAAAATGTACTATTTACCAATGATATCATTGATAAAGCATTACAAACTGTGCCCTCATCTTTTAAACTTTACGATGTTTTGGGAAATCAGACCCATGATTTTTCTCGATACAATGTTTATTTTACCCCGGGTTCATCCGCTTTGAATATCCTTGACCATCAGGCCCGTCAAATGCGCAAACCCCATACCGGTGATTATATTCAATATGTAAAACTTGTCAGCCGTTTGGGACACATTGCTTCCCAGAGTACTGCTTTCATACCTGCCGATGTCAGTGAGAAGATTGCGGATAGTTACCGTCTTTACCTCAGCTTAATCTACGGTGAAAAACCCGTTGTGACCGGTACTTTTAATGATGGGGCTTTTCACATTATGAAGGAGATGCAGGTGGCCGTACGTGGGGAGGAAGAATCGTTAAAGGAGAAACCTCTCACTATCTTTTCCTGCTGCCCTACCACCCCCTTAAAATGGAGCAAACGTATTTGTCAGGACATCATGGATTGTGGTCTCAGCGGTATACCTGTGGAGATAATATCCATGCCATTGGCCGGTTTCACAGGACCTATCACACTGGTGGGTACTTTGGTGGGACACACGGCCGAGACGCTGAGTGGAATTGTTATCAGCCAGTTAAGCGCACCCGGAGCACCGCTGCTGTATGGAGGCGCACCTACTCCCTTTGATGTCCGATACGAAACCACACCCCTGGGCGCGGTGGAAGCTCAGATGCTCGACTGCGCCTACAATGAAATCGGCAAATACCTCAACGTTCCCACCCAGGCCTATATCGCCTTAAGTGATGCCAAAACCCTGGATGCCCAGGCAGGATTGGAAACCTCCATGGGAGCTGCAATGGCTGCTCTTTCCGGTATCAATAGTATTTCCGGTCCCGGCATGCTGGATTTTGTTAATTGCTTCAGCCTAAAAAAGCTGGTAGTTGACAATGAAATATGCGGTATGACCCATCGAATGGTTAAAGGTATCGAACCCCGGGAGGATTTTCCTATACTCCCCAGATACCAGGAGTTATTAACAGAGCAGCACCTGTTGATATCCAACCATACCCGCCGTTACCTCAGGGAGGAACATTACCTCCCCGGGACGGTGATCGACCGTGCCAGCCACGCCCGATGGGAAAAGGAGGGGAGTCTGACCCTTGGAGAGCGGGCGCATCGGGAAGTAGAACGGTTAATCAGTGAATATCAACCCTCGTCCCTGGCTCCGGAGGTTAAAAGGCAGTTAACCGAAATAATGGAAACCGAAGCCCGGTGCTGCGGTATGGAGAAGCCCCTGGCCGTAGAATCCTATTAAATGAGAAAAATAATCGATATTTCGATTGAAAAAATCAAACCTAATCCCACTGCTGTATTCAAGAACCAGGGAATCCCCCCCACTACCCCACCCCCCGAACAAGTGAAAGCCCTTTATGATTCCGCAGAAGAGCTATTTGTGAATTTGGCTGCTCCCATCGGCATTATGGCAGAAATTTCGATAAGTAAATTTGAAGAAATATATCAAGGCAATGGAATGAATGAAAAAGAAACGCCGATGGAACATATATTTCCTAAAGCGGATAACCTGGCGTTGTTTGCCTTTACCCTGGGTCTGGGGATCAGCCAAGAGATCGAGAAGCAGGCTAAGACAGACGGTCTTGCCCTTGGATTTATGTTGGATGCCATTGCTTCCTCCAGCGCCGACAAAGCCTCAAAAGCAGCCGCGGAGATTTTTTTTAACTACCTTTCCGCAAAAGGACAGGTCAATGCATTGACACGGGTACTCCTTTACAGCCCTGGGTACTGCGGATGGCATATCAGTGGTCAGAAAAAACTCTTTGAGTATTTAAAACCAGAAGCCATTGGTATCCGTTTGAACGAAAGTTTTCTGATGGTACCGTTAAAATCCATCTCTGGTGTCCTGGTCGCCGGAAACGCCGATATCCACAAATTTCCAAGTAATTATCCTTTCTGCCCACAATGTAAAACCCGTTCCTGTAGAGAACGAATTAAACGGATTTCATGAAATCAGGATAAGGTTGAGGTTAAGGAGAAAAGCCGGTTCTTTGAATATTGAATAACCAATCACGAATGTCCAAGGATGGAAGAAGAGTACCTGAAGACTTTTAAGCTTGCAACTATTCAGTTTTAGAAAAACTTATCATGAAGTTTATGTTTCACTCACCCGTCCGGTGTCCTACGGAACACCTCCCTGAGGCTCGTTCAATCATAAACTGCATTTCATTTCTCAAAACTGAATTGTTATCTAAGCTCTTATTGACAAAAGAGGAATATTATTTTAAGATATCCTATGGCGAATGGGGAGTGGATCGAAAGTGGATCGTATGGATTCTAAATCCATATAGTCGGGTGCAACTCCCGAACTCCCCGCCATTGTTTGGGTGAGTAAGGAGTACGAATGAAGGTTACATGGTCTGAGGTTCAGTTGCGGCGTTTGAAAGAGTTGGATGCTGCCCCGGGTATGCAACGGTTGCGATTTAACAGCACCATTGAACGGGACAAAACCTTTCAGAAGCTGGAAAAGAAGCTCGTCAAGGATGCCCGGTGCTATTTAAACGAATTTCGTAAGCACCATCTCAGACCCCGCTTATGTCGCCTGGAGAGCTTGCTTGTGGACGCATTGACAGCGAACGGATTCGCGCAAGTCGTCACCCCCATCATTATGTCCAAAGGACTTTTGGCTAAAATGACCATTGATGAAAAACACCCCCTATTCTCTCAAGTCTACTGGTTGGACAAAGATAAATGTCTGCGTCCCATGCTGGCTCCGCATTTGTACTACATCTTGAAAGATTTGCTGCGGTTATGGGAGAAACCTGTACGCATTTTTGAAGTAGGTTCTTGTTTCCGTAAAGAGTCGCAAGGTTCCCTTCATTCCCCGGAGTTTACCATGCTCAATGTAGTAGAAATGGGGTTACCCAAAGAGGAACGCCAGGTGAGGTTAGAAGAACTGGCTGCCCTGGTGACCCGAACCGCTGGTTTGGATAGTTACAGCCTCGAGACCGAAACTTCCACTGTTTACGGCCAAACCATCGATGTAAAGGCCGGGGAGGATAAAATAGAAGTCGGTTCAGCCGCAATGGGTCCCCATCCATTGGACAGGGCCTGGCGGATCACTGACACCTGGATAGGCATCGGGTTTGGACTGGAACGCCTCCTGATGGTGAAAGAAAAAAGTCAGAACCTCGCCAAAATGGGCAGAAGCCTGGCTTACCTTGACGGTATCCGATTGAATATCTGATGGAGTATTGGAGTGTTGGCGTAATGGAGTGTTGTAACTGGTACAGGTATTGGTATAAGGATTGGATTCAATGAGTATTGCTCCATCACACCATCGGTTAAGCTCCATTTTGGATAAAGCGTATCAAAATGAAACCATAACAAAAGAAGAGATCATTTTTATATTACAACTTCGCAGCAAAGATCATATGGATGCTCTGTTCAAAACAGCCAGGGAATTACGCAGCAGGTATTTTCAGGATAAAATATTTTTATATGGATTTCTTTATATCAGTACCTATTGTCGTAATAATTGCAATTTTTGTTTTTACCGGGTATCCAATACAGAGTCGCTGCGGTACCGGAAAGATGAGAGCCAAATACTGGAGGCAGCTGCGGCCCTGACCCGGTCCGGCGTTCACCTCATCGACCTCACCATGGGTGAAGATCCTGAGTTTTTTAATCCCAAAGAACAGGGCTTTGATCCTATCTTCCGGTTGGTAGAAGCCATAAAAATGACAACTGGATTGCCTGTGATGGTCTCTCCTGGGGTCGTGTCTGAGCAGGTGTTACAGAACCTTGCAGCCGCAGGCACTACCTGGTATGCCTGTTACCAGGAGACCCACAGGCGTACCTTATTTGAAAAGCTCCGCCCCGGTCAGAGTTATTTTGCCCGGGTTAATGTCAAAAAATTGGCCCATAAATATGGCCTGTTAACCGAAGAAGGCATCCTGGTGGGAGTCGGCGAAACACCGGAGGATGTCGCTCACACCATTGATATCATGCATGCCCTTGATGCAGACCAGGTGCGGGCCATGAATTTCGTTCCCAGGAGAGGGACTCCCATGGAGAGTCACCCAGCACCCGATCCATTACAAGAATTGCTGATCATTGCCTTGATGCGCCTCATCTTTCCTGACAAACTCATCCCTGCCACATTGGATGTAGAGGGTCTGGCCGGCTTAAGACAGAGATTAGAGGCTGGTGCCAATGTTGTTACCTCCATCGTACCGCCTCAGCAGGGATTGGCAGGTGTGGCTCAGAGCTCTTTAGACATCGAGGATGCCCGGAGAACCACGACCAGTGTATTACCGGTGCTTGAAACCTGTGGTTTGCATGCAGCAGCACCAGAGGAGTACCGCACCTGGATTGAAGAGCGAAGAAGGGGCTTAGTTGGTAGTAAGTAGAAAGCAGTAGGAACTAAAAGTGCCTAAAGTGCCTAAAGTGAACTAAAGTGCCTAAAGTTAAGGTGTCGCTGCGCTCCATATATCTTTTTAGTTCTAAAAAGGTACCGCGCCAACGGCGCGCCACAACTTTAGGCACTTTAGGCACTTCCTACTTTAGGCACTTTGATTACTTTCTTCCGTTTACTGGCAATATTTTACTGAGTAGTATCCACAACCCACTACTTACTACCTACTACCTACTAAGTTCCTATCATATGGAGTTGAGTCTATGTTAGTTGCTGTAATTGGTGGTAAACTTCAGGGGATTGAAGCCACTTACCTGGCTCACAAAACCGGGTGGGAGGTTTTGTTAATCGATACAAATCCTGCAGTCCCTGCCTCCGGGTTATGTGATTTCTTTGTTCCAATGGACATCACAGATGAGGGGTGGCTGGACCCTGTATTAAAGGACGTTGACCTGATAATACCTGCAACAGAAAATCGAAAAGTACTCAACACTCTCTCTAAAGGGTGCCGTGATGCAGCAATTCCATTCGCCTATGATGCCCATGCGTATGCGATTTCTTCGTCCAAGTTAAAATCCAACCGCCTCTTTGATCGCATAGGCGTACCTGTGCCTGTACCCTGGCCTGATTGTGGATTTCCTGCTGCTGCCAAACCCAGTAGCGGCAGTGGCAGTAAGGGGGTTCAAATATTTTATAACCAGCAGCAATTGGAAAAGCGTTTTCCTTCTTCCCTTCCGCCCAAAAATTGGGTGCTGCAGGAGTATGTGGAGGGCCCCTCTTATTCCCTGGAAGTGGTTGGGACTCCTGGCCATTATACCGCCTTACAGGTCACTGACCTGGAAATGGATGCCGGGTATGATTGCAAGAGAGTACTGGCCCCTACCCTACTCTCCCCCGAGCGAGTGACCCAATTTAAAAAAATATCCATTAAAATTGCCGAAGCGATCCAATTGAACGGGTTGATGGATGTGGAGGTTATCCTTCATAATAATGAATTAAAAGTATTGGAGATCGATGCCCGTTTACCCAGTCAAACGCCCACGGTTGTTTATTGGTCCAGTGGTTGCAACATTCTTGAATTTCTGGCACTAGTAAAAAATGGGAACAAATGGTTTGAAAATAGCAGAATGAAATGGCCGTGCAAATCAAAAATTTTTGACCCACTTTTTATAAAAAGCGGGTGGCACCCGCAGCCCAAGATGCCACCCAACCAGCTGACAAAATTAGAAACGGCGAAAAAATTTGGTTTGTTTGAACGTCTTTGTAGAGTATTAATAAAAAATAGGCCTCCGGAGGCAATAATAGAAAAAAAAGGAATTATATATGAGCATATCAAGGTATCCCCCGGTGCAATAAAAGTATGCGGTGAGCATATCATGGCTCGGGCCGGGCCACTTCATTTGTTTAAAGATTTTTATGGAGCTGATGAAGTCATTACCAATTACTCGCTCGGTCGGTCTGAATGGGTGGCCACCTTAATAATAACCGGTGCAGACCGCAGGGAGGCATGGGAAAAACGGAACCGGGTCATCAGGGATATTCAGAAACATTTTAAATTGGACACGTATAAAGACCCTTCTCCCCCAGTACAGAACGAACGCGGGGATATACATCCCGGCCACCATTTCCAAGGCATCAAAAAAGAATGCGGTGCTAAGGCAGAGGAATAAAACCATGACGCGTCTCAAATCAAAAAACATCAGGCATATATCGACGCAATTGGATACCTATGATAATGAATTACTACATAAGACCGGCCAACCCTTACGAGGCATTGCCTGCCATGCTTTGGGTATCCAGGAAGAGAGCCTTAAACCACTAATGGCTGCCGTTTCAGTAGGGGTCGTACCTATCAGGAGCGGTCAAGGAGTACTTGAAGGATTTTGCGATACGGTCAAGCATATTGTGCAGCATATCGGTTTTAATGCCTTTGTCACAGAGGGAACCGATGTAGCTGGGATTGCAGAGGCAGTGGAAAGAAATGCCGCGGTCATCATGATGGCGGATGATTTTCGGTTTGTGGCTCTCAATGTCAAGCATGGTCGTATTGTGGACAATGCAAATGCTACAGGCAGGGGATTTGTGGCTGGATTGGATTTAATGGTCGGAGGATTAAAGGGGAAAAAGGTATTGGTTATCGGATGCGGGCCTGTTGGCCAAAGTGCAATCCTGGCAGCCATTGAACGGGGAGCCCACGTATCGGTTTTAGATATCGATAACCAACGCAGTGAGCACCTGGCACAAGAAATAATCGAATCAACCAACCAGCCCATTACGGTTGAGCAATCGCTTGACAGAGCGTTATGTACTCATCAACTTTTAATTGAAGCCACCAATTCCGCCGATGTTATCGATGCTGGAACCATTACCACTCAAACGTATATTGCTGCGCCTGGTATGCCGTTGGGATTAACACCGGCAGCCGTTAAAAAGATAACGGATAGGTTATTGCATGACCCTCTTCAATTAGGTGTGGCAGTAATGACAATCGATTCATCGATTTCAACTGAAAAAAAATGAAAAAAAATTACTATGAACAAATATGGATATAAGAAGCCCACAGAACACACAGAAAGACACAGAAGGTTTTTTTTTGTTTTTTTCCGTGTATTCTGTGTGTTCTGTGGGCTCTTTTTTATTAGAGGAATTAGATTATGAAAGAAAAAGTTAAGGAGCAACCCAGACGGTATTATCGCAAGCGGGTGGAGTTATTCAAATTAATAGATAAGATAAAATTGTGGCCCTCACGCAAGGGCATATTGCACGGTATCAAAACCATAGAAAAGCTGGGTGAACAGGCACATATCACTACCCATTGTGATAAGACATTTATTGTCAATAATTCCCGAAACAGTCGTGCGGCGCGTTGGCTTAGAAACAAGTGGTTTGGCAAAGCCTGTCCCATCTGCCGCATTCCTGACTGGAAACTGGAAAAATATTCTGCTACCCGTTTCAAACGGCATTATGGTTCGCTTTTGCTTGAGGAAAAACAGCAAAAAGATTAGCCACGGATGGACACAGATGAACACGGATAAATTAAATAGGACCTCTTTTAATGATATTCTTGCCTGGTTCGCTTTTTATTCAAACTCATAAGGTTCCAATTGACTATTGACAATTTATCTCATTGAATTTTTAATTATCAATAATCAATAATTAATGGTTAATTGATAACGAAAGCAGCTTTGAGTTCGCTCCTTAGAACTTTGAAGATACTTTTAGCAATAAAACGATGCCCATCTGGATTGGGATGAACGCCATCTGTCATCAGGGTATTGATATCTTTACCCCACTCTTTCCATCTTATCCATTTCCTGAAATGATCCACCAGAGGCACCTTTTCTTCCTTGGAAACCCTGCGAACCGCTTCTACATATTCTTTAAGTTTGAAATTGATATGATTCCTCTTATAAATCCCTATTTCCTGAATCCAGGAATTTCCCATTGGAATCGGGGTCATTAGAACAGGCTTAATATTATTTTGCCTGAGTATTTGAACCATTGTATGTAAATTCTTTTCATAGCGTTCTAAAGGGATTCGCGACGTGGTATCGGTTTCATCGTCCTGGACATCGATATATGCATCATTTGTTCCATACATAATGATGACGTAGTCAGGCTTTCTTTCGAGAACATCTCGTTTCATTCGCCTCAGAGCGCCATCGGTATCCTCTCCTGAAACGCCTTCTCTTATCATCTCAACATCCAAACCATTCCATTTTAAGAGATTTCCAAGGTAATAGGTATAGGTTTGAACCGCATTGACACCGAGTCGTTCACCTTGTGTAATGGAATCCCCAAAAGTAAGGATTTTAATGGTCTTTTTTTGGTTTGAATTTTGAGATTTACACCCTATAATAATACATAATAAACAAATTAAGCCATTCGCAATCCATTGATGAATATAAAATTTTCTTATAGGCATGATTTAATTTTATGAAAAAAATGAGTATATTTCAACAGACGTGATACCAAAATCCACCGCTTAAAATTAGGTAATCGGTGGATTTCGTGTTCACTGTTCACTGTTCACTGTTCAACGTTCAATGGTTTTTTTAGAGCTAATAAAAAGCTCTTTCAAAGTCCTAAATTTTTCAACTTTGAACATTGAACGTTGAACTTTGAACGCCAAATTCACCTATCTTCAGGTGGTGAATTTGGGGCACATATTGGTTGAAATAATTTTGTATTTCCTTTAAAATACATATTTAATAGAAAAATGCCAGGGAGTTTACGATGAAAGATAAAATTAACATTCGAAAGGCCGAATTAAAAGATGCTGGAACAATCGCTAAATTTAACACCTTGATGGCAAAGGAGACGGAAAATATGGAACTGGATTCCCAGACCGCTCTCCGGGGCGCTAAAGCCATCATAAAAGACCCTCACAAGGGATTCTACCTGGTGGCGGAGATGAAAGGCGAAATCATCGGTCAACTGATGGTTACCAATGAATGGAGCGACTGGAGAAATAAGTATTTCCTGTGGATCCAGAGTCTCTATGTACGGGAAGATTTCAGGCAGAAGGGGATTTTCTCATCCCTCCTCCACTATCTGAAGGATATCGCCCGTTACAAAAAAAATGTCACGGGTTTACGACTCTATGTGGAAAAAACCAATGATACTGCCAAAGAAGCCTACGAAGCGCTGGGGATGAACAAAATTCCTTACGAAATGTACGAAGTTCTATTGTAGGGAAAAAATGATCATCGTATGATTGTACATGTTATTGTAGGGACGCGATTCATCGCGTCCGAATCTCTTACAATGCTTCCTACATATCCGTGTGTTTTCAATAATTACCAATAAAAATTCATATATATCCCATTTTAAACAAATTAGTTGGATGTGGGAGGAATTGATCCGGACGCGATAAATCGCGTCCCTACAAGAATGAAGCACTGTCTTACTACCTTAATCCTCTTCATAGGGCTTATCAAACCGCTGCTCATATGCATTATTTTTTTTCAATTGAGTATCCCAGTAGAAATTGGTGAGTCCTGTTATTGCTAATAGTCTAAACAAAGCCCTTGTAAACCCGGACATCCGTTCCCTGTTTGCTAGAGATTGGATGATTTCTTCATCAAATGTACCGGTCTTACCGAAGTGAACTCCCAATCGATAAAAGGCATCGAAAAGTTTCCGGGTCATCCAGGGAGGTTTCATTTGAATTCCCTCCACACCCCCTTTAATGACAGTGCCCAGGTATTTGCACCCCAACCGCTGTGCCAGCTTTTTCAGGTATTTTTCAACATAGCGGGAATGAATGGTTTCCGGGAATCCGGATTGAACGATAAAACCGATCTCCGGGTTGTTCTCTCTGTCGCACAGAGGTTCGAGGTTTTCGATAAAATGTTTAACAATGGCAGGCATAGAATCAGTATAAAGGGGAAACGCCAGCAGTACCCGCTCCGCTTCCTGGAACATTTCAATGAACTCTTCCATCTCATCGACCTTAACAAGGTAGGCCAGTTCAAACTGATTTTCATTGGTTTCTGTAAAACCCCTGGTGAAATGCTCCAGCAGGATTTTGGTGTTACTCCCCTTTCCACGGGGAGAGCCATTAAATAGTGTTAATTTCATTCATGACCTCCTGGACAGGGTTGTTAGTAAACATCACAAAACGCAAGGTTGATTTAAAATTAAGGGTGAAACGCTCAAAGATGGAAGAAATAATCGCGATATCTTCTTCATCGGCTTTGTCGCTTTTTTCCAGCAGTAGTCCGAACAGCGGATATTTCGCGTATCGTTTGCGGTGATGAGACTCTTTGTGGACAAACTCAATATAGGGATGAACCAGCGGGATCATCTTATCCATTGCCTTTTTTAATAGTGTGCTGGTAAAACCCATAATGATGGGTGATGCCAGAAGTACCAATTGGGAATTGATGGTCTCAGAACAGACAGTGGTAGACTCATCGGGAAATAGGCATTTTCCTGGTGTTTTTACCCAACAGCCCCAGCATCCTGTGCAGTATTTGATATCCATACTCCGCAGCTTTAGGTGTTTTACCGTGTGCTGTTCCTTTTCAAGAAATATATTTAGTTTTTCAAGAAACAGATCAAAATTTTTGTTTCTCCCGTCCGGGTTACCGTTTAAAATAGTAATCTTCATCGAATTAGCTCCAAAAATAATTATATCATGTTCTATACAATTCTCAAATAGTTGTCTGAATTTCCAGCCATTTAATTTTAGGTGATTTTTAAATAAAAATGGTGTAAAATAAAGGCATGAAAAGGTCCCAATAGATAGGAAATCTTTTAATTTAGGAGGTTTTTATGGATTTAAAAATTAGAGACAAGGTGGCAGTTGTAACAGCATCCAGCAAGGGACTGGGAAAAGCCACTGCCGAAGCCATGGCCGCTGAAGGCGCTAAATTGGCCATTTGCTCACGGGATGAAAAAAGAATCATTGAAACAGCGAACTATTTAAAAACGACTTATAATGTGGATGTATTGGCTGCAGTGTGCGATGTGACGGATAAGAAAAATATTGATTCTTTTAAAGATGAAGTAATCAAGCATTTTGGAACCTGCCATATCCTCTTTGCCAATGCCGGGGGTCCCCCTCCGGGAAATGTGGAGGTCTTTGAGGTTGAGGATTTTAAAAAAGCACTGGATTTAAATCTATTAAGTACCATCAATTTGGTTTATGCGTTTTTACCTTATATGAAACAGCAGAAATGGGGACGTATCCTGGCTTCTACATCCATCTCCGTCAAACAACCCATTCCCACATTGGCCCTATCCAATGTATCACGAGTGGGAGTGGTGGCTTTTATCAAAAGTCTTTCGCTTGAGATTGCTTCATTAAATATCACAGCCAATACCCTGGCACCGGGGTATATCATGACCGACCGGGTGAAGCAACTGTTGGAAGACCGAGCACAAAAAGAAGGGATATCATTTCAAAACGCTTTGGATGGAGTGCTGGATACCATTCCTGCCAAAACGATTGGTTCTCCTGCGGATTTTGGTGCTTTTTGTGCGTTCCTGGTATCAGAACACACATCCTATATTACCGGTGAAACCATCCTGATGGACGGAGGAATGTATAAGGGTTTGATGTAAAAGAAGTGCCTAAAGTAGGAAGTGCCTAAAGTTGTGGTGCGCCAGAATGTCAGCGCGCGATACCTTTTTAGAGTCCCAGCTTTTCTGAACTACTCTGCGAAGCAGCTCGCTGCGAAGCAGAGCGCCACCTTAACTTTAGGCACTTTAGCTCACTTTAGGCACTTTAGGCACTTTTTTATTTGCCACTTTTTCTATATAGGTATTTAAAAAATTCAAAATCTGTAGTGATTATCTTTTTCATTTTGGGCAGCAGTTTCTGGTATTCCACCATTGCCATCCAGAAGTCGGCAAATTCAGCGTCCCTATCATACGCTCGGTTACGAATCTCCAGCGCTTTTCCATCCGCTTTGGCCTTGATTTCTTTGGCTTTCCTTTCCGCACTGGAACGAATGTCTAGCAGCTCTTTTTCCATCTTACCCAGCCATTTGGCTTTCTCACCCTCACCGTCGGACCGGAAGGCGCGGGCAATCTGGTTTCTCTCTTTAATCATTTGTCTGTATACATTCTGGGTGATATCGTCGGAATACTTAATCTGCCGGATAATCACATCGATTAATATGATCCCATATGTATCGGTAGTCTTCCTGGCGACGGTCAGCATCTCATCTGAGAGTTTTTCACGACCTTTGACAATGGGTTCGTATGTGGTTTTTGTAAAGGTATTGATTTTCGATACAATTTCACCTTTCTCGGTCCCCGCCTCAATGGCCTGGGTACGGTAGACATCTTTTCGTTCAATTTCATTAATGAGATCGGAGTTTCGTACTGCTTCTCGCAGTAGGTTTACAGCGATAATGTCCCTGGCACTTGAGTTGATTACATCATCCAGTCGGGAATGGGCCTGCGTAATGGTGCCCAACGATTCATAAAAGAGTTTTTGATTGGTAATTTTCCATCGGGCCGTGATATCTACCCAGATCAATTGATTCTCCTCAGTAGGAAACCGCTGGGCTTCGCCGTCCCATGATTGAATCTTTTTTGGAAATTTGCGTACCTGGTCCACGATGGGCATTTTAAACTTTAAACCGGCCTCGGATTCGGACTTGATAATCTCACCGAAACGTGTGACCACAGCCAGTTCACCCTCTTCCAGTATGAAATAGGGGCCCATCATAAAGAAAATCACCACAAGAACCGCCACGATAATGAGGGTTATTTTCATTTTTTTCATTGGTTTCCTCCTTTCTTATCTTTATCCAGCGACTTGATGGGCAGGAAATTTTGCAACTGTTTATCGATGAGATCGGTTTCTTCGGTATGTTTGAAGACATCTTCAAACATTTCATAGTAAAGTCGCATGCGTGTCACGCGGGGACTCTTTTTGTATTCATTCAGTACAGCCAGGAAGCGAGCCACGTCACCCTTCGCTTTATTCACTTTCTCAATGGCATACCCTTCGGCTTCCTGGATGGTTTTTTCCGCTTCACCGCGGGCTTTGGGAATGGCATTGTTATAGGCTTCTTTTCCTTCGTTAATCAACCGAATCCGGTCCTGGATGGCCTTGTTAACATCTTCGAACGCATCTTGTACCGCACCTTTGGGGTACATGGTTTTTTGCAGTTTCACCGTCTTCACATCGATGCCCATATCATACTGGTTAAATATCCGGTTCATTCGTTCCTGGCCATTTTGTTCAATTCTGGTACGTTCAGTGGTAACCACATCGAATACCGCCAGGTCTCCTACCAACTGGTTAATCACTGATTGGGAAATATCTCTGATCGTTTTGTTCTGATCTTGCACATGAAAGAGCCAGGCTTTGGGATCCTTGATCCGGTACTGAATAATCCAGGTGACATCTGCGATATTCAGATCACCAGTCAACATAACGGATTCCTCTGCAAAGCTTCCACGAGCGTAAGTGGTTTTGATCCCCGGCTGTTCAGTGCGGAATCCGAACTCTTCTTTCAGAACCCTTTGAGTGGGAACATTAAAGTTTTTTTCGATTCCGAAAGGTAGTTTGAAGTGTAAACCAGGGTCGGTTGTCCTGCTGTATTTTCCCAACAGCAGTACTACGGCTTGTTCCTTTTGGTCCACTGTATAGTAACTGGAGAATGCGGCAATCAAAATGAATATGACCACAATAATGGTACCGATCATTTTTGGCCTCATTTTGTTTCGCAGTGCTTGAAGATCAATAACTTCATCAGTCATTTTTACCTCCTTGTTCTGCCACTAAGGCACAACTCCATATTGTTTCGTGCCCTGGTGGCAATATTTTTATAACTTATTGTTATTACATAAATAGGAAGAAATTACAAGTCCTGGCCGCATTAAAAAAATGTTTTTTCTTCTAAAACCCCTTGAAGATCACAAAGAAAGAGAGAAAGTAAAAAATAGAGATAGATTACTGCATTCTGGGTAGAATAGGGAAGAAATAAGGATAAATATTATATTTAAAATCTAACTTATTCTACAAGTTTTACATTGGCGGCTTGAGGCCCCTTTTTCCCTTCGGTTACATCAAAGGTAACTTCCTGGCCTTGTTCCAGGTTTTTGAATCCTTCGGTCTGGATACTGGTGTAATGAACAAAAACGTCATTACCTTCTTCGCTTTGAATGAATCCAAACCCCTTCTTGGTGTCAAACCACTTAACTTTTCCTCTTGACATTTAACATTCCTCTAATTTAAATTCGTAGAGACAACACGTAACATATCTCCACGTGTTATATTTAGCATAAAGCAAATTGAAATGTCAAGTGAATTGGGATTAAAAAAAAAACTTTAGTCACTTTTAATCTCTTCTAGTGTGCTGTATAATTTAGTGTTTGAAAGGAGGTAAACATGAGTCATCATGTGGTAGTAGAAGTTACTGTTGTTCCCCTGGGGACAGGCTCTACATCTTTGAGTTCTTATGTGGCGGGGGTTGAAAAAGTCCTGGCAAAATATAAAAATATAAAAACAATGTTAACTCCCATGGCAACGATATTGGAAGGTAACCTGGATGAGATTTTGACAGCCATCCGTGAAATGCATGAGACGCCCTTTTTAAACGGTGCGAAACGGGTTTCAACACGGATCAGTATCGATGACCGAAGGGATAAGCACCTTTCCATGGAGGGAAAAATAGAAGCTGTTAAAGCAAAGCTTTAAGGAACTTAAAGACTTGTCATTGAGTGTTTTTTGGATCGTCAGTGTGACTTTGGAGGACTTGTCAGGGGGGCTTTAAGGCTTGTCATTGTGACTTTTAAGTTATTATCTTTAAGAGCTTTAACGGTTTTTCTTTTTTTTAATATCCCAATGACAAGTTCTAAAAAGTCTCCCTGACGTGAGCGGAGCGAACCAATGACGCCGAAGGCAAATGACAAGCTTTCAAAATTTTAATGGTATATATCAGTGGAACTACGGAATTTTAGGAATGGGATTCGTGTAAGATGGAAGAGAATAAGGGGAATGGCTCCCCGGGCAGGACTTGAACCTGCAACACAGTGGTTAACAGCCACCCGCTCTGCCGATTGAGCTACCGAGGAACCCATCTGATAAGCTGTATTATGACAAAAAATCTCGACGTTGTCAATATCAGGCAAAAAAAATTAATAATTTTTCCAGCTTTCTGAAATAATGAATGTTGGATTGTTAGGGAGACTTGAATTTTTATTCTGATATTTGCTTGACAAAATCTTACTTTTTTATTATTCTTATACTGTTGGTGCGTAAGATGTAATTTAATGCGGGAATGGCTCAGTGGTAGAGCGCAACCTTGCCAAGGTTGACGTCGCGGGTTCGAATCCCGTTTCCCGCTTTATCCACGGCGGCGTAGCCAAGTGGTAAGGCAGCGGTCTGCAAAATCGCAATTCATCGGTTCGAATCCGGTCGCCGCCTGTTTCACTCCTCACTTTTCTCTTAAAGAAAAACCTTCCTTATGGCTGCTGCTGCTTTTTCAATATCACTGTCATCAATGTCCTTGTGTGTAACGATGCGTATCACTTCCGAACTTAACGGTAAAGCCAGTACGTCCTGGGCAGCCAGTTTCTTAAGAAAGGTATCCGAATCTATATTGCCAGCTTTTAATTTGACCATAACCATATTGGTCTCTACTTCTTCCGCGTTGACTTCGATCTCTTTTATATCTGCAATTTTTTCCACCAGTTGTTTTGCTCTCTTGTGATCTTGTTCCAGGCGGAGGATCATTTTTTCTATGGCCACGATCCCGGCTGCTGCAATCACCCCCACCTGCCGCATCCCCCCGCCGAGGTATTTTCGAACAAATCGCGCCTCTTTTATAAATTCCCTGGAACCCGTAAGAATAGAACCAATAGGAGCAGAAAGCCCTTTCGATAGACAGAACATCAAGGAGTCGAAATGTTTTGAAATTTCCTTCACATCGATTTTTAACGCCACGGATGCATTAAAAATTCGTGCACCATCCAGGTGCATGAATAGGTTGTATTTTCTGGCCAGGGCTGCCACATCTTCTATATAATCCAATCCCAAAACAGCACCTCCCCATATGTTATGGGTATTTTCCAGCGTTATGGCTGTGGTCTGGGTCATGTGCTCCCTAAGAAAGGTATGTATATTTTTTTCAATTACATCCCGTGGAATTTTGCCCCGGTCAGATGGCAGGGCCCGGGGAACGGCATGGGCGATCCTGGAGATATTACCGGCTTCAAAATTAAGTATATGACATTTCTCTTCTAAAATAACCTCTTTGCCTTCACCTGCACCCAATACCATTGCAATGGTATTACCCATGGTTCCTGAAGGGACAAAAAGAGCGGCTTCTTTTCCCACTTTTTCAGCTGCCAGTTCTTCCAACTGGTTGACGGTTGGATCGTCGCCATGCACGTCGTCTCCCACCTCTGCGTTATACATTGCTTTGAGCATCTCATCAGTGGGTCGTGTCACTGTATCGCTCCTGAAATCGGAAATTCCTTTATAAGACATGTTGCCTCCTTTTATAAACTTTTATAAATAGAGCCCTCGTAATTACGAACACAAAGAAAAAAATATTATCTTTCTGTATCTTTCTGTGTGCTCGTGCTTCGTAGCGGAGCTCCTCCGCAGAGTAGCATTCTGTGGGCTCTTCTTTTTTCATTTTTTTGTTTTGTTGCTGGTTTGAGCTAAATGGGTCTTTATTTTTTTTTTAAGTTCTTTGGCCATTTGAAGTGCCTTTAATGACAGGCCGTTGGTATAGAAGGTGAGGAAATCCCTTGCCGCTTCTTTATCGTTTTTATACAATTCCAGTGCTGTTTTCTCTACCGTGTTTTGTAAAGAGAACAAGCGGCCCTCCATCGTCTGCCATACGGGTAATATCTCCTTAATTAACGCAGAAAATCTCAGTTCCAGCAGGGTGGTTAGGGTTCGGAAGTGCCAGTAGGCGGAGTTGTTGTCAAATTGAGGTCCGGCCACGCCGTAGGGAGAGGGAATCTCTTTGATTCCCAGGTAATAGGGGATATAAGGCGTTGTCAGTGACGAACTCACCCCGGCCCATATCACTGCCCCAATTTCCGGGGGCATATCATTTCTTAACTGGATCACATCGGTATGAACCGTATGAAATACCCCAATGGCCCGCTCCTTTTCACCTGATTGACGGAGAATGTTTTTAGAAACGTCATACGACGTCCCTTTGTAATAATCCCTTAATATTCCGATTAACTGGGGAATGGTGATTTTTTTATCTGCTTTTAGCATGACTGGGTGGGTAAAGGCATTCGGGTCCTGTTCCAGTGAGGGTGTTAAAAGTTGTTGTACTCTCCAGACCCGTCGTGCATTATAATAGTTATTTTCTGTTTGCTTTTTTCCACCAAATATCCTGGCGAAATGAAAGACTTTTTGATTGGCTTTCCACAAGCCTTTTTTAATGGCGAATTTTTTGAGATAAGGGGGGTAAATGAAATTTTTTTTGTCATTAAAATCCACCACACCGATTCGGTAACCATTGGCCACTGCCAGGTAAGCGTCGTCCGGAACCCGCTGCGCAGCCCAACATTTCCCACCGCCTGCTTCTATATACCATACCTCGTTGGGGTCAGCCACACCAACGCCGCTGGGATAGGAGATACCGTATGTGGAGTGCATATTCCCGATGATCTCCACACATTCCCTGGCGGTTTTGGAGCGTTGAAGGGCAATGTATCGAATATAACCGGATACGCCTGTTTTAATCAAAGGGTCTGCTTCCTGTGCATCCCGGTTTTGATCCTCCTTTAAAGCCATACCTCCGGCAATGGCCACCTGGTATTCGTTAATGGCCACAGCATCGCCTTCGGAAAATCCATAGTAACAATTCATCATTAACATCCGAAAGGTTTGTGCCACCTGTGGGATTTTAAGGCCGTTTTTAAATATAATCATCTTGCCCGGTTCATGTTTCTGCCGAGGTATGATCTGTATAAGTGAAGCGATGTTGTCAGGAAGATCATTGTTGTGCGCCAGGAGTACTGACCCATCCGCAGTGGCATCTTTTCCTGCCAGAATCATGGTGCAGCCATCTACATCAGAAGGGAAAAAAAGGATAACGTATATCCACAAAAGAGAGAAAATTATTAATGGATTTTTCTTATTTTTATTCATACAGTATAATATAAAACGAATATGATAAATTGTCAATTTTGTAGAGACAAGCATTACGGAGTTTAAGTATGGCTGAAAGATTTAAACCATATATTAATAGCTGAAATAAAGTCTGTTTAACTGCCTCTGAATTTCAAAGTTTTCACAAAATAATATAAGAAATCACAGATTTCACATCACTCTATGACATAGATTTTTTATCTGGGAAATCTGTGGATCTTTTTTCCTTTTTCTAAATATTTTTGTGACACAAATGGGCCTTTAATGTGTTTAATATATATGAAGGCGATAAAAAATAAAAAAAAGAGTAAACGTAATCGTTGTGTAGAATTTCAGCAGGTTTTTAATTAGTGGAAAATATTTAAAATGTCTTAAATTGAGGAAGTGATGAAAAGAACGATCCTAATTATTGTTATTCCACAATTCTGGCACACCTGGTGGTTTAAAATACTTGCGGTTCTATTGGTGATAGGAATCCTTTTTATCCTCTATAAAATAAGACTAAAATTTCTTTTACTGAAAAGAAATTTTCAAGCAAAAATGGACTGTTTTTTTTCAAAACATAAAATATCCAAACGGGAAGAGGAGATTACTCTTTTACTCCTCCAGGGGGAAAGTAAAAAATCCATTGAGGATAAACTTTGCATTTCATCTCACACGGTTAAAAATCATATTTACAATATTTACCGGAAACTTGGAATAAAAAATAGATTCCAGCTTTTTAATCTTTTTCAAGATTTGCAATAGGCCTCCTAATATACACATCAAGTTCAGGTTAAGGTTGAGGCGAACTTTCAAGAACTCAGGTTGAGTGATTTTTCCCCCTCAACCTTAACCTCAACCTGAATCTTTATTATTACTATGAATCACCTCAATATTTAACTCATCAACATCGATTTTTCTTAATCCCCGGAATGAACTGAGATGATAGTAGAAGAGCAGCGCTGGCACATAGAAGAAGATATTGGGACCGGGAAGTATGGCAAGAATAGGGGTAAAGGGAAGAATGGCGCCTTCTATAATCACCAGCACCAGGCGTTTCATTTTTTCCTTTTGAATCCAGAATTTAAAAATTTTTTTGAGATGGTTATCGTCGATGGCTTTGGTGGTTTCTAATCGGATTTTATAATGATTCAAATTCGCCAGGATCTTTTGCCGGGATAAATACCTCAGGACCTTTGGTGCATGATTCTTTAGAATGTTAATGCCTTTCTGTATCCATTGTTTGGGCGACGAAAGTTCAGGGAACTCCACCAGGTCCAATTGGAATGTTAGTAGGGATTTGATTTCAAATGTAATCGTTCTCATGTAATGAAAAGTTTCCCATTGGCAGTAGCGACGACTTTATTGTCAGCACTTATAATTGATCCTTCGGCAAGAACGATTTTCTTTTTTATTTCTTTGATTCTTCCCTTAATCATGTACTCCGTATTGGTAAGGGCGGGTTTTTTAAATTTGACATTGAGTTCGACAGTTACACAGTCAAATCCCTTATGTCTGGCCGCTTTGATTAAGATTTCATCCAGTACCGTGGAAATGATACCACCGTGCAGCACATCTTTCCATCCCTGGAAATGACGGGGGAAAATAGCTTTTGAGATGGTTTCATTGTTTTTTTCATCATAGGTAAAGGACAGCTTTAAACCATGGGGATTGTTGGATCCGCATACAAAACAGAAATTATCGTCATTAAAATCTTTCATGGTAGTTTTATACAATATTTATCACTAAGGGTCAAGACTGAAACCCACCATGTGATTTTTAAGCATTTGATGAAAGATTCAGGATTTGCAGAAATATTTTATTTGAGTTATAATACGAATGGGGTAAACATTGAATAAAGAGCATTTAATTAGAAAAGAACTCAGTGAGTTATATGCAGAGATTGACTTGAGTTCTCTGCTGAATAAAATTGCCGTTAAAACCCGGTTTTATCTAAATTGTGAAGAATCATCTATTTTTCTTTACAATGCACTCAAAGAGGAATTGTATTTTGAGATAGCCACCGGTGAAAAGCAGGAAGAATTAAAAAACATCGTCTTAAAGAAGGGCGAAGGTGTTGTGGGATGGATCGCTGAACATGAAAAGCATTTAATCATTAATGATTGCTCTGCTGACTCCAGGTTTACCTCCAAGACGGATTTAAAAACAAATTTTAAAACCCGTTCCATAATAGGCGTTCCTGTGCGGCAGGAAAATAATCTGCTGGGCGTCCTGGAGGCTATCAATAAGATCGATGGAAAATTTGATGATAATGACAGGGAAATACTGGAATATATATCACGTTTTGTTTCCATTCCCTTGCAAAATGCCATGCTGTTTAAAAAAATTACACGGGAACACCGGGAAAAAGACCGGCTGCTGGAATTGGCAAAGATGATTTCTTATTCCAGTAATCAAGATGAGGTTTTTGTAAAATTGAAGGAGATTATATGCGATATTATAACACCTCTGGAGATAAATGTCCTGGTGCGATCTTCTGATAAGAGTAATGTATCCCAATTAATGACACGTACGGAAAGGGAGCTGGATGATGAAGTGGATCAGGTTAAGGTTCATGATACTGTTGTTAGCGAGCAAACCGCAGTGTTTCCTTTAAAATCAAGAGACCGCAGTCTGGGACTCCTGGAATTAAAGGTTGAAAAAAGAATCCCAGATGAGGTGATTTCATTAATCCGGGGCCTGGCTGCCTTTGTGGCTATATTAATTGAAAAACTGGAGATGCAGGCCCGGATGATTGAAAAAGAGAAAATCGAGAAAGAATTACAAATTGCCCGAGAGATTCAGCAGTCCTTCCTGTTAAATGAGGCCATCGATTTGAAGGGAATTGACACGGCGTATGTGAATATTCCATCCTCTGAAGTAGGGGGTGATTATTATGATATTGTTCCATTAAGTGACAAAAAAACCATTTTTACCATTAATGATATCTCCGGTCACGGTATCCCGGCATCGCTGCTGATGTCTATTTTCAGAACCAATTTTGTTTATCGAATCAAAAAAGATAAAGATATGGTCACCACCATTGGTCACCTCAATAATTTAATTGCTGAAACCACTGAGTCAAATCTTTTTGTCACCTCTTTCACCTGCTGCCTGGATAGGGAGAAGAAAAAAATCAGCTATGTCAATGCCGGTCATAATTCGCCTTTTATTCTAAGGAAAGATGAAGATAAAATAATAAAACTGGAGGATGGTTGTTTAGCTGTAGGATTATTCCCGGAGGTTTCCTACAAAGTGGCTGAAATTGAATTGAAGCCGGAAGACCTTTTGGTTTTATATACAGATGGCATTGTGGAGGCGGAAAATCCAGCGGGTGACCAATATACACTAAACCGGCTTATCGACTTTATTAAAGCCAACAGAGAACATAAAGCCGAAGCGATTAAAGAACGGTTTATTAAGGAACTAAAAACGTTTATCGATAAAAATTATTTTGAAGACGATATCACATTCATCTTAGTTAAAATTGAAAACGTGTAGTGCAAACGATTTCAAGCTTTTTAACAACTGGGGTAATGCTTATGGAGCTTGCCTCTCTGCTGTCAAAAGCGTCAATGATTCAATTAATTGTACAGAACATTCAAGGAATTGGATTACCTTGGGATAATTTTGCTAAAATACTCTGGAAATAATGATTTTAAGTGTATTTGGCTGAAAATACAAAAAAAAACCATGAAATGGAAAAATCGAATGAAGAAATGACAAATTAAGAATCTAAAAGATTGAGTAAAGATAGCTCTTATATAGTATAAAATTCAAATTTAAAGGCTTTTTTGGGTATTGGCATTTTTTTTGCTTCAAATATCTATGATAAGTGAAATCAAAATTCAAATAAGGAGATGCAATATGTTAAAAAAAACGTTAATCTTTTTCAGTTCGATGCTCTTTATTGTTTCTGTTTGTTTCGGGCAAACCGCTCAGACAGGAGCATTAAACGGAACGGTGACTGATCCTGATGGAGGTGCGCTGCCAGGCATTACAATCATCCTCAAATCGCCTGCGTTGGTACTCCCACAAATAACCACAGTCACCAATGCAAAGGGCCAATATCGTTTCCTCGGACTGGCACCAGGTACTTATGAGGTTACCTTCATGCTGGAAGGGATGAACACATTGGTACGGAAAGGAATTATCGTAAAAGTTGGCCAAACATCTACAGTAGATGTCGGAATGACGTTGAAGTCTGTGGAGGAAAGTATTATCGTTTCCGGGAAAGCGCCGACAGTTGACCGCCAAAGTACCACGGGTGTGGCTTCCCTGGATCTGGAATTTCTTAAGTCGATCCCTACTGCAAATCGTAGTTATAATGATTATTTTAATTTGACTCCTGGTGTAACTGGTGATACGGCCCACGGTAGTAGTGAAATGGATAATGCCTATTTGCTGGACGGAGTGAATATGGGTGACCCCACTACCGGAACGGATTATGTTTCATTTGGTGCTGATATTATGGAAGAAATTTCAGTTCAGACAGGTGGTATCTCTGCAGAATATGGCAGTGTAAAAGGAGCTGTTGTTAATGTTGTCACTAAATCAGGTGGTAATAAGTTTAGTGGAAGCGCCTCTTTTTACTACAATCATGAGAGCCTTCAGTCCGATAATACCAAAGGAACCGATCTCTACGATCCCGAAGATACCACCAAAACAGGGCAAAAATTTAAAATGGAGCCGGTGGTAACGTTTGGTGGACCTTTAGTAAAAGATAAGCTCTGGTTTTTCGGAAATTTAAGTATGACATCGCAAGAAGAATATGAACCAGGTTATCCTCATGATGAAGAACAGGACATCCCTTCAGACATGAAACAGTATTACCCCTACATAAAATTTACATTTCAGCCGAATACTGCCAACAAATTTATCCTGTCTTATAATTATTCCGATCGGAGAATGAATCACAGGTTTGCTCACTGGAGTAGAAATGTTGAAAACACAGTAACGCAGGCTTCGCCGACGCACGTTTTTAATGCCCACTGGACAAAAACCTTTGGCAGCAATTTTTATGTTAATTTGAAAGCGGCCATGATCGATTATGAAATGCTCCTTCATGCGAAGCAACCCGGGACAGAATTCTGGAATAGGGATACTAACATTAATACGGGAAGTTACTGGCGGAATGAGGATAATAATATAAGGGACCGCTACCAGGTAAACCTGGATGCGACAACCTTTATCGATGACTTTGCCGGTTCACATGAACTTAAATTCGGCGGTGAGATG
>Ga0180437_10000246_pt1 | contig 109605 bp, 60 predicted proteins | sample SS_ome_4_FD_132410 | JGI IMG/M metagenome (GOLD analysis project Ga0180437, IMG submission 132410) | Hypersaline lake sediment archaeal communities from the Salton Sea, California, USA - SS_3_D_1 metaG | ecosystem: Environmental > Aquatic > Non-marine Saline and Alkaline > Hypersaline >...
ACCGGGCTTAACTAAAAAGTCAAAGAACACTTGGCGCAAAGTGATGAATAAATCGACCACGGAGCACCTAATTTTTTGTTTTATTTCTTTTCATTTTTTCATACACTATTTGACATTACCATTATTTATAAAGCGGCGATAATTTTCTTAACCTCTCAACCACTCCTGGCAATACCTCCAGGACAACCTCCACATCTTTTGCTTTAGTGAATCTTCCACAGGTCAGTTCCAGGGAACCGTGGGCCTCCTCATGTAATAGACCCAGGGATATCAGTGTGTGAGAGGGTTCCAATGTCTTTGAAGTACAGGCAGAACCAGTGGAAACTGAAATACCTTTGTCTTTCAAGGATAAAAGCAATGCCTCCCCTTCAATACCGTCAAATCTGAAATGCGCATTGTTGGGAAGCCGTTCCTGTGAATGTCCGTTCAAATAACACTTTGGGATTTTATGCAATATGTTTTCGATGAGCTTATCCCGAAACATTTTGAAACGTTTGGTCTCTTCATTCATTTTTTCTTGCATCATTTCAACTGCTTGTTTCATTCCGATGATGCCCGGGATATTTTCAGTTCCAGAGCGCAGACCGAATTCCTGACCACCACCGATTAACAATGGATTCAATCGTATTCCTTTTCTCACGAACAAAACACCTACCCCATTGGGCCCATAAATATCATTGGACGAGAGGGTTAATAGATCGACATTTTCCGCCTTGACATCGATAGGAATCAATCCCTCTGCTGCAACCGCATCTGAATGGAAAACAATATTGTTCTCCCTGCATAATCTGCCAATTTCCGATATCGGCTGAATGGTTCCTATCTCATTGCTGGCATAACCAATGGAGACCAGGATCGTTTTATTGGTTATCCGGGCCGCAAGTTTTTCAATATTTACTCTACCATATTGATCCACCGGTACTTTTGTTACAGTAAATCCATTTTTCTCCAGGTATTTTGTTATGTTGTGAATGGAGATGTGCTCAATTTCAGATATAATAATGTGATTTCCCTTATGCTTGTTTCTCAAAACAAATCCAATAATGCCAAGGTTATTGGACTCAGTGGCGCCGGAAGTAAACACAATTTCATCTTTTTCAGCATTAATAAATCGTGCGATGGTTTTACGGGATTCTTCCAAAATCTTTGTGGCTTCGTCACCGATTTTGTGCAGGGATGACGGATTTCCGAAATTTTCCCGTAGATAAGCGGTCATTGCATCGATTACTTCGGGGTCAACCGGTTTGGATGATTGATAATCAAAATAAACATTCATCGTTGTCCTCCTTTTATAATTTTTCCTTTATGCTTTACTCCTTAAAACCACATGGTGGCACCGGCTTCCAGGGCAAGATCGTTTAAGGTTCCGGCACCCACCACTTTTACATCTAGTATCAGTTCTATTCTTTCCCAACCCAGCATCCGTTTGGATGCCTCGCAGCCATAAATCTCAATTCCCATTTCAAGTGTCTTCTTTATCATTTCAAAGACGCTGGGAAAATTCCCTAACTTTATCTTGTCGGCTTCTCCCGGAGCTAATATTTTCAACCCCTGGCCCAGATAATATACCTTTGCATCGATATCCATTGCCTTTGCCGTCTGGGCCAGCACCAGTGGTGAATATTGCCTCTCTGGGTTGTCGCTGGTCTGAACATATAAAATTGAATTTTTATTTTTCATCTTATACCTCCGTTTAATGTTTGATGTTTAGCTCTTCAATTTTTTATTAAAAATCTTAAAACATCTCCTCTTTTCTCAAATGTGATTATTTCATGCCCGGTCCTTTTTGCAAATCTCTTTAAATCTTCTTCTGCTGCCGGATCGTCGGAAAGTACTTCCAATATTTCACCTTCCGCGATCGTATCGATTTGCACACGTGTTTGGAACAACGGCTCCGGGCAATATAATCCAATACAATCCAGTGTTTTTTTGGGTTCAGGTAGATTGCCCATTTTCTTTCTCCTTATTAAAATATTTTATTTTTCTTCTCATTTTACTACTCACTAAGATATATATTATAATATAAAAAATCCATAATGTCAACCAATTTGGTTATATTTTATGTTTTTTCTCCTTCCCCTTTTAGCCCCTTCCAGTGACCTTTTTGATTGTTAAAAAAAAAATTAAAAAAAAGTTGCCCTTTTTTGTTGACATTTTGATTTTTTTATGTATAATATAACCATTATGGTTATAGTTGACAAAAAAGGTTATGTATTTGGATGCCAGGCCGGGCGTAATGAGTTCCCGTTTCAGGAGCAACTGAGCCCTTCAACGTTCAACATAAGGCCACAGCTATCCCATATTACTTTAAATTCAAATATGCAAATAGGAGGAAAACCATGAAAAATATAAAAAGATTATCAGTAACATTTGTTTTAACGATTTTGGTTGTATGGTTAAGTTTTATAGGTACGACAGATCTGGCATCAGAATCTGTCAGTGAGGAAATGAATCAGCCGGTTGCTGAAGTAAGCGTCGGCGCCAGCGGAATTGCATGGACGGTGAAAATGAATTACACAAGCCTGATACTGACTGTTTCCAAACCAGATGGAACTGTCTTCAGGAGAACGTTCGAATCCGGCAGCTCCCCCTATCTCGGACTAACTGACAACAATGGCAATTATTTCTCTGACGGTTCATATACGTATGAACTGAGAGTGATTCCTTTTGTTGAAAAGAGAGTTCGGACGACTGGATACGATGACGATGACACGGCAGGGCTCAGAAATGAAGGGATGGTACTTAAAAAGGCATTGACTCAGTCTGGTGGCTTTTATGTCCAGGGTGGTGCGATTGTTACAGGATACGGGTATGAATCCGGAAGTGGACTCAGTCAATCCCAGGATGAACTCAGTCGGGTTCAAGACTATGTGATTGTGGATGACTTGATTGTGCAAGGAAGTGCCTGTATCGGTGTCGATTGTGTTAACAATTACAATTTTGGTTTTGACACGCTTGTTCTAAGAGAGAACAACCTGCGGATTTTCTTCGATGATACCAGCACCAGTGCTTCTTTTCCTAGCAACGATTGGCGAATTATTATAAACGACAGCGCCAATGGGGGTGCCAGTTATTTTGGGGTCGAAGATGCCACAGCAGGGAGAAGGGTATTTACCCTCGAGGCCGGAGCACCTGCCCATTCGCTTTATGTGGATGATGGTGGACGGGTAGGTATTGGGACTTCCACACCGGTAGTTGATGCACACATCGTCAATGGGAACACACCGACTCTTCGCCTGGAGCAGGACGGTTCATCTGGATTCACACCCCAAACCTGGGATGTAGCAGGCAACGAAACCAACTTCTTTATCCGGGATGCAACCAATGGCTCCAAACTGCCCTTCAAGATCAAACCAGGTGCCCCTAACAATAGTCTCTTTATCGCCTCCGATGGAAATATTGGTATGGGAACAACGTCGCCAGATTTTTCACTTGATATAGAGAGGAATGGAGAAAATGCGGGAATTAAACTTACCCGTGTAGGTGAGGTAGAATTCAAACTTAATGTAACCTCAACCCTGGCTCAAATTGGGTCCATATCCAGTCACAAATTAAACTTCGTTACAGGAAACAGTGCGAGAATGACTATTGATGCAACTGGGAATGTCGGCATCGGCCAAACAAGTCCCTCTTATCTACTGCACTTATCAGGGGGTGCTTATTCCGATGGTTCCGATTGGTTCCCTGCCTCCAGTAGAGAATTAAAGGAAAATATCGAAAGCCTTTCTGTTGAGGAAGCAATGAATGCCGTCGAATATCTCAATCCGGTTAAATACAATTATAAAAAGCATAAAGAAGAAACACGCGTTGGTTTCATCGCCGAAGATGTCCCTGAACTGGTGGCTATAAATGGTAGAAAAAATCTGAGCCCCATGGACATCCTGGGGGTTTTAACCAAAGTGGTGCAGGAACAACAGAAGACTATCTCCGAACTTAAACAGGAAATAGCTGAGTTTAAGAAAAAGAAGTAATGAGAAAATTAGTCTCCGATATTTGAGAGTATCGGTTTGCCCGGACAGGCGATTTCGCCTTCCGGGCAAGCTTCTTTTGTGAGTGAAGATGAAAAAACTAGATTTTACGATTTTACCAGCAATTTTAGAAAAGCCCCAGATAGAGAGGGCGAGGAGGATCGAATGAGAACCATTTCTTTTTTTATAATATTTTGTATTGTTATAACCAGTCTATTTGCTAACAATGACAAGAATCCCAAAACAGAAATCCAGTCAGCGACGAATATCAATATTAATGATACGATCTGTGAAATTCAGAAGCTGGAAAGTAACCGGGATCCAAAATGCCATGCTACAGCGACACGGCTGGAAAACTTTATATACGGAACAAAGCTTACTGCAGAGACACGATTTCTAAAGGTGAAGCTTCAAAAAAAGCTCCTACTGCATCTATGGGAAAATGCTTCCAGGGTCATCAAAAGCAGTTCCGATAGTAAGCAAAAACCGCTTGTGGATTATTTTCGACAGGAAATGAATAAGATATTAAAGTATTCACGAAAAGCCAACGGCGACATTGTTATAGATATGAAGCCGCATAAACCCATTACACTGTCAAAACGAGATATCGACCACTATTCAAGTGTCGCCTATGCATTACGGTCCATTTTGGCGCTTCAGCAGGAAACCATGTTCCGAACCGACATCGAGCTGGTACCGCTTGATTCTGCCAGTACTTCGGCTTTGAAAGAGTTTTTGGATATTTTTACCCTGGCTGTATTACAACTAGGTGATCGCCAGGCACGCCTTTTAAACGAACATGCTCTTTCTCCGGAAATTTTTCAAAACGCATGGGAAAAGGTGCAACATTCGATTTCCCATCAAACGTTCCCGGTGTCGGACTTTTGGACTTCACCACAACATCCCTCTTTAATAAAGCCCAAAGTCCCACTTTCTAAATTTTCTACAATACGACAAATCATTGACCAGAAGGTTAAAGCTTACGAAGCCTACAATAATATTTCCATGCAGGTATTTTTGAGAAACCTGCAGGTTTATTTTGCCCGGCACAAATGGCCTTCGGATCAGGAATCGGGTCAAACATTCAAAAATCTTTTCACAGAGTCGATGATTTCGTTCTCCTTTGAGAGTTTGAAATACGCTGAAAAGATAGCAAAGTCGTCAGGGCATCGGTTTATTCGCGAAGAAGATGTCGATAAGATGTGGAAATCCTATGTTCCTTTTGAAGTCAATGAATATGAAGATGTTATCTTTTTTCCCCGGTTGGGTCGTTCAGGGAGTTTGACCATCGAGTCCTATGATTTCGATGCGTTCCGTGACAGCGGTATTCATTGGCGTTATCTTCAGTTTGCTCTTCAAGACCATCTCAAGGAATTATCTGTCGAACCCGATCCCTTTGCCGCAGAATTACTGGTTGAAGGTATTGCCCAATTTGGGGTGCTGGTTTTACGTATTTCCGGAAAAATAGCAAAAGAAAAGGGAGATACTCAACTAAACGTAGAACACTTAAAAAAAGCGCTTATGGAGATTCAACAGCGAGTGGTAAGGCACGCCAAAACGCAACCCATCACAAAACCCAAAGACTCCCTGGCTTCCAGTGATAATATGACCCGGCTCTCATCCGGGAAAACGTATTTTACTGAAATAACTCAAACATCCGGGATTCAGTTTATGCATCGATCCTCAGATTGGCTCAGCCGCCTTTTGCGAAGTTATCTTAAGAAAAGTGCCACCGCGGGAACACTTGATGTTCCTCCTGCCTTTGGAGGCTCCGGTGCAGCCGCCGGCGATGTTAACCAGGATGGGATACCGGATGTTCTTTTATTAAGCGGCACTGGTAATGCGCTCTACCTGGGGGACGGTAAAGGCCATTTCCAGGACATTACCAGAAAATCGGGCATTGTTTTTAAACGAAAAGACGGTCACTTTGGCGAACCCCGTCAACCCATTATTGCGGATTTCGATAACGATGGGCTGCAGGATATATTTATCACCTATGCAAACGACAACCATAAACTTTACCGTAACCGTGGCAATGGAACATTTGAGGATGTCTCCCACATCGCCAAACTCGGAGGTGAAAACCTGGTGGGCGGACCAGCCACTGTTTTCGATTACGATAGAGACGGTTTATTGGATATTTATATCTGCTATTTCGGGGATTACATCCATGGCAAGCTGCCAAACCTGAGCCGAAGTAATCTTAACGGACTCCCAAACAAGCTATTTAGAAATAGGGGAAATATGAAGTTTGAGGATGTAACGGAAACCAGTGGGGTGGGAAATACCGGTTGGAGCCAGGCTGTCTCTCATACGGACTTTGACCTGGATGATTGGCAGGATATCATTGTTGGGAATGATTTCGGTATCAATGTTTACTATAGAAACCGTGGAGACGGTACCTTTGAAGATGTGGCCGAAAAGTTAGGCACTGACAAACCGTCATTCACTATGAATGTAGGGATTACCGATCTGAACCGTGATGGATATCCCGACATCTATATTTCCAACATTGTCACTATGGTAAAGGATGAAAAATATGTGCTGCCGGCTGCAGATACTCCCATGAAATTTAATCCCGCCAAGATGGCCCGGATGCGGGTCATCGAAGCAAACGATCTTTTTCTATCCAACACCAACACCAACAATAACGGTTCCGGAGGAAAACTGGATGGATACACTTTATCGGATGCCGTTGGAAGGGGATTTTCATCCACTGGTTGGGCCTGGGGTGCAAACTTTTTCGACTTTGATAATGATGGAGACGATGATTTGTATTGTGTCAATGGAATGAATGAATACAGTGTTTATTCCGATACCCCCTATTACACCAATGTTTTTAAGGAAAAACGCGAAATCCGGCTACCGGTCTATGAGAAGGAATCCAATGTCTTTTTTGTAAATGAAGGAGGCAAACTGCAGAATCATTCCAAAGAAAGCGGCACCGATTTCCTGGGGAATTCACGCAGCACTGTTTACCTGGATTTTGACAACGATGGCGATCTTGACATTGTATTGAATAACTATCACGGCCCTGCAAAAGTGTACCGCAACAATTCCCAGGGATTGAACAACCACTGGCTAAAGATAAAGCTCATCGGCGATCCAGGGAAAAAAAGCAACCGAGACGCCATCGGCGCAAAGATCATCGTCTACAAAAATAAAAATCAGATTGCCTGGCGTGAAATCAGAGGTGGCGATGGCTACCTGTCAATGGCCCCAAAAACACAACATATGGGCCTCGGTAAAGAGAAAACCGTCGATGTCAAGGTCATCTGGCCCAATGGGGAAATCTCTCAATTTGAAAGTATCCGGGCTGATCGACATTATCTCATCCGACAGGATAAGGAAACCCTACTTACTCTTTTCTAGCCCCATCGAATGTTTCATTGTATAATAGAATACCAATCCAAAACCCATGGTGAGCATTAAGTGAAACGGAAGCAGCGCAAAGTCTCTAAAATATACAGCGATGACTACTCCGGATAAGAAGTACAAAGAAAGAAATCCTTCACACAATGTTAATAGGCTGATGCTTTTACTCAGGTATTTATTATTTTTCCAGGTTTTATTTTTTGTAGAAAGGTTAAATTTCGGTGTTCGTATAAATGGGCTTTTGAAACCCAGTAGTCCTTCTAATACTGCAATTGTATTGTGTAAGGAAATACCCATGGACATCGATAGGAATGCAGGAAACATAACAATGAAATGGGTGAAGGTACGAAACCGATTTTGAGATCTACGGTAGAGGGAACAATAGTAAAAAACACTCAAAATAAGCAAACTGATGAGAAAGAAAGACATCAAGAGAAAGTATTTTGAATAGGCAGGCAGGGCATTTTTAAGTAACAGCATTGGAATGCTTAATATGGAACAGGTTAAAATACATATGAATACCAGGCTGCTTAGAAGATGGGCTGTACCGTGAATTTTTTGACCCAATCGTATGTTTGAATTCCATATTAGTCCAATGTTTTTCTTTGCATTTTCAGCGCCACCTTTTGTCCATCTGAACTGCTGTGATTTTATGGCATTCATAACCATTGGCAATTCCGCAGGGGAATCAACATCTTCTAAATATTTAAATTTCCAGCCTTTAACTTGCGCTCGATAGCTTAAATCCAGGTCTTCCGTTAACGTATCGATATGCCAACCCCCTGCATCCTCGATACATTCGCGCTTCCAAACACCTCCCGTACCATTAAAGTTGATAAAATATCCGCCGGCATTTCTCCCTTGCTGTTCAACCGTGAAATGGCCATCCAACCCAAAGGCCTGAATTTTCGTTAAAAAGGAATAGTTTTTATTCAGATGCTCCCAGCGTGTCTGGACGACTCCCAATTTTGGCTCCTTCAGAAAATAGGGGATGGTTTGTCTAAGAAAGCTTGCACGTGGTAAAAAATCAGCATCAAAAATAGCAATAAATTCACCTTTTGCTGTTTTCAATCCCTCTTGTAATGCGCCGGCCTTAAACCCGATTCGTTTCTGCCGTAGAATTAATTTAATATCGATACCTTTTTGCTGCCATTCCAATACTTTTTTGCGGGATATCTCCACTGTCTCATCGGTTGAATCGTCCAGAACCTGGATCTCAAATTTATCCTTTGGATAATCAAATTGGGCAATCGTATCGATAAGGCGTTCGACCACATACAATTCATTAAAAATAGGAAGTTGAACAGTGACAAAGGGCAAATCTTTATCTGCTGTGGCCGGAGCAGAAGCCCTTGCTTCTTTGTTTTTATGAAATTTTAAGTAGTTTATTACAAGATGCAGCTGCGCCATACTGTAGGCAAAAATAAACAACAACGCTAAAGTATAAAAAATAATTAGTGCGATTCCCATTTTACGTTTGTCGTCGAATTGTGCTCAAACATGTGTAAATTGTATATGAAATGTGAAAATATTTCAATAGATATGCAAATTCTTTTTTAAAATTTTTTCTCGTTCAGGTTCCAATCGTAGCTAAGGTACTTAATTTTAACAGAAAACGCTTTTTTTATTTTTTTTGCAACAGGCGCTTTCAGGTAGGCCAGGATAAAGGCAATTCTCTCATTTTTATCCTTACCGAAATCGTTGCCAAACCAGTTGAAGATTTGGCTGATGAAAATCGTAAGGGCAGATCCATCCTCTTTGATAAAAAAATGTTTGGGATTATCAAAAAACTGCCGGGCCGCCTGGTCCAGTTGATGATTCACCCGGTCTCCTGAGAAGGCAAAACGTTGAAGGTTCGGACAACCGATACTGGCACAGACAATGGCAAAATGGATGCGGGGTTCCTTTAATTCTTTGCGTAATTTCTTGTGTTCAATGTCATTCAGACTGAGGATTTCACCTACAGCTTTCCAGATACGCTGCTTCCAGGGACTGTCTATTTCACGAATACTCTTAACCGGGTAATGATTCAGGATCAACTTCACGGTAAACGCGTTATAAGCATTGATCCAGAAGGCCAGTTTGTGCTCTCGTGAAAACGTTGAAATGTCTACTTTTTCAAGCGTTCCCAGGTAACTGTCCAATTGTTTTACATCTTCTGCAAATCCTTTGTAATTCACCCTACCGTTGGTGACATGTTTTTGCAGCAGTATATCCCAGGTTTTATGCAAACCAGGAACCTCTCTGCCTCCCAATGCAGGGAACTGTATTAACAGCAGCATCAACATCATCAGGACAACGATTAATAATTTTATTCTCTTCATTTTACTTTCTTCAATAGGATATTAATATAAACCCTTCAAAAATGCAACTATGGTTGCAAAACGCATTGCTTTGTTTTAAAATAACACGATGATTAAAAAAATGCGCATTTCGTATCATGAATCGTTATGTGTAGTGTCTAATAAAAAATAAAAATATGGAAATAGAGAAACTTTATTCAAAATGTCTCTCTTACTTGAAAACGCTTTGTGAAGAAATCCCAGAGCGATGTGTTGGAAGTGAGGGGAACAGGATGGCGTCTCGCTTTTTTGAAGATGAAATATCCTCATTCGGTTGGGATACGGAGATGCCGGAATTTGATGTGATTGACTGGAAAGATGGCGGTGCAATTTTGCAATCTGAAGGTACGCACTTTGAAGTGCTTGTGAGTCCATACTCATTGGGATGCACTGTTAAGGCACCACTTGTTTGTGCATCAACGATAAAAGAACTTGAACAATGCGATATAACAGGAAAAATTGTGCTGCTGCAGGGCGAAATTGCAAAAGAACAACTCATGCCCAAAAATTTCGTCTTCTATAATCCAGAAGCGCATCAAAACATCATTTCTCTTCTAGAAACAAAGCAGCCCAGCGCAATCATTACTGCCACGGGAAGAAATCCGGCCCTTGCTGGAGGTGTCTACCCATTTCCCATGATTGAAGACGGCGATTTTGATATTCCTTCTGTTTATATGACTGAAGAAGAAGGAAAACGACTGGTTGATTATAAGGGTAAACCGGTTGTCTTAAAGTCCTTTTCCAAACGGATACCTGCGAAAGGTTATAACGTTATTGCCAGAAAGGGAAATAAATTATCTGAACGCATCGTCATCACGGCACATATTGATGCCAAAAAGGGTTCACCTGGCGCTATTGACAATGCAACGGGTGTTATTGTCTTACTGCTTTTAGCCAATCTATTAAAAGATTATAAGGAAGATAGATTAATTGAGATCGTTGCACTTAATGGTGAAGATTATTACGCAGCCTCTGGACAGATGCACTATATCGCTCAAAATTGCGATCATTTCAAAAACATCCTACTGAATATTAATATTGATGGAGCAGGATACAAAGAAGGTAAATCAGCTTTTTCATTATTCAATTTACCGGATGCAATGGAAAAAAAGGCAAAGGAAGTAATGATGAAATTCGACGGTATCACAGAGGGTCCTCAGTGGCAGCAGGGAGACCACACTATATTTATTCAATATGGTCGCCCGGTTATTGCTGTATCCTCACAATGGTTTTTAGAGAATTTTAATACCCAGGATATTACCCATACACCAAAAGATGATGTTAAAATTGTTGACTGTAAAAAAGTGGTGGAAATTGCCAAAGCATTAAAGTGCTTTTTAGTAAATGATTAAAACGCATAAACAGGTTTTTGCCCCTCTTCTTAATACAGATAATTCTTTCTTAAATATTGAATCCTTTAGCCAGTGATTATTTAAAATAAAATTTAAGGTTTTCGTTGAACCCTATGTAAAACGGCTGATTCTTTTTGATCTTTATCTGGAACCACCACCAGCGGGTATAGGGGGGGCTGTGGGGAAAAAGTCAAAAAAGGTGCCGTGAGGAAAGAGGAAAAGGTGGACCCTGGTTTGACACAACCCATCCAATCGACTATAATACCCTATGGCCATGTATTTTAGGGAGGAACAATTATGAAAAAATGCATCTTTATCACCTTCTTCCTTTTTATATCGTTAGCCTTCAGCCTCAACGCCGAAAAAAACCTGCAATTGAGCCTCAAAAAGATTACCGAAGTTGGAAAAAGATACACCATATTCTATCAAGTCGTGGGCGTTTGTGAGGATGATCGGTTAAATTTCTACGTCCTTGATTATAAAGCCTATAAAGTGTACAAATTCTCCCCCGACGGAAAGCCACTGTTCTCTTTCGGAAGCAAAGGCGAAGGACCCGGCTGCTTCAGGTACCCCAGGAGTGTGTTTTTCTCCACCAGCGGTGAGATCATAGTCACTGAAACCACGGGCGAGGCCTCTACCTTTGATAGAAAGGGAAAAATCCTGCAAAAAAATAATTTCTCTTATTCCCTCGGCCGCGTATCCCGTTTAAAATACGCCGGCAGCGATTTATTCTACGGTGAAAAGAGCACATGGAACAGACTCCGGAAGCAGCTCCTGTTTAACTCCAAAGGGGAAATAAAAAATGAGTCTCTATTCACCCACCCGCCTGTAAACATCTTAAGAGGTAGGGGCATGTATGTCAAATATTCAAACAGCCAATACACCACTACTCTCCTTTTCGATTATTTCAACAAACACTCCGCGGTAGCCATTAGTAATAAATATGAAATCCTTATCCTGGATGAAAAGGGGGAAAAAACTGGGACCATTACAAGGAACATCCCACCGGCAAAAATAACCCGAAAAGAGAAAGATTACCTGGTCAAAGATATAAAGGCCATGGAGGCACCCCCGGATGTAAAGAGTACGATTATCTTCCAAATACCCGATACTAAAAACTGTTTCCATAAGCTCCTGGTGTCTGAGAAATACCTATTTGTTATCCTGGTAAATGAAGATATCTCAAATAAAGGGGCGCCAAACTCGGTTGATATATTCGAACTCTCAGGCCAATACGTTGGGAATGTAAAGATGGAGAACATCCCCTTTCTCATTTCCGGTCGATATATGTATTTCAGCGAGACCAGCGGTGAAGACATGTTAGTGGTAAAGTACGGTTATGAACTGACCCCGGGCCGGTAAAGAAAAAACCTTGATATATTCTATTTTTCTTTTCTTACCTACTGCAACGCAAACTCCATTACTGGGTCTTTCCCGCTGATCAAGTCCTGTATGGTAGGTTCGATGGGATTATCCGCGATAATACCCCGGCCTTGGGGATACCTGGAAACCGCCATACTATACCTGACCATGGGAATCCCAATCCGTAGTTTGGTGTGGGCAAGGTCAATGTCGGAAAAAATTGGACTGGCACCTTTTTTCACTTCAGTCACTTATCCCTCAATTCAGGTCTAATACTCAGTTCCCGGTTTTTTTACACCGTTTATTCAATCGCTGCGACATGAAGTTCCAGTTCTTCGTTTTCGTTCTCGATTACCTGGTAAAACTTTCCCTTGTGAATATCCAGGGGCGAAATTCTCAGACCAGCCAGGAATTTACAGGGAACAAATACCTGCTTCAACAGCCTGCCTTTGGAGTCGAAAACCAGAAATTCAAGCCTGTTTCCCTTTCGTTTCCAGGTGGCAACATATAATTTTTCATCCCGGGGAAGAAAAAAACTAATTTCCGGGAAATATTGGGGAAAAGAGAGGCGATCTTTCAATAATGCATACCGTGTCCCAGTCTGACGTTTCATGTGCTCCCTGACCTCTTTTTCATCCTGGCTGGTGAATTTTAGGGGTTTATAGTCATGCTTGACGGTATACAAAAGCTTGCCATTGGCATCCACCACATCGATATGGAATCCGGGCTTTCCACTGACAAAAAGTTTGTCCTGGTAAGTGCGATGGAAGGCGGTTTGTTTGAACATATGAACTTTCCCCCCGGGTTGTCTTACGGACTTAACGCGGTAGATCTCTTTTATTTCATTCAACTGGGCATCGAAATAAAACATGGCAAAATAAACCACTTTGTTATCCGTTATAATTCTCCGGCCCACATATCCGTCTTTCATGGGCTGGAAAAAATGTCCGCCGCCCATGCCGCCCGAGGTTTTTAACTCTTTAATAAAGGTTCCGTTTTTGGTAAAAAAGGATATTTTTCCCTGGCTGTTGATCATGAGGTGGTCTGGTTGGGGAAATACGTGAGCATAACGTAGAAACTCCTGCGGTCCTTCGCCGTCTTTTCCGAATTTCTTTATCAATTTGAAATCCCTCATAGAATAGATAAATACGGTGGTCCCCTGCACCAGGTACAACTGTTGGTCATCCATGGAGATACCATCCACTTTCAGTATCTCGCTAAAAACCCCCACTTTCTCCGCCCTTCCCCCCCCTGGCTGCGAAAAAACGATAACCACTATCAAAACCAACACCCATTTACTTTTTTTCATAATTACCTCCGCTATAATCTATTTTGATACTGCAAAGAAAAATATAGTAGGTTCAGAATGTATTGTCAAGTACTCCTCTTTTTCCTCCTATCTTTTCTCCTTTTTTTCCGTTTTCTACTCTACTATTAAATTTAGGGCCAGGCAAATTATCTCCTCCGCGCTGAACCGTCTGATTCAAACGTTCAACTTTCCCAAGGGTTTGAGGACTATGGGGATCTGAAACGATGTGTTCGATCTTCACGGGTTGAACTGGCCTGTCCCCTAAATTCCTAAATTCATTCGCCAAACCCGCGTTTTTAGGAACGCTTTTTCAAAATGACTTTGAAATAATCTTCCGTTATTTCAAATATTGGTTCCTCTTTATTATTTTCAATCATTAAAGGAATAACTTTTCTTCGAATTCCCATTCCCCTGTCATCCATATACCCATAATCGCGGGCAAATCTTATTAATATGGGATTCCTTGGGTATTGCTGCCCATCTTTAATTTTTTTCAGCGTAAGGGTATTGGGTAATCCTCCAAAACTCGTTATCTCCATCCTATCTGAGTATACTTCGACCCTGTTTATATTGGCATTGGTCCAATCCCTGTGAATACATGCATTTACAATCAATTCCCGTATAACCTCCGGGGGATAGTCCCAGTAACGCTTACGGCGAATGCCATTTTCATCGAGTTTTTCATGAGAAATAAAGGCTTTGAGAAAATTCAACACCATGCTGAAAAAATCAGGCTCCAGGATTTCATATCTGTGGCCTTTTTCGTCCACAGGCTTTTGCAGCTCTGCGAAGGAGCTGTCAATATACTCATCGGATATCGCGTTATAATCTTTATCCACCCCAGGATAAACGGTAATCCTGAATCCTGAATTGGGTAAAAAACGTCCGGGTTTTTTTGAAAATAATAGAATACCTGCAATTGATCCGACGTTGCTGGCAAAATCCGTGTCAATGATCAAATCCAGGCTTTTTAGACGTTCCTGCCATGCGTGAGATGAGGTGGGGATAACATTATCTTCAATAACTCGTTCAAGGTAATATTCAAATTTTCTCAAATCAATATCATTTACAGAAGTACCGGAAACCGGGAGCATTTCGATATGCAATAGACCGCCGTTTTGAAGTAAACGAAGCTGCTGTTCCCTTGATGCTAACTGGCTTGTACTGCCAATCCTTATATAAATATCTTCCCTTTTTTTGTATCTTATTACATATGGCTTTGCTGAACCGGTGGATATGCGGATAACCGCTACCCGTCGATTCTCATCGATGACGATCTCTTCATAATAAGGGATAATACGAGGATGAATATAGGTGCCAAAAACGGAATCCATGACCCATTCTTCACAATTTGGCCGTTTTATCCCTGTAATAGTTCCGTCATCTTCCACCCCAAGCAAAATCATCCCCCCCTTCAAATTGGCAAAGGCCACACATTCTTTGGCAATTTTTTCAGGAGGTATGTCATCCCGTTTAAATTCGACACCGGAATTTTCACCGTTGGTAATTATTTCAAGTAATTCTGTTTTTGTCATAAGTAAATTTTAAACAAAATTCATTTACATTTCAACAGACAAACTACATTTAAGGGAAAAAGTTAGAAATTATAGCCCATGCACCTGGCACGAACACACGAACACACGAACACGACGAACACGAACATTTAGGTGGTTTTATCTTCATCATTCATCACTCATAATTAATGGCGTAAAGCTTCTAAAAAGACTTTGACGCAGCCCTGAGGGGGTTCGTACCCGATAAATCGGTGGCCTTACATGAATGGAATGCCTCCCTACGCCGTTGGAATGCCTCCCTACGCTGTGGAAAAGGGGTCAGAACCCTGTGGAAACAAGAAAAAACCCTGTGGAAACGGGGGAAAAGTGTGTGGAAAAGGGGTCAGAACCCTGTGGAAACGGGTCAATCAATTGGTTTTTTCTGTTCCAACTATTGAGTTATCCCCTTCCTACTTGTACAATCCTCTCTCAGGCGGCTGAGAAATACGATTCAAAGATGTTTATTAGGAGTAAAATTATGGGCAATCGAGAAGATTATTATACTGGACAACAAAATTACCCGGGCAAGGGGAAACGGGAAGCCAAATACAGCGGATAACGGTGCACATTCCTCTTTATATCTATATTCAAGCCCCGTGCACCCATAATCACACGATAATCCGGTGAGTATTTCCCGGAAAAAACATCTAAACTCTTTGCGCGGGTCACCCAACCGGATTTTATCTCAATAGGAAATATCTTACCATCTATTTCTCTAAGAAATTCAACTTCCGATGAACCTTCCCGCCAACATAAAAGAGCATCAACACCGAAACATAAAAATTCCTGGGCAACATAGTTTTCGGCAAAATAACCTTTATACGTGCCATAATCGTAATCAAGAATACTTTTTGGGGACAACTTACTGATTGCTCCCAGGATGCCAATATCAAAAAAATACAACTTGAAGAAGTTTTCTTCTTTATAGGCGCTAGGTGGAATACGGGCAGTATTAATGATAAAGGTCTTTATAATAAGTCCTGCTGTATCCAGCCAATCGATAATACCGGCCAACCGCTCATATCCTCTAATACCCGGGATAACATCTTTAAACTTAAATTTTGGAGCAGAACCGTTTTGCTCCCTTGCTAACTGTTGAGGGATATTTCGCCATAACCGGTTGATATGCATTGAATTTTGTTTCCCTGAATGCTTGGCCATATCTGCTTCATAACCCAATATTAAAATATTTTGTTTGTCACGAACCAATTGCAGCGCTTTATACAAGTCATGCTTGTTTTCGTTGTATAACCAGACCACCTCCGGCAATCCACCAGTTATAAAATATATTTTCAATAATTCCCACAACCGTGCATGAACAATCTCCGGGATATTGGTCTCTAATTTGCAGTTTTCTAAATAATCATACGACCGGGTCTCTTCAATTCCCAACAAAAACTCCTGGAAGGACATGGGATACATTGGCAGGAAATCAACTTTCCCTACCGGGAAAGAGCTGGTGCCCAAATAAAGACCCAGAAGAGAACCCGCGCTGCAAAGGGCTAATCCAGGGATTTTTTCGTCGAAATATTTAAGACTGGTCAGCGCACGTGGACAGTTCTGGATTTCATCAAAAATAACCAGGTCATTTTTAATATCAATGGTAGAATTAAGATAAAAATTGAGCTCATTTAAAATCCGTTCCGGGTTCAAATCCGGGGCAAATATTTTCCCCGCCCGTTCATCTTCTTCAAAGTTTATATAATGATAATTAGAAAAGTATTTTTGCCCAAATTCTTTGATAGTATAAGTTTTTCCCACCTGGCGCATTCCTTTTATAATCAACGGGTGTCGGTTTTTTTTATTCTTCCATGCGATTAATTTATCTGTGATCGATCGTTTCATGTGGTAAAAAATACCATATTTTGTGAAAAAATGCAAGGAATTTTTCCCTAAACCGTGAAAAAACATGAGGAATTTTTAATTCCCTTGCAAATCATTTTAAAAAAAGGTTGTAAAACTCATTGTTTTATGTCAAAATAATACGAAGTAAAAAAAATGCGAATTCTGTTGCGCTTTATTGCCGTCGGTGAGCTTGATCATTTAATAAGGAGATAGCTGATGTATTCGATCTGTACAGCATGTGAAAAGGGCTTTTACGGTAAAATGAATGAATTGCATGCCTGGCAATTGCCTGGCGTAACATGCCCGGAGCGCGACGCCCCCCAACTGTGCGAGAATAGTAAATGCAAGTACTTCTTCGATGAGGAATATGATTACGGCTGCACAAGCTTCATCCTCTGCGACGAGTGTCTGAACAGCCCGGAGGCCATCCGGAAGATGCTGAAGGACTATGACCGGCTGTTCGGGTATTGAGGTCTCAGCAGATCGAATTTTGGAACAATTTGGAACTGGCCTGTCCCCTAAATTTGCCTCCAAGTTACACGAAGAGGTACGAAAAGAGGGAAGATAGGAAAAAGCATGGGAAAAAAAGGATAATAGAAACCTTCCCAATGAAAAATTTTGGGAGTCCAGAACCCTTTTTATAAAAAGGGTTTTGGCCGCTTGAGGCAAAAGTGACAGTGGATTTAGGTCATTTTAAAAAGGTTGAAAAATTCATTATTATATGTCACAATAACAGGGTGATCAAAAAAAAAGAATTTCGAATCATTTATGCCAAATATAAAAAAATATAAGGAATAACCATGAATTCCAGGCTAAGCGAGATTGTTAATGTAATAGAGGATGCGCGCAGGAAACTTCTCACCACTGTTGAAGGATTATCCCAAAAAGAATTTGATGAACAGCCCGCTCCCGGCCAGTGGTCGGTAGGTGAAATTCTTCATCACATTTATCTTTTAGAAATCCTGTTAACCACGCTCCTGGCAAAGCAAGTAGAAAAAGCCAAAAAAAGAGGTATTGGGCCGGACCCAAATGATGAATCACTCATACACAGCTTTAACCGGGTTGCTTTAGAGACCACTGGAAAAAAACTCAAAGCCCCTTCGTCGGTAGGACCCCAGCAAGGTATTGAAAAAAAGAAACTGATGGAATTATTACAACACGCCCGGGCTGCATTTCTGGATATTATATCAGAAGCAGGTTCCTATAATCTAAGTGAGCTTATATTCCCCCACCCGATCATGGGCAGACTAAATATGTATGAATGGATATTTTTAATCGGAAAACACGATGACCGGCACAGGGCTCAAATAGAGAAGATCCTTAATAGTTGACAGGTAATCGAGGTGCCAGGTTAAATAACCTCCTCTTTTGTTCTATCCTTTCTCGATATAAAATCCGAGATTCTCTACATTACCTTTATAATACAACTGCTCCTCCTTAACCTCTATCCACTGCTGCCACAATACCGGTAAATTACGGAAAATAAACCTACCATCCTTACCCGTAATCACCTCTTTATCCTTCGCTTTCAACAGCACACCCTCTGGCCTTAACTCACCTTCATCATAAACGTTGTTTTGATTTTCATCCACATAAACAAAACCAATAACAGTCTTGCAAGGAATTAAACCAAAATGAATCTCACCTGTATAATTCCGATTAACTAACTGGGTGGGTTTAGAAATCAACAGGGAATTAAACGGTATGGATTTCAATTCGATTTGAATACCCTCATGTTCATCACCGGCCAATACCGTAAACCTTCCTTCACCATCACTGCGGAACAACCGCCCTCGGGTGTCTTTGATCAAGATATTAGGAATACCCCGCTCACCCACATCTTTAATTCCATTGACATTGGTATCTTCATAGACCAACCCCTGGATTTCCTCGAAGGGGATAATGTTCAATCGCCCAACTTGACTGATGTCCTCACATTCATCACCAACAGCAGACTCCGGCCCAAATTCCTCAAAGCCCTGCCGGCCTCCGGCATAAATCCAACCGTTAATAAAATTGATGCTAAAATCTTTTGGGACTAAAGCCTGGTAAATGTATTCCAATACCGAGCCTTCTACCAGACCTCTGTAACGCCACTGGAAATCTCCCAAAACATCAAGACCGTCCACCCGCTGCGTACCGGCATAAATCAACGATGGGGTAAACACACCTTTGAGATAAAGAGATGTTAGATCATGGGCACTGCCAAATCCCTCAGGACAGGTGTTGTCTACCCTTACCCTAAAGGTCAACAGGTCCCCTGGCTCCACATGCTTTTTGGGCTCTTCCCTGAATACCTGGAACCGAGCTGAAGGTAGAGTAATAAAGGAATTCCACGCCACACCCCATTCGTTCTCCAACAGGTAAGTAAAGAAGTTCAACGTCCGTTCAAACCGAAAGCCCATGGCTTCATGCGTGGCCAACAGGTACAGAAGGAATTGCTGAGGTTCATGATGATAAATCAACCCTCTTTCAATGTTCTCTACAAGGTCAGACTTTGGCAGTACTGCTTCTTTGTCCCAATGTTTTTTCAAGTTTTCCAGGGATTCCTGGATTTTAGTTGGGTTATCTCCCAATAACCGCCGGCCAATGATATCCGCCGCATTGTAAGAAACGTTCGAATCTTTGTAATCCACCAGGATTCGAATCTCTTTCTCAAAATACGGCACCAGATCCGGCACAGCAGTAAAGAAAATGAGGTCTTCGGGCATGAGCTTTCCCTGAGTTTTCTTGAGAGCAGATTCCAGGAATTTGTGATTATCATCTTTGGGTAGTACGTAGAACAGCTTTGCAGTAGTGATTTTAGAGGCCTTTTCTTTGGAAGGAGTAATGGTTATATGGCCTGTATCATTTTTGATGAATATGTTGAATTTCTCCGGGATGTAACCGACGTCTTTGAATTTTTTCACAATCTGTTCCTGGTATGCCATGATTTGTTGCACTGTATCTGCATATTTCCCACTTCCCTGGACGTACAATTTCTCAGCCAACAGATAGTTAGCCAGGGTTTCGGTGGAAACTTGAGTACCGGTCCCGGCATTTAGGGATTCCAGGTTATGCTCACCTTGTTTAGGGCCTTTAATAGCCACATCGTCAAAAGGTAAGAGGGTTTTTTCATTGAACTGGATACCGGCCCCGCTTTTTAGCAGTGAATCAACGTAGGTTTTTCCAGTTTCGTCAAGACTGCGGCCTTCTTCTTTAATCACCCATTGATCTTTTTCTTTCAGTATCCTGCCAAAATACTGGAGACCAAAGGAAGCCGAAGCAATACGAGAAGTACTGGTTTCATAAGAAGGGGAGAGAATTTTTGAGAAAGTTTGCGGGATAAGGATTTCACCGATAGGTTTTAACTGGGTGGAGTGTATTACCGCATCTTTGGAAAACACCGGGGCAATATCTTGATTGGCTTTGGTAAAGTTTAATACCGGCAGTAAAGGTTCGATAAAGGGATAATTTTTCAATAAGCTGTATAAGGGTTTGCCTATGGATAGGTTCCGTTTCTTAAGGAAAAGTCCCACTTCATCAAAGGTACGATAGAGAACCGTGGCATAGCTGTCCTGTTTTTCTGGTTCGTCGGTATCAAAAGCGAGAATCATCGGTGCCAGGCTGTGGAGTTTTAATTTAAAGGTGAAATCCGGTTGTTTTTCAGCAAAAACGCCTGTCTCTTTGAGATAGAATTTTTCCTTCGTCTGCTGCATGATTTTTTCATAAGCGGTTCCACCGGCTTTATAATCCACTGCCGCAGCTAGGGCATGGTCATGGAGCGAATCCAGTAACTCCCTAGGCATGTCTTCGCGTGCATTCGCGGTTCCCTGATAAATGTTCTCAAATTTCTTGATTTTGGCCTGGGCTTGCTCGCTTTGACCGGCTTCCAGGAGGGCCAGGGTAAATAAGAATTCTTCGCGGAGACTGTAGCTATCGAAGCCCTGGTTATCAATGTTTTTCAGCATGAAGCGGAGTTTTTTCTCGAAATTTTCAATATTGGCATTACTGTAACCACTCTTTTTCAACTCCACCATGGCAAGGTAAAGAGCAACTTTGTCGTAAAGGGTGGCCTTGCCATCCTGTTTCTTGACGTGCTTCTCAATCGCTTCCTCAACTGTAATCACAACTTCAATTTCAGCCTCTTCCTTTTTCTTTTCTTTGATTTCCCAGGCATGGGGCAGGTCAGCGATAAAATGGGTGAGGAAAGTTAATTTCTTTTCGATAATATCGTTTAGTTTTTGTTTGACTTCCTGGCGTTCTTCTACTTTCATGACTTCGTTCAGGGCCAGGAGCTCGAAGCCGATTTGTGAAGCAGTCATAGTTTCATCCGCCTGTTTGCGCATCCAACTGCGTTCTCTTTCCGGATAGGCTCCTGCATAAGAGAGCCACAGCGTACCGTCAGATTGAGTGAGTCCCAATTGAGAATCCAGGTAGAATTCTTCGATGGTGGAGCGGGCATAGTTATGGAGACGTTTTTTCATAAACAGCGGCATGGTGCCTTTTTCCAGTTCCGTATCTTGCCAGAGATTGAATATGGAATAAACAGTAAACATGGCGGATTCGGTATGGAAATAGGGTTCGATAAAGGAGAGGGGGCCATCCGGGATTTGGCCGGGTTCCAAAACCCATTCTTCCACTTTAAGGCAGCATCCGGCTCCGGCTTGTCGTACCACCACGGTGCAGCATTGGACCTTATCAGAGGTAACCGTTGCTGCATCCCCGTAGAAAGTTGCCACTGCCTGGGCTTCGTTGCAGTAGCGGCCAGGGTCGATATCGGCATCAGCCATGGCACTGTATACCAGGGCTATGGTTTCACCTGCTTTAAGGATACCAATGGTCCAGGTAAGTCGATCGCTGATTTGTGGATCGGATAATGCCTGGCCGTTGAGAGCAGAAGAGCCGCTGACATATTGGAAACCGTCGGGTAAGAAATCCTCGATCCTGGCATTGGTAAGATCGGTTTCGCCGGTGTTTTCCACTTGAATCTCAAACCGGAACAATCCACCGGGCTGCTGTCCGGGCGGGCAGGATTTACTGATTTTTAACGGCGGTTCTTGACCGCTGGAGGGGCAAACGAAGGAAATGGATTTTTCATTATTGCTGCCGTCGCATTCACAGTAGTTATCGGTTTCATCCACCACGAACCGGAAAGTCAAATTTTGATCCTGGGGAAAAATGTCGGTGGTAAAGGAAAATTGTTTTTGTGAACCCTTTGGCAGGTCCATGGTTTGATTATAAACCAGTTTGCCGTTACTATCGTAAATATGAATCGGAACACCGGTGGCATCGCTGAATCCATTGTTGGAGACGATTACGGTAAAAGTAATCGAACCATCCATGTTGCAGGTCCACTGGATATCGCCGAACAACAGGTCGGATTCCTCCATGGTGTGGGTCAAGGTCAGGGTGTTGTTGGTATCCAGCAGGTCGCAGCCACTGCCTTCATGGGTAATAGCGACGGTATATTCAATGGTGGCAGCGGTGCAGTCAAATTCCCATCGCGCCAGGGTTACGGTTTGCGGGATGCCCCTTTTCAGAGGCAGTGTACCTCCCATGGAAGTGAAGGAAACCGTCTGTGTTCCACCGCGGTTATCAGAAAAGATGATGTTAAAGTCTTCCTTTTGATCCTCACACCCGTTGTTACCAATGGTGAGTTGGAGCTGCCGCTGACCGTCTTCCCTGCAGATGGGTAAGAGGGATTGCAGCACCAGGTCAGGGTAAGGCAAGCGGTAAGTGACCATCATTTCGTTGTTGCCGGCCGCGCATTCGCAGACGCTGGTTTGCACATCCAGGCCGACTATGATATTGTTAAAGTTGCATTTAAACGGTTCTTTGGTAAAATCGCGGTTCCAATTGATGCGCAGGGTAACGGTTTCACCTGCGGCAATGGGAAGGGTGCCACCCAGGTCGGCCTGGTAAAACTGTTCCGTACTCCACCCTTCGCCGTCATTGACGATGACTTTAAAGTCCTGGCTGGCAGCGCCGTTGCCATTATTTTGCAGGGTGATTTCAAAAATCCCGGTGATATCCCCAGGTGTCCGGCAGGTGGCAGACGGTTTAACGTCTGTGATCACTAGGTCCGGGGAGGTGTTGGTGTAAACTTGTTCCATGGTGTTGTCGCTGCCGGTGATTTCACACACATCGTTGTTGGAATCCACGAAAGCGGTAAATGTAACGCTGGCAGGGTCGCAGGTAGCTGGCCATTCATTAAAATCAACCGTGGTGCTGGCCCCTCTGGCCAGGCTGTCTACGGTAATATCCATACTGTTGCCCAGGTTGTCTTCCAGGTGAACCGTAAAGGTCCCGGCATTGCTGCAGCCGTTGTTTTCGATGGTAATCTGTACACGATAATTGCCGTCTGTACTGCATCCGGGTGTTATGGCTGTGGGTTTGAGGTTGGGGAGGGGCATTTGATAGGAGGAGGTGGTAATATCATTTTCCGTGGTGCATTGACAAATTTCGTTTTGAGAATCCACTTGAGCGGTGATATTGGTATACTCACAGGTGTCGATTTCAAAGGTGCGGTTCCATTCAAAGGTAACGGTGGAAGAAGCACCGGCCGGTAGTGGTAAAGTCCCGTCCAGGTCGGCATGGTAGCGCAGTTCGGAACTCCAGCCCTGCCCATCCTCAACGCGTATGCTGAAATCCTGGGTTATCGGGTTGCCGCCGCTGTTTCTGACGGTTACAGCAATGGTGCCGTTGAGGGTTGCATCTTCCACGCAATTGGTATTGGCTGCCACAGATACGGCTTCAAGGTCAAGACAATCAGACGTATTATTGGTACAAAAAGTATTGTCGGTGCCGTCCCATTCGCAAATAGTGTTGTTGTAATCAGCTTCGATCAAGATAGAGACCTGGCAATTGCTGGAATTAGTACAGAAATTGGTGGTGATATCGTGGGGCTGGATGGTAAAGCTCTGGGTACCGCCGGCAGAAGCAATGGTGGCGCCGGTGAAATTTTGTGTCCATTGGTCTACCTGGCTGCCGCTGCATCCGGTGCGGTTGAACAGAGTGAAACGCATAGGGATACTTCCAGTGAAATCAGGACCACAACCATTGTTCACCAGGGTAACGGTCCCGGATACCTGGATCACGCCGTTTTCCAAACAGGTAACCACCAATGCTTCGTTTTGAATTTCTAGGTCCGGGATGAGCATATCTTGTAGGGAAGTTTGGGTGTTGTTGGTGCCGTCGCATTCGCAAATGGAATTGTCCGGGTCGATGGTAGCGGTAAAGTTGCAAGTACAGGTGGTGATACCCGCGGTAAAGGGGAAAAACACATCTGTGGTTTCACCTGCTGCCAGGTTAACCGTTTGATCGGCAAAGGTTAACCCGCAATCTGAGGCCAAACGGACCACAACGTCTGCGGCATCACCGCATCCGGTATTGGATACATTAACCGTGGTCCCGGCCAGGTTGCCGTCATCAAGGCAGACAACCGTGCTGGCGACATTGTTAATGGTTAATTCGGGGATGTTTAAGGTTTTATCACTGCACAATGTATTATCCGTTCCATCGCTCTCACAAATGGTATTATTGTAATCCACCTCTACAAGGATAGAGACCTGGCAGTTGGTAGAATTGCTGCAGAGGTTGGCGATCATGTCATAAGGAGTAATAGTAAATACCTGCGTACCGCCATTAGCAGGGATATTGACAGAGGAGAAGGTTTCGGTCCACTGAGCCAATTGATTACCGCCGCAGCCGGTGTTGTCAAACAGGGTAAAGCGTACCGGCATGTTGTCGGTCAGGTTGGAACCACACCCGTTGTTGACAACCGTGACGGTACCGATAATGCGGAATTGGCCGTCATCGGTGCAGGTGATATTCAATACTTCGGTTTGCGCTTCGATATCCGGGATATCCACGGCTTTATTGTCAGCACAATAGTTGTTGTTGGTATTGTCGCATTCACAGATGGCGTTGGAGTAATCCGGTTCGATCAAGATAGAGACCTGGCAGTTGGTAGAATTGGTCGCCAGGTTAGTGGTAAGATTTTGCGGGGTGATGGTAAATACTTGTGTACCACCGCCGGAAGCGATGTTTACCCCGGTAAAGGTCTGGGTCCACTGGAGCAATTGGTTACCGGCGCAGCCGGTGTTATCGAATAATGTAAAACGCACAGGGATATCCGCTGTCAGGTTGGAACCGCAGCCGGTGTTGGTCATGTTTACGGTCCCGGATACATTGACCTGGCCGTCGGCTGTACAGGAGACTCCCAGGGTATCGGACTGGACTTGCAGGTCCGGGATATCCACGGCTTTGTTATCGGCACAGTAGGTGTTGTCCGTGCCGTCGCACTCGCAAATGGAGCCGCTGTAGTCTGCTTCCACCAGGATGGATACCTGGCAATTAGTGGAATTATTGCAAAGATCGGTGTTGATGGTTTGCGGAGTGATAGTAAACACCTGGGTACCGCCGCCGGAGATCAGGTTGACAGCAGTGAAGGTCTGAATCCACTGGCTCAGTGGGTTACCGCTGCAGCTGGTGTTATCGAACAGTGTGAATCTCATGGGGATATCGGCAGTAAGATTAGCCCCGCAGCCGTTGTTCACGAGGGTAACGGTGCCGGATATGATGACCTGGTTGTCATCGGCGCACGTCACCACCAGGGTATCCGTCTGCACTTCAATATTGGGTACAGTCATGGTAAAGGGTGCGGAGGTCAGTGTATTGTTGGTACCGTCGCATTCGCACAGTGCGGTATCCGGGTCCACAACAGCGGTAAAAGTACAGGTGCAGGCCACACAATTGGGGGTATAATTGAATATGGCATTGGTACTACTGCCGGCAGTAAGATTAATGACCTGATCGGCAAATACGATACCGCAGTCCGAAGTTAAACGCACCACGGCCCCGTTGGCAGCGCCGCAGCCGATATTGGAAATATTAACAGTGACGGTCCCCTGGAGATTGCCGTCGCTCACACAGGTGAATGAGGGGGTCACGCTGTTGATCGTTAAATCAGGGATCCTTACCGTTTTATTTGAACACCGGTTATTATTCGTACCGTCGCTTTCGCAAATGGTATTATTATAATCGGCTTCTACACGGATGGACGCCTGGCAGCCCGTGGAAATGGTACAAAGATTGCCGGTAATATTTTGGGGGGTAATCGTAAATACCTGCGCTCCTCCTCCCGACGGGATATTAACGGCGGCAAGGGTCTCGGTCCACTGGGCCACCTGGCTGCCGGAGCAATTGATATTATTATATAAGGTAAATCGCACCGGGATATTGGCGCCCAGGTTTGAACCGCAGCCATTGTTCACCATGGTTACAGACCCGGAAATCGTGACCTGACCGTCTGTAAGGCAGGTAACCCCCAGGGTATCGGCTGAAACCTGCAGGTCGGGGATATCCACGAGTTTATTACCGGCACAATAATTGTTGTTGGTATCGTCGCATTCGCAAATCGTATTATTGTAGTCGGCTTCCACCCGGATGGATACCTGGCAGCCGGTGGAATTGGTCACCAGGTCGGAGGTAATATTTTGTGGGGTTATGGCAAATACCTGGGTACCACCTCCGGCCGGGATGTTGACACCGGCGAAGGTCTGGGTCCATTGACCGATTTGGCCCCCGGCGCAGCCGGTATTGTCAACCAGGGTGAAGCGCATGGGAATATTTGCATTAAGATTGGCCCCGCAGCCGTTGTTAACCATGGTAACGGTCCCGGATATGGTGACCTGCCCGTCATCGAAACAGGTAACGCCCAATGTATCTCCGGAGACTTCCAGGTCGGGAATGTCCACATTTTTATTATCGGCGCAGTAGGTATTATTGGTACCGTCGCATTCACAAATGTTGTTGCTGTAATCGGCCTCTATACGGATAGAGAACTGGCAGCCGGTGGAGTTGTCACAAAGATTGGTATTAACGGTTCGGGGGGTAATGGTAAACGCCTGGGTACCGCCGCCCGGGAAAATAATGGCCGGGGAAAAGTTTTGGGTCCATTGGTCCAGCACGGTACCACTGCATCCTGTGTTGTCATAAAGGATGAAGCGCATGGGTATGCTGGCATTGAAGATCAGACCGCAGCCCGAGTTGGCCAAGGTGACGGTCCCGGAAATCGTGACCTGTTCACTGCCGGAGCACGTGATGGCTAACGTATCGGCCTGCACCGTAATGTCCGGGACATTGATGGTATAAGGAATAGAAGCCATGGCGTTATTGGTGCCGCTGCACTCGCATATGAGATTGTCCGGGTCGATCAACGCAATAAAAATGCAGGTGCAAGCGGAACAATCCGGGGTAAAATTAAAGGTCAGATCAGTATTGGTGCCGGTGGTCAGGTTCACCGTCTGGTCTGCAAAAACAATGCCGCAGGTGGATAGCAGCCGCACCACCACATTATTGGCATCGCCACAGCCGATATTTTCCACATTCACGGTTACCGTGCCCTGGAGATTGCCGTCATTGATACAGGTGACGGCTGGGGTCACGCTGTTGACCCTCAGATCAGGCAAATTCTGCGTATAGCTTTCCGTATACTGGTTATTGGTGCCGTTGCATTCACAAACCACATTGGTTGGGTCCACCGCAGCAGTAAACTGGCAGGTACAATCGGTACAATCCACCCACGGAGGCGTGATGGGAAACTGCACCGTAGTACTGGCACCGGCACCCACCGGCACCAATACGGTTTGGTTACCAAAAGAAAAACAGCCGTCCGTGGTTAGGGAAACCTGGAATCCCACAGCACTGCCATACCCCTGGTTCTGCACCGTGACCGATACGAAACCACTGAAGTTATCAGCGAAGCAGTTAATATTGCTAAAATCGATGTCGGTGACCACCAGGTCCGGTAGGGTGGTGGAATAGGTTTCCACCCGGTCGTTGTTGGTGCCGTCACATTCGCATACGGCATCGGTGGGGTCTACCTCAGCGGTGAACTGGCAATTTTGCACCGTACAATCGGCCCAGGAACCACTAATGGTAAAGCTGACAGTAGTAGAGGTCTCTGCCGCCAAAGAGGCCACGGTTTCATTGGAGAAACTCAGGCACCCATCAGTGGTTAAACTCACTTCAAAATTGGTGGCTGCCACACAAGCATTGTTGCGGATAATGACATCCACAGTGCCGGAAATATTATCATTGGTACAACTGACATTGGTGAAATCGATATCGGTAACAATGAGGTCAGGGATGGGGGCAGTATAGGACAGAGGCCCGCTATCGTTATCGGATTCGTCACATTCGCACACGGTATTGCCGGTGTCTACGGTGGCAGTAAAAAGGTAGGGGGATGCACAGACGTGGCAGTCAGGCGCCCAGGTGCCTGTATTAATGGTAACATCCACGGAATTACCGGAGCTTATGGTACCGCTGTGGGTGCCGGTGCCGCCCCATCCTTTGCCGTCATCAACGCTGACGGTGAAATCAGGTGTGCTGTCGCCGTCTCCCTGGTTCTCCACCGTAACCGTGATGGAACCGCTGAAGCTTCCATCCGAATTGCAGGTAATCGTCGGATTAATACTGGTAATCACCAGGTTGGGCATTTCCAGGGTCACGGGACCGGCAGTGGCGCTGGTGGGATATTCGCAGGTGTAAGCCGTGGTGGTGGGATCATTATCGGTGGAATCGGCATTGGTGCCGCAGCCCCAGAATACTTCTACATTGTTTTGACGCAGTGCTGCTGTGCAGTCTGCCTGGGTAGGAAACCCATCGGGATTCAGGGTGGCCTGGAGGGTAAAGGTTTCCGTGTCCCCGGGGCCAAGAGCGTTAAACTCCCACCCATAGGTTTGACCGGCAATATTAAAAATATTTAAACCCGGAACCGTTGAAGTGAAGCTGCCAGGTACATAATCCAGCCAGTCACCCAGGGTATCTTCGATCCGCACCACTTCAGCGTTGCCGGAACCGTTGTTGGTAACCACAATCGTCCAGGTCACATTGGCAGCGCAGTCCACCTGGGTGAGAGTGGGTGTCTTGGTAATGTCTATATCGGGATATAATGCGTCAAGGGTTTCGCTGTCGGTGGTGGAATACTGGGTATCGTCGCAGCAGTCATAATAGTAAAGTTCAAAATCCAGGTCCGCGCTAACATAACAATTGGACTCCACCGAGAAAGTCAGGGTGGCCGTAGAACCGGCGGTAACAGTGTCGCAAAGATTATCGGCTTTTCCCGCGGCGTTGTCGGTGATATTTCTAAACGTTAGTATATTATTGGTGGGACCTGAGAGAACGGGATTGATGTTAACGGCACCGCTGCCGCAGTCAACGGTAGGCTGGACCGTACTATTATAACTGAGTCCGTCAGGTAGGGTAATCACCAGGTCTACCTGGCTGGCGTCAGTAGGACCGGTATTTTCAATGGTGACGGTTAAGTCGCTGCGATCATCGCAGGCATTGATTGTAACGGGATTTAGGGCAATAGACAGGAAACCCATGGTGGGTTCCCTGGTTTCGGTGCGCACATCCGTGACACCGGTGGCGAAAAGACAAAGGCTATCGTCTGGTACATCTACCCCGGGTTTGGTGGCGGAAGAACCGTCGGCGGCACCGCAGCCCCAATAGGCGGTTACGGTGTTATCCAGGTCCGGGCTGCAAGGGGATGAATCCGAATTGGCCCTGAGAGTCAAGGTGACGGTGTCGGTATTGTTGATATTGCGAAGCTCCCACGTGACCGTGTTGCTCCCGTCGAAAGTGCCGTTATCGGACGTAAAAGGCGGGTCTCCCACCGACGATTGATAAGTAAAGGCCGCATCCAGTATGTCTTCTACCCAGATAATGGGGAGTGTATAACCGCTGTTGTTGGTAATTACAATGGACCATTCCACCAACTGGCCGCAGTCGATGGGCTCATTTACCCGGGTTTTGGTAACCGTGATGTCGGGTTCCCGGAAGGCCACCGTAAATACACTATTGGCGGTATTAAATACCTGGCCGCAGGGGTTTTCATAACTGGTGCCCACGATAACATCGCCGCCAGTAAAGGGACAATCCGCTTCCATGTCATACTCGATTTCAATGGTGTCGCCGGGATTGGATACTGCCAGGCCGGCGATTTCTGTGGAGGACCAATCCAGTTGTTCCGGGCTGCCACTGACCACAGGGTCGTATGCTGCATCGGGTCCGTTCCAGCCGCCCCCGTTGAGACGCCAGCGCGTAGAACCCGATATATAATTTAATCCCGTTGGCAGATTTTCGGTGATTTGCAGATTATAACAGGTGGTCTGCCCGGCATTCCTGAGGGTAATCGAACCATCGGGATCGGAACAGGCATCGGCTGGAGTGGTGACCACATTGGTGTTGATTAACAACGGTCGGGGAATTTCTACGGTGGCATTGTCAGTGATCTCGGTCTGGCATTCTACACCGATGCAGCCCCAGGAAGTAGAGGCATCATTGGTAAGATTATTACAATCGATGAGAAGTGCATTAAAGGTGATTTCCCGCCGTTCCCCGGCTGCCATTTGAGTAATGGCAATGGTGCATCCGTTGATGGGATTCCCCTCGTGGTCCTGGTCAGCCGTAATCGTTACACCGGTCATATTGTCTACTACAGCACTGACATAATCCAACCCTGATCCCAATTCATCATCAAACCACACATTGTAAGCCGTGCCGCTGCCCCGGTTGGTGAGGTAAATTTTCCACTGGATCGTATTGATAGAAGCATAGACCACTTCCGGGTTTTTCTCGATGAGTAGGTCGCCACCTAATAGTAATGCCGGTGTTTCCGCCGCGGTGACGGAACAGGTATCATCATAGGTGGCGTCATCATTGCAATTATCGTCGAAATAGGCGGTGGCCACCAGGTCGCCGCTGCCGGTACACCGCTTCTGAACATCCAATTGAAGGGTGGCGGATTGGCCAGCACCGGTAAATGCATCCCCGAATTCCCACACGTAATCGTCACCCACTATCGCTGGGGTGCAGGAGACCGGGGCAACTCCGCCGCATATCGTGGCCGCGGGATTGACCACATAATAATTGAGCCCGGAAAGAACCAACCGTACATCCTTTGGATCGGCAATAGTAGAAGTCTGGGTGAGAGTTATGGTAATGGTCTGGGTTTCACATTTATGAATAATTTGTCCCAGCCCGGTAATTGATAGAGACATGGCCGGGGGGTCTACAGATACTACCGTGGTTTCATAGATGATCCCGTCCGGTAGGCACTGGTTGCCGGTACTTATATTCAAATCCAGGGCAGACCACGAATAAAAGGCGGTCCCGCTGCACGCACCCACCGTGTCTTCGGTTATGGTCAACCGATACGTAATGGTCAATGTCCGGTTGCGAACAGAACCATAGGTGTTACAATTGCTAAAATTAATAATTAAATTTCCCCCGGCTCCGGGAGTGGTATCGGTTAATCCCGACTGGGCACAGGCGGTAATGTCTCCGACTCCGCTCAGGGTAACCGACAGGGAACCGGGGACAAATTCCTGCTCGCTGTCGGCATCTTCCTGGAATACCAATTGGGATAGGTCTACAGTGTCCAGGGTGGCATTGTCGGCAAAGGCATAGGTATTGGTATATTGGATGGTATCGCAGCGGATACCTGGAGTAGGAACAGCATTTTTTTCAGAATCCACCAGTTCCTCGCACTCGATGGCTGTGGTCTGGGATGCCGAGGCACTTAAGGAACAACCGCAGCAATCAGTTCCCGTGGCCTGGATAGAATTAGTAAAGGTAGTAAAACAATAGGTTTCGCATTCCGTGGCGAGAGGGACCTGTATGATAATACTGGTGTTTAACGAGGCGGGCGGGGTATAGGTCCATGTAATGGTCCCGCCGGTTCCGCCGGCACCGGGGACATATGTACCGCCGCCGTTGTCAATGACACTAAAACCATCCGGGATGGTATCTACTACAGTTATGTTACTGGTGGTACCGGGCCCGCTGCCGCAGGTAAGGGGACCCGTATAAGATGAAGTAATATTATATGTCACCTGTCCGCCGATTTGAATGGCTGAAGGTGCCCCGGTTTTGCCCACTGACAGACTGGAGGAATTGGCGGGGGGATTTATGGTACTGAGCTCTACCGGCGGGTAAAATTCGTTATCGCAGTCGTCTTTGTATACGGTCTGCCATACGAGGTCCCCGGAAGGAAAAGAACCGCCGCACCAGTCATTAAAATTCAAACGAAAACTCAAATCATAGGTATTACCGGGACCAGGCGCTGCAGTCAACGGATTGGCCAACTCAAAACGCTTGTCTGTATTATTATATATGGCGCCGGCCGAAAGATTCGATACCACTAAGGATCCGAAATCCACATACAACCAGACATCATGGGCCCTGCCGTCACCGGTGTTGGTGATAGTAAAATTGACGTCCACATAGTCTTCGCAGTAGTTAAAACTGACGTCAGGGGGTGTGTACTCGATAAGCGGGGTTTTGACGATCCGCTGCACCGAGGCCGTGGCTGTGGAAGGTGGGATGGTATCCGCGGTATTATAACAATCCGTTACCATGTCGCAGCCCCAACGGACGTCCGCATCGTTTTCCAAATCCTCACAGGCAATGACTTGCGCTGTGATGTCAATGGTTATAATATCACCGGGGTTCATCGAGGCAAATCCCGGTACCTCGCCGGCATCCCAGGTGGTGGTTTGACCTGTATTGTCACCCGCTGGGGTGGAGGAGACATAAGCCAGACCACTCCCCAGTACATCGACTACTACTACATTTTCAATGATACCGAAACCGGTATTTTCAATGGTCAGTGTCCAGGTGACATTTTGCCACAGTTCCTGGGGAATAACATTGGGGGTTTTCTTAATAGTCACCCCTCCGGGTAAAACCTGGATGCTGTGAGCACCGGTGTCATCACAAAAAGGTGTTCCACTGATCTGGTAATCGATGTAAGTATTAAGGGAACCGGATACGGCATCGCAGTCGGTGGCCAGGTCAAAGGTGATATTTAATATTTCTCCATCATCGAGGGTAAAGGGACCACCGCACAGCGCATCGATGTCCCAGGTCAGGTAGGGTGCAGAAGGAGCCGGTGCGCAGCTGCCGGAATAACCCCCAGAAATGAAGGGATCGGGAGTGCAGGATATGGGGGGATTGCCTCCTAAATCGACGGTAGTGATACTGGTGGTGCCACTGACATAGGAAAAACCGGTAAAATTCTCCAGTAAGGCAGTAATTACCAGGTTAGTCAACGGGTTCCCGGAATTGTTCTGGATACTGATGGTGTAAGTCTTGGTCTCACACTGGTTGATGGTGCTATCCCCCGTTATGGTAATGGACTGGGCCATCAGACCAAAAGGAATACTAAAGAACATCAATATAAATAAAAATGCTTTCGTTATCTTTTTCATGGTTCTACCCTCGATTAATATTGCCTCCGGCGGGTCAGAACCTTTTTGAAAAAAGGTTCGGACACCTCCAAAAACCTTTCATTAATAAAAAGTTTTTGCGGGGGTCCAGGGGGCGGTTTTTTCAAAAAGAGCCCCCTGGTCGCCGAAGGCATCATATTCTTTTTCATTTTTCGCATGTTATAATAATTTTAATGCCGCTAAATCGAAGTGGAATATCCACTTGATTATTGCCTTTTTCTATTTTAACCTCTTTTTTAACGCTCTTATTGTCGTAGAGGATTTCTACCGTATAGGTCCCGGGCTCGATGTGGGAAAACACAAAATTTCCATCGCTGCCGGTGGTGAGAAGTTGGTCGCTCAGTTTAACTTTGAATTGCTTCAGCAGCGGGTCACCGGGATCGTATGCCTGGTTCTTGATTTTATCGAAAAAGACCCGTCCTTCGAGCCGGGCATTTTTGACGTCATCTTCTCCCCTAAATTTAACGGCAAAATCCACAGTATCGAAAAGACCATCGGATAACACCACTACCCTGGGATACGGTGAAGCCAACCTGTACCTTTCCGGCAGCGTGACGGTGTTGACTCCCACCGCGTACTCACCCGGGAATAAACTCTCAAAAGAGTAATGTCCGTTGGTGCTGGTAATAGCTTTTTGGCCAGTGGATAACCGGACTTCAATGTTTTCCAACGGGGTGTCAGGCATAGAATAAAAATCATCGTCATCCCGGTCCAGGTAAACTGTACCTTCCACACCACTGTAGAAAATAAAACCGGCAGCCGATACATTGACAAAAGCAGAAGCTTCTAAAAATATATCTTGCCCGCTGTTATCCGTGGTTCGCAGCACGGCGCGGTTGATGTTTCTTCCTCGTTTGGCATCCGTACCGATTACCACCTGGTAACGGATAACAACTGTTTGACCGGGGTTAATATGAGGCAACTGCCACAGCAGTCGTCGATTTCCCTGCGGCTCGGTAAAAAGTTGGTTGTTTAATAATGTAGAGGAGGCCACATAGGAAAACCCCTGGGGAAGATAATCCTCGATCACCGGTGAAATCAAGGTGGAGTCGGACATATTGGCGGCAGTGATATTGAAACGAATAATCCGACCCACTTCGGTTTGCGGCACTTCAGACCGCTTGGTGAAACGTACTTTAGTGGTAGAAATAGGTTCGGATGAGATAAAGGTTTCCACTGTGTTGGAATCAATCGGTGCTTTCAATTCCAGGGCTTCCAATCGTGCCTGGTTTTGGATACGGGTACCGGAAAAGATGTCATGCTTGATCCTGGCTTTAATAACTATCACTTCCTGGTGCTGTGCCTTAATAGTACCGGTCCATTGAAGGTATTGCCCCTGCTTACTAAACTCCAGTTTACCGGTCTGGGAAATAAATTCCAGGTAACGGGAAAGTTCATCGGTCAGTTCTACTCCGGTGATAGGAATAGAAGAATTATTTTTTACTACTAGCTGGTATTTGATGGTATCCCCGGGTTCAGCAGCGGTTTGTTCCACCTGTTTCAGCAGGGTGATGTCTATTTTATTAACGGTCAATTTTGCGGTATTGGAGGTAATCCGTTTACCCGGTCCCAGGCTGTCGTGGGAGAGGTGGGCCACGTTGGTAATGGTACCCGCAGGGGCATTTTCGGAAACCTTTACTTTTACCTGTATCCGAAGGGTTTCACCTTTGGGTAGGTTGGATATCTGCCATATCAATTTCTGTCCGCTTCTGATCGGTGTGACCGGTGCATCGTCCCCGATATACTCCAGCAGCGGAGACAATTCATCCAGGATAATGATGTTGGTAAAATCAAAAAGGGTGTCGTTCCTGGCTTCAATGGTAAAGAAAATTTCGTCACCAGGCAGCGCTTCGGAAACTGAAAAAGATTTGGTCACAGCACCTTCAAATTCCTCTGCGTTGATGGTTTTGGCTGCGGTTTTACTGTTACCGCAGGGGTCGGTAACAGTCACTTTTACCTGGTAATTCCCAGGTGCCTGGAATGTATGTTCAGGACTTTGTAGGCTCGAAGTGTTCCCGTCGCCAAAATTCCACAGATAGTGGTAATCCGCAGCAGAGTATCCATCATTGTTGGCCACCTCTGCTTCAAATTCCACGGCTAAAGGAGCAGGACCTTTTTCCGGTTCTGCTTTTATTTTTAGGGAGAAATCCCTGCATATTACGGACAATTCAACTGTGGTTGAATGTTTGTTGTCACCGCTTTTTGCTGTGATGGTTAGCGTATAGGTGCCAACCGGGGTGCCTGTGGTGGTGGCGATTTGAAGTTGGGATGTCCCGGCAGCAGTAATAATCTCGGCAGTGAAAGAAGCTGTCGTTCCTGTGGGCACACCCGACACACCGAGGGATACATCTCCTGAAAATTCGTTCAATGCAGTAATGACAACTGTATAACCAGTGGATTCACTGCGGTGAAGGGTGCGACTTCCGGGTTCAACCTTGAGCTCAAAATCCGGAGCCGGAGGCCTCTTCTCTATTTTTAAAATAATGTCTATATGGTGTTGCTTGTTTCCACCTTTACCGGTAATGGTTAACGTGTAAGTACCTACAGGTGTATTCTTTGCAGTGGTAACGGTTAATTCCGATTTACCGGTGGGTTTGACTTTATCCGGGTGGAATACGGCAGTAGTGCCGCTGGGAAGTCCTTTAATACTAAGCCTGACTCTCTTTGAAAACGCATTGAGCGAAGTCAGTTTAATTTTATAATCGGTGGATTCCCCGGGGTAAACCGTCTGGGTGAAGGGGTCTGATTCAATGGTAAAATCCGGTTCCGGCGGTTTCTCATTAATTTTTAAAGTAATTTGAATGGAATGGATTTTCCCGCCACCTTCACCGGTAACGGTTGCCGTATACTGATCGACCGGTGTGGAAGTTGTGGTAGAGATAGTTAATATACTTTCTCCTGTGGGGATTACAGGGTTAATGCTAAAGAGACCGGAAGCCTCTGCGGGTAAACCGGCGATAGTGAGGTTAACGGCTGAATCGAATCCGTTTAATGCTGTGAGGTTGACGGTATAATTGGTGGACTCTCCCTGGGTGATCTCCCGGCTTTCTGGGACGGCGTCAATGGTAAAATCCGGATCAGGACAATTTTCTATAATTAAGGTGACGTCCTTTGAATGGGTAATACCACCACCCTCTTCCTGGCCGGTTATGGTTAGTGTATAGGTACCGCATGGAGTCGCAGTAGAGGTTTCAATTTCCAGTTTTGTCTTACCATTTCCCGTACGGATAATGGGATTGACGGTGAAACTTCCGACAGCCCCTGCCGGCAAACCGGAAACACTCATGTTAACCGGTTTGTCGTAACTGCTTTTAAACTGGATCGTTACCTGGTAATGGGTACTATCTCCAGTGTTGATGGTCCTGGTGGAAGGGGTTACGTTTAAACTGAAATCATAATCGTTAGTAGTGGCACATAGAATTATGGGTAAGAGAAAGATAAAAATTGCACTGATAATCGATTTTATGAGATTTATTCTACTCATTTTGATCTCCATTTTTTAAACCACGACGGCCACAATGTTTTGTGTTTGTTCGTATACGTCCGTGGTTTAACATTTTCATTTTATTAATATATTGCGACCAATTTAAAATATCCGACGGTGGATCGGTAATTGGCTTCACTGTTAAGAGGATCATAGAAATTGATGTATTCTGCACCGATTCCCAGTCGGAAATGGCGGAACAGGAGATACCCCAGTTCTGCACCTAGGGTATATTTCCTGTTGTCAATGGGTCCCCAGACCTTCAATAGTTTGTAATTGGCCAGGAACTCCAACCGTTTGGAAAACATCAATTTGAGACCTTGAACCTCGGCCAGGGAATTGCTTTTGGTTCGGTCCAGCGGTGGATAGAGTTCCAGGTTGGTATCGTAGCGCCACTGGGAATAAAGATTGAGAAAATCCCAGGGTCGCCATAAAAACCGTACGCCCAGTTGCTCCTCTGATCGCTCGGTAAGGGAGAGAGGCACTTCCTCTTTGCCAAGCTGCTTGTAGTACCGAAGGCTGATGCTCATACGTTTTAAGGGAGAGCCAAAAAGAAATAGCGACCAGAGCCTTCGTCTTCCTTTATTTTCACTATTTTCGCCAGTCTTGTTGGTCTGAATTTCATACCGTGCCATGGCCCGAAATTTCTTGCTCTCGATACCGGCACCAATGGAAATGATATCGTTAGAGGTCTCTACACCCTCACGGGTGTTGTCTTCTTTCCGGTACCGGGAATCTACGAAAAAACCTTTGTAAAGATGCCGCCTGATACCGAGCTCAAAGATATCGGCATCCAGCACTTTACCATTACCATCTTTTTCCGTTAATGTTTCTTTCCTGTATCCGGCAAAGAATCCTTCACTGCCGGTGAGGTATTCTGCCAATATGGAATAGGTCTGGTGATAGGTGTCGGTATAGATATCCAGGAAATCCTTAAACCAGTCACGTTTGTAATCTACCTGGACAAAGATATCACCGTGAGAGAATTTTTTCACCCGTTGGCGAACGCCCACCAGGACGTCGGTGGTAGAGGAATCCATGTTGATTTGATCTGGATCCTGGGTTTTATCTATACCGAATTTACCCCAGGCTTTGGTCTTTTCACCGTTATGGAAACCGGAGACATAAAGGGTATCGGTACGCATACCCGTGGAACTCTCTTTGCGGGTACCGTAACCCCCACTGAATTTGAGGGTTTTATGTTCCCATTCCAGGAAGCCGTGCATCTCTTTCTCATCCACGGATAACCGCGCCAGGGAAAAGGGGTAAAGTTCTGCTCCCAGGTTCCGGGTAAATTGAAAGGGGGAAAGAAAAATATTACGTTCCGCATAGGAGGGGAAAATTTGAAACAAGCTGTATCCGAATTGTAATTGGCGGTTGGCAAAGGTAGGAAAATCAGTGTCCAACGCCCAGCCGTTGAAAAAGAGGCGAAGTTTTTTGGAAACCGTCAGGATACCACCGGCGAAATACCCGTTTTGTTTTTCCACGGTGGGTTCGGAACTGAAGGAAAATTCACCGAACAGCGTTAAGGGATTGGAGTCTACATTCACACCGAAGGTATAAATCCCCCGGGAGTCTTTCAAGATATCGCCGAAGTCCTGGTTTTTGTCGGCATCGGCGATATAGGAAAAGGTGAATGTTAGGATTTTCAGGGGTGAGACAAAGGTGCGGAGACCAAAAACAGCACGGGAAAACCGTCCCACCAGCGACTCGAACTGGTAGCTTACCAATATGGACACTGGGTTACCCAGTTCATCGTAAGGATATAAGGAGTAAGTAAAGATAAGGGAACCCCGGTCGTAGTCGATAAAGTAGTCGCGGTTTCGGACCAGGGGTGTGCGTTGGAGTTCCAGGTCCGGGTTGGTGGTGCTTTTGGTCACCAGGTAGACCACTTCGCTGCCCCTTAAAATGGGGGAGTCACTTAGATAGTAGGGACCTGAGCCTATATCTGCCGACAGCTCTTCGATGCCAGACTCACCTCGGGCCAATCCACCCAGTAGTTCAATACCTAATCGATTGGACGCGGTTCGAGCACCGATGATACCGCCTCTAAAGGGGTGATAATAGCGGGAAAACACCGAATCCATCAATACACCCATCCGGTAGTCCCCGACTGAGAGGTAGGTTTTATCGTTACCTACATTCAATAAGAAATCCAGCGGCGGTTCGGTAATGCGATTTTCCGGGTCGTAATTGAGATGGCCGTTAATGGTGTACTTACCGTGGCCAAAGGTGCCGTCCACCATAAAAGAGGCCCGCTCCCGGGTGGAAAAATCCGTAGGCAGTCCCAGGTCACTGTAGCGAAAGCGTATCTCGTTGCCTTTTACGCTGGTCCAATTGATCCGCAGCATGCCCATGCCCATGAGGAAAATCCGATCCTTTTTTTGATCTTCTTTGTTGCTTTTTTCCAGGGATACTTCTTTTACAAACGATTGAAAAATGTAACCGAAGGGTTTAATCCCTGTTTCCGTTTCCCCTGCTTTTTCTACCTCTTTTGCCGGAAGAAGTACCCGGTACCATTTACCGGTTTTCTCTTTTACTTCCAGGAGGGTGCCTTTCTTCAACTGCATTATAATAGTGCTGTGGCTATCCGATTTCTCCCTGATGTTTGCTTTCTCTTTAATAACCTCTACCTGCAGGGCTGCCGCCGGCAGCGTCAGAAAAAAGGTAAAAGAAAATATTATTATTGCTCTAAAATATCTCTTCATTGCTGGCCTCTACTTTTATTTTAATCATCAAATTCCACTCAACTACATGCGCGTTCCACCTGAACAACAACAATCTCAAAACAACAAAAATAAATACCTATGGGAGGGAATGACAGTTCTCCTACCAAGAGTATTTTAAAACAGTCTCAACGTAAAAGCAAGCAATAATGATGCCAAAAATGACAAAACTGGGAGATTTATAATAAAACTCCGTCAAATAATGCTTTCGAGGAAATATCCATCGATAATAGGTGGAAGAAACCAGGAAAAAAAAATTGACATTTTTCTTAATAATGCAAAAAAAGTTGCATGGTTTTATTTATCTATTTTTCAATCGATAACACCTTTTTTTAAATGGGGTGACACTCCAAGAAAAATCATTGAAAAGTTTTGATTATTCCTTTATAATAGCCATATGACTAAAGAAGCAATTTCCGATGTTGGTGATAAAGGGCAGGATGGTTTCTTTTCCAGGCTGAAAAAATATTACATCTCTAAAATTGATGGTAAAGATCATGCGATGAAATCCGTCAAAGCCGTTACTAATCTCTTATATGGAATATTGATTATCTATCTGATATCTTTTTTATTATCTTTAGAATGGCTTGATAGAGTAGTAATCCAATACCTGTTAATATTTACAGCCGTTTTAGTGACATTTACGTCTTTGGTGAGGTTTATTCAAAGCCGTGTTGCTGCTTCCCTTCTGGTTTTGATTCATTTAAATATGCTAATTGATTTGAATATTTATACTATATTTCTGGGCATCCTATTGGGAGGGGTATTATTCCTGCTCAGCCTTGCGGGGTCGATTCGTGCGTTTCAGACTGTTTTAGCCTATCGCGGTTTAAAATCAACATTGGAAACACTAAAGAGAAGATACGCTTCCACTATCGGGAGCAAAGATCACGCTTTAGAATCGGTCAACGCATCGGTGAATATTTTTTATGTCGTATTAATCATCTTTTTGGTGGTACATTTATGGTTTATCTGGTATTTGGGTTTTGAAACGCTGCCCTTATACTGGTTGTTCAAACTATTCATTTTGTCTGTACTTGTTTTTCTAGTAAGATTTATCCGGAGTCGTATTGCTGCTGCCCTTCTGGTTCTGTTAAATGTGTTATGGGCAGTTTCAATAATAATCCAGTGGGATGTGGCTTTACTCTTCAAGGGTGGTGTCAGCTTAAAAGGTTTAGTATTGTCATTGGGAATACTGCTTCTCTTCCTTGGCGGTTCAATCCGCGCGTTTCAAGCCACCTCAGCCTATCACCGATATTCTAGCAAGAGGCCTGCGGGCCGTTAAAAGGTTAAGGTTGTGGAACTGGCCTGTCCCCTAAATGTGCTAAATGTGCCAAAAAGTAGGAAAAAAATTCTCAGCAAGTTCCACTACATTCTAAGGAATCTGGTGTGACATTTGAAGATTTTTATCTCTAACCTTTTTTAATAATTCCTCTTGATTCGTTATCAGGAATTTCATTGTTCGGGACTCACTGAAATCGCTGTACATATTCCGTTCAAAAAATGCAGCCAGGTCTTGTACATTATCCACATCCCACCACTGCAAGAGGATTTTCACCCGGAGTTTCTCATTTTTGAAAGTTTTTTTGGTTTCCCGGAACACTGAATCCGTACTCCACTTTATACCCTGGAAAACGGCTTCACAAAATTTCTTGCGTTGGAATCCCAATAAATAATAACCTCCATCAGCGGCAGGGCCAATCACTGCATCCGAGGTTCTTAATGAATTAAACGCTTCTGCCAATACGGCTGCTGGCAAATCAGGGAAATCACTGCCAACAAGAATACAGTCCTCATAATGTTGTTGAAACATATGTTTGAAAGCATTTTCCATTCGCTGACCCAGGCCCTTTCCTTCCTGGGGATGAATAGGATAGTCTTTATTCTCTTTATTCAGCCATCGACGCATGGCCGTAATTTTATCCGAAGGGGTTAAAAAAAGATGAACATCGCACTCTACATCTATAGATTCTAGCTTCTCAAGCATATCCCGGATGAAACACTCATAGAGTTTTAAAACAAAAGTATCTCCATAAGCCTTTGCCAGCCGGGTTTTAATCTTTCCTTTTCTGGGATACTTTAAAAAGAAAATAATGCCTTTTGATATCTGTACCTCCTCAAAGATTCCAATTATACAGGATAAATGACAGGTTTTCAATTAAAAAAACCTGCCGACTGCTATATTTGGTGAATCGAATAGCGGGAGGGTCTGTGTTCGTCTGTGAAAATCTGTGGCGAAAATAATTGTAAAATGATAAAATACACCCTTTGGAGGTAACAAAATGAAGACTATGACTGTTGAACAGGCAAAATCGCAGATACCCGAACCATTGATGGAACGGATAAAAAAGGTTGAAGAATCTTTTATGGGTCCAATGAAAGACCTTTCCAAAGATAAAATCGCGGTGTTTGACCTTGACAACACCCTGCTGGAAGGCGATATCGGAGATGCTGTCTTTGCCCAGCTGAAAATAAATGAAAAAAAGCAACCCCTGACCATCGATAACCAATTGATACCCTTTACGTGGGCTGAGTACCAGGAGTTGATGAGAACAAAAGGGAAAAAAGAAGCCTACCAACGGGTGGTGATATCCCAGGCCGGGATACCTTTGAAACGATTTGTAGAGATCACCCGACAGGTCATGGCGTTGGAAACACCCTTCCTGGAATTGGGAGATGTAAAGGTTCCGCTTCCTTCACCCAACTCTCTTATGAAAACCCTGTTGGTATTTCTTAAACGTCTGGGTTATAAAATATATGTTATCTCTGCCAGCAACCATTATTCTGTTCAGTATGTGGCAGAGGAATTTTTTGGGATACCGGCAGAGAATGTTTTCGGGATGAAACCTATACTTTGGGAGGACAGAGAAAATGTGTTAATATTGGGCAATAAAATCGACGGACCCATAACAGTAGGAGAGGGTAAGGCAGAGGCTTATCGGCAATTCATCGGTACAGTTCCACCGCTCCTTACAGCCGGAGATAGTACCACTGATTTCCAGGTGCTTAATTTAGTCGATCCCCATGGACTTTGCATCTGGGTCGGTAATGAAAAAAAACAATATGAGTCCATCAAACAACAACTGGACCATCCCAACACGGCTTATTTTTTATACAGGGATGTATGAATCGTTTCGATCATTTATTCGAGGCATTCGCAGCATTCGTATTGCGTTTTTTTCTTCTTTCTGTTATAGTGGAGTTTATCTAAAACGTTAAGGAGTAAAACATGAAAAAATTGAGTGTTATTATTGTAAGTATTCTATTAATGGTGACCATGAGCTGCCAGGCCGAGAATTCAGCCAACACTGGCGCTGGCGATAAGAAGCTCACCCTGGATACAGAAAGAGCAAAGGCCAGCTATTGTGTCGGTTTTAATATGGGCCAGAACCTGGGTAATATCAAGGAGGAAGTGGACTTTGAGACTGTGTTACAGGGATTCAGAGACGGCTTTGCCGGAGAGGATAAGGCCCAGGTATCTCTTGAAGAAATGCCGCAAATATTAAGGGCCTTCCAGATGAGAATAAATACAATTATGCAGGAAAAACGCAAGATGCAGGGTGAGAAAAACAAGGCTGAGGGTGAAGCGTTCCTTAAAGAAAATGCCAAAAAAGAAGGGGTCATTACCACCAAAAGCGGTCTCCAATACAAAGTGATTCAAGAAGGAACCGGTGCTGTTCCCAAAGGCACAGATAAAGTCAAGGTCCATTACAGGGGCACCCTTCTCGACGGCACAGAGTTTGACAGCTCCCATAAGAGGGGAGAGCCGGCTTCATTCTTCCTGAATCGGGTGATTCCTGGATGGACAGAGGGTGTGCAATTGATGAAAGTGGGTGCCAAATATAAATTTTTCATCCCTGCAAATCTTGCTTACGGCCAACGTGGTAGCAGGAATATAGGACCTAATGCGGTTCTGATCTTTGATATTGAACTGCTGAGTATTGAACCTCCAGAACCGGCGACGAAAAAGCAAGAGCCTAAAAAACCTAAAACCAAATAAAAAAAACAAAAGAGAGCCTCAAAAGAAATAGAATAGATACGGTTATTAAGGATTTATCGGAAACCGTAGGGAACAGTCGAAAAGGTATACGTTTTCCTTAATAGGACGATGAAGAAATTTGAGCCGATTCGGATACGGATGATGGTATTGATAGGGCTCTTTTTTTCTATGACATTCTCCCTTCAAGCAGAGGTAAGAGAAAAAATAAAATTTCCCGATTATTATAAGTACCGGATGGGAGATCAGTTGAAATGGGCAGAGCCGGATTTTAATGACAACCTTTGGCAAAAGGTAAAATGGGGGAGCTTTCCCATTGAACAATGGCAGGGCAATGGCTGGCTCCGGTATGAACTGCAAGTGGATGCCTCCCTCTTAAACAAACCCCTTGGATTCACCCTCGAACTTCAAGGGGCAGCAGAAATCTACCTGGATGGTCAATTGATTTGCCGGAGCGGCAAAGTAGGAACCTCGGCTGCCAATGAGGAACCTTATATTGAGTGTGAGACTACTCTCCATTCCATCTCATTCCATCCATCCCCTGATTCAGGTAGGAAAAAATCTCATCATACTCTGGCTGTCCGCTATTCAAGCTTTTTTTTGGAATTACCTGCCTGGTCCGGGGCAACGCCGTACTTCAGGTTTACTATTGATGAGCCGGAGAAGTTGAACGGGGCTGCAGTACGAAAGATCAAGATAAAGACTATTCACCAGATGTTCCTGGTGGGTGTCTATTTTGCCCTGGCAATATTGCATTTGATGCTCTTCTTGTTTTCTACTAAAATGCGGGAAAATCTTTATTTTGCCCTTTTCGCCGTCAGCAGTGCCCTGGCTGTATTTTTCATTTTCCAGGCTTACCAGATCAATAAACCCGGAAGCTTTTTAGTCCATCTCTGGTTTTTCAATATTAGTTTAATACTTTTATGCTTATGGGGTTTGCTCTTTTTGTATTCTCTGCTGTACGATCGGGCTCCGAAAATCTTTCTTATCTTCTCTTTGGCCGGAGTTGTTCTTTTTACCTGGAATTTTTTTCAACCGTTACGAGTGCATAATTATGTGGTGTTTTTTTGCCTGCTCACTGTTCCCGAGATCATCCGGGCCATGGTTATGAGGTCAAAGAAGAAAATAAAACGAGCCATCGAGGGAAGAAGGATTATCGGTATCGGCGCCATTCCTTTGATATTGACAGGTCTTTACCAGATTCTAATTGAATTGCATATTATTGATGAATTATGGCATTCCGGGAGTTTCCCAAGACCCTTTTACGCCGTGTTGGCGCTGATGATTGCTATGTCCATCTTCCTGGCCCGCCGATTTGCCATGACCTTCAGGAACCTGGAAGTAAAACTGGTGCAGGTACAAGAACTTTCGGAAAAAACCCTGCAGCAAGAACGGGAGCGCATCCAGTTGGAGGCTGAAAATGCCCGGAAAAACCGGGAATTGGAGGAGGCTCGTAAACTTCAATTATCCATGCTGCCCAAAACCGTGCCGGCGACGCATCTTTTTAAAATTGGCGTTTATATGCAAACGGCCACAGAAGTAGGTGGTGATTACTATGATTTTCATACCGCTGAAGACGGCACTCTCACCGCTGTTATCGGCGATGCCACAGGCCATGGGCTCCAGGCTGGAACAATGGTGACGGCTGCCAAAAGCCTGTTTAATGCTCTTGCATCGGAACCGGAACCCGTTACCTATTTGAAAAAAACCTCCTGGGCTCTTAAGAAAATGGGATTCCGGAAAATGTTCATGGCAATGACACTGGCAAAGTTCAAGAGGTATCACCTGGAAATCGCAGCAGCAGGTATGCCCTTTACACTGATTTTTCGCGCAGCCGAAAATAGTGTAGAAGAGGTGGTGCTTAAAGGTATGCCATTGGGAAGTTTCAGTGATTTCCCGTATAAACAGGCAGCATTTGACCTGGAAAAAGGAGATACGGTTCTTTTTATGAGTGACGGTTTACCGGAAACCTTTAATCCACAGGAGGAGATGTTGGGATTTGAAAGGGTCAAAGGTTTGTTCCTGGAAATTGGCAATGAGACACCGGATAATATCATAATGCACCTGGTAGAGGCGGGTAAAAAGTGGGCAGAGGGACGGGAATCTCACGATGATGTCACCCTCATGGTGGTAAAAATGAAGTAGCCACGAAGATACACGAACCACCGCGAATAAATAATACCGCAACCATTTTCCTCCATGCCATTTGTTTCCCAAGTTTTCATTCATCATTCATCATTCATCATTTATCATTAACTAATACTCCTCCAGCTTAGCAATCATGTCCTGGAACAGGATATCGGACGTATTTTATCGAAAAAAATGGTATCCCTTTAGGTCAGAGGAGGTAATAAAAAAATGAAAATGAAACGATTTCTTTTTACATTTACAAATTCAAGGATTTTAACTATTTTTGGAATCGTATTTCTTTTATTAGGACTTGTTTTGGCATTGATTTTTTTGTCAGAAGAGCCGCCGGTTGAGAACCAGGGTCCCCCGTCAATAAAAATGCCGGATATTGTGCGAAGGGCAACCACACCTCCGAAGCCACCGCTGCCACCGCTGCCGGCTAAAAAAAGAGAGCCGCTCCGCGATAAAAAAAGGCCTACTTCTCCTGTCGAAATTCCGGATGAGATCGAAGAAGGGGATGTAACCGATTTTGGAATTGACTACGGTGTGGAAGGGGGAGTTGAAGGCGGCGTCGCAGGAGGCGTTTTAGGCGGTATATTGGGAGCCGCTCCATCCGCACCCCCTGAACATTATAGGAAACCGGCATCCTGCTGCCTGGCCTCTCGCCATAATCCATCTTTTAATACCGAAGAATACGAAAGGATCTATGAAAACCGTTTCCTGGATGCAGTGAATAATCCCCTTTCCACCTTTTCCATCGATGTGGATACTGCATCTTATGCAAATATGCGAAGGTTCCTCAAGAACAACCAATTCCCACCCAAAGATGCGGTGAGAACCGAAGAATTGATCAATTATTTCAATTATGACTATCCCGAACCCACGGGTCCTCATCCCTTTTCAATCGTTACAGAGGTTGCTTCTTGTCCCTGGAATGATTCCCATAAACTTCTCCATATCGGTCTCAAGGGAAAGAAAACCGAGACATCGAAACTTCCTTCCGCCAACCTGGTATTTTTGCTGGATGTTTCAGGCTCCATGGATGATCGGTATAAACTTCCTTTACTCAAATCATCCTTCAGGTTATTGGTGAACCAGGCACGGGTGGAAGACTCTATTTCCATCGTAGTATATGCAGGCGCGGCAGGGCTTGTGCTGCCACCTACACCAGGAAATGAAAAAGAAAAAATATTAAGGGCTCTTGGTAACCTTCATGCAGGCGGTACGACGGCAGGTGGGGCAGGTATCCGACTGGCTTATAAAATTGCCGAACAAAATTTTATAAAAAGCGGCAACAACCGCGTGATCCTTGCCACCGACGGAGATTTTAACATAGGCGTTTCCAGTACTTCGGAATTGACCCGACTGATCGAGGAAAAAAGAAAAACCGGGATTCTCCTGACGGTACTGGGTTTCGGCATGGGAAATTATAAAGATCATAGGATGGAAACACTGGCGGATAAAGGAAACGGAAACTACTATTATATCGACAGTATCCTTGAAGGAAAGAAAGTGTTTGTGGATGAAATGCGGGCCACCCTTTTTACCATTGCCAAAGATGTTAAAATACAGGTGGAATTCAACCCGGCAAAGGTAAACGCCTACCGACTGGTGGGGTATGAAAACCGGAAACTGGCCAAGGAGGATTTCAAAGACGATACCAAAGATGCGGGTGAACTGGGAAGCGGTCATACGGTCACTGCCCTTTATGAGATCATCCCTGCCGGATCAAAAGAAAAAACAGCAGAGGTGGATGAATTGAAATTCCAGGAAACCAAGATAAAAAAAGAAGCCTTTGAAAGCGATATAATGGCCTATGTAAAACTAAGGTACAAGGAACCGGATGGAGTAAAGAGCAAGCTCATGGTTAAAGCCGTTTCCGGAACAGGAAGCGCTGAATCCTCGGATAATTTCAGGTTTTCCGCTGCCGTGGCTCAATTGGGGATGTTGTTAAGGGAATCGGAATATAAAGGCGATTCGACTTTTGAAGGGGTTTTAAAGCTTGCCCTATCGGCAAAAGGAAACGATCCGTATGGATATAGAAGTGAATTTATCAAACTGGTGGAAACCTGTCAATTACTTCAAGAAACGAGGTGAGCATTTGAAGTGCCTAAACCAGACAAGCCGGAACCAAGGCGGGCTTGTCTGGAAATTACAAATTACAAATCCCAAATTACAAAAAAATTACAAATTCCAATATCCCAAATTACTAACAATCCTGACAGGCTTTTAAGAACCTTTTAATATTTAAATAGAATTTTAAAGAGGTCTTTTAAGTTCAGGCTTGTGATTTGTAATTTGTGGTTTGGGATTTGTTCTCGTGCTACGTAGCGAGGCTACTTCGCAGAGTAGCATGTAATTTGTATTTTGTTAATTGTGATTTTATTTTGTGCCATTTCCTGGCAAGATTTTACTTAGAAGGTACTAAAGTTCCTAAAGTTAAGGTGGCAATATTGGCCAGAGCGCCAAGTACCTCTTAGCTCTGAAAGGTACCGCGCCTTTGGCGCACCACAACTTTAGGCACTTTAGCGCACTTTAGTCACTTTAGGCACTTTTTTTATTTTAGAAACTCCCTTAAGGCTATTGACATTTTTTTTTCTATCTATAAGATATATCTATGGCAAACACAGGGTACAGGATAATATTTGAAGGAAAGATCAAAGAAGGTGAAAGTCTCAGCCGTGTAAAGGTACGGATGGCATCACTCTTTAAGAAGGATATTTCCGTAATAGAAAGAATTTTCAAGGAATCTCCTACAGTGATTCAACAGGGTAAGGAAAAGGAGGCAGCATTGAAGTATAAAGAGGCGCTGGAGAGAACCGGGGCCATTTGTAAAATAGAAGCTGAAACTCCACCATCCACAGCCGTACTGGGAATCCCGGGTATCCCGGAAGGGGAGGAATCCCCTCTCACACCCCAAACCGTACCATGCAGGACACCGCAGAAAGTGCATACAGGAACAGGCGATACCCCGGTGGAGGAACCGGGGCAAGAGTTTCAAAAAGAAAGTAAGCTGGCAATTCAACATATCGAGAGGGCAGCCTGGAAATCGTTGGGAGGCGGGCTGGCGCTTACTGTGTTCATCCTTTTTATCCCTTTTCTCTCATATATATTTCATTATTTGCTGACACTGGTTCATGAATTCGGTCATGCCATCGCAGGATGGTTCTATGGGTACCCCTCTATTCCGGCTTTCGATTTTGTGTACGGGGGTGGTATTACCTCTCATCAAGACAGGAAAATAATTATTGTTATTGTTGTTTATCTATTATTTGCCTCTCTTTTTTACCTCTATCGAAAAAATCCCTTCACCCTTGTTTTTCTTTTAATCATAGTGGTTTTGTATACGGTTTTTGCCTTTACCACTGGTCACCAGGTAATCATATTATTCATGGGCCACGGCTTTGAGCTGCTTTTTGCCATTGTTTTTTTATATCGGGCGTTCAGTGGAAGTTCTATTATCGTACCTATCGAACGACCGTTGTATGCATTCCTGGGTTTTTTTATCGTGTTTATTGACATACGTTTTGCCCATCGTTTAATGACCAGCGCTGCTTATCGTGCCGATTACGGGGCTGCAAAAGGAGGCGGCCATTGGATGGATTTCAGCCGAATTGCCCATGAATTTTTAAATGTGGAATTGATCTCGGTCGCCGCCTTCTTTTTCGTGTTATGTGTATTAACTCCCATTACAGCATTCGTGATTTTTCGATACAACGCATACCTGGCTTCTTTTTTTAAACGACTCTTGGTTACTGAATAAAGCCAACCAACCTTAAACCTCCCTTCTCCATCATCCCAGCATTCAAGCTCCCCCTCAACCTGCACTCTTATAGAAACCTTATGGTTCCGGATATGCTGATTTATAGACTTTTAAGCAGTTTTTCATCACTCATCACTTATCGTTCATCATTTTGTTTTTTTTATGCGTGAGTTTCTCTTGACAATTAATCTTTGCTTTGTTAAGATATATTATAAGGTAGTGATATGTTTTTTAGTCTTTTGGGGTTTAAATTTTTTTTGGAGGCAATCAAATGAAAAAGATTTTTATTTTAATGTTTTTGATTTTAACAGTGGCACTGGTTCTTCCGCATGCATTACATGCTGTTGTTCAGCAACATACTATTTCCGGCCAGGTAACCACTGGAAGCGGTAGGGGTGTTGATGGTGTAACCATTGCATTCTTCGATGGTGAAGGCACGACATATGAGACCACCGCCGGTGGAGGGTATTATTCCCATACCGTAGATTCCGGCTGGAGCGGGACCGTTACACCCGACCATTACTGTTACTCATTTTCACCGGCATCTGCATCCATCGGTCCTGTTACTGCTGATACAGTCCAGGATTTTTTAGCAACCCAATACACGTATACCATTTCCGGTAACACGGTGGATGATACCACCCCATTTCCCAACCCAATCGAGGGAGTTCTTCTAACCCTTTCCGTTGATGGTATACCTATTGCAACCGATGTTTCAGGTGGGGATGGGTCCTATTCGTTTACGGTTCCCTGTGGTACAATGTGTACGGTGACCCCGATGAAAGTCGGTTGGGGATTCACACCTACAAGTCGATTTTATGAGGGTGTGAATGAAGATTATACAAACGAGGATTATATAGGAACCGCATCAACAACTACATATACTATTTCCGGGAGAGTCACCGATGACACGGGCCGAATAGGAATGGACGGGGTAACAATCACATTCTTCGATGGCACTACAGTGCACGAAGAGATAACATCGGGTGGGGGGTATTATTCATATTCTGTACCTATTTATTGGACTGGAACCGTTACCGCCAGCCTTAACGGTTACTCTTTTTCACCGACATTTGCAAATGTCGGTCCTGTTACATCCAATGTCACCCAGGATTTTGTCGCCACGGCCAGCACCTATCTTATTTCCGGGATCGTTACGGATGATGAGAGCAACCCCATCCAGGGAGTTACCATGACCCTTTCCACCGGGGGTACCCGGACGACAGACGTCAATGGGTTCTATTCCTTCACCGTAAGACACGGCTGGTCCGGATATGTAAGGCCGTCCAGGGCAGGTTGGACGTTCCTACCAAGGCAGCGTAATTATAGTAATGTAACTTCCGATCAACCAAACGGATACTTTGTGGGATATAGAGGCGGTAACCGGGTGGCGATTTCCGGTGCTGTCAGGCATTCCAACGGAACAGGAATTCCAAACGTTACCCTCACCTTTACACCCGGAGGCACGGTAAAAACAGATGATAATGGCGATTATTCCAAGGCTGTGACATTCGGGTGGTCAGGCACTGTTACCCCCTCTTTGACAGGGTATACCTTTACTCCTGCCAGCCGGACCTACAACAGTGTTAAAACCAATCTCATCGACCAGGATTATATTTATTACAGCGGTTCGTCCCCAGAGATCTATCTAAACCCCACTGAACTGAATTTCGGAATCGATACCGCTGGGACTGCCAATGTTCCCCAGTCTTTCCTGATTAGCAACAACGGCGCAGGAACGTTAAATTGGACAGTATCTCCAGATCAGGGCTGGATGAGCTGCAGCCCTTTAACCGGATCTGGTCCAGGTACTGTAACGGTATCTGTGGATCCCTCTGGATTAGCGGTTGGGACGTACACTGGAACAATAACCGTATCCGATCCGAATGCGGTTAACTCCCCGCAAACGGTTAGCGTCCTACTCAATGTCTACGATTCCACAAACCCGCCGTTTGGAAGTTTTTCTACCCCTGTCGGTGGTTCAACAGTGAGTGGCAGTATTGCTGTTACAGGGTGGGCATTGGATGATGTCGGCGTAGAGAGTGTCAAGATTTACAGGCAAGACAATGGATCACTGGTTTATATCGGAGATGCCGTATTCGTAGAAGGTGCACGACCCGATGTGGAACTGTTATATCCTGATTATCCGAATAATTCCCAAGCTGGATGGGGCTACATGATGCTTACATATTTCCTTCCAAACGGAGGGAATGGAACCTATACCCTCCTTGCCAAAGCCATAGACGTGGAAGGAAATGAGGCCACTTTAGGGACGAAAACTTTCACCTGTGACAATGCCAATGCGGTCAAACCCTTTGGAGCGATTGATACACCGACTCAGGGTGGTGAGGCATCAGGCAATTCCTTTCTAAACCATGGGTGGGTATTAACCCCACAACCCAATAGTATCCCAACGGATGGTTCAACCATTAACGTCTTCGTAGATGGCGTCGATATTGGAAATCCGACCTACAATATGTACAGGCCAGATGTGGCAGCTCTGTTTCCAGGTTACGCCAACAGCGATGGTGCGGGCGGCTATTTTAATCTGGATACCACAACTTACACCAATGGGGTTCACACGATCTATTGGACTGCTGAAGATGATGCAGGTAATATCGATGGCATCGGCAGCCGGTTTTTTACCATTCAAAATCCCGGATCAAGTAGTTCTTCAAGCAGGGTCGCAAACATCCGTATTGATATGAATGATTTAAATAAGATACCACTTGATTTTTATGCCCCTGTAAAGATTCAGAAAGGATATAGCAAAGATGTGGAATCGCAGGTGAAGTACCCGGATGAAAAAGGTTTCTCCTGGATTCATATCAAAGAGCTTGAGCGAGTGGAGATTCAACTTTCAGGTGTAATCGCCGGTTACACGCTGGTTGGCGGTGAATGTCGGTCGCTGCCTCTGGGCTCGACACTTGATGTCAATACCGGTACATTCTACTGGCTGGCCGGACCGGGATTTAATGGCGTATATCAGTTGATGTTTATAGTGAAAAACCAGGATGATGAATTATATCGGAAGAATATTACAGTGAAGATTGGACACGGTGTGCGATAGAGAAATAATCACTCGAAACGCTTGTTAATCAGCCAATTCAGGTTATATATATTTCTCCGTTCCACGCTTTTCGTAGACGATCTTCTACATCGCCATATAGCATAAGTTCTTCGACCTCTATATCCTCAAATCCTGGGTTGATTTTGCCAAGCCGTTTACGGAGTGCATTGACATTGTCAAACGGAGTGAAGCTGATCATTACTGCCGGATGCACCTGCACACCCGCTCGATAGAGATTCTCCAAAGCCTTGATTTGAAGTTCAAAACCGATGGACTCTGCTCCGGTTAATGCAGAGAATTCCTTTTCGTTTGTACCTTTCAGGCTGACTCGAACATAGAGATTTTCAAACCTGGCTAAGTCTTCAGCATAGGTTTTGTCATGGCCGATCAGTATGCCATTGGTTTCAAGGATGAACCGGAGATGAGAGGGAATCCATTCAAGTACTTTGAGAAGGTGTTCTCTAGCAATGGTGGGCTCATTGCCACTGATTCTTACCCGGCCAAAACCCTTTTTTTGAGCGATCTTCAAAAGTTTTCTAGCCACTTCTTCTGGGGAACAGAAAAAGCCGACACCTTCAGGTTTTACTACATGCTGCCACGACCAGCAAAAGAGACAGCGCAAACCGCACCCGACACAATCGGATGTAGCAATGCCACCGTAAAATCTGGCAGGGCGAAAGCGATAATACTTCCTCTGATTGCCCCGGCAGACCATTTTGGCTGTTTCCTCAGCTTTACTCACAGGATCGTACATCGTGTTATATCCTCTCTGTGCTGTATAATAATTGATAGTCGTTCCTCATGCTCGAGCCTCGCCCGGAGATTTATGAAAATAATCTTTCTGTGTTTTCTGTGTGTTCTGTGGGCTCTATTTTCATAGCAGGGAAAAAAGCAGGTAGGCAAATAATATACACTATATTACATTATCTTCTACTAATAAGAGTACCCAGATAGGAAAATATAAAACTGATAAAAAAGATATAAACAATAGTGAGAATAAGATTTACTAATGTCTCCTGGATTCCCACACCGGTTGTGTAATACAGACGTTTAAATACATTGAAACGAAATTCCATTGCAGCCAGTTGAGCAAAAAGTGCAATAAGAACGTAGAAAAAGCTGAAAAGGAACGCATCAAGCAATCGACTCTTGCGCGAGACATACTGTGATGCAAACCCTCCTATCATTAAAGCCAACAAAATACCCAGAATAGCAACAATAGTTGAAAGAGTAAACGGAGCATTAATCCATGCTGTATGAAGATGCATGAGGGGGTAAATAGTGATTGAACTTAAAAATAACGGTTGCAGATTCGCAGTAGAGAAGTTGACAGATGGTGAAGACCACATACCCAGAAAAGAGCCACCATATCCCAATAGGAATGCAATAAGAAGTCCAAGAATAAGGCCTCCAAATATATTCCCATTCTTTTTGTAGAGTGACGGTTGGTTTTTTTGTCCTGGTAGTTTCTGCTCCGGTGTTGTTGCTAATTCTGGTTCTGGTTTTGGTGTCATGGTAGGCATTGGAATTGTCTGGTCCTGGGCAGGCAGTTGTATTGTTTGATCCTGAGGGAATACAACTGTTTTTTGGAGTTCATCAAAATCGACGGATTCAGAGACCACCGTTCTTGCAACATCAGCAGGATTTATGAACTGAAATTCATACACATCGAATTTGATTTTATCATCTGTCCTAAGAGCTTTTTTATCAATCTTTTCCCCATTTACAAAGGTTCCATTGGTAGAATTGAGATCAAGAATTTCAAAATGATTCTCTTTTTGAATGATTTTAGCGTGTCTTGCAGAAATGGTTTCTTCATTGATGACCAAATCACATTGGGGTAATCGTCCGATAACGAATTCCTCTTTATCCATCGTATATTCAAGGTTTTTGTAAACGTCGGATAATCCCTTTAAATAAGCTTGTTTATCATTGGAAGGATCCATATTGCCTCCTTTTTGATTTTAATTGACTGTAATCTGTAACCTGAAATCTGTTACCAATAGTACAGTCACTTTCTATTAAAATGTTATTTTAAGAAAAATGCGTTGGTATTTCAAGAGATGCGCGGCATTTTTTTCAAAATTTTCTTGACATTGTATTTTCTGATTGTATCCTCTTCGCTCCCTCTCTTCAAGTACCCAAATTTATTGCGGCGGTTTTGTTATTTTATATTTAACAATCATTGCGTTACCATCTTCATCCTCTGCATACGCATAGATATGATTTTGTTTCAGGACAAAATTTCCTTTTTTTTGAAGGTCCGGGGGGAGTTTTATTTGTGAATGATAGAGATATTTCCCTTCCGGTGAGAAGATGTCTATATACCACCCCGTAATATTTTCAACATCCGTAACATAGACGTAAATCCTGCCTTTTTCATCGGTAGTGATTTTAGTGAAATAATTGAATTCATCGGAGTAGCCGTCGATCAACTGTTTTTCCATTTCTTTAGACATTCTCCCCCCCCTGATTTTGATAGCGGCGATTCTATCTTTTTTATACTGCAGGGAGACTGGTTTTCTTTTTCTTCCTTCAATTGAGAAGGCCATTTCTTCTTTACCCTCCAGGTTCATTCTTGTTATCACGTAATTATCGTTCCTGCCAAAATAGAGTTTATTTTTGTGCAAATGGATTATTATCCTGGTGGATGTGTAGGTGCCTCCGGTTGTAATACGGATGCGTCCCTGGGGACCCTGGCCGGAGGCTCGCACTTTTGTTTCCGCAGCCAATGTGGCCAGGATGGTTCCTTTGTTGTTTTCCAGGTCAATGAGCTCCAGTGTTTCCCGGGTTTGAATTTTATCGAAGTCTGATCGAATCGTAATATATTGATGCATATTGACAAAGGTCCTGGGAGAAACATCCCTTCCCAGTTTGTACATTTTTTTATAATCTCCTTTGTTGTTAAAAACTTTTATTTCATTACCCTGATCCTGGACGATGAGAAATTTTCCCGTGACATGCAGTCCTATGGGCCCTCTAAATTCTCCAGGTCCTTCGCCTCTTCTTCCAAAAGAAGAGAAGAGTGTCCCATCCGGATTGAGGATAAATACTTCTGGATACTTTGTGTCCAGGTAATAAATCATTCCGTTTTTGTCCACCCGAATATTAAATACGTTTGCCATAAACGTATCGCCGGCCCTGTCAATTCTCCACATTTCCTTCAGAGCCAGGTCCCATTCACCTTTTAAGGGTTTGTCTTCATTCTTTACTACGTTAATCCCGGCATTTAAATTGTTAATACCTACAATAAGAATCAGAATTAAGGTTAATTTTTTTACTTGCAGCATATTTCCTCTTATTTTTATCATAAGATTGCTAATAAGAAAATCGTTTTTTCCTTCAACCATTTTTTTCGCCTAATCATTTAAATTTTAAAAAAAACCTCCTTATGCTAATATTTTTTAATATTTTTTTCTTTCCAGGTAGCAAAAGCTGATTTTAAAGTCTTTTTGTTTGTCATAAGATAGAATTCTAATTAAAAGAGATTGAGAAGTCAACAATTCACTCGTGCTTCGTAGCGGAGCCACTCCGCGGAGTAGCAACGCATGTTTTCGCATTTTTTGTATTTTGATACAAGAATTTCATTCCAATCATGTTTTGATTGCAATTATTTAGAGAGTAATTCCAAATTCAATTTAAAATTCATGGGAGATTCTTTTGTCAATAGTATAGACTGTTTTTTTTCAACATTTTCTTATTTAAATACCTTTTATGTAGGCATTCCAACTTATGAAGTAGTTAAAAAAAGATATTTGATTTCTCTTTTATCGACCAGACCAGTAAAGCAGTGGTTACTCTATTTGACCGGGAAGCCTTACTGAACCAAAACCATTCTATTCTAAATCCCAATATTGTCTTTTAAAAAAAGAAAATGCAATCCATTATCATATATCATACCGATTCCTCGAGAACCGGGTTGCTCCTGGATTGCTTGTTTCGCATTGGCCGCAATTGACACAAGAAAAGGCCGAAAAAATACTTCAACACTGCAGAAAGGTTAAGTTTCTTTAATGAGAATTGCCGATAATTCGCCGGGATCTGGATTTATTTTATTACAAAATGTACCAGGTTATATGTATAGACATCTTCGGCAGTAGAAACCAGTTCTTGGCCAACTACCTGGATTTTTTCCCCATCTTCGGAAATAAGCAGGCACTGTCCGCCCATTTCCGTACCCTCGTAAAAGTCTATGGGAGACGGCTGCCGGTATATAGTGGATATATCCCAGGAAGAGCCGTTGAATACGGCATACCTGATCTGGCCGGTGCTTAAAACATTCTGGGGATTGTGGGAAGAGGCAATGTCGGAAAAAACAATATGCGGTCTATTGTTTAAGTCGATTTTAACATGCGGCAAAGCACCCGAATATTTCCTGCCGTCCGTTCCATAGTATCCATCGTCTTTATCAGCAACTATCGTGGTTTCCCAATCTCCATTATCCAGGCGGACGGAATAACATAGCTGGGCATACTTGACCGAATGGGTCTTGACCCGTGCCACATAGGTGGAGGCAATCACCGGACGTCCGGTTTTATCCAGGCACAAGGAAGGGTACCACCCGGAGTCATCCGTTGTCGTCGATGATTTCAACGCAACTTCCATGACCCACCTGGAGGATTTATTGGTGGCATAATGCAGGATGGCTATCGAATGAGGGTCGTTCTGGGGATCGTATAACCACTGCTCTCCAAAAACCACATGAGCATATCCTTCTTGATCAACTGCAATATCCTGGCGTCTCTGCGTTTTCACAGCCATATCATACGTATAGAGCGTATCGTACTGACGGATCAGTGTTTTTTCCCAATTTCCACTGCCATTGGTAATATGGTACAGGTGGGCGTTAAGATACGCATCCATAAAATCATCCGAATCGGGATTGGAACGTGATTTAAGGGCTATTAAGTGAATTATATTGTTTTTGTCGATATCCGCAGAGAGTTCATATATGAATTTTCCACCCTCATTGGTAAAATTGATGACAGTTTCCCTCCCCCACACCGTGCCGCTGTTTTTGTAAAAATGGAAAATTACCTGGTTGGAATTGTCGGAACGGGCGAAAAATATATGGGGGGAAGAGTTGGAGTCATACAAAAGCACACATTTGTCTACTCCCTTGTCCGTTGTCACCACTTCTTCTTTTTCACTTCCATCAGGCAGTATCGTTTTGTAAACCAGGTTCCCGGTTTTCCTGCCGTCTTGTATTCCAGCATCCTGATCGAAAATACCGTAAACGATACCCACTACGCCTTCGGCGGTTTGCTGCACCCAACTGTTGCTGTGGCTCTCATTGAGAGCGTAGTATATTGGAAACTCAGATCCGCCATTTGGTTTCGGTGGATCTGGCCCTTGATCTGGCGAAGACGATTTGCAGCCAGCAGATATGCACAGAAAAACCACCAGGGCGATTAGCATTATAAAATGAGAAACATTTTTTTTATAATGAGTAATGATCGATATGCTGCAAATGATACCCAACAGCGGCCTGAAAATATTCAGGGATGAAAACAATCTTTTAGCGGGTTTACTTCTTTTCATTTTTTATTACCTCTTATAAATTATATTTTTGTATTCATAATTAGCTACAAGGCGGCTATTTTTTTGATTGACAGTAAAAAAAAAGAGAAGTCACAATACTCCGTTTATGTATACCTTTTTTATCTTCATATTATTATAACAAAAAAGAGCAGGATAAGTGTTACTATTTAAAATATTTCTTATTCGTGTAAATTCGCGACTATATATAATTTACCTAAAAAAAACAATAGATATCGAACGGGTCATCGAAAATGAATTGAAAAATAGGGACGTCGAAACGCCTGTTTACACCCTTTTCATTATAAAGTGTCACCGGTTAGCCTACCATCTTCCCGATTTTGATGCCACAAATTAAAATTATTCGACACTTCGTCCAGATAGGAAAACCGTTTTATTCTTCAACAATGATAATTTTGATTTATTTCTATTTTTTTATCTGATTTTTTTCAACATTTTCTTGAATTTTAGGTGGCCGCCGATTATAATTATTTTTAATCATAGGAAAATTAAAACATGCCCTGGGTCCTTCGAATGACAATGCGAATCTCCCTATTGGCCTTGCCGTTATACATATATGTTGGCTGGCGCCTCTCAACCGCAATATCGACGCGGTTTCCAATTTCAAGAAGAACCGGACGCATCATTGTTTTCTCTGTCATCTTTTGGCTCTACCTCTTCCCCATTACAATTGGTATCTATCATCTATCCGGGATATTAAACCAGCTTTTTGTATTTGATCCGCAATTGCATTGGCAGGATTATCTTCTTTTATTTCCCTTCTGGTGGGGATTCATTTCACTCCTAGAGATATTCCCCTTTTTTGTGGTATTGGATATCATCTGCCTGGTGAGCCGGTTGAAAATGTTTTCTTTCAGGAAAAAATGGCTCGTATGGCAGGCATACCTGAAAATTTGTATCGTCATATTTTTCCTCCTTTATGTAGGAATGCGCTCCTATTTAGATACTCATTATGTCGGCATTTCAACCTATAAAGTAGCCATAAAAAAACTTCCAAAAGAATTTCATAATCTTCGCTTATGTTTTATTGGCGATATACATATTGACCGTTATGCCCAAAAGGACAAACTGGAAAAAGTAGAGGAAAGTGTGCATGCAGCAGATATTGATTTGCTCTTTTTTAGTGGTGACCTGATTTCGGAAGGGAGGGATTATATTGCCACTGCCCTGGAGGTAATGTGTAATCCATCTTCGAAACTCGGCAGCATTGCATGCATGGGCGATCATGATTTCTGGGCAGCCGCCTTCTGGGCAGCCGCCCGAAAGGTTCCCCGAGAAATGAAGAAATGTGGGTGGACATTTTTGCAAAATGAGCATCATCTGTTCTCCTATAAAGGGCATCAAATCCTGGTTACAGGTGTCACCAATATTTACAGCCGCCGTATTAAGAAATATGAGTTGGAGAGACTCTTTGCCAATGCACCGGATGTTGATGCTGGTCTGAAGATCCTGCTGGTCCATCAGCCCAGGGATTTCATGGTTGAGACTGCAGCCCAATATGGTTATCATCTGCTGCTGGCCGGTCATACTCACGGTGGACAGATTGTTCCTCACTTATTTGGCATGCCAATAACACCCAGTCAAGCCGAAACACGTTTTTACAGGGGGAGATATCAATACAACGGATTGCATGTCATCATTACCAACGGTATTGGGCTAACACTGGCGCCACTTCGATATCATGCGCCGGCAGAAATTACCCGAATAATCCTTGTGAAAGAAGATGAGAACGGACTCTAATCCAAAATTTTAAACTTATTGGAATATCGGATATTGGAGGTTAAATGATGAAAAAAAATAATTACAATGGAGGATGTAAATGATTGATAAGATACCAGGAAGGAGTGGGGAACTTTTTGATTCCGGGTATTACTGCGCTGAAAGCGTTCTGCTTGCAATTGCAGAAGGGAAAGGTATTCAATCGGGTATAATTCCAAAAATTGCCACGGGCTTTTGCAGTGGTTTATCCAGGACGTGTGGCGTATGCGGAGCGGTTAGCGGTGCCATTATGGCTATTAACCTGTTTACAGGAAGAAGTGCTCCAGATGAGTCAGTTGAAGATAACTACATTATTGTGAGGAAACTTTTAATCATGTTTGAGAGGAAATTTGGCTCAACCAATTGCAAACAATTAACGGGGTGTGATTTAAGTACTGAGGAAGGTCAGAAAGCATTTAGGGCGAATAACCTGCACGAACAATGTAAACGCTATACTGAAGAAGCAGCACGAATGGCAATGGTATTGATTGAGGGTTGAAGGTTGATACTATCTGAAAATGTGAGGGGGGGGGTCCTTTTTCTCTTTGATGGGGTAACCTGTATCCAACACATCAATGCTTCGGATAGAGGTATCCCTGCTAATGATAAATTTCTGCTTCTTCGCCTTCACGATTACCGATTCAACGGAAGTTCTTTCCCGGGTGACTACTTTCAATTTGAGGGGAAAAATAAAATCAGTGTCCAATTGATTGATCCAGATGACCACTTTTTTGTGCTCTTCTTTATCCATTTCTTTGTCATCTTCTGCCAACTCCAATTTCACCACAGGGATGGGTCTTGAGAATATCCATTTTTTAAAGAAATCCAACACCATCTGGTTGTTTTCGCTAAATTTCCGAATGAATTGCATGGAAGTGAGGCTGCGGTACTTAAATGCCTCCAGTACCGATTGGAGCCGTTGGAGAAACTCCTCTTCCCCTATTAAATCCATCAGCATTAAAAAAATCAGGGCACTTTTATTATAAACAACACTCTGATAAGCTTCATATTTATCTTCAAGTAAATTGATCCGGGTGCCGTAGATGATGGGTCCACAATCGCTAAAACGATAGACCCATCGTCTAAGCTTTCTTACAATTCGATTGAATTCTCTTGGGGAGAGCTGTTTTTTTAAGAAATAGAGCACGGAAAAATGGGCCAATCCTTCGGTTATCCAGACATCCTGGTATGACTTCCATGAGATAACCCCTCCCCACCATTGATGTGCCAATTCATGCATGACGTGATCCTCTGTTTGGTCTCTGATTAAAATAGGGCTTAATATTTTTTTCTCCATTAAAGGCGCATCAAGGGTCCTGATATTCGTGCGGGGTATTGGCATTCTGATAGGGGGGAGATTGACCACGACGAAACCGGTATTGCTCACACCGCCTTCCAGCTTCCCCCTCTTTAAGAGGATATTGACGGTAGATAAATCCAGAGAGCCAAACCGCTGGATAAAAAAATCAAAGGCTTCTTTTATTTCCAATGGTTCCAGTTTCTTGGGATATCGAAAGGATTCATATGTATAGAAATGAAGTGGGATGCGGCTGTCCATTTTCTTACTCAGTTTAAAGTTTCCAGTGACAAGGGAGATTCCTTTTGAGCCTGGACTGCTGTATTTATATGTCGATATATCGCCAATGTTTTTTTCCACCAGGTTACCGGAAGCCAGGCAGTTTAAATCACCAGGAAGATTGATAGTAATCGTCGATTCAAAAAATTCCTCCCCCGGGTTGGGATAGAAATTCTGTATCTTGGATAAAAAATAGAAGGAATCGCCTTCTGGTAAAAGAATCTCACGAGCCGGACTATCCGCGGGTTTGAATAACTCCAGGTTTTCCTCAGTGGGCGTTATATGACCCTTGAAATAAACGGAAAGGAGTTTTTCACCTGTGCCCATTAAAAAGTATCTCTCCCCTTTGCGAAAAATGTTTAAACCTTTTGTGGTAGAATCTAGCTCTCCTATCAATTGAAGCCCGTTTTTAAGATGGAGTTCCCTTATGTTAGAGGGATTTTCATAGGATATGGAGGTGGTACCTGAAATAAAATTACGCTCGGGATTGAAGTAGAGGTTTACATTAAGCAGGGAGACATTACGGGGTTCTCCGAAACTCAGCTTCATCCCCCTGTGGGCATTGTAACTCAACAGCATATTTTTGGTATCTGATTCTGTCAACTGGGTATCCGGTACTAAATTTTCGTTGTGTGAGTAGTAATAATAGGATTTTTTGTCTTTTTCAAATATGATTAAATTGGATCCTTTGGGAAACGGTAGATACCAATATTCACCAAATTGTTTCATGTTTACCCCATAGACCTCTTGATACATATTAAAGAGAGAGCGAACGTCTTCGTCCAACTCCGTATCAGTACCATAGGTAATGATTTCTCCCTTTGAGGATAAATGGTTCAGGAAATCTTTTTTATCCAATATGAAAATCCCGGTTTTTCCTGCTCCTTCAAAATAATCTTTCTTATATTTTCGTTTTAGGGTTAATTTTTCTTCCATATCATTGGGATTTATCGATATTTTCCATCTTCCCTTAAAGATGAGCAGCAATTTGTAGGGAGCGGTTTCGTAGAAATGGCCTCTTTTAAAATGGATTCGGGCATCGCCGATGGTTACTTTAATATTTGCGGCCCTGTATTTCCTGAACGTTTCAACAAAATACAAGGGTTTAATCTGGTTTTTTATCTTCAAATTGAGGTATTTGCTGTCTTTTTTCTCAAAAATGATGATCCCAATCTCCCCTCGGCGGCTGAATTTGGCTTTATAGATCAATTGATTCGGCTGGGAGGTGATAATTTTAATGGATTGGACCCCGTAAAAATAATCTTTAAGAATCGCATGACTATCATCCAGGAAAAGGATGGGTAATTGTTCCCATTTTTTTTCTGATATAACAGATGTTAATAATTCTTCTGCTTCCCCATAAGCCAAAACTGCCCAGGCCAATAAAAAGATGATTACAATTTTTTTTATTGATCTATCGAAACAACTATTGATAAAATTTAATTTACTCATAATTGCATTTTAAAGGAAATATTTTAAAATTTCAATAGATTTTAAAGAATTTTCTCTTGACATTCCAAATTTGATATGGTAGAAGAAAACATAATCTAAAAAAAAGGAGGATGTGAATGAAAAAATTTTGTGTTTTGTTGATGATGGGTGCTTTGCTTCTGTTTCTTTCAACAGAATTAAAAGCACAGGATGAGTGTTTTAAGCAAGAAGGAATGAATTTTTATGTAAATGCCGGCGTTCTTACAGATGGGGATTTTTCTTTTAAACCCTTCTTATGGTATGTCGGCCCTAGTCTTGATATCCATTTTGGGAATCTCTTGATGTTAAGCCCGGAAGTAAATTGGGTGTTCCACAAGTTTGACTTCAAAACCTTCTTATTAAATCCGGCTGTTTGTTTGAATGCGAAATTAAAATGCTTCTTCGTCGGCGGAGGTATTTCAAAGTATTGGGTGATAAGCGGCACCTGGAGTGGTGAGATTACCGACGTACTGCTTCGATTAAATGTAGGCGTTAAAACCGGGAATGTAAAATTAAGAGCTTTTCTCGATACGTCTTTTGACCACCTCTTTGATCGATGGTGGACGTTGTATGGATTTCAAATTGGTATTGGTTTCTAAGTAGAGAGGTAAGAGTTAAGAGGTAAAGAGGTAAGGAGGTAAAGAAAGAGGTGCTGCGCGCCATTTTTAAACCTCTTCTATATATTACCTCTTTACCTCTTTCTTTGTAATTGTACTTAAGCTTCTAATATTAATGCTCTCTTCTGGATTAACTGTTTCAAAGGGGAATTAAAAATATTAATAATATGATCTTAAAATATTAATTATTTTAAGTTGAGAGTTGATAAAATCAATATTTCACGCTGTAAATATTAAAAATATTAAGATGATAAGTGGGAAAAGCTCCTTTATATTTTATGAGCGGTGTGAATAAATATATTTGAGCTTTTTATTGAATAGAATACGCTGCTGAGGCGATCGTGCCAATTTTTTTGCCTTTTTTAAATATTTCTCTGCAGATTTGTAATTGCCAATTTTGAAATATGCAGCAGCAAGTTTGGCAAAAAATTCAGGTTCTTTTGAATCCCTTTTTACTGCCCGTTTAAAGTGTTCTATTGCCAATTCAAATTTCCCTTGATTAAAAGCAGTTAGGCCCAGGTTATAATGATAAAACGGATTTTTTAAACAATACGTTTTGATCCGTTTCCGAATTTTTTCGGCTTTCTCAGTTTTCCCTTGCTTTTTGTACAAATTTGAGAGGTTCAGTTGTGCTGTATAATTATGTTTATCCAATAAAATAGCCTGTTTAAATGAGCTTTCTGCCACTCTATTTTTCCCTCTATATTGATATAAAATTCCAAGATTTGTCCATGCTGGAGAAAAAGATTCGTCCTGACCAATAGCCTTTTTAAAAAGGGATTCGGCCAGCGCATGTTTTTTTTCTATCAATGCTTCTACTCCAATGTTATTGTAATAATGAGCTTGCGCTCTTAGATCATTGACTACTTTTGCGCGCTGAATTTTTTTCTCTGCGCTCATATGAAAGTCCACTTCAATTTTTTTAACATCAACATCCACCAATACATTCATATGGCGATTAGATATAACAATGTTTTCCCGTTTTGTCCAATGGGAATAATCATAAACTTCCTGGAAATATGCGGGTAAACCCACATATCTGGCCATTACTACAAACATTGCCGTATAAGAAAGACAATTCCCGGTGCGATTTTTAAACGTTTCCTGTGCTGTATAGGTCCTGTTATTGGAATATTCGAAACTCAATAGGTCTCTGTCAAATATGGATGTTATAAGGATTTTCAGTCGCTCTTGCGGGTCCTTCACTTTTATCACATATTCGTCCAGGAATTGTTTCATCTCGTCACTAATAGCCAAAAATGATTTTTCTTCCTGTCCACCTGAAAAAGGTGTTGCTGAAAAACCCTGGATGCCTAATTGAGGGAAAACAATCCAGGCAATAAACATAAAAAAAAGAATTTTCTTCTTCATCTATTTAGTATATTGTTTCAAAATTCCTGAATTTCAACTCTTTATTCTCTTTTTGCTACCTGGAGAAGAAAAAAAGCAAAAAAATATATCTTCAATTCTTGAATTCTCAATCTTATTTAATTAGAATACTACATTATGAAAAATCACTTATTCTTTTTATTTCAAATTTTATCTATCCTCTTCTTTACTTTTACTATTAACTCTTCAGCCAATGAGAATATCAATATATATTTAAAACCAGGTATCTACATCAATAGTAGTCATCCTGAAATAATAGAGAAGGCAAAAGAGATCACAAAATCATGTAAAACTGATATTGAAAGAGCAAAATCGCTGTACGAATACGTAAGGGATTCTAATAATGATAACGAATGCAATACGTTTAAAGCATCGGAAATACTCAAGTGCGGCGGCAATCTCTGCTATGAGAGGGCAATTTTACTGGCAGCGCTCTGCCGCGCAGCTGGCATTCCGGCAAGACTACGCCTTCAAATAGTCACTTTAAAAGAGTGGAAAAAAGAAGATGGAACAATTATTGAAGGATCGTTCGCCCACGGTATAACAGGGATTAAACTGAAAAACAAGTGGCATCTATACGAAGCGGTTGGCAATCGGGAAAAGTGGATAATCTGGACGCAAGATGAAACGAGGGGCTCTGAAATGCCGGTTCTCTTCTATGCGGACAGGGACTGCCTTTTCCCATATGATGATAAGGTAGTCCTCGAAGAGACTATCCCTAATGTATTCAACGACTGGACAGAAGAGGTGGAAAAGGAGATAGAAAAAGTAAATTCAAGACCGAAAAAGAGAATTAAATAGCGATTGAAATAGTATCAATGTTTGAAGCCAAAAACAAAATTGTTGCGATTACAGGCGCCTCTTCTGGTCTTGGTTGGAGTTTAGCAATTGATGCAGGATGCAGGGAGGCAAAAGTTGCACTTTTAGCCAGGCGAGAATCTCTTTTAAAAAACCTGAAAAATCGAATCACATCAAATGGAGGCCAAGCAATAGCATTACCAACGGATGTCGGCAATCCAAATTCTGTCAAAAAGGCATTTGGGGAAATTGAGTCCACGTGGGGACGAATAGATATATTTATAAATTGTGCCGGGGCAGTAGAACCTATTTCCCCATTAATAAAAACTACTGATGATGATCTATTGAAGTCTTTAATGACAAATGTTTTCGGTGTTTATCTTACAACACGTGAATCTCTGAGAATCATGCTAAAGCAAGAGGAAGGTGGCACAATCATAAATATCACCAGTGGGGCTGGAAGTAAACCATATGTAGGATGGTCTGCATATTGCAGTCAAAAAGCAGCAGTTAATATGGTTACGCGGTGTGCTGCAATGGAGGTCTTTGATAAACCGATTCGCGTACTCGCACTATCTCCTGGACCTTTTGAAAGCCATATGCAGGAATTAATAAGAGAAGCGAACATAGAATCATTTCCGTCTCGCGAGAAGTTTTTAAAACTCCATAAAGAAGGAAAACTGAAAAATCCAGAAACCTTAGCCAGAATTATTTTAGATATTGCCCTCACCGATTGGCCTGAAATATCTGGAAGGGTTGAAGATTTAAGGTCTGCCGACTTCCAGAAAGAATGTATTCAACATGGTCTTAAAATTGTCTTATAAACCGGCGATTTAAGGCCGAAAAAAAAATGATGTCTATGATAAAAATTTCGACTGTCCCCGTTTTTTCGTTTTCTTTCTATTATTTTTTAAATCTGTCACCTTTTTTTTCTTTTTTCTAGTATGACTCCTTTCTCTTTTTGTATGACTCCTTTTCTCCTTTTCTACAAATTTCCGCTTGACATTTATCTCATTTTGAGATATATTTCTTGTATGCATGGAATTACGAGAAAAAGATTAGTTGAATTTGCACAAAAGTATCCAAATGCAGAATCAGCATTAGATCATTGGTATAGAATAGTAAAGCGTACGAACTTTGACTCATTCGCAGAACTGCGAAAAACGTTTCCGTCAGTTGACCAAGTTGGAAAATTCACCGTATTTAATATTGATGGAAATAAGGCCCGATTAATCGCGGCTATCCATTTTAACAGGAAAATAATTTACATAAGACATGTGCTAACCCATAAAGAATATGATAAAGGCACATGGAAGGAGTAAAAAATGGAAACATCTAATGTAACAATAAATGAAGTTGTGAAGGTATGGCCATTGGTATCCAATTTCGTTTCAGTGCCTCATACAGTAGAGCAGTATGAAAATACAGTCAGGATATTAGATGAATTGATCGACAAAATCGGTGATGACGAAAATCATCCATTGGCATCCTTAATGGAAATCCTGGGAACTTTGATCGAAGCCTATGAAAGCCAACACCTCCCGGAAGCGGTTTCCGATCCTGTTGGTGTTTTGAAATTTTTAATGGATGAACACGGTCTAAAACAGGGTGATTTATCGGAGATTGGGAGTCAAGGTGTTGTTTCAGAAATTCTTAAAGGAAAAAGAGAGCTTAATGTCAGGCAGATAAAGGCATTAAGCCGTCGATTTAATGTCTCCCCAGCAGTTTTTTTATAGTCTTCTGTTTTATATAAGCCAGGACCAAAAACCGAAAGGGATTAGGGGCCAGGCAAGTTCCTTATGACACTCTTCTTCCGGCCCCTTTCCTTTCCGGGCCATGCAAGCGGGCGCAGCAGCATACTGCTAACTGCGGGGATCTAAATGGTAATGATGCATTAAGGTCATAAATTTGTGATAATCATTCTCTGGAATATTTAATATTTTAATCATTCTTTTAAAAATACAGGAACTGTTTATATAGGCTTTGTGTAAAACTCCTTTAGCAACATCACGGTCTATATCTCTTGATATAAAAGACTTCCAAACAACATCCCAAAAAGTTTTACCGGATTCCAATTCTTTCCAGCAGAAATCAATCTTATTCTTTTCAATATTTAATGGTCTCACGGTTCTGTCTTCATTAATAATTTTTTGAATTTCACTCCCGGTTACCAGATTCTTACAATGTATGCGAGCACGAGTTAAAGTAGACAATAACTCTCTTATATTTCCAGGCCAATCATGTTGGTATAGCACCTCCCAAAAGCCATCACCTATCCTTTTGTTTTTAAGTAATTCTTTATTTTCATGAATAATAGCCTCAATATCCTCCTTGCGCTCCCTTAAGGGGGGAATAGTTATTTCAAGCGTCCGTAATCTGTAATATAGATCGTTCCTAAATTGTTTATCATTTATTGCTTTTTTCAAATCTAAATTAGTAGCTGCAATAATCCTTACATCGGCCATTCGTTCTTTAGAATCACCCAGGACCCTATATTTTTTTGTATCAACAAAACTAAGCAGTTTTGCTTGAAAAGAAATTGGAGTTTCTGATATCTCATCAAAAAAAAGAGTACCTCCATTTGCTTCTGATATCAACCCTTTTTTATCAGCCCGAGCATCTGTAAAAGCACCCTTTTGATGACCAAAAATTTCACTTTCAAAAAGTGTATCCGGAATACCTGGAGTATTAACAGTAATAAAGTTACCTTCTCTACCTGAATAGATATGAATCAATTCAGCGATGTGGGTTTTACCAACTCCGGTTTCACCTAAAAGCAAAACCGATTCTTCTTCTATAGCGTATTTTAAAACAGTATCTCTGATTTCCTTTATCTTTTTACTTTTTCCACTTATACCTCCAATATCTTTCTCTTTTTTTCGTATTATCTGAATTGAATCTTTTAGTAAATTTCCAAGAACTTTTAATGTTACTTGTTCTGCGGCATTGAAAAATTCCTCAGAACCACTGTCAATATATAAAAAATAAACATTATCTAATGGTTGAATAATGACACTTTTTAAAAGAAGTCGCCTGGCAGATTGAGATAAATCTTCTCCATAAATCTTTATGGCTTCATTACTACCTTTAATGAGCTTGGGCCCATTTAAACATTTAAACAGGAGATTTTTGCAAAATCCCTCTCCCTGGGAAATATTATTTCCGGAAAACCTTCGCCCTTCATTCTTTTTATGCCAAAGAATCCTGCCTTCCCGGTCAAAAATAAAAGCAAGAGAGACATGTTTTTTTTTCAATTCGTCTATGAGTCTTTTCTTGATAACTTCAATCATTTTTGTTCTTCCTCAATATAATCATTTGAAAACCTTGCATCTGTTATAGAGGTCATGTGAAAATTTTTTATATAGCCCCCCACGTTTTCTAATGTGGGTCTTTGATCCGGTGCTTTATCTAACATTTTTTTTATCAATTGATTTAATTCTTCAGAAATATCTATACAATATTCTCTGGGTTCCACTGGTGATTCTTCAAGTATTTTTTTAATTATCTCTGAATCATGCTCCCCATCAAAGGCTTTACACCCGGTTATCATCTCATAAAAAATTACTCCTAATGAAAATATATCGCTGGCCGAAGATACTTCTGAAGATTCTATTTGTTCAGGAGACATGTAATTGGCTGTGCCCTGAAAACTGTGAGTGGTTATTCTGGTTAAAGACTTCATTTTGGCGATACCAAAGTCAAGTAATTTAACAAAATTTGGATCCCCATTTTTTTCAATCAACATAATGTTTGAGGGTTTCAAATCACGATGAATGATATTCTTACTGTGAATTAAATCCAGCGCATCAACAATTTGTTTCATGATATGAAAACATTCTTTAATATCAATCTTACCTTCTCCATTCATTTTTTTAGCCAATGTTTTACCTTCAAGCCATTCCATGGAAATAAAAAGTTTTCCTTTATACTCGCCACTTTCAATTATTTTTACAATATTGGGATGATTTAGCCTACTTGTGATCAGTGCCTCGTGTTTAAATCTTCTCCTACTGCTATCATCTTCGAATAATTCTTCTTTTAAAGTTTTTATAGCCACTGTATCGGTGTTATCCTGGATATGGTGAGCTTTATAAACAACTCCCATTCCACCGGTGTCAACCTTTTCCATTAACCGAAATTGACCAATGGTTTTATGTTTTTTCCAGAAAGCGAAAAAATATAAATATCTTTTGAATAAAAGCAGCAAAATGATGGTTATCAGTATAAAGGCCATTATAAAAGTATAAGTAGTGATCTTCTGGATTTTAAAATCTTTTAACAATAACTCTTTGTCCCTTTTTAAAACCTCAATCTTTTTCTCCCGTTTTTCTGCCTCATACTTTTCCTGCATTTCAGTGATCTGTTTATTACTCTTTTCATTGAATATTCCATCTTTTATATTTGTGTATAAACGGTGTTTTAGCACCGACTCCTTAAATTTTCCCATGTCGAATAACAGGTTTGAATACTCCTTGTACAGATCCTTCAATATAGATTTTCTTCCATGTTTTTGAGCTTTTTTTATAGCTTCTTCAAAATAAGGCACGGCTGTTTTAAATTCTTTTTTCTTATAATAAAGCTCACCGATTTGATAAATGGTTCGGGTAACAGCAACTTCGTCCCCGCTTTTTCTATATGCCTTTAGTGCTTCATGCAAATATTTCAAAGCCAAATCAATTCTATTGAGTTTCATATATGTAGTGCCAATATTAAGATATAAATAATTCATCCAATCCTCATTTTCTTTTTTTTTAAAGATTTTGAAGGATTGTTGGTAGTAACTTAGTGCCTTTTCAAATTGGCCTTTCCGTTCATAAACCAAACCAATATTATTCAAGACAAGTCCCTGGGTGTGAAGATTGTTGCATTCCCTGGCGGCATCCAGAGCGGTTTGATAAAAATCCATTGCCTGGGTGAATTTCTTTAAGTTAAAGTTAGCAATACCCGCCTGGTAATACATATAAGCAGCTCTATCCTTATCTCCGATCTCAAGAATGATTTCCAGAGCTTTGAGATAATACCTTAATGCTTCACCATATTGACTATCCAAACGGAATAAAAGTCCCCGTTGATATGTGGCATCAGCAAGACCGGATTTGTTATTGATTTTTTTAAAAAGATCAATTGCTTTTTTAGCAGATTCAAAAGCTTGTCCTCTCTTCTGGAGACGCCAATATGCATAGGACATATGTGTTAAGGCAAAACCCCTATGTATTAAGTCCTCATGAAAATCAGCCAGTTTAAGAGCTTCTAATCCGTAATTAATGGCTTTAGTAGATTCTAACTTTTTGCAGGCTTCCACCAGCTTAACCAGGATCTCGAGTTTTTGTTTCCCCGTCGAAAGTTTAAGCTTCCCTTCCAGGTTCTTTATTTTCTCTTTTTGAGTGATTGCTGAAATATTAATGTAAAAAAACAGGAGAATAAAAACCAATAAAAAACCATTTTTCTTTCGCATAACCATCATTTATACCACAAAAAAACCTAAACCACCAGGGCAATTAAAGTAACTATTCAGTTTTAGAAAAATGTATCATGCAGCTCATGTTTCACTCACCCGTCCGGTGTCCTTAGGAACAGGCGCCACCTCCCTGAGGCTCGTTCAATCATGAACGCATAATAGCATTTTACTTGCAAAAACTGAATAGTTACCAATTAAAATTTCATCGGCTGAAGGCCGATTTTCAGGTTTTTTTCTCAATAGGCTCAAAGCGAAATCGTTTAGTTCATCTGAGATCTCAGGCCGGATTTTTTTCAGTTCAACCGGATCATCTTCTATAATAGCATTGCACACATCTTCAGGAATACCGGGAAAAGCCATACTTCCCGTTCCATCTCAAAAGATTGATAAACATTAAAGCTAAAATCAAAATAATTGTCTTTTTATTTATCGTTATCACCTAGATATCCAAATGAATACAAAATATATATGTATAAATTAAAAAAGCAATTTTTTTAATATTCTTTTCTTACCATTGGCAAGAGAACCTGCCTAACCTGTTTATTCCTTATGTTTTGATTTACTTATCGATCTATGGGTAATATTTATAGCAGCTATGGGAATCTAGTGGGATTGTATCAGGGCAGAAATCCACACCATTAGAAACAATCCAGGTATCTCCTCCAAAAACCTGGTTCATTTGACCGCGCCCCAGGTTAGCAATTGTTTTTTGGTTTAAAAATAACTTTCTTTTTCTTACTTTTTTTTTCATTTTACCCTCGTTTATGCTTTGTCGTATTTTTTAAACATGTTATGATTATATCAAAACCAGGGCGGAAATTACAAACCTTCTGGTTTTTATTCCTAAATTTCGTATTCCAGCTATTACAGCAAGCGGTTTCAGTAAATTCGACATACCATTATAACCGAATAGAATTTATAACTGAAGTCTGGGATTACCACTCAGTTAGATTTGTATCAATAACAGAAACTATCCGGGAGTACTCCTGGTTAGCATAAAGCAAGTGGGATGATTTTAAATCCACAACTATTTCCCTTAATCGTTTTTCTGAAATATGAGGGTGGGCTTCCTGCACTCTATTAAAAATGTCAGCAAAACTCATAATTTTTTCATTGGCTAAAACCAGGACATCCCAATAACCGGGTTCATCAAAAATAATCCGCGCAATCTGCCTTCCATTCAAATATTCATAGTAGTAATGAATATGGCTTTGCGATATTATTCGGTAATAATAATCAGCTTGTTCATAATATTGATTGACATTCTCAAACCATAACCACTCATTTTCATATTTTAAATGACTCTTAAAAGAAAAAAGGTTAAATTTGTCATTTTCATTTAAAAAAGAGTCAGGAAGAAGCTCGAATATTTCATTTTGGTTCCACTGCAGTAATTGCTTTTTATCTGTCTCCAAAAAATATCTTGATCCATTCATCATATGGAATTGTCTAAGCCTATGCTTAAAAAAATTCTTTTTCCTGCCGAGAAAAAACCTCAAAAAGGGAAGATTATTAATACTCTCAAATACATCCTCCCGTTCCTCATCAGAAATTCCCCTCATGATATTAGCAGCCACTGGATTGATCCCATTTTTCAATGCAAATTTGATATATAAAATATGGTTGGCAAAATCAGTGCTTTTGCTCATCTTTTTCAGTAATCCATCAGAAACAGCCTCATAACCGATCTGGAAGTTTTTAAATCCTGCCAACGCCATTTTTCTGACAATATCCTTTGAGAGATCTTTGTGGATCATTTCCCCATCAAACTCAAAATCCTCATTCTTATCTTTTGATAGATTAATTACCCCATCCAATAATTGTTCAAATTGTTGGATGTCCGGACCGACGATATCATTACCCAAAAATGTGTATTGAGTGACACCATAGGTTTCATACCTGGTCTTGATTTCCTTAAGGAGGTCAGCTACGGGTCTGCTTCTCACTTTATAACCCTGGTTTAAAGAACAGAATTTACATCGGTTCCAGCAGCAGCCCCTGGAGTTCTCAATAAATAGAGTCAATGATTTAGTCTCAATACCTGATTTTTTCATTATCCCTATAAAATCACTGATATCAGGATAAACATAATTATCAAATTCTGAGTAGGAGGAACTAGACCTGGTGAATTTAAGAGTATGTCCATCCCTATAGATTAATCTTGGGATGGTATCAAATCCGGTATCTTCATTGGCTAGAGATTTACATAACTCAAGCATGGGAAATTCACCTTCTCCCCAGATGGCAAGATCAAAATTTTTACATTTGTTTAAAAGCGATTCAGCCTCTCTCTTATTCCCAAATCCCCCGATAACAGTTTTTAATCCTGGAAATCTTGATTTTATTTTTTCTGCAAGAATTTTACCCGGGAGCCATTGTTGAAATTTTGAAGAGAAACCAATCAAAAGAGTGTCTTTGGGATTAATTTCTTCTAAGCAGGTTTCCATTAATTGGTTTATCTTCCCTGTAATAGTCTCTAGAAATGAAGAGAAGGATTCATGAATGGATGTGAATCCTGGTAAAAAAGAGTTGAGACAATACTGTGTTCTTTCTTGAGCAGCCTTGTCCTTCTGCTGATGGGCAATCATTGATAAAAAAGGGAGCAGCTGCAAAATATTTATATCCAATTCCTGCTTTCCATGATAAATATAATCATCAATATAGGGTGAGATGATCTGGTCTGCCAAAATATTGAAATAACAGATATCCGCCTCAAAACCATGTTGAAGGAGAAAGCTTTTAAGAACTGAAAAAGCAGGGGCCGGTAAGCCGATATTTGCTGGAGGTAAATAGTAAAAAATGATTTTTGGATTCATGGTTCAACCTATTCTACGGGCTACACTCATTTTTTATATGACACAGATCCCCCTTTCCCATTACATAATTATAGTTGGTAATAGGTGGGCATAATTTATTAAATGCACAGGAGTTACAGGGTCTCACATTCTTCCTGGGCTTTCTCCAGCTGGTTCCTTTTACCATTTCATCATACACCAGATCATAGATTGAGCGTTGATGAATATAACCGAGCTGGGGATCGTTGATGTTGGCATGAACTCTCCCGTCTGGTAGTATAATTAAACTTCCAAAATTAGTTGGATTAACAAATTGTCTTGTATATATTTCCTTCAAGCTTGGAAAGGCCTCTATAATATCTTCTCTACCCACATAAACGTTCTCCTCAAACATAGAAAAATTTTCCCCATTAAAAAACGCGTGATATTGCGTGGATTGAAGGGAATATTGCTGAACCAGTTTCTCTGCCATTTGAAAATCAGTTTCACTTTCAATGATAAAATGGTATTCCATGACAAATTTTTCTTTTTTAAGATAATCTATCACCAGGTGTAGTTTTGGTTCCTGCAAAGGAAAATGGACCAGGATAATAAGCGTGTGGATTTCACAATTTAGTTGTTTAATCTCCTCTAAATGATTAATGGCATTCCGATAATGAATAGTGAAGGATTTGTTTACCTTAAAAGAATTTAAGAAAGCGATCAATTCCTGAAACTTTGAGTATTTAAAAATATTTCCACCATTGATGTTGATTTCCCAGGAGGATGTACACCTGAGATTATCCAAAAACATTTTCAGCTGATCAAAATCCAATTGAGTGTTCTGACTACTCTGTACTACTAACGGTGAAGATTTTGTTTTTTGCGAAGATTCTAAATTGGGAAAGTGTTTAAACTTATTGATGATGTGCACTTTGGATTGGGGGTGCCACCCCCTCTGCGAGGTGCAGCAGGGGAATTGCTTGAAAGCACCATTACAAATATGGCAGGTTTCTTCACAAAAATCATTGATATATAGGGTAAGCCGGCTTAAATACTCCAGGATGTTTCCTCTGGTTTGTCTCTTTTGGGAAGGTGTCTCATACCCTTCCATAATGCTCAATTTAGGAATCATTTGTTTCGGTTTCCCAGCTGAAAGCAGTACATCAATCAGGTCCCCCATATGGTTCTCTCTGATATCTCGGCAAAATCCTGATATAATTGGATTTTTCAAATCTTTATCTGTTAACTTAATGACACCCAGGTTGTCCACAAGTGTCAACTCCTGTAGGATTTTAAAAATTTCCGGTTGATTATAATACTCAAGAATCTTTCCGTTGAGGGAATTATAAATAACGAATGCTTTCTCTTTTACACTGATGAGGGAATCCGTATCAATATAGAACCAGTACTCGTTATTTTTGGTTTTTATTGCCATGGTTCAAACTGTCTCCAAAAGTTTTTTATAGAATTGAGGATTATTTTCCAGGTATTCGCTTTTAGAAGCAAGATACTGGGAAAAATTCTTATAATTGGCAAATTGCCGGCATTGGTAATTTTCTGGAAAATCCTCAAGATAATAAAGGCACATATCACACATTTCACTAAAATAACAAGAAGAACATTTTTTCCTGATATTGGCATACCATTTGTTGTAAGTGTCAGCGATTTTCTTAAAATCAATGGAAACTCCCTCAGAAGTTACTTGTCCTAAAGGATTACCCTGACCAATGGTTTCGCAAGGTAAGAGCTTACCATTTACAGTAACAAAAATCCGTTTACCAAAGGGTAGACAGGTACCGGTTGGATAGTGATACACTTTCTCCCATGAGGTAAATAACTCATTGTAATCCTGGAAAATAAAATGGCTACAGGTTTGAAAAAAACGCAACAGGTCTTTAAGGTGGGGCAAGCTGATAAACATTTGATCCTCTATGTTTGAGCGGTTTTGGCAGCTTTTTAAATCTTTATAAATATCACGGTACATGGCTTTGAACTCTTCTTTGAGTTCCTGGTTAATTCCAATTACACTTAGAGAACTCAGATGAGGGGATTTAGAGAATTCTTTATTAAAAAAATCATTAATATCGGAAAGCGAATTTTTATCGTGCAGTACAGCATTAAAGTTCACTTTTTTATCAAAGTATAGCGGATATTTTTTTTTTAATAACTTTAGGTTGGCGTAGACCTGTTTAAAGGATGAATGTCCGTTATTAAAAACCCGGTAACCATTGTTAAATTCATTCCCATCCAGGCTTACCAGTAAAGAAAAATTATAATCAGCCAGAAAATCCATATATTTATTAATCAACAGGCCATTGGTGGTCATGTTAAAAGCCACTCTATTATGTAAAAAATCCAACTTTTTCACATATTCAAGTATTTCCTTTATAAAAGAGAAATTTAAGAGGGGTTCTCCTCCATAAAAACCTATATTTATTTTCTCTTTGTGGGATTTGTTTAAAGAGGAGTTTAATTTTTCTGAAAAATAGTCCAGGAAATTTTTGGCTATTCGGACATCCATCATTTTGCAGTCACGTTTATCATAATTCTGGTAAAATCTACCATAACCGCAATATTCGCAATTTAAATTACAGGCATCCGTAACTTCAAAGGTAATGTCTTCAGTATTGACCATGGCTGACTCTACATCATCCGGACTCAAGGTTATAGATATTTTTTCTTCAATATCCAGTTGAGAAAAATAGCCTTTTTTTTCTAGGAGTAAAAATCTTTCATAATAATACCATAGTGTCTCTTTAGAGACCATCTGGTTATTTAAGGTGATAGATTCCTCACCGAGATTCTCCAGCCACTGCCCAAGATCTTCACCCTTTTCATGTTTTTCAATCAGCCAAAACAGCACTGGGTGACATAAAGTGGTTTTTTTCTTTTTTATATCAAAGAAATAACAATTACCATTTTTGTTTTTATATAATACACTCGATTTTATCATTTCTTTTAAGGAAGGCTACAGGATTATTATCCTGTAGCCCTTTTGTAAATAGTTTTTTCACAAATTGTGGAGATTAGGGATGGAATCCAAACCTAGATCCTTGATACAATTCTGCCTTAAGCTCTTCAATTCCCCAGCAATAACAGCTGCAGATTTTACCTCCTTTGGTTTTCTGTTCATCCCTTTTACTGATTTTGTAGAGATTCAGCTTTTTTTTCATGTTTTCCTCCTTTTTTTTGTTAATTTTAATCTACTAATGTGTCATGTTCATCGACAATCCAAAGATTGCTGAGGATAAGTAATTATGTTTAGACTCAATTACCCATCCCCATTAATCTCAATCTCTTCACACCATTTTATTCGTCGGCGCAAATATTTTGATAAGAAAAAGGTGCAGGGTCAATATTGCAGCCTAAATTTGATCCTGGCGGGGGGGGGCATGGTGGTTGAGCAGAATCCATTCCTCCCAGAATCCCTGCTTGTTGTAACTGATTAAGGTTTGAGATGGTTGTCTTTCTTAATTTTTTCAACACTTTTTTTCTTTTCATATTATCCTCCTTATTTTTTTAATTTGAAACGTTTTTAATGTAATTTTTTAAAACCTCCAAAAAATATAGATGTTTGGTATTTAATAGTTACAACCTTATATATCCAAACATAAAAAGTAGCAATGAATATGCCAAATATCGATTTACTCTTAATATGGTTTACTGATAAGGGTTTTAAGGTAATATTAATAAAATGAGATTTATTAAAAGTTAAATGATTGTTTAACTGATATCATAATTTTAATTTTATATAAACCTAAATCCAGCATTAATAAATGATTCTGAAGGGTTAAATTATGATTTAATAAAAGTTAAACTATTATTTAACTACGCTGGAAATGGAAAAAAAAGTATTTTATTAGAAATATAGGGACGAGCAAGAAAAGTCAATGTTAAAGCAAAGAGTTAGGAGCAAAGAGTTAGGGGACAGGCAAGTTCCTTAAGTTCCTTATGAAATACATATCCTATTACACCGCTTCTCTGACGGTAATACACTCCGTATTTACTGTTCAAATGTCGAAAAAATCAGACAGTTTTTCGCTGATATTCTGGAGAATAGGATGATAATGATTATCCATAACGCAGTAAGCCAGGATACGAATTTTGTATTTCAGAACTGCTTCTTCCAGGAAATCAAGGATAAAAGATTTATTCTGGTTCCTCTCAAAGATATTTTCTCCATTGATACCGCAATTCATTCCATGATGGAATGCACATTTATAAGTCAATCTTACTCGTCTCATAATGTATTTTCCCATAAAAGAGTAAAAAAAGTAATGCACCAGTCCACAATTAAAACCATGAGATGGGAAAAGGAAAAAATGTATGATTAGGGGATGGAAAAGAGCTGATGCCAACTGTCAAAAAGGTGATATCACCTCTCAAAGAGGCTTAATCGCTTAAAAAAGAGTCAGTATCACCTGGGAAGGTAATCGTGAACGACAGAAAAAGAGGCGACGTCACCTCTCAAAGAGGCTTAATCACTTAAAAAAGAGTCAGTATCACCTGGGAAGGTAATCGTGAACGACAGAAAAAGAGGCGATGTCAACTCTCAAAGAGTCGTTATCCCTTCTCAGAGAAGATATCTCCATTCTTTGGCAAGTGTTCACCCGACCTTTTCGGATAGGCTCTAGATAGAGACCTGGTATATCGCAGGCCGATACGTGGGTGCAGGAATCGGTTTATTTTCAGCTTTCGCTGCTTCTAACCAAACTTTTTTTGCCTTCTCTACTTCCGCCAATGCTTCCCCCGGGGTATTTCCGAAAGCGGAGCAATGCCTTAAATCAGGTATATCGGCTATGTAACCGCCATCTTCCTCACTATAAAAAATGTTGATATGATAATATTTCATTTTCTATTCCTCCAATCTGAGGTTATATTTTTCAACTAATTCAAGAAACTGCCTGACTTGATAAGGCTTTGCCTGTCCATGAACATTTTGTGGCACACTTGGCGCCTGTCACCTCTTTTTTACCCCCCACCGGTAGCTGGCTTTGAAAAACAGGCTCCGGTTGATCTGGTACAGTTTTCCCAGCGGATGGTTTCCCATCCATTCGCCGCTGTTCCAGTAGAGATCCTGGTAGAGGGAACCGTACCCCAGGTGAATGACGGTTCCGGGAATCAGTGTAAAGGAGACCAGAAAATCCGTCAGCAACAGATCCCGGCTGCTGTCATATTGAGCGGTTCCCCGGAAGAAGAGGTACTTGTTTATCTGGAAGGTGGTCCGGGAGGTGAGAACATTCACATCATAGATCAGTTCATCGGTGGCTGGATCTGATAAATCCTGATATATATATTGAAAAAATTGGGAAAGCTTTTGAGAGAAGTGGACCTCGGTTGAAAATCTGAACATCCGGCTGTCTCCTACCATCGGGTTAAACTGATCATATAATACCCCGTCGCCAATACGGGCATAGGCACTAATATTGAGCCATTTGGTGGCCTGGATGCTTCCGTTTGCTTCAAAATAATGACCAGTAAAATTTCGATTCTGCCAGATTTCCTTGAAATTAAAATATTTAACAAACAAGGAACCCTGGCTGGGAAAATCAAAATATATGTATGTTCTGAAAAGAAATTCGTTCAGTCCCGTTTCAGCGTCTTCTAAAAACACAAGGTATAGTGTGGGGATTATCCGTTTGATCCAATTGATTTTTTTCCCAGGGTAAAAAACCGGTCCCAAATACCACCTGTATTTGGTCATCCCTACCCGTTCATAAAATGCAATATCCATCCGGAAATCACGGTCAAAATGTTCGGCCATGAAATCAAATTCAAAGAATTTTGTAAGGTAAATGTAATTCAAATGATAGGCCATCCCGCTGTTTCTAGATAATTCTCCGGTGCCTGTAGTCGAATAAATCATATTTCCTTTGAATGTATGTTTTTCATTAAAATTGAAGAGGAAATCCCCTGCCAGTACCCGGTTGTAATCGCCGCCACTTTCTTTGCTGTTCAGCAGCAGTCCGATATAATTATCTCCATTGAGGCCGAGCTTAACCCGTCCCGCCAAAAAAACCGGTTTTAAATGGATATTATCACCCGTATCCCCGTTGAGATAGTTGTCCTGGGATGCCAGCAGACCGAAAGTCAGTTTGCCCAGTTCCCCGGTGGTCTTGAACCCCCAGTCGGGATTCACGATTTTCCTTGTGTGCAAGGCGGTCTCCATGCTGGAGGCACTGCTTCTTGCCAGGTTGAAACGGTTGCTGAGCTCCATAAAAAATGGCCGTTTCTCCTCGAAAAATACAGGAAACCGCTGGTTCACCAGCACCTGGAAAGTATCCGATTCCACCTGACTGAAATCTGGATTCGCTGTCATGCTTGCCATTATGGCTGATGTGAGTCCCACATTGATGTCCAACCCCAGTTCAACCTGATCGTCCGCTGCCAACCAGTTCTGGGGTGTCTTTCTTTCCCATTGGCTGGAATAGGTGACCGCTGGAAGAACTTCCAGCCGCATCCGGGTTTTCAGCTCCGGATAAACCGCATCCGCCGAGGCCCGCAATGAGTTGCTGCCGGCGTTGATGGTGGGCCAGGCGGAGACATATCCAAGACGGCTGATTTTTCGGAAAAAGGTAAGGCACATCTTCACGTTTTTCCCGCTCTGATAGACGATATTCTTCAGTGGAATGTGTATCTCCACCGTATACCCGTCCTTCTGAATCTGTGCATTGCTGTACCATACCCAGTCGGGGTCGAAATCCTCTCCGCTGGATGATACCAATTCATCATACTGGATACCGCTGGGATTGCTATAAAATCCATAACCATTCTGACGGTTTCCGGCGGTGTTGACCATTACCCCCACCCAGTCTTCGGGAATAATATTGTCCCGCTTGGTGATAGAGGTCTTTATTCTGTTCGGTTCATTATCATGGGCATAAAAGGCAAAGTAGAGATTATACTCGTCATATGCTGCCCAGACTTCGGTTAAAAATGGAAGTTTCTCCCCTTGATAGGGGAAGTAACTGATAAAATGTTCTTTCACTGTTGGTTCCCGCTGCCAGATATCGTCGTTCAACTGCCCGTCGATGGTCGGTTTTGAAACAGCACGAAAGGGTACAATTTTTTCAGGTTGTCCCGAAAGTTTTCCCATTGCCATGAGTAGCAATAGAATGGAGATTGTTGTTCGTTTGATCATTGTCATGGATTCCATGTGTCGCTCCTTTTCTGTTTTTAACTGGTTCCATCAAGCCCCCTCTAATTTATATTCAATTTCTGAAGAAATGTTTCAATTTTCAACCATGAAAGAAAAACGCCATAGGAAATTCGTTTAACCTCTTCATGATTATTATAATATGAGGTACTTTGATTGTCAAGTTATCGATGAAATAATTATTAAATTATTTAAGTTATGGTATACCATAACATTCTAATTAAAACTCAACGAATTTTATGAAAAATGATGAACACATTCATAAAAAAGGAGAAGAAAGCATCACAAGCATTAAAAAGAGTATAAAGTTTTCCTATAGGTAATGCTGATTAATAAGGAATTTTTTTATTTCTTAGTTTAAATGTTTCGATGCTGCCAGTTTTGACAGCAGATCGGTATATAAAAAGGAGCTTTCCGAGAACCTGGGGACGGTGGTTCAAAACGTCAAAGTATGTTCAGGGACAATATATCTTTGTTTGATAAGAACAAGGTTCCCCCCCATACAGCCGATTTCGGAAATCCGCATTTCTGCTATGTTCCAGGCACAATTTTGACATTATTCTGATTTACTTTTGTGATACCATTCTCACATTAAAATAGTAAAATAGGGAACAGACAGACAAAAATCATCATAAAAGTACCATATTACCGTATGGGTATCAGAAATAGCGGAAATCATTAAATCGACGCAATCCGCCTGTCCCCTATTTCTTTTATTTCTTTATGAATAAGAAATAAGAAGTAAAAATTAAATATTTATAAATATAAATAAGGGGATTTAATTCAATGGGAAAAAGGTCTCATTTTCCAGAATGTAACCTTTTTCCCATTGAAAATTCTGTTTTTTATATTTAATTATATATAAGGAGGTTAACATGACTAAAGAAAAAAAACTGAATCTCGAAGAACTCAAGGTTCAAAGTTTTTTGACCACGTTGAACGGAGATGAGCAAAACGAAGTTAAAGGCGGCATGGATACGGAGATTGGGACTACATTCATTAGAGTCTTTTGCTGATCTTTTATTCAGATGTAAAATGTAAAAAATCGACCGAGCACAAAAGGGTATTATAAAGTCCCTGGTGCTCGGTTGTTTTTTCCTGGCATGCCATCTGCTTTTTATTAAAATCTTACAAAAGCGTACAAAAAAAATAAACTTTCCCGCCGTTCTCACTCTCGTCAGCCGACAACGTGGGATCTTGGGTTTGGGGTTGCAGTAGGAATTCCAGTTACCCCTATGACAACGAAATCCAGGTGATTTTGTCATTTTTTTAGTCATGCCATACAGTTCAATATTCCTCCAAGAGCCTGAAACGCTACATTCACCATCCCTAGCAGAAAAGAGGGGAGAGTCGCCAAATGTAAATGAAAACCGCCCCTTTTTTTATGAGCCTGTGGAGAAAGTGATTTGGGCACCACTGGGCAAAAAAAAAGGTCTTAGAAATTTTAGCAACATATAAAAAACGTTATCTGTTGAGGGTAGCAAAAATCGACGGGCTTGAATCTTCCTTGATATTCCTTGTTTTAAGAGGAAAGTGGGGACGCTCATTAGAAGTGCATTGTCAAGAGGGTATACTGATTTTTTAATTTTTTCCTTAATAAAGTTGACATTTTTTTTCTGGCGTGATAACCTAGAATTTCGAGAGCGGAAAAGTTGAAGAAGAGTAGATGTTGAAAGTTACCGTTGAAGCAGGAATCGGAAGAAAATCAGTGGATAAGTGGAAATGGATAAATCAAGTTGGCAGTGGCATAAAGGATGAGTTAAAAGTGCTCAGTCCCTAAGGGCGGGAGCCTATCACTGGTTTTTAAATGAAAATGCTACGAAATAATGAGAGGATTTGGATTTTCAGGATTTTTGTTGTCAGTCTTATTTTCAGCCCAAACTTTGCACTTTTGTACGCACCGGCCCCTTTTTTTATAGGCGGATGAAAGTAAAAGGTAAGAGGAAAAAGGCAAGAAGGCAGAAGTGAGAATAAGTAGAGCCGGGTGACAATAAATTCCCACATTCAAACGTACCGTCCCCGTTTTAATATATTAAATTGTTAGGAAGCAAATAATGAATGAAATATCTACTAATATTAACACTATAGTAACAATTATTGGTATCATAGTTGGCTTACCTGCAATTTATTTATTTATTAAGAAAATTAAGAAAATAAGAGGATTGAGAAAAAGACCTGAAATATATGACTGGTCAGGACGTAAGATAAAGGTAAAGAATAAAAAAAAGTGGTTGTATATTTGTATATTAAGCTTTCTATTCTTTGTAATAATTGTAATTATTGGAGCAAGCTATATATATAAGAGAGAAACTAAAACAAGTTTGAACTTTATAACTGAGTCGATTTCATTTGATTCAACAAACTATTGGAAACTAAACTTTTTAATATCTAATGTTGGTAATAAAGAGCAAATTATAGTTAATAATATTCTCATCGAAAAATTAGCAGAAGGTATAACAGTGATGCCAATGATTATAGATACTACCAAACTCTTTTATGATTTCTCTGGAACTCTTAAGCACCAAGGAAATAATATTGGATACTTTAGTAAAAATGAGGCTTTCCCACAATCAATATTTGGTCACGATAAAAGAGTTATACTTAATTTTGGAGAGTCCCATCCCTTCAGTCTTCGATTCAATTCAAAAAATATAAAGGTAGCCTTCCGACTAGTGGTACATTACTATAATGCAGCGAATGGTAGGAAGAATAAAATATACTCAAATAAAATATATCTTGCTATAGGAAAAAGTATTGCTAAGACACTTACAATACAAGAAATGATACTAGGAATTAATAACAAAAATAGATGGTTTGCTGAATTATGTATTGAGTCTTTAGGAAAACTACATATAAAAAAAGCTGTTTTTCCACTTATACGTTTAATAAAATTTAAACCAATTAATGAATATGATGATTATGAATTACAGTGGCCAAAATGTTATGCTATAACTGCCTTAGGAAATATAGGTGATAAAAGGTCCATCCCAACATTAATCGAAATAGTACAAAATCCAAGTCAAAAACAAATTTATTTACCTAGCCTAAATTTTCGTATACTATCAGCTGAAGCACTACTAAAGCTTGGAGCAATATCTTCAATTCCAACTTTAGAATCAGTATTAAAAAAAACAACTAATAAATTTGAAATTATTGCAATTGCTAAAGCCTTAGCTGGGTTAGGGGTAAAATCTCATATTATTACGATTACAAACATGATAGATGATCAAACTGATTGGCGTATACCTGGGATAGTTATTAAATCTCTTAATTCTTTAATAGAAAATGAAATTGAAAAACCTGAAATGCCACGATATTTTCATAATAGAGTTGAAGATGAAATTAGAAGTAAATGGGAAAAATGGATTGCTATTAATTTTAATAGATTTGAATGGAATCCTAAAATTTCGAAGTATACTATCAAATCAAATTAGATATTACTTTTTAAAAAATCAAAAAGTGTAATAATTTATTCTGGCCCCGTCCAGGGATTGAAGTAGGAGTGGAGACATTTCTCTCTGACAAAGGTTGAAAGTCTAAAACCAAAAATCTGTGATCAGCGACAATTAAAACTCCCGTTTTTATCTACCATTGAAATCATCGTATCTATTTTCTCAGAAACCTCATCAATTATCACAAGTACCATTTTTATTCCTTATTCTATATTCAAATTATAATCAAAAAAAATAGTTTATCAATCAAACTCTTAATAAAAACTGAATGTAGAACGGAGGATGGTGCGTCAAAACCTCAAAATATACGAGCTAGAATTGAAGAACTCAGGCCACTACCTGTTCAAACCGTTGTTTGATGAGAACAAGCGGCGCAAATACCCATGCATAAAAGACCAGGGCACTAAAAAATTTCCGGATATTTTTCCTTGCTGCTTTTTTATTTTTTTTCAGCTATCCGATCAGCCGCATCAGGTTGGTGTCGTGAAATTCAAAATAATCATACCTCGAAATATCGTTCCGAAGGCATGCCGGAAGGGGCAGTGTTCCCATTGAACTCGATGTTCTTTCCAAATAATAGACGCGATCATCAATCATTTTAACGATCTCGTCTTTATTCTCTACCAGGCCGCCGTGAGGCACCAGCAGGATATCCGGGTCTATTTTTTTTATACCTTCCAGGCTCTGGATATGTTCTTGAAAATTACCACCATCTGCAATAAAAGGGAGAGATGCTTTTTTGTCTTTGGTCATCATGATTAAATCCCCCCCATGGATAATCCTATCCGTAATCCGAATGATGAGACTATCTTTGCTGTGGCCGGGCGCATGAAGAAATTCCAGGCTAAAAGGGCCAAAGGTCATTTGGTCTCCTCCCTTAATCAGATGCTGCGGGGGAATAAACGTATACTGCGGCTCCCAAACCCGGCAATTATTATAATTGGATTCGTAAAACTCACTGGCGTAAATCTCACATCCTGAGAAAACCGAACATCCACTGGCATGATCCGCATGATAATGGGAAAGTATAACGATTTTCGGTTCAATCCCTTGTGATTCCAGGTCCTTTTTCACCTGCTCTGCGTATTCCGGGAAAGCAGTGTCGATTAACAATGCCTGGTCATTTTGCACGATGACGGTTATGCTGTCCTGGTGTTTGGCATCCTTATCGGTAAATATATAGAGGTCAACACCATCGATTACACTTGTTTTGTTCATTTCAGCATCATTCCTGCCCATTTGGTACTCCGGAAAAAACTACTTCCTGGTATAGTTAATCTCCATGGATTTGGTCTCTTTACCCTCTGCATCGATTGTATAAAAATCGTATTTGTATTTGTCCTTGTCCAATAGTGTGGTTACAGCTTTAATCTTGATTTTCTTACCGGTGAAGAAATCATCCATCATACCGGTCTCTGTCCTCAGCTTACCATCCTTACTCAAGGTACCGGTAGATATAAAATAACCCGTGTCCATGGTGCTTAACTGGAGGGCAAACAATTCTTTCTTATAATTACTGTAACCGGTATACACAAAAACCTCATAAGGCTTGCCCATCAAATTTCCTTTAATATGAGCGTGAAGATAACGTCCGCCTAGAATCCATTTAACCTTGATCTCCTGCTGGTGAGTGAATGGTTCACTGCTGGGTTCACCAAACATTTTTACAAGGCTTTCCCACTCACCGACAAAATAGTCAAGGTGTTTGTGGTTTTCACCTGGAGTGGAGTATTTTTCCAGGAGTTCCATCATTTTTTTGTCTTCTTCTGATAATTCCTGTTTTTTCTCATCGGTGGAGGCTGCCAAATCCATTCCCGACGTGATCAAAAACATAACCAATAGTCCAATCACTACATGTTTGATAATGTTCATTTTTTTCTCCTCTGTGTTTATTAATATGTAATTTAGCCACGGATTTACGCGGATTTTCACGGATTTTTTTATATTTATCCGTGTTTGTCCGTGTTCGTCCGTGGCAAAATTTTTTATTTTATTCGCCAGAGGTAACTGGCTTTAAAAAATAAACCCTGCCTCATTTTTAAGAAATCTCCCTGACCGGGAATCCACATATTATTTTGCCACTGGTTTTTCAGATATAGCGAACCATAACCGAGATGGACCACTGTCCCGGGTATCAGGGTAAAAGAAGCGAGTAAATCGGTCAATAACTTTTCCTGGAGATCGTCATATCGAAGGATTCCCCTTACGAAAAAATACTTGTTGAATTGATACGTGGTGTGGAAATTAAAAATGTTACCTGAATAGACTTTATCATGTGTCTGTTTATCTTTAAAATCGGAATGTATATAGTTAAGGCCTATTTTTAGTTTGAGACTGGGTTCCACTGTAAAACCGATGTCGAAGGTCTGGTCAATACCGAGGAATGGATCGTCTGTGTGATAATAGATTTGCCCGCCTAAATAGATACTTGCATTTAAATGAAGCCACTTGGACAGTTGAATATCTCCGATAAATAAGAAGTAATTTTTATCGAAAAGTTCACCTTTCCATGCTTCATCTTCGACCCGGTATTCGAGGTAGAATATACCCATGGGGGCACAATTCATATAGAGTCCGAATACCCGACTGATATCGTTCATTTTTGTGCCCAGGTCATGGCACCGGGCGTAGTGAATATACGGAATCAACCGCTTAAGCCAGGGTAATTGTTTTATTCTTACATTAATATACGGTCCAAATCCAAACCACCACCGACTGATGCCGACCCGGTTCTGAAAAGCTGAGGCCATGAAAAAATCCTCATCATACCGCTCATATGCAGACATAAAAATAATGCGGGAGCTGAGATACTGCAAAACAGCATTCCACCCATTACCATTTTCCAAAGGCTGGTCTTCGCCTGCCCGGGTGGCACTGTGAAGATAAGATAAACTTGCCCTGAGGTTTTTAGAGAGCCGGTACTTCATGTCTATTCCACCCACATCATTGCGTTCACCGGCTGTGGAAAAATGACGGCCTGTGTAAAGGACGCCCAGGGAGTTATCTTCACCAAGGTTGTATTTGGCCCTGAAAATCCCAAACAAGGCACTTTTTCCCTCATAGGGATTGATATTGTCTTCCCATGCTTGCCCGGCAGACTGGTCGTTCGCTGCTAAAAATGCAAAGTTTATCTTACCGGTGGACCCACTTAATTTGGCTGCCCAACCAGGGTCTACGATACGCCGGGTATGAATGGGCGATATCATCATTCCCCTTTCCAGCACCGACGCCATGGTATCATGGACAATGGTAAAGTCCAATACATCCTGGCTTTCCATAAAAAATGGCCGTTTCTCACTGTAAAATAACGGATACCTCTGGTTGATTTCCATCTGGAATACATCACTCTCCACATGACTGAAATCCGGGTTCACTGTGGCTTCAGCCGTGATGGAAGAGGTGATACCGTACTTTAGGGCAACGCCGATATTGGTGTCCGTGCGTCTGTCCCAGGTGTCAGCTTCTATTCTCTGTGAATCCCCACTGTAGGTGAAATTGGGGAGGATTTCCATTTTAAGGCCACTCTTCTTGAGCCCCTGGTAAACCAGGGTGGTCATACAATTAAAATCGGTTTGACCGGGTTTTACTTCTGGCCAGGTAGCCATGGCACCGAGCCGGGTGATTTTTCGGTAAAACATTACTCGCATTTTAACTTCATTATTTTTACCCACCTGGTAACGAATGGTCTCCAAGGGGATACGAATCTCCACCTGGTAGCCGTCAGAAATGATTGCCCCTGCACTCTCCCATACAAAATCGGGGGTATAGTCTGCCCTGCTGACCGATGAGTTGATACCATCCATCTGAATGCCATTGGGGTTGATGTAAAATTCATAACTGGACTGTTTGGTGCCTATGGTGTCTAACCATACGCCTACCTGGTCGTCATTTTCTATCTTGTCCCTCCGTACCACCGAAGTCTTTATACTGTCAGGCTGTGTATCATAACACCTGAAAGCAAAATAGAGATTATTTTTATCATAGGCTGCCCAGACTTCTGTTTTTTCGGTCAACTGCTTCCCATATGTAGGGAACATGGTTATGAATGGATCTGTTATGGCCGGCTGCTTCCACACGGCTTCTTCCAGGTTCCCGTCAATCACGATCTTTTCCGAATCAGAGACTTTATCGGCGGTGACCAATTGTCCTTCCTCTGATAACTGAACAGACCACAATAGTGGTTGACTCATTAAAACGATTACCAAAATAATTAAATGTAAATACAGCGGTCTTTTCATTATTATGTTATCCTCCTTTATGATTTTAGCCGCGGATTTTCGCGGATTTTTTATATTTATCGGTGCCTGTCCGTGGCTATCCGTGGTGTCCGTGGCAACATTTTTTCATTTTCTGAATGGGGAATAGGTGGTGCCAGTTCCCTACAAGGCTTGGGATTCATTAACCAGATCAGCCAGGTGCGCAATGGTAGGGTTTTCATAAAAACGATTCATGGGAATTGCAACCTTGTATTCCTGCATTAAACGGGCAATTATTTGAGTGGCGACCAACGAACTTCCATTCAATTGGAAAAAGTCGTCATGAATACCGACAGTGTCAAGCCCCATAAGCTCCTTCCACATCCGGGCGATTATGGTTTCTAATGGGCTGCGAGGGGCTGCTTCATCACTGGTTTGTAAACCATTGATACCGGTCAATGACTCCGATACACCGGCGGGTGAAGGTGTATCCTGGGTGGTTTGTATTGCTCCTAATGCCTGCGAGAATACCGGCAGCCCGTTTCCGATTTTTAAGGCCTTCTCATCGATCCAATACCGCTTACCTTCAAAGGGATAGGTGGGAAGGGGTACTCGGTACCTCTTTTCTTCTCCATAAAAACCTGCCCAATCTATGGCCTGACCATGCAGCCACAACTGCCCTACTTTATCCAACAGGAAATAATCATCCGATGCACTCTCTTGCGGATGCTTTACTGTATTGAGTACCATGTGACCGGGCGTTTTATCAGGATGAACCCTGACCATCATTCCTAAAATTCGACCTGGACCGATTTCGATAAAAATGGCATTTTCTTGTTTTAATAGTTCTTTAAGTCCATCAGAAAACCGCACCTTTGAACACAAATGAGCGCCCCAATATCCAGGAGTGGTCACCTCTTCGGCGGTGATCCACTGAGCGGTTACATTGGATATAAAGGGAATGTGAGGTTTATTTAACTGGAATTCTTTTATTCTCTGCTCAAAAGCGTTTCGAATGGGATTCATTACTACTGAATGAACGGCATGAGACATATTCAGGGGTACACATATCATTCGCTTTTGCTTCATCTCTTGTTCAAAAGCCTCTACATCTTCTTTTCGCCCGGAGACAATACAGGTGGGCCCATTGACAATGGCAATGGACAAATCTTCACTTAAAAGCGGTTTGAGCTCATTTTCTGGCAGGGTGACGCTGGTCATTTTGCCGGCAGGGGTCTGCTGGATCAATTGCCCCCGTGTTACGATCATATTCAGTGCATCTTCCAGGGAAAACACTTTGGCCAGGCAGGCGGCTGTATACTCACCGAAACTATACCCGATCATTGCGGTTGGCCGGATACCCCATGTGATTAATAATTTTGCCAGCGCATATTCGAAGCTAAAGACCACTGGCAAGGTGAATTCCGGCTGGTTTATCTTTTCAGAACTCACTGCCAGTTGCGAGTCACGGGCTGCGGGTTGTTCCTCCCTACTCGCTTTACTCACCAAATCACCGGGGTAAAGGATCTCCTTGAAATCAGTACCGGTGAAAGATTTTAATATGGAAAAGCAGTGGTTCATTTCCCGCCGGAAAACAGGTTCGGTATGGTACAGGTCGATGCCCATGTTGACATACTGGGAACCCTGTCCGCAAAACATAAAAATGATGGGTGGATTGTTCTCTTTTGCATGGACAATGGGAGCCCGTTGGGCCAGGAGGGCGAATTGTCCGGCCTCTTGCTCCGGCCTTGGCGCAGCAGCCACCATCATGCGCCGGTAAGGGAAGTATTTTCTCCCCACCTGCAGGGTATAGGCAGTATCGGCAAAATGCAAACCAGGATGACCACGATGATCTATTAAGTCATTCAACAGGTTTTCCGTCATTTTATTCAGGGCGGAAGGGGTTTTGGCGGATAGTAAAAGCAATTTAAATTTTCTTCCTTCGTGTTCGTCTTGATCTTCGTGATCCTTTTGGTTCCCGCTCCATTCCTCCAGGACAACGTGGGCATTGGTACCACCGATGCCAAAAGAACTGACCCCGGCCCGCAGCGGATATTTATCATTTCTCCATTCCTTTAAGGTGGTATTTACATAAAAAGGAGTGTTTTCAAAATCGATCTGGGGATTGGGGGTTTTGAAATGAAGGCTTGGTGGAATCAGACGGTGTTTAAGGGCCAATACGGTTTTTATAAAACCTGCCGCACCAGAGGCAGCATAAAGATGGCCCATATTACTCTTGACCGTACCGATTCCGCAGTAATTTCCTTTACAAAAGGGTGACCCGGCCGGGGGTTTAAATGCCTGTTTCAGGGCCTCAATTTCCACCGTGTCTCCCAGGGGAGTGGCTGTGCCGTGGGCTTCTATATAGGTGATACTTTCCGGCTCCGCCTCTGCCATCCATAAAGCACCCCGAATCACCTCCATCTGGCCCTGGATGCTGGGGGCGGTGTAGCCTACTTTTCGGAATCCATCATTGTTAATGGCTGAACCTTTGATAACAGCATATATATGATCTCTATCAGCGACAGCATCTTCCAGGGATTTCAACACCACCACACCGACACCATCTCCAAATACTGAACCCTTGGCCTGTGCATCAAAGGTCCGATTGTGGCCGTCAGAGGAAAAGATCATACCTTCCTGGAAGATATATCCCTGTTTGGAAGGGTACGCGATAGAGACCCCTCCGGCCAGTGCCATTTCACACTCGCCGTGCAGCAATCCCTTAAACGCATAATGGATGGCCACCAAAGAGGTTGAACAGGCGGTCTGGATGGCACAACTGGGGCCTTTTAAATTGAGTTTATAGGAAATGTGGGTGCACATGAAATCCTTGTCTGCTAATTGGGCCACCAAAAATCCACTCAATCCCTGATTTATATTGGAAAACAGCGTCAATCCTTCCCAATAAAAATTTGAGGAGGCGCCGGCGTATAAACCGATGCGCTGGTGATAGGAATAAGGATCATATCCTGCATCTTCCAGGGCATGCCAGATACACTGCTGAAATACCCGCATCTGCGGGTCCATGATCTGGGCTTCCATAGGGGTATATCCGAAAAAGGAAGCATCAAAATACTCGACCCCTTCAATGATTCCTTTTGCTTTTATATAATTGGGATTTTTCAGGGTTTCAGCATCCACACCCACTTCCAGCAGTTCTTCATCTGTGAAAAAGTGGATAGTTTCCACACCATTTTTCAAATTTTCCCAGAATTCATGGAGGCTGCGTGCCCCGGGGAAAATACCCGACATACCAATAACCGCAATTTCAAGACCCGTTCGATGAGCCTCCTTCCTGGTCCGTCCTTTCAGTTTATTTTGCCCCAGCTTTATGGCTTCCAGGATCGCCATTTCCTCTTGCTTTTCTTTTGAAATACCGGTTTTATTCTCAACTTCCCCCTGGTCAAGGCAGTGAACCAATGAACGGATGGTGGTATATTGGAATAGGGAAACCACAGGGATTTGCTGGTTAAACTCCTCTTTTATCCTGGTATTCACTTTAATAATATCAAGCGACGTCCCTCCCAGGTCGAAGAAATTATCATCGATGCCCACGCGCTCCTTTTCCAGGATTTCCTGCCAGATGTGGGCCAATTGTTTTTCTATCTCACTTCTGGGAGCGGCATCGGGCTGCAAGGAGTCGGTCTCTTTATCAGGCTTTGGCAGGCGCTTTCGGTCGACTTTACCGATAGGGGTCCAGGGAATTGCTTCCACCTTCACAATATAAGTGGGTATCATGTAATCGGGTAATTGTTGGGACAATTGGCTCTTTACCTCTGCCGAGTCAAAGGTACCATCACATACCACATAAGCGGCCAGGTATTTGTCACCGGACTTCCTTTTTTCGTCCACCACCACGGCTTCCTTCATATTTTCCAAAGCGGTCAACTGACTCTCAATCTCTGCCAATTCAATGCGATAGCCCCTTATTTTCACCTGGCGATCGATGCGGCCCAGGAATTCGATGTTACCGTCCGATAACCAACGCGCCAGGTCACCCGTTTTATAAAGGAGTGATGAATGATGAATGATGAATGATGAATGAGGGGCTAAATCATCTCCCTTTTCAGATTTGTCTTTAATTTGTAAATTGTAATTTGGAATTTGTTTGTAATTTGGAATTTGGAATTTGTAATTTATAAACTTTTCCTCTGTCATTTCTGGTTGGTTCATGTAACCGCGAGTGACTCCTGGGCCGGCAACGCAGCATTCACCCCCTACCGTAATGGGTGTTAGATTACTGTATTTATCCAGGATATAAATCCTGTACCTGGATAAGGGTTTGCCAATAGGCACATCGGCCGGGAGATCGGCTGATTCCGAGCACCTGTAATAAGTGGCACACACCGTACTCTCCGTGGGTCCATAGGTGTTATAAACCTCTGCTATTTCCAGGAACTGATTAATATAATCGCTCTTTACAACGTCTCCCCCTACCAGTACAATCCGAATAGATGCCAACAGCTTCCTGGGGGCCAGCGGGGCAGGCAGGCCCTCCCTCAGTGCTTTATTCAACTCATTTACCATCTGCGGTGCACTGGAAATCAAACTCACCTGGTGCCTGGCAATAAATTGACATAAACCAGGGATATCTCTTACCAGCATCTTTCCCGGAATCGCTAGTTTACCCCCCCTCAAAAGGGTAAGATAGAATTCTTCGACAAAAGCGTCAAACGTAAGAGAACACTGTTGGAGAACCGTATCATCCGACCGGAGTTCAATTTCATTCTCCACAGCACTCACATAATTGGCAAGATTTTGATGCTCCACCAGGACCCCTTTTGGCCGGCCTGTAGAACCTGATGTGTAGATTATATAGGCTAAGTCTCCAGGGCTCGTTGCGAGTTGCGGGGTGCGGGTTGCGGGGAGATCTATAAAATACAAAGATAGGGGGGCAAGCCCCCTTGCTCTTCTCTTATTTAAATCAATTGTTTCGGGGAACAGGCATGCCAGTTCCCTACGATGACAACTCCCACTCACCAATGCCTTTGCATTGCTGTCAGCCAGTATAAATTTAATCCTCTCTTCAGGACAATCCGGATCGATGGGCATATACGCACCACCGGCTTTCAGGATTCCCCATATCCCGACTGCCATTTCTATCGATGATTCTACCATAATACCGATGATAGTATTTGGTTGAACACCTTTTTCTTTTAAAAGATGGGCCAATTGGTTGGATTTATCATTTAATTCCCGGTAAGTAATTGAAACAATATCCGTATTCGTCCGTGTTCGTCCGTGGCTCCTAATTCCAACCACGGCAATGTGATATGGCGTTCGTTTCACCTGGTCATCAAACCGTTCAACAACCATTTTCGGTATTTGCTCACCGGTTTTAAGGGATGTATCGTTAAAGGTTTCCAATAATTGCTTTTTTTCCACTTCGTCCATCACTTCAATGGCGGCTAATGGAACAGCAGGATTTGACACCACCGCCGTGATAATATTGATAAAATGCCGCGCAAACCGCTCCATGGTCTCTGGTTTATACAAACGGGTACAATATTCTAACGTAAAATGGATTTCACCTCTCTCTTCGAAATCAAATGCTTCTATGGTAAAATCCACTTTCGATGTCTGATGGAGCTCTTCTTCAGCGGGCTGGTACGGCGAAAATGTCAATCCCTCCAGGTGAAATTCGGCTGCTTCAAAATTTTGAACAATCAACATCGCATCAAACACAGGATTCCGACTGACCTCATTTTCCGCACCCACTATCCGAATGATCTCCCTGAAGGGATACGCCTGGTTTTCATGGGACTCCAATGTCTCGTCCTTTACCATTTCTAAGAAGGTCTTGAACTCCAGGTTACCCCTTGGAAAATTTCGTTGAACCAGGGTTTCTATTAAAAGACCAATGATCTTCTGGAGGTCCGAATGATGCCTCCCGGCAATGGTGGTTCCGATGATGATATCCTCCTGATCGGTATACCTGGCCAGTAATATGTTATATACGGCCAACAGCACCATGTATAAAGTGGCTCCCGTCTCTCTCATTAAGCTCTTGAGGGCTTTGGTTACGGATGTTTCCAGTTTGAAATCGAATTTATCACCCTCAAAACTCTGGACAGCGGGCCTGGGAAAATCCGTGCACATATTTAAAACCGGGAGTTCACGAGACTCATGGAAAAATCGTTTTACCCAATAGGCCTCCTCTCTTTTTAGTTTCCCGGTTGTTACCTGGTCATGCTGCCACCGGGCAAAATCTTTATATTGCAAAGCTAGCGGAGAGAGTTTCCCTCCTGAATACAAGGTCATAAATTCCGTTAAAAAAATGGACATAGAGGTTCCATCTGTGACGATATGATGCATATCAAACATTAGAATATGGGCTGTTTCTTCCAACCTTATCAATCCCAACCGCAGCAGCGGTGCGTGAGATAGATCAAAGGGACGAATAAATTGACGAACTAAATGATGAATGATGAATGATGAATGATGATGTCTTCCCTCTTTTGTGACCTCTATGTCCTTTGTGGCTAAATCATAATATTCAAACTCAAATTCCACTTCATCATGTACCCTCTGGACCGGTTTGACGATTATGGATTGAAAGGATGTTCTTAAAACTTCATGCCTCTTTATCAATATTCTCATTGATCCTTCGAATTTTTCCTTATCAACAATGCCCTCCAACTGATAGGCAGCAGTCATATTGTAGGCAGTGCTCTCCGGTGTCACCTCCTGGAGGATATAAAACCTGCTCTGCGCCGAAGAAAGGGGGTAATATTCTCTCTTTTCCACAGGCTCAATGGGGACGTACCTCTCTTTCGATGCGGTATGGGCATGTATGTATCGAGACAATTCTCTAATGGTGGGACCTTTAAAGACCTCTGCCAATGGCACCTTAACGTCCAGCTCCTTCTGTATCTTTGAGGTTAGAACCGTGGCTCTTAACGAGTGTCCACCCCGTTCAAAGAAGTTATCATCGATGCCTATGGAGGTAACCCCCACGCCTAAAATTTCTGACCATATGTGTACTAATTTCTTCTCCCATTCATCCCTGGGGGCTTCATAGTTATCTCCTACAGTGTGTTCAGGTGAAGGTAATGCTTTTTTATCCACCTTTCCGGTTGAACCCAGGGGCATTTTATCGATTTGTACAAAATAAGAAGGGATCATATATTCAGGCAGCGAAAGTCCAAGGAATTGCCTTAACTCCGTGGTATCCACTTCCCTCTCAGGTACTATATAGGCACATAAATACCTTTCACCATCCCCTTCATCCCTGTCCATGACTACCGCTTCCTTTATTAAACTATATTTCAATAAACGACTTTCTATCTCTCCCAGTTCGATCCTGAAACCCCTTATTTTTACCTGGTGGTCTATTCTTCCCAGAAATTCGATATTGCCGTCCGGCAGCCATCTTCCCAAATCACCGGTTCTATATAGTCTCCGACGGCCAGGGGGGCTTTTTTGAAAAATCGCCCCCCTGGACCCCCCAAAAAACTTTTGTTTTGTTTTTTTATCCTGGTCATCCTGAAAATCCTGGTCAAATTTTTCTGCTGTCAGTTCCGGTTGGTTTAAATATCCTCTGCATACACCAGGGCCACCAATATAAATCTCCCCACTGATGCCCAGAGGAACAAGCCTTAACCGGGAATCCATGATGAATATTGTTGTGTTGGCAATGGGTGCACCAATGGGAATCGTAATTTGGCGATTTTGGATTTCATTGATTGGGAAATAAGTGGCGTATACCGTGGTTTCAGTGGGTCCATAGACGTGAAGAATTCGATCTTTGCCAAGGAATCGCAGTGCCTTTGCCGCATGCACCTCGGAAACCCGTTCACCACCGAACAAAATCTTTCTTACTCCTAAAAGACTCTCTAAACCAACATCCACCAATGTATTAAAAAGCGCAGTGGTGACAAAAAAGACACTGATTTTTTCCTTCTTTATTAAACGGCACAGGGTTTCTATTTCCAGTACATCCTCCCGCTTCAACATGACAAGGGCAGCACCATTCAACAGCGCCCCGTAAATATCGAAAACCGAACCGTCAAAGGCATAGTCGGATAACTGCAATACCCGGTCCGACCTTTGAAATTCAATGTAATTGGTGTCCTTTACCACGCGGGTGACATTATAATGAGTGGTTAGCGTCCCTTTGGGTTTGCCGGTAGAACCAGAGGTATAAATAATATAGGCCAGACTATCAGACCCAAAGTTTACCCTTACCTTTCCTGTACCATGTGTTTTCAATATTCCGAGGTCCTGCTGTTTCTTATGTCTTTCCTTTGATTTTAGGGGCGCTCTGTTTTTTTTATTTTTATTGATGATCATCAATGCATCATACCTGAATTTGGTTAACTCGTTTTTTATGGTATATATCTTGTCGGAAAATTCGATATCATGTATCTCGGGATAGACGAATGTAAGGTCTTCCAGGAACAAACGAGAAATAAAAAGTTCTTCAGACCACTCGGTTTTGGTTTTATAGTTCTTATCTCGATTGGTTTCCTTGAATTGAACCAGGTCAGCGATTAAATCCTCTTTCAAATCTAAATCCATGATATCTCCGATAAAGATATAACCTTTGCCATTGTTTTTTATTAGATCAATGGCCTTACGGAGCACTTTTCTCAGGTAATTATGACCATTAAAACACTGGATCACACTGTTGATGATCACAAGATCAAAATCCTTTTCCTCTAATTGAAGGATTTCATGGGCAGCCAGGCGGTGGAGTTTTATGTTGTGATGTCCTTCTTCTTTAATGCGTTTCCTGTTCTTTTCAATGATGGCATTGGAAAGGTCTGTGCCGTAATAGAACCCAACCCTTGGGGCGATGCGGTACATACTAATTCCTGACGCTGCCCCGATTTCCAAAACCCGCATATCTTTATGCAGGAGGGGTTCCAGCTTTCTAAGAATATTGTCGCCATATTCATCCATTTCTTCTTTGGGTATAGGGATTCCCGTATAGCTGCTGTTCCAACCACCGCCGGTGATTTCATCCACAGAGGTTTCACCTACATACTCCCAGAGTTTCCGATTCATCAGTTCACTCTCTTCGGTTTCATCTTCGGAGAGAATGTCCTCACTATCGATGCAAAGAAAGGTTTCCAGGTCCTGGCATTCCCACTGCAGCCGGTTAAGGGTTTTAACATAACATTTTTCACCGATAAAGTTTCGTATCCCCGCATCATCCACCATGATTTTGATTCGTTCCTCGGGGAATGACGGCGATATAGGAACATACGCTCCCCCGGCTTTTAAAATCCCAAAGATGGCGGCCATCATGGAAATCGATCTATCCATTAATAGTCCTATCGGCTGACCTAAAACCACTCCATTTTCATTGCTTAAATAGTTAGCCAACTGGTTGGACTCTTCATCAAGGGCCTTATATGTTAAATGTTCATCTTTCAATACAATTGCCGTTGACAGGGGGACTTTTGCAACCTGCTCCTCAAAAAGCGCACCAATGGTTTTCTCCCGCGGATAAACGGTGACGGTGTCATTGAATTGAACCAACAATTGGTGTTTTTCTTCTTCTGAAATGATATCGATGTGATCCAGTTTGATTAGTGGATGTGATATCACCTCTTTTACCAGTTTTTTAAAATGCTTTGCCAGCCGGATAATGGTTTCTTTTTTGAAGATGGCGGAATAGTATTCGATTTCTACAAAAATCTCCTCTTTTCCCTTTTCTTCATACACAAAAAAGGTCATGTCAAACTTGGAGGTCGTGAGCAGGGCTTCCATTTGACCGAAATCTTCTATGCCGGTGAGCCCGGCTGATGGGGGTTTGAAATTTTGCACCACCATCAGGATATCAAACAGGGGGTTCCTGGAAGCATCCCGGTCCAGCTCCAGTTTATCCACCAATTCCTCGAACTGCAAGTCCTGGTTTTCAAAGGCCCTGATACTATTGGCAATGACATCTTTTAAAAGGGATTCATAGGTTTTTTCTCCCTGTGGGTGACTTCTCAATGCGAGAGTATTAACAAACATGCCCATAATTCCCTGGAGTTCGGCATGCAGGCGCCCCGCGATTCCGGTTCCGATGATAACATCTGTCTGGGCAGTGTATTTGTAAAAAAGGGCATTCAGGGCTGCAAGAACACACATATAAAGCGTCCCACCATTGGCAGCGCCAAGGGTTCTGAATTGAACAGCCTCTTGCCCTTCCAGAATGAAACGATAATTACCTCCTGTAAAACCAAACACCTCTGGACGTTTGAAGTCGGCTGGCAGGTTCAATCGGGGGATTTCCGGTGCGTCAGCGTAAATTTGCAGCCAGTAGTCCTCTTGGGCTTTTATGACACCGCTTTCAAATAAACCATTTTGCCATTGGGAAAAATCTTTATATTGCAACTTCAAAAGCTCTAATCCTTTTCCGTTATCTTTATAAAAAGATAAAAAATCGTTTGCCAGGATCATATGGGAGGTACCGTCCGATATGATATGATGGATATCCAGCAGCCAGAAATGCACACCATCCGAAATTTTGACAATGGCGGATCGAATTAAGGGTGCACGGGATAAATCAAAGGAACGTACAAATTGATGAATATCGAATCTGAATGATGAAGGATGAAGGCTGCGGCGGAGGGGGTCTGCATCTTCGTGTCCCTTCTTCTTTATAAGCTGGGGGATCCACCCCCTTTCTGCGACTAAATCATAATACTGAACGACAAATTCGATATCTTCCGGAGGGTGAATCCATTGAACCGGCACATCATTCACCTTTAGAAAAGATGTTCTTAAGCTTTCATGCCGGACAATCAGTTTTTTCAATGCCGATTCAAAGGCATCTTTGTTGATTTCTTTACCCACCTGTATAGCCAGAGGCATATTGTAAGCCGTGTTTTGAGGTGCCATCTGCTGGAGAAAATAGAGCCGTTTCTGGGCAGAAGAGATGGGATAATATTCCCTTTTTTCCACGGGTTTGATGGAGGCATATTTTTCCCGCTTCTGAACATGCTTCTGTAAAAACTCTATGATGATTCCTTTTTTATCTTTTAATTCATCGACTAAAATTGGCGTCAACTTTCCTTTAGGGGCATTTATCTTTAATTGACCATCCACCAATTTGATATTGATCCCCAGCGCTTCAAGTCTGTCGAATAAACGCAAAATACTCATAATGTGATCTCCTCCATTTCCTGTTCAAGATTTATCTCTTCTACATTTGCCCATTGAATGGCTTTGATTAGAGAGGATATTCCTCTGATGGTAGGATTTTTAAATACCTCTGCCAACTCCACTTTTGCATCCAGCTCTTTGTGTATCTTTGACACCACAGTGGCTGCATTTAACGAGTGACCTCCTAGCTGGAAAAAATCGGTGTGTACACCTATTCGCTCTTTTTCAATTCCCAGGACCTCCGACCATAGATGCACCAGTTTTTCTTCCACCTGGTCTGCTGGAGCAATATAGACCTCTTCCCACCTGATTTCTGGCTCTGGCAATTTGTCTCGATCGATTTTTCCGTTGGGCAGTAGGGGCAAACGGTCCAATACCACGAAATAGGGGATCATGTATTGGGGTAATTCTTTGGTGATATGTTGTCTGATTTCCGATACTTCGATGCCATCCGTCACCACATAGGCTGCAAGATTTTTTTGTTGTATCTCATTTCGATTTTGGAAGACCTTCACCACACAATCCTTAACCTGGGGGATGGATAATATTTTACTTTCTATTTCACCTGGTTCGATGCGAAACCCACGAATTTTGACCTGGAAATCTTTCCTGCCTTTTAATTCAATATTACCGTCCTCCATCCAGCGTCCAATGTCCCCGGTGCGATACAACCGCCTGCCGTCCACACATACGTCTGCCATCATTAATTTTTGATGGGCCAAATCAGGCTTGTTGAGATATCCCACAAAGGAAGAAGGCCCAACGATATATATCTCCCCCCATACGCCCACAGGAACTGGCTGCTCACCCTCATCCAGGATATAAATTTTTACATTGGAGATCGGTTTTCCTATTGGCGGTAATGTTTTTTCCCCAACAGTTGAGGCATCCAGGGAATAAGATGTGACCACATGCATCTCTGCTGGTCCATAATGATTATGCAGTTGAACGCCTGGATTTAAATCCAGAAAAGATTTCAATCCGGGAGTGATGATTAACTGCTCACCAGCCGTTACAAGATGCTTTAACGAGTGCCGAAACGATTCGTTCCATCGATGGGCCTCTGTAAACAAAAAGTTGAGATAATAAAAAGGTAAATATAGTATTTCTATACAGTGAATCCTTAAAAAATCCATTAAATAATCGATATCTTTCCTTTCCATTTCACCGATTAAATGTAATTCACCACCAGCAGTTAATGTGCACACTATTTCTTGAAACGAAACATCAAAATTAATAGAGGCAAATTGCAGACAGCGTAGGGAACCATCAATGGAGGTGTTTTCTTTCTGCCATTGGATCAAATTGGTCAGGATATGGTGGGATACCATGGCACCGTTGGGTATGCCTGTGGAACCGGATGTATAGGTCACGTATAAAATATCTGATGCTTCACTCACGATGGTGGGGGACTGGATGGATTTTTTCCCTATTTTATCCCAATCAGATTGAATATCAATGACACTTCCATTATAATCCTGAAACAACGAGGAGTTTACTTTATCCACAATGACCACCTTTGCCTGACTGTCTTGCAGCATATATAATATCCGATTTTTCGGGTATGATGGATCAAGCGCTAAATAAGCAGCCCCGGATTTCATGATCCCCAACAGCGTAACAATCATATCAATGGAACGTTCCACAGAAATCCCAATGATATGGTTGGGGTGAACCGCATATTCTTCCCTGAGATAATGGGCCAACTGGTTGGATTTCTGATTTAGTTCTTCATAGGTGATATACTCCCCATTATAAACAACCGCGGTTTTTTCCCTGGATGCTTCCACCTGACTCTCAACCAGTTGTTGGAGGGTTAGCGGCGGAAACAGATGATGGGTTGCGTTAAACTGCTGAAGAATTGTTTCATACTCGTTTTTGGAAATGATATTTAACGCCGATATGGGAATCGCCGTGCCATCATTGTCCATATCAATGATATGGTCCACAAGGGTTAAAAAATTCCGACTCATCCGCTCAATGGTGGAGCGTTCAAATAAATCACTGTTGTATTCAAGTCGGATATTCACCTGTTGATGTTGGTCCATCTCATCCATGAAAAATATCAGGTCAAATTTACTCATATTGATCTCATCGATGTGAGCATAATGGGAAATAGTCACACCTTGTAAAGCCATTTCTAACTCTTTGGTTTCCGTGTTATTATGAGCCAACATCACATTAAACAAAGGGGACTGGCTTAAATCCCTGTCCAATCCCAACTGTTCTACCAACAGGTCAAAGGGGTAATCCTGGTTTTGGTAACAGGCCATGGCTTCCTCTTTTATAAGTTTTAACTGTTCCCTGAAGGATCGTTCTGGGTTTATCTCTTTACGATAAACCAATGTATTGACAAAAAAACCGATGATAGAGTACAGTTCAAGCTGTTTCCGGTTAGCAATAGGTGCGCCAATGATGATATCTGCCTGGCCGCTGTATCGATACAGGAATATACATACCAGGGTTAAAAGATTCATGAAAAGGGTGGTATCCTCTTCAAAACTTAACTGGTGCAGTCGTGTGGTCTTTTCCCTGTCAATAATAAAGGTCACCCGGCCACCGTTAAAGGTCTGAATGGCTTTCCTGGGATGGTCCAGGGGTAATTCAATCCCATTGGGTTTATCTTTAAACTTTTCCACCCAATAGGCATAGGACTGCTTAAAACTATCTTTTTCCACCAGGCGATTGTGCCATTGGGTATAATCTTTATACTGGAACGCCAGTGGAGATAGCGGGTTTTCTCCACCTCTTAAAAACGTATTGTATAATCGTGCAAACTCGTTAATTATAATTCCCTGGGACCACCCATCATTTACAATATGATGCATATTATGGATGAGCAGGTACTCTTTATTTTCCAGTCGTACCAGTCTAAACCGAAACAGGGGACCAAACTCCAGATGAAACACACGATTCGCATCCTCCAGGTATATTTGTCTGGCTTTTTCTTTTTTTCTCTTTTCATCAAGAGAGCGAAGGTCCACCTGTTCTAAGTCAAAAATAACATTTTTAATAATTTTCTGTCTGGGTTCGCCGTCTTTCAGGATAAAAAGGGTTCGTAAACTTTCATGGCGGTCAACCAGTACCTGCACGGCCCGGATAAATACATCCACGTTAAAGGAACCGCTCAGGGTAAGTGCAGCAGGCATATTGTAAGCGGTGGAATCTTTTTCCAATTGACATAATACCCACAACCGGCGCTGAGCATGAGACAGCGGGTAATACTCCTTTTCCTCTACTGGTGTTATTTCTCTCTCTACATATACTTTCTCTTCCAGTTCTTTTAATCGCTGTGCCATTTCCCTGATGGTGGGATGGGTAAATACATCTGCAATTTCAATATTGGTTTCAAATTCTTTGAATATATGCTGTACCATTGTGGTGGCTTTTAAGGAATGCCCTCCCAGTTGGAAAAAATTGTCGTCAATTCCCGGTGCATCAGCTAAATTCAATACGTGCACCCATATCTTTACCAGTCGCTGTTGGATTTCATCCTGCGCTGCAGCATAAGGCACTGCGCTTCTGTGCATATCAGGATCGGGCAGCGCCTTTGTGTCTACCTTGCCATTGAAGGTCAAGGGAATTTTCTCCAGGATTACCCAGAAACCAGGTATCATAAAATCCGGTAGGGAATGGGATAAATAATCTTTTAACTCATCTACAATCCCATCCCCGGCAGCAGTGGGTACGATATAGGCACACAGGTATTTATCTCTTTCACTTCCAGGTTTTTGCATTTCCTTTGCAATCACCTTTGCTTCCTTTACCTTTTCATGGGCGAGCAGTTGATTCTCTATTTCTTCCAGTTCGACCCTGAACCCCCTGATTTTGAGCTGGCGGTCGATACGGCCCAGGAATTCGATGTTACCGTCCGATAACCACCGCGCCAGGTCACCAGTTCTGTATAGTCTCCGACGGCCAGGGGGGCTTTTTTGAAAAATCGCCCCCCTGGACCCCCCAAAAAACTTTTGTTTTATTTTTTCATCTCGGTCCTCCTGAAAATCCCAAGAATCCTGGTCAAATTTTTCTGCAGTTAACTCCGGATTGTTTAAATAACCCCTGGCCACACCGTCTCCCCCAACCCACAACTCACCAGTGACCCCTATTGGTACAATATTATCATATCTGTCCACGATATACGCCGTGGAATTGGCAATGGGCTTGCCAATAGGAATTCTCTCTTCATAATCCCCCTCAATGGGAAAAGTGGTGGAAAATGTCGTATTCTCCGTAGGCCCATATCCATTGATAATATGAAGGCTGGGGAATCTCTTTCTCACCCGGTTGATATGACGTGTAGACAACACATCTCCACCCACCAACAGGTTCCGAAGACCATAAAAAATGTCAATATCCGCATCCACCATCTGGTTAAACAACGGCGATGGCATCCACATGATAGAGATGTCATATTTATGGAGCACTTTTTTTAGCTTTTCCGGCGTCAACAGGGTCTCTTTTTCAGCAAGGTAGAGTTCAAGGCCGTTTAATAAAGCCCCCCATATTTCAAAAGTGGAGGCATCAAACGCCAATACCCCGGTTTGCAGCAGCCTGTCTCCTCTTTTGAACTGGAGGTAGTTGGTATTCTTTACCAGTCGGACCACATTCCTCTGCTCTACCATCACCCCTTTCGGTCTCCCAGTCGTACCGGAGGTGTAGAGGACATAGGCAAGGTTTAGCACATCTATCATGTAGGGACGAATGGCCGATTTATCGCGTCCGGATTGCTTTCTGTCGGTTGAAATATGTTTCGAGCCCTGTACGGTTTCACGGACGCGATAAATCGCATCCCTACATGAATCGATATGAACACCCACAGACACGCTTTTCGGGATGGGGCCCGCCGTAATCAATACATTTGCTCCGCTGTCGGCCAGCATGTAACGGATTCGCTCCTCTGGATAATCAGGTTCGACGGGCAAATAGGCACCACCTGACTTTAGAATTCCCAGTATGCCGACGATCATTTCGATGGACTTCTCCACCATGATCCCAACAATAGAGTTTGGTGCGATGCCTTTCTCATTCAAAAGGCGGGCCAGTTGATTGGATTTTTTATTTAATTCAGTATAGGTCATATAAGTCATATGGGTCATATGGATGGCAACTCTATCCGGTGTTTGAGCCGCTTGTTCCTCAAACAATTGATGGATGCTTTTATCCTCTGGGTATTCCGATTTTGTATCATTAAAATCAAATAATAATTGCCTTCTCTCTTCCGTTGACAATAGTTTAATATCCGATATATTTATACTTGTATCTGAAAGGACCACCTCCACCAGGTGCTGGAAATGACCAATGATTTTCTCAATCGTCGCCTGTGAATAAAACGAAGTACTGTATTTCATTTGACCTCTAATGGATTCACCAATTCTGGAAAAAGAAAAAATAACCCTGGGTTTCACATGATGAAGGTATTGTTTTTCATGAATATTTTCCAGTAATATGGCAACATCAAAAAGAGGAAAATCATCTCCATGAACCGGTAAATGCAGCTGGTGTACCAATAATTCAATGGGATAGTTCCGATGTTCATCAGCCTCGATAATAGTCTGCCTTACCTGCAGTAATAATTCTTTAAAAGTCATATCCCCTGCCAATTGATTTCTTAAAACCAATACGGTATTTATCACTTCAGCATGAGAATCTGTATCTGTATCCGATTTTAATATGGGTGTTCCCAATACAATATCAAAATTACCTGTATATTCCCCCAGTAATAGAGTTAAGACCGCAGTCAACACGATATGAAGCCTGACATCAGAGCCGGTACTTAACTTCATCAAACCTGAAGATACGTTATCATTGAACTGGAAATTTACCACATTGGTTTCAACCGTTTCCGTCTCTTTTTCATAAATAGATGGGAAACTGCTTTTCACTAACTCGCCTGCCAATTTACCCAGCCAATACTTCTTCTCATTGACTTTTTTTCCCGCAGCGATCCATAGCCTATCCGAATCCAGATGACTTCTATTCATGGTTTCTCTCCTTTTTTAGCCACCAAGACACCAAGACACCAAGGATTCCGTGTGAATGCGCACGTCCCTTTGCGGCTTTTTTTATATTTTTTTAGAACTCTAACATTAACGTCTGTGCCTTTCCGTGTGACTGTGTGTTCGTGTGTTCGTGTGTTCGTGTGTTCGCGTGTTCGGGTGTTTCGTGGGCTAAACAATCAAAATCCAAAATCCCCAGAGGCCTCTTTATAAATGGTTTTTTCCGAATCTGATAAACCAAAAGAAATATCAATATGGTCCAATTGAATATCTTTATTGTCCAATACAACGGTGATTATCTCTTTAAAATAACCGACAAACCGTTTTATCTTCTCTTTTTTAAATATGCTGGCCCTGTATTCAACGATAAAACAAAGGGTGTCGTCTTTCTCTTCCCCAATCCATGTCAGGTCAAATTTGGACGTCGGGTGATTATACTCATAAGGTTTCAGCTTCAGCCCTGGAATCTCTATCTCCGGGATATCGATGTTTTGCAGTGTAAACACAGTATCAAACAATGGATTATGAGAGGGTTCCCAGGCTTTTGCGACTTCTTCCACAAGGTCATCAAAGGGATATGCATGGTTCTGGAAGGCTTCCAATGTACTTTTTTTTATTTCTTCCAGGAACATCTTAAAGGTTTTTTGACCGGCAGGAGAATTCCTGAGTGCGAGAGTATTGACAAACATGCCGATGATATCCTGGAGTTCAGCCTGCTCTCGCCCCACCACTGGGGTACCCACCACGATATCTTCACTTAAGCTTAATTTGGATAATAGTACATTATATATGGCTATTAAAACCATAAACAGGGTGACCTCTTCATCCTTAGCCAGTTTTTTTAGGTCGTTGGTCTCTTCTTTATTGATTTCAAAGGCAATGTGGTCCCCTTCAAAATTCCGGTTCAAAGGTCTGGGAAAATCATAGGGTAGTTCCAACACAGGCCTTTCACCCTTAAAACGATTCAACCAGTACTGCCTCTGGATTTTTACTGCTTTCCTCATTTTTTTACTATTTTGCCACTCTGAAAAGTCTTTATATTGCAACTGCAGAGGTGATAAAGTTTTCCCTGAATCCGCATACACATACAGCGTCATAAAGTCATTGATCAATACCTTTATGGAGGTTCCATCGGAAATAATATGGTGGATGTCTACCATCAATAAATAGGTGGGGGTGGCACCTCCAACCGATAAAAGGGGGTCACCCCCAATCGACAAAGAGGCAGCACCATCTCCCAATAATTTCACCACTCCTACACGAATAAGTGGCGCTTGGGATAAATCAAAAGGACGAATGAAATTCTTTATTATACTTGTAATCTGGAATTCGGAATTCGGGATTTGTAATTTATAATGTTCAATTTTAAAATCCACTTTTTCATGAACTTTCTGAACCGGTGTGCCTTCTACCATGAAAAAGGAAGTATTGAAACTCTCGTGTCTCTCGATCAATCGACGAAATGTCTCCTCCAAGCGCTCCTTGTCCAGTTCTCCTTCTAAAACCATGACGCTCGGCATGTTGTAAGTCATATCGTTACTTTCCACCTTCTGCAAAATATATAGCCGTTTCTGGGCAGAAGATAAAGGATAATATTCCTTTTTTTCCGCCAATGGGATTGAAACATATGTGCTTTTCTGCGTCTGCCTGATATAATCAGCTAATCTCCTGATAGTAGGGATTTGAAATAGCTGCGAAATGGATACAAGTATATTTAGCTCTTTATATATCCTTGAAACCACCTGAATGGCATTAATCGAATCCCCACCCAGGTCAAAAAAAATATTATCGATTCCTATAGAGGGTTGTGCTACACCTAAAACCTCAGACCATATGTCTGCTAATTTCTCTTCTATTTCATCTCGAGGGGCGTCATACGTTTCACCAACGAGATGATCGGGTGAAGGAAGGGCTTTTTTATCCACTTTCCCGTTTGAAGTCAGCGGGATTTTATCCAATTGGACAAAAGAAGACGGGATCATATAGTCGGGCAGCGTATGGGTCAGGAATTCTTTTAATTCCCTGGTATCGAGTGTTTTTTCAGATACCAGATAGGCGCATAAAATTTTCTCTTCATTTCCCTCGTTACTGATGGTGGCCACAGCCTCTTTTATGAAAGGATGTTCCAATAAACAACTTTCGATTTCTCCCAATTCGACCCTGAAGCCCCTTATTTTTATTTGATGGTCGATTCGTCCCAGGAACTCAATGATTCCATCCGGCAGCCAACGGCCCAGGTCACCAGTGCGATAAAGAGAGGTAGAGGGGTAGAGGGGTAGAGAGGTAGAGGACTTTTTCTCTACGCCCTTTTCCTTTTCGTTTTCATCCTGGTCATCCTGGTAATCCTGAAAATCCTGGTCAAACTTTTCTGCTGTTAGTTCCGGGTTGTTTAAATATCCGCGGCTAACACCGTCTCCACCAATATATAATTCTCCTGGTACACCAACGGGTTGAAGATGATTTTGACTATCCAGAATATAAATCCTGGTATTGGCAATCGGTGTTCCAAGATTCACCTTTTGGGCTGAGCACTTTGAAGTCAGGGCCTCCACAGTGGTCTCTGTTGGGCCATAGTGATTGAACAACTGGTAACCCTCCCGAAGGAGAGCTTCTTTAACCGTATCATCCATCCGATCTGCACCGGATATTACGGTAGACAAACTCTGCATCCTGCCCTCGCGAGGAATCAGCAGTTCCTTTAGCACCTTTGGGACAAAATTGATCATGTTGATTTGAAAAATTTCTACAAAACTTCGAAGATATCCCTTATCAAGCATCTGGTCCCGGTTAATCAAATACACTTGACTGCCGTGCAGCAATGGACCCAGTATCTGTTCCACACTGGGATCAAATACATAATCGTTCATTTGCAGCACATGAATGCCGTTTTTCAAACCGTATTGCTTGCCGAACCAGGTCAACAAATTGACCACATTCCGGTGCTCCACCATAACTCCTTTGGGCCACCCGGTGGTACCAGAGGTGTAGATGACATAGGCAAGGTTGCCGGAATGATGATTGATGAATTGGTTTGATGAATGATGAAGAAAGGCTTGTTGAGAACTCATTGACAATTGATAATTGACAATTGACAATTGACAATTAAAGCAGTGTCCTTCAGGCAAATTTGTTAATAAAACATTTGCCCCGCTGTCGGCCAGCATAAAACGAATTCGGTTCTCTGGATATTCGGGATCAATGGGTAAATAAGCACCGCCAGATTTTAAAATCCCCAGGATGCCAATGATCATCTCCACGGATCGGCCCACCATAATCCCAACAATGCTGTCGGGTTTCAAACCCTTTTCTGTCAGTTCATTGGCCCATTGATTTGATCTTTTATTCAATTCTTTATAGGTCATATAGGCCCTATAGGTCAAATGTTCTCCTATAATACCAACCACAGCAATATTATCCGGCGTCCTCTCTACCTGTTCTTCAAATAACTGATGAATCGTCTTATCTCTGGGGTAATTAACTCCTGTATTATTAAAATCAAATAATATCTTATTTTTCTCTTCTTCGTTAATGATTTCTATATCTGAAATCTTCGTGTCGGGATGGGTTACGATATCCCGGATGATCTTCCTGAAATGACAGGACATGTTTATAATGCTCTCATTATCAAACACATCTTCATTATAAATAAAAAAAATTTCAATCTCTTCAAATATTTTTATCCCAATGGTTAAATCATAATGAGTCATATCCACCATCGAGTGTGAGTCGATGGATAATTTG